>Ga0310345_10000964_pt1 | contig 35058 bp, 29 predicted proteins | sample HC15DNA20500_MG_FD_204667 | JGI IMG/M metagenome (GOLD analysis project Ga0310345, IMG submission 204667) | Marine microbial communities from station ALOHA, North Pacific Subtropical Gyre - HC15-DNA-20-500_MG | ecosystem: Environmental > Aquatic > Marine > Oceanic | place: Pacific Ocean: North... | reverse complement strand
CGAACCCCATCGGCCGCGTGACGGTGGACGTCTGAACCCGAGAAGGAGGCCGAGATGAGCGCCGATCCGCTGCTGCAGCCCTACCGGCTCAAGCATCTGACGCTGAAGAACCGGCTGATGATCACCAGCCACGAACCCGCCTATCCCGAGGACGGGATGCCCAAGGCCCGCTACCGCGCCTATCACGCGGAACGGGCCCGGGCGGGGGTGGCGCTGACCATGACGGCGGGCTCGGCCTCGGTCTCGCGCGACAGCCCGCCGGTGTTCAACAACATCCTCGCCTGGAAGGACGAGGTGGTGGGCTGGATGCGCGAGCTGACCGACGAATGCCACGAGCACGGCTGCGCGGTGATGATCCAGCTCACCCACCTCGGCCGCCGCACCCGCTGGGACAAGGGCGACTGGCTGCCGGTGGTCTCGGCGGGGCATGAGCGCGAGCCCGCCCACCGCGCCTTCCCCAAGGCCGCCGAGGACTGGGACGTCGCCCGCCTGATCGAGGACTACGCCGCCGCCGCCGAGCGGATGGCCGCCGCCGGCCTCGACGGCATCGAGATCCAGGCCTACGGCCACCTGATGGACCAGTTCTGGTCCCCCCTGACCAACGCGCTGGAGCCGCCCTGGGGGGGCCCCTCGCTCGACGACCGCCTGCGCTTCACCATGGAGACGCTGCGCGCCATCCGCCGGCGGGTGGGCGAGGAATTCCTCGTGGGCGTGCGCTACACCGGCGACGAGGACCTGGCCGGCGGGCTGACGGCGGCGGACGGGCTGGAGATCTCGCGCCGTCTGAAGGACTCGGGGCTGGTCGATTTCCTCAACGTGGTGCGGGGGCATATCGACACCGACGCGGGCCTCACCGACGTGATCCCGGTGCAGGGGATGGCGAGCGCGCCGCATCTGGATTTCGCGGGCGAGATCCGGGCGGCGACCCGGTTCCCCACCTTCCACGCCGCCAAGATCCAGGACGTGGCCACCGCCCGCCATGCGATCGCATCGGGAAAACTGGACATGGTCGGCATGACCCGCGCCCATGTCGCCGACCCGCATATCGTCGCCAAGATCCTGCGCGGCGAGGAGGACCGCATCCGCCCCTGCGTCGGGGCGAACTACTGCCTCGACCGGATCTACCAGGGGGGGATGGCGCTGTGCCTGCACAACCCCTCGACGGGCCGCGAGATCGAGCAGCCGCACGAGATCGAGCGCACCGACGCGCCCCGGCGCGTCACGGTGATCGGCGCCGGCCCCGCGGGGCTGGAGGCGGCCCGCGTCGCCTCCGCCCGCGGCCATGTCGTGACCCTGCACGAGGCGGCGCCCCAGCCCGGCGGGCAGATCCGCCTGACCGCGCAGACCCCGCGGCGGCGCGAGATGCTGAACCTGATCCAGTGGCGCATGGACGAATGCGAGCGCCAGGGCGTCGCCTTCCGCTTCAACAGCCTTGCGGATGCCGAGACGGTTCTGGACGACGCCCCCGACGCGGTGATCGTCGCCACGGGCGGACTGCCGCACACGGAGGTGCTGGGCGAGGGGAACGATTTGGTCGTCTCCGCCTGGGACATCCTCTCGGGCGACGCGGGCCTGGGGCGCAACGTGCTGATCTACGACGACGCGGGGGATTACCCGGCGCTGCAGGCGGCGGAGACGCTGGCCGCCGCCGGCGCGAAGGTCGAGATCGTGGGCCGCGACCGGACCATCGTGCCCGAGGTCATGGCCATGTCGCTGACCCCGTCGCTGCGCCTCCTCCAGGAGCTGGACGTGACCTTCACCCCGGCCTGGCGGCTCGACGCCGTGCGGCGGGACGGCAACGGCCTGACGGCGGTTCTGGGCAGCGACTACGGCCCGACGCGGCGCGAGCGCTCGGTCGACCAGGTGGTGGTCAACCACGGCACGCGGCCGCTCGACGAGCTCTATTTCGAGCTGCGGCCGGGGTCCTCGAACCTCGGCGAGGTCGACTACGAGGCGCTGATCGCCCGCCGCCCCCAGACCGTGCGCCGCAACCCCGAGGGCGCCTACCAGCTGTTCCGCATCGGCGACGCGGTCTCGGCCCGCAACACCCACGCCGCGATCTACGACGCCCTGCGCCTCGCCCGGACGCTCTGAGCCGAGGCGCCGCGTCGGGCGCCGCGCCCGGGGGCCCGGTCAGGCCCGCGGCGCGGGGCGGGCGGCGGCGCATGGGGCGGGCCCGGGGCGGGCGTCGGGCGCCGGGTTCCGGCCGGGGCGCCCGGGGGCGGGCCGCGAGGGGCGCCGGATCAGGTCCGGGGCGCCCGTAGGGCGGGCGTCGGGCGCACATGGCGGGCGTCGGGCGCCGGGTTTCGGCCGGGACGCCCGGGGGCGGGCCGCGAGGGGCCCCGGATCAGGTCCGAGGCGCCCGTAGGGCGGGCGTCGGGCGCGCGGGGCGGGCGGCGGCGGCTCGCGCCGGGCCTCAGCGGACCTCGCCTTCGGCGGCGGCGATGATCTCGCGCATGTGGTGGGCGGCTTCCTTGCCCTTCAGGGCGCGGCGCCAGAGCTCGTCGACCACCCGCTCGTGCAGGGTCACCGGCTCCTGCGTCGAGGTGATCATCGCGACGCCCAGCGAGACGTTGGGCTGCTCGCCCAGGCGGAAGGGGCTGATCGAGAGGGTCTTGCGGTCCCCCGCCCGGAAGATCTGGAAGCCGGTGTGGGGCAGCGTGCCCGGCACCAGGCCGATCTGCACGCCGATCGGCTCCGCCTCGATGATCGAGGCGAAATGGGCGAGCTCGGCGCGCGCCAGCGCCCGGCGCTCGGCGATCACATGCTCGCGCACGAAGGTGCGGCCGGCGAAGCCGGAGCGGACCATCCGCTCGACGTCCACCGCCGAGATCAGGTTGACGATGGCGGGCCGCCGTCGCGCGTAGATCTCCTTGCGCTCGGCGAGGATCGCGATGATCCGGGCGATGTCGTCCAGCGCCTTGTCGCGGCCCGGCATGTCCGCCGACACCGTCTCGCGCAGGATCTCCTCGAGCATCGCCGCGAAGCGCTCGGAGGCGAGCAGGAACGAGATCGGGCCGGCCAGCACCACGATGCGGTCGGCGGTCTCCTCCAGCTGGCGCAGCCGCTCGAAATAGGTCACGGCGTTCGAGAGATACTCGATCTCCACCCCCAGCAGGGTCGCCAGCGACACGCCCAGCAGGTCGGCGAGCGAGGTCAGGGTCTCGATCTTCACGACCTCGCCCTTCTCGAACCGATAGAGGGCGGTGCGCGAGATGCCGATGCGCCTCGCCACCTCCTCGGCGCTGAGGCCGGAGCCCAGGCGGAAGGCGCGCAGCCGCTGGCCGATCTCTTCGTATTGCAGGCTCACTCGGGTCCTCCGGGTCGGTCCGGAAAACGGTATCGACGGCAAGACGCCCGCGGACAACCCTGAATCCGAAGCGACCCGCGTCGGAATTCCATTCTTGATCGACCGTCCTTTTTTTGGCACAGACCGAAGGCAGGCGCCCCCGCCGCCCCCCGTCCGAGCCCCGGAGCCCCGATGAGCCGCCCCGCGTCCCCCGACCGCGCCCCCGAAAGCGCTACCGACGCCCCCGGCGTGGTCGCGATCCGCGACGCGGTGCGCGCCGGCCGCGCCTCGGCGCGCGCGGCGGTCGAGGCCTGCCTCGCCCGCATCGCCGCCCGCGACGGGGCGGTGCGCGCCTTCGTCGAGGTCGGGGCCGAGGCGGCGCTGGCCGCGGCCGCGACGGGGCCCTCGGGCCCCCTCGCCGGCGTGCCCTTCGCGGTCAAGGACGTGCTGGACGTGGCGGGCCTGCCCACCCGCATGGGCTCGCGCGCCGGCGATCCGCGCCCGGCGGCGCGGGACGCGGGCTGCGTGGGGCTGGCGCGGCTGGCGGGCGCGATCCCGCTGGGCAAGACCGTGACGGCGGAGTTCGCCGGGACCCAGCCGACGCCGGTGCTGAACCCGCGCGCGACCTCGCGCACGCCGGGGGGCTCGTCCTCGGGCTCCGCCGCGGCGGTGGCCGACGGGATGGTCCCGCTCGCCTTCGGCACCCAGACCGGCGGCTCGGTGCTGCGTCCGGCGGCCTTCTGCGGGATCGTGGGGTTCAAGCCGAGCTTCGGGCTCTATCCCGTCGCGGGCATGAAGCCCGCGGCGCACAGCTTCGACACGGTGGGGATCCTGACGCGCTCGGTCGCCGACGCCGCCGCGGCGCACGCGGCCCTCGTCTCCGAGCCCGAGGCCGAGCCCGCGCAAGCCCCCACGCTGGGCCTCTTCGCGAGCCACCTGCAGGCGACCGTGGCGCCGCAGACGCAGGCCGCCTTCGACGCCGCCCTCTCCCGCCTCTCGGCCGCCGGCGCCCGGATCGTGCCGGTCGCCCCGCCCCCGGGCTTCGAGCGCATCACCGAGCACCGCGCCACCATCAACGCCTACGAGCGCGCCCGCGACCTGGCGGGGGAGTGGCGGGCGGCGCGCGAGGACCTCTCCCCCGAGACCCTGGCGGTGTGCGAGCGGGGCTTCGCGATCTCCGCCCCCGACTACCTGGCGGCGCGCGAGGCGGTGGACGCCTTCCGCGAGCGCTGCGCGGGCCTCTTCTCGGGCGTCGACGCACTGGTCACCCCCACCACGCCCGGCCCGGCGCCGGAGGGCCACGCCTGGGCCGGCGACCCGCGCCTGCAGGAGCTGTGGACGATGCTGCACCTGCCGAGCCTGTCGCTGCCGATGCCCGCGGACGCCCCCGCGCCGCTGGGCCTGCAGCTGATCGGCCCCCGCTACCGCGACCGCGCGCTGCTCTCGACCGCCCTCTGGGCCGAGGCCGCGCTCGCCTGACGCGCCCCCCGGCGCCCCCCGCATCCGGCGCCCCGCCGGGCGCCATCGAAGATCCGGCGGCCGAGACCGCCCCCGACGGAGGACCGCATGGGCGAGCGCACCGCACCCCTCTCCCAGAACCTGCTGACCCGGCTGAGCCAGGCCGACCTGCTGAGGTTCCGCCGCGACGGGTTCTGGGCCGAGGAGACCCTGCACGACCTCGCCCGCGCCCGGGCCGAGGCCCGGCCCCACGCGGTGGCGATCCGCGACGGCGGCTGCACGCTGACCTGGGCGGAGCTGACGGCCCTGGCCGAGACCCTCGCCGCCGACCTGCGCGCCGCGGGCCTGCGCCCCGGCGACCGGGTGGCGGCCTGGCTGTCGCCGCGGGTGGAGACGGCGGCGGTGCTGCTCGCCTGCTCGCGCGAGGGGTGGGTCTGCTGCCCCTCGCTCCACCGCAACCACACGGTCGGCGAGATCGAGGCGCTGCTGGTCCGCATGAACGCCGCCGCCCTGGTGGCGGAGACCGGCTACGGCGCCGACGCCGCCCGCGCCGACGTCTTCGCCGCGGCCGAGGGCCTGCCCTCGATGCGCCGGACGATCCGCCTCGCGCCCCCCGCCCCGCGCACGGGCGCGGAGATCGCCGCCGCCTTCGCCGCGCCCGAGTCCGGGGCCGAGGCCGGGTCCGGGGCCGAGGCGCCGCCGCCGGCCGGGGCCGCGGACCATGTGGTCTACCTCGCCTTCACCTCGGGCACGACGGGCCAGCCGAAGGGGGTCATGCACTCCAACAACACGCTGCTGGCGAACGCCCGGGCGCTGGCGGGGGACTGGGGGTTCGACGCGGCCTCGGTGATCTACACCCTCAGCCCGCTGAGCCATAACCTGGGCTTCGGGGCGATGGTGCTGGGGATGCTGACGGGGGCGGAGCTCGCGATCCACGACCTGCCCAAGGGCGCCTCGCTGCTCGCCCGCCTGCGGGAGCTGGGGGCGACCTTCGTCTTCGGCGTCCCCGCCCACGCCATGGACCTGCTGGCCGAGGTCGAGGCCGCCGGCGACGCCGCCCTGCCGGCGCTGCACGGGTTCCGCATCTCCGGCGCCGCCGCGCCGCGGCCGCTGGTGGAGGGGCTCCTCTCCTACGGCGTGCGCCCGCAGAGCGGCTACGGGATGACCGAGGCCTGCTCGCACCACTACACGCTCCCCGACGATCCGCCCGCGGCCATCGCCGGCACCTCGGGGCGCGCCTGCCCGGGCTACGAGATCGCGATCTTCGACGTCGAGGATCCCGACCGCCCCGCGCCGCAGGGCGAGATCGGCCAGATCGGCGGCCGCGGCGCCTCGCTGATGCTGGGCTATTTCGACGACCAGGGCGCGACCGAGCGCAGCTTCAACCGCGAGGGCTGGTTCCTGACCGGCGACCTCGGGCGGATGGACGCTGAGGGCCGGCTGCAGATCACCGGGCGGATCAAGGACATCATCATCCGCGGCGGCCACAACATCCACCCCGCCCGCATCGAGGCGCTGGCCGACCGCTTCCCCGGCGTCGAGCGCGCCGCCGCCCTGCCGGTGAAGGACGAGCGGCTGGGCGAGAAGGTCTGCCTCGTCGTGATGCCCCGCAACGGCGCCGAGATCGACCCCGACGGCCTGCTGGCGCATCTCGATGCGCAGGGCCTGTCTCGCTACGACATGCCGGAGTTCTTCCTGCAGGTGCCGGAGATCCCGCTCGGCCCGTCCGGCAAGATGCTCAAGCGCGCCCTGCTGCCCGAGATCGCCGCCGGCCGCCTCGCCCCCCAGCCGATCCGCTTCCGCGGCTCAGACCGGAGGATCCGATGAAAGCCGTCATGGTCCGCGACTTCGGCGCCCCCGGCCTCGCCAAGGTCGAGGAGACGCCGGTCCCCGCCCCCGGCCCCGGCGAGGCGCTGGTGCGCGTCGCCCTCGCCCCGGTGAACTTCGTCGACCTGCTGGTGATCGAGGGCAAATACCAGTTCCTGCCGCCGCGCCCCTTCTCGCCGGGCAAGGGCCCCGTGGGCACGGTCGAGGCGGTCGGCGAGGGCGTGACCGCCCTCGCCCCCGGCGACCGGGTGCTGGCGATGGCCGAGCAGGGGGGCTACGCCGAGCTCTGCCTCGCCGCCGCGGACCAGTGCTATCGCCTGCCCGACGCGGTCGGCTTCGAGGCGGCGGCGGCCCTGTCGCTCGCCTACGACACCGCCTGGTTCGCGCTCCACGCCCGCGGACGGCTGGCGAAAGGCGAGACGGTGCTGGCCCTGGGCGCGACCGGCGCGGTGGGCGACGCGACGGTGCAGCTCGCCAGGGCCGCGGGGGCGCGGGTGCTGGCGGGGGTCTCCTCGATGGCGAAGGCGGAGGCGGCGATGGCCGCGGGCGCGGACGGGGTCGTGGACCTCTCGGCGCCGGACCTTCGCGAGTCGCTGCGCGCGCAGGTGCAGGCGCAGAACGGCGGTCGGGGGGCGGACGTGATCATGGACCCGCTGGGCGGCGACGTCTTCGACGCGGCGATCCGGGCGCTGGACTGGTGCGGGCGGCTGGTGGTGGTCGGCTTCGCCGCGGGCCGCATCGCCGAGCTGAAGACCAACTACCTGCTGGTCAAGAACATCGAGGTCAGCGGCCTGCAGATCTCCGACTACCGCAAGCGCCGCCCCGCGCAGGTGCGCGCCTGCTTCGACGAGGTCCTCGCCCTCGCCGCCGCCGGCCGCATCGCGCCGCGCCCGGTCGCCGCCTACCCGCTCTCCGACTATGCGCGGGCGATGGAAGACCTCCGCGCCCGCCGCGCCCCCGGCCGCGTGGTGCTGCGCATGGACGAGGGCTGAGCGCCCGCCCTCGCGGGCGCCCCTGGCTCGGCCCGGGGCGCCTCCCGGACCCCACCCCGCCCCGATTCCCCGACCGATGCGCCGGCGAGACCGGCCCGCGCCGCGCGCTCGGGGCTGCGGGGCGTCTTCATGCGCGCCCGATCCGCTGAAAATCCGGACAACCCTGCCCAAGAAACAGGACCATTTTCGAGAGTCGTCCCAAAAACGGGATATTTCGTTGAAATCCGTTCAGGACCGTGCTTGCATCGTCCCACGACGCGGAGGCCCAGCCGCGCAGGCAGAACGACGGCGGGCCGCTCGATCCAGCTGGGAGCCACGCACGATGATCCGCACCACCCTCACGACCGGCGCGCTGCTCGCCGCGCTCGCCGCCCCGCTGTCGGCGGCCGAAGTCAACGAAAGCGTCTGCGGCGCCAGCCCCGGCGGGCTGTGGTCGCTGGTCGGCGCCGGCCTCGACGCCGCGCTGAAGGCCGAGGCGCCGGGCTCGGTGATGACCTACCAGACCTCCTCCGGCGGGCTCGCCAACGTGGTGCAGGTCAAGAACGGCGCCTGCGCCTTCGGCATGGCCAACGACGGCGACCTCGCCTTCGCCAAGGCCGGGACCGAGCCCTTCAAGGAACCGGTCGAGGGGCTGCAGGCCATCGCCGTCCTCTACGACTGGGCCCCCGTGTGGTGGATCGCGCGCGCCGACGTGGCCGAGGAATACGGGCTCGAGAGCCTCGCCGACATCGCCGAGAAGAAGCCGCCGCTGCGCATCGTCTTCAACCGCCGCGGCCTGCTGACCTCGGCCATCACCGAGAGCACGCTGGAGGCGCTGGGCGTCACCATCGCCGACGTCGAGGAATGGGGCGGCTCGGTCCAGTTCCAGGCCTCGGGCGAGCAGACCGACCTGATGATCAACGGCCGCGCCGACCTGCTGGCCAACACGCTGTTCGAGGGCCACCGCTCCTTCGCCGAGATGACCGCGGCGACGCCGCTGAAGCTGCTGTCGGTGCCCGACGACGCCGCCGCGGCGGTGATCGAGAAATACTCGCTGAAGCCCTGGACGATCTCGGCCGAGGCCAATCCCGGCGGCGATGGGGAGGTGAAGACGGTGACCACCTCGATCATCCTCTTCGCCGACGCCTCGCTGGACGAGGAGACCGCCTACACCGTCGCCAAGGCGATGCTCGCGAACCCCGACAAGATGGCCGCCGTCTCGGCCGCGATGCAGCGCTTCACCCCCGAGGGGATGAAGGACCAGTCGGTGATCGAGTTCCACCCCGGCGCGCTGCGCGCCTATCAGGAAGCCGGCCTGATGTGACCGGCGCGGCCCCGGTTCCTGCGGGGACCGGGGCCGCCCGCCGCCCCGCAAGCGCCCTCGGCCCGATCCGCGGGCCGAGGGCGCTCCGGCCCCCCACGCGGGGCCGCTCCGCCGCCTGGAAGGTCCCGGACCGCCGGGCCGCCCCGAGATCCCCGCCAGCCGCCGGCTGGCGATCCTGACCGACAGCCCGGACCGCACGCCCAGATGCTTCTCGCCCGCCTCGCCGTGACCACCGGCGTCCGCCGCCAGTTCGGGGCCGGTCCCCTCGCCCGCATCACGCAGGCCTTCGCCGTGGGCGTGGCGGCCTACACGGTCTACGCCGCCACCCTGTCCACCTGGGACATGCTGGCGCGCACCATCGTGTTCCTGTGCCTGATGCTGACGCTGCTGTTCCTGCTGGTCGGCGCGCGCGAGCGCTCCGACCCCGCGCGCCCCAGCCCGGTGGACTGGGTCCTGTCGGGGGCGAGCCTCGCCTGCCTCCTGTTCTTCGCCTGGAACATGCAGGCGGTGGCCGAGCGGATCACCCTGTTCGACCCGCTGCCGCTGAGCTGGTGGATCTTCGGCTACGGCCTGCTGGCCCTGTCGCTGGAGGCGGCGCGGCGCACGGTCGGCATGGGGCTGACGCTGATCGTCGTGATCATCATGGCCTACAACCTGGCGGGCCATCACTTCGACGGGCCCTTGAAGCACGGCTACATCAGCTTCGCGCATTTCCTCGACGTGACGGTCTTCACCTCCGACGGGATCTTCGGCACCCCGATCCAGGTCACCGCCACCTACGCGTTCCTCTTCGTGATGTTCGGCACCCTGCTCGAGAAGGCGGGCGGGGGGGCGTTCTTCTTCGACATCGCCGCCGCCTTCACCGGCCGGCGGCCGGGCGGGCCGGCCAAGGTGGCGGTCTGCTCCTCGGGCCTCTTCGGCATGCTCTCGGGCAGCCCGACGGCGGACGTGGTGACCACCGGCTCGGTCACCATCCCGGCGATGAAGCGCCTGGGCTACGACGCGCGGCTGGCTGGCGGGGTCGAGGTCGCGGCCTCCACCGGCGGCTCGATCCTGCCGCCGGTGATGGGGTCCGCGGTCTTCATCATGGCCGAGTTCACCGCCATCCCCTACGTGGACATCGTGGTGGCGGGGATCGTGCCGGCGCTGCTCTATTACCTGTGCGTGTTCCTGCAGGTGGACTTCCGCTCCCGCAAGCTGGGGCTCGACGCGCTGCCCGAGGACCGCATCCGCCGCCCCGGCCCGGTGCTGCGCGAGGGCTGGCTGTTCCTCGCCCCCCTTGGCGTGCTGTGCTGGGCGCTGGCCGAGCACTATACGCCGACCTACGTGGCGCTCTTCGGTCTCGCCTCGATCCTGGCGATCTGGGCGATCCGGTTCCGCACCTTCTCGCTCAGCGCGCTCTACGACGGGATCGGGCAGACGACGCTGTCGATGGTCGCGGTCACCGGGGCCTGCGCGGCGGCGGGGATGGTGATCGGGGGGATCACCATGACCGGGCTCGCCGGCAAGGTGGCCGAGCTGCTGGTGCTGATCGCCGGCTCCTCGACCCTGCTGACGCTGCTGATCGCGGGGGCGATGACCATCCTGCTGGGCATGGGCATGCCCACGCCCGCGGCCTATGCGCTGGCCGCCGCCCTGCTGGGGCCGACGCTGACGGGGGAGTACGGGTTCTCCCTGATGCAGGCGCATCTGTTCCTGCTTTATTATGCGGTGCTCTCGGCGATGACGCCGCCGGTGGCGGTCGCGGCCTATGCGGCGGCGGGAATCGCGGGGGCGAATCCCATCGCCATCGCCGCCACGGCCTGCAAGATGGCGGTCGCGGCCTTCGTGCTGCCCTTCGCCTTCATGTACGGACCGGGCGTGCTGCTGATGGCCGACCTGCCCTCGATCGTCGTCGCCATCGTCACCACCGCCGCCGCGGTGGTGCTGATCTCGATGGCGGCCGAGGGCTTCGTGCGCCGGCCGCTGCCCGGGGTCACGCGGCTCGCCTTCGCGGCGGCCGCCCTGTTCCTGCTGACGCCGGGGGTGGTCGCCGGCCTGATCGGCGCGGCGGTGGCGACGGCGGGCGGGCTCTTCGCCCGGCGCAGCTTCGCCGCGGCGCCCGAGGTTCCCGATGCCCGCTGACGCGCCGCCCGCCGAGGCCCGCAACCGCCGCAGCTGGATCGGCCGCTCGGTCCCCCGGCTGGAGGACGCGCCCCTGGTCCGCGGCGAGGGCCGCTTCGTCGCCGATCTCTCCTTCCCCGGGGAGCTGCACGCCCGGGTGGTCCGCTCCGCCCACGCCCACGGCCGCATCGTCTCCATCGACCTCGACGAGGCCCGCGCGGCCCCCGGCGTCGTCGCCGTCTGGACGGCGGCGGACCTGGGAGCCCTGCCCCCGATCCCCTTCCGCGCCACCGCCATCCAGGGGCTGGAGCCCTACTGCCAGCCCGCCCTCGCCCGCGACGTGGTCCGCTACGTCGGCGAGCCGGTGGCCCTGGTCGTCGCCGACGACCCCTACCGCGCCGAGGACGCGGCCGAGCTGGCGGTGGTGGAGGTCGAGGACCTGCCCCCCGCCCTCTCCGCCGTCGCGCCCCCCTCCGACTGGGCGCCGGGCCTGTCGACCGAACCGACCGTGATCCGCAAGGGCTACGGCGAGGTCGACGCCGCCTTCGCCGCGGCCGCGCATGTGGTGGAGCTCGACCTCTCCATCGGCCGCCATTCCGCGGTGATGCTGGAGACCCGCGGCCTGCTCGCCCGCTTCGACGCGGCGCGGGGCGTGCTGGAGCTGCACGGCGCCGCCAAGCGCCCGCACTGGAACCGCGACCGGCTGGCGGAGCTCTTCGACCTGCCCCCCTCGGCCGTGGAGCTTTACGAGAACCACGTCGGCGGCGGCTTCGGCGTGCGGGGCGAGATCTACCCCGAGGACCTGCTGGTCTGCTTCGCCGCCCTCCGCCTGCGCCGCCCGGTGAAATGGATCGAGGACCGGCGCGAGCACATGATGGCCGCCAACCACTCGCGCGAGCAGACCCACCATGTCCGCGCCGCGGTGGACGCCGAGGGCCGCCTGCTCGCCATCGACGAGGTGCTGCACCACGACCAGGGCGCCTACGTGCGCACCCACGGCGCGCGGGTCGCGGACATGACCATCGGCCTGCTGCTGGGCCCTTACCGCGTGCCGGCCTACCGCGCCGCCGCCCACTACCGCCTGACCAACAAGACCCCCGCCGCCACCTACCGCGCGCCGGGGCGGTTCGAGGGCTCCTTCGTGCGCGAGCGGCTGATGGACGCCATCGCGCGGCGGCTGGAGCTGGATCCCGCCGAGCTGCGCCGCCGCAACCTGATCGCGCCCGAGGAGATGCCCTACGAGCGCGGCCTCTCCGCCCTGGAATCCGAGGTGATCCTCGACTCCGGCCTCTACGACGACCTGCTGACGCGCGCGCTGGACTTCGCCGACTACCCAGCGATGCAGGCCGCCTGCGCCCGCCGCCGCGCGGCCGGCGAGGCGGTCGGCTGCGGCTTCGCCATGTTCGTGGAGAAGAGCGGCCTCGGCCCTTCGGAGCTGGTCGAGATCTCCGTCGACGCCGCCGGCTGGGTGGAGGTCCTGACCGGCGCCGCCTCCGTCGGCCAGGGGATGGAGACGGCGGTCGCCCAGATCGTCGCCGAGACCCTGGGCTGCGACTACCGCCGGGTGCGCGTCCTGCACGGCGACACCGCCCGCATCCCCTTCGGCTTCGGCGCCCACGCCTCCCGCGTCACCGTGATGACCGGCGAGGCCGCCCGCCGCGCCGCGCTGGCCGTTCGCGAGAAGGCCCTGGAGTTCGCCGCCGCCCTGCTGGGCGAGCCGGTCGAGAGCCTCGACCTGATCGAGGGCCAGGCGACCGCCCCCTCCGGCGCCTCGATCCCGCTGGGGGCGCTGGCGGCGAGGCTGGGGCCGGCCTCGCCCGACAGGGGGGAGCGGGAGCCCGGACTCTCCGCCTCCGCCTGGTTCCATTCGAAGCACATGAACTACCCCTACGGCGTGCACATCGCCCAGGCGGCTGTGGACCCCGAGACCGGCGGCGTGCGGATCGAGCGCTATGCGGTCGCCTACGACGTCGGCCGCGCGGTGAACCCGGCGATGGTCGAGGGGCAGATCCAGGGCGGCCTCGCGCAGGGCCTCGGCGGCGCCCTCTTCGAGGAATTTTCCTACGACCCCGACGGCCAGCCCCTGTCGGTGACCTTCCAGGACTACCTGATGGCGACGGCCGCCGAGATGCCTCCGCTCGACGTCCTGATCCGGGAGGATGCGCCCTCGCCGTTGAATCCCCTCGGCCTGAAGGGGGCGGGCGAGGCCGGGGTGAACGCCGCCGGCGCCGCGGTGGCGGCGGCGATCGACGACGCGCTGCAGCGCCCCGGCTTCGTCACCCGCCTGCCGATGACGCCCCAGCGCCTGCGCGCCGCCCTGAAGGCCGCGCCGTGAGCGGGCCCGGCAAGCTCTTCGGCCGCTCGGTCCCCCGGATCGAGGACCGCGCGCTGGTCTCCGGCCGCGGCCGCTACCTCGACGACCTCGCGCCCGAGGGCTGCCTCGCCGCCGCCTTCGTGCGCAGCCCCTACGCCCATGCCCTGATCGAGGGGATCGAGGCGGCCGAGGCCCGCGCCCTGCCCGGCGTCCATGCCGTGCTGACGCTGGCTGACCTGCGGGCCGTCCTGACCTCCGACCGGCTGGTCACCGCCCTGCCCTCCCCCGCCTTCGCCTTCCAGCTCGACCGCCCCGTCCTGGTCGACGCCGAGACGGTGCATGTCGGCGAGCCCATCGCCCTGGTCGTCGCCGAGACCCGCGCTCTCGCCGAGGACGCGGCGGAGCTGGTGGAGGTCGACTACGCCCCCCTCCCCGCCGTCGCCGACGCGGTGGCGGGGCTGGCCGAGGGCGCAGCCCCCGCCCACCGCGACCTGCCCCACAACCGCGTCGCCCGCTTCGGCTTCGACTACGGCCCCGTCGACGCGGCCTTCGCCGAGGCGCCCCACGTCGTGCAGGGCGCCTACCAGGTGCATCGCGGCGGGGCGCATTCGCTGGAAGGGCGCGGCGTCCTCTCCCGCCCTGACGCGCTGACCGGGCGGCTGGAGGTGTGGTCCTCCACCCAGACCCCGCATGCCCTGCGCCGGGCGCTCGCGGGCCTGCTGGGGAGGGAGGAAGAGGCCGTCGCAGTCACCGCCCCCGACCTCGGCGGCGGCTTCGGCCCGAAGCTGGTGACCTATCCGGAGGAGATCGCGGTCGCCGCCGCCTCCCTCCTCCTCGCCCGCCCGGTGAAATGGGTCGAGGACCGGCGCGAGCACTTCCTCTCCACCTGCCAGGAGCGGGACCAGGACTGGACCATGGAGATGGCGCTGGACGCCGAGGGGCGGATCCTCGGCATCCGCGGCACGCTGGTGCACGACCATGGGGCCTACACGCCGCGGGGGCTGAACGTGGCCTACGGGGCCGGCGTGACCCTGCCGATGCCCTACAACGTGCCGGCCTACCGGCTCGACATCCAGGTGGCGCTGACCAACAAGGTCCCCGTCACCCCGATCCGCGGCGCCGGCCAGCCCCAGGGCGCCTTCGTGATGGAGCGCCTGCTGGACCGCGCCGCGATGGCGCTGGGCCTGCCCCGCGACGAGATCCGCCGCCGCAACCTCGTCCGCCCCGAGCAGATGCCCTGCGAGAAGCCGATGCGCATGCGCGGCGGCGAGGCCGCGGCGCTCGACAGCGGCGACTACCCCGCCACGCAGGGCGAGGCGCAGGAGGCCGCCGGCTGGGAGGGTTTCCCCAAGCGCCAGGCCGAGGCCCGCGCCCGGGGCCGCCGGCTGGGCATCGGGCTCGCCAACTACGTCGAAGGCACCGGCCGCGGGCCCTACGAGACGGCGACCGTGCGCATCGCCCGCTCCGGCCGGGTGCTGATCTCGACCGGCGCCGCCGCGATGGGCCAGGGGACGGCCACGATGCTCGCCCAGGTGGCGGGGGAGCAGCTGGGCGGCGACCTCTCGCTGATCGACGTGACCTGCGGCGACACCCGCCAGTCCCTGGGTTTCGGCGGCTTCAACAGCCGCCAGACGGTGACGGCCGGCGCCTCCGCCCATGCCGCGGCGCTGGAGGTGCGGGGCAAGCTCCTGAAGGTCGCCTCGCACCTGATGGAGGTCTCGCCCGACGACCTCGAGATCCTCGGCGACCGGGTGGCGATCAAGGGGGCCGAGGACCGCTTCCGGACCTTCGCCCAGCTCGCCGCCGCCGCCGCGGGCCTGCCGGGCTTCCCCCTGCCGGGGATCGAGACGCCGGGGCTCGAGGCCTCGGCCCAGGTCGACGTGCCGGCCATGGCCTATTCCAACGGCACGGCGGTGGCGGAGGTCGAGGTGGACCCCGACACCGGCCTGGTGCGGGTGGTGAACCTGGTCCTCGCCCACGACTGCGGGGTGATGGTCAACCCCACGACCGTCGAGGGCCAGGTGGCCGGCGGCGTCGCCCACGGGCTGGGCGGCGCGCTCTACGAGCGGATGCTCTTCGACGAGGACGCTCAACCGCTGACCGCGACGCTCGCCGACTACCTGATGGTCACCGCGGCCGAGATGCCGCCCCTGCGCATCCTGCACCGCGAAAGCCCCAGCCCCCTCAACGCCCTGGGCCTGAAGGGCGTGGGCGAGAGCGGGGTGATCCCGATCGCCGCCGCCGTGCTCTCGGCCGTCGACGACGCCTGCGCCGACCTCGGCCTGCACGCCGCCCGGGCGCCGCTGTCGCCCGCCGACCTCCGCGCCCTGATGCGCGCAGCAAGGAGCGCCGCATGACCGCCCGCCCCGAAGAGCTTCTGGCCGACCTCGCCCTCCTCCACCGGCTGCTGGTGGCGCAGGGGGTGCTGGACGCCTTCGGCCACGCCTCGGTCCGCGATCCCTCGGACCCCGGGGTGTTCTGGCTGACCGCCGCCCAGCCGCCGGGCGACGCGGCCTCGGGCGATTTCCTGCCCCACGACCTCGCCGGCGACGCGCGCGCCGAGGCGCCCCTGTTCGCCGAGCGCTGGATCCATGCCGAGATCTACGCCCAGCGCCCCGACGTCCATGCCGTGGTCCACCACCACGCGCCCGCGGTGATGCCCTTCTGCCTGACCGACGTGCCGCTGGTCCCGGTCAGCCAGACCGGCGGCTGGATGGGCGGGGCGGTCCCGGTCTGGGACGCGGCCACGCATTTCGGCGACACCGGCATGCTGGTCTCGGACCCCGCGCAGGCGGCCTGCCTCGCCCAGACGCTGGGCCGCGGGCCGATGGCGCTGATGCGGGGCCACGGGGCGGTGGTGGTCGCCGCCGACCCGCGCGAGCTCGCCTTCCGCGCCGTCCACGCCTGCCGCGAAGCCGACCACCAGCGCCGCGCCCGGGCGATGGGCGGCGCGCTCCGCCCCCTCTCCCCCGGCGAGGCGGCCCAGTCCGGCGCCGTCGCCCGCGGCGCGATCGAGCGCTGCTGGCGCCACTGGACCGCCGCGCTCTCCACCCCAGGAGCCTGCGAATGAAGCCCGCCCCCTTCACCCTGCACCGCCCGCGCAGCGTGGCCGAGGCGGCGGCGCTGCTCGCCGCGACGGCCGAGGAGGGCGGGCTGATCCTCGCCGGCGGCCAGACCCTGACGCCGATGATGGCGCTGCGGGTGGCCTTCCCGTCGGACCTGATCGACATCACCGCGATCCCCGGCCTCGACCGGATCGAGGAGGCGGGCGGCGCCCTGCGCATCGGCGCCGCCGCCCGCCACGCCGCCTTCCGCCGCCCCGTGACGGCGAACCCGCTGGGCGCGCTGCTCGCCGACGTCTGCCGCCACATCGCCCATCTGCCGATCCGCGAGCGGGGGACGTTCTGCGGCAGCCTCTGCCACGCCGACCCCGCCTCCGAGTGGTGCCTGGTCGCGGCCACGCTGGACGCGACCCTGCATCTCGAGGGCCCCGAAGGCCCCCGCGAGGTCGCCGCCGCCGACTGGTTCGAGGGCCCGATGACCACCGCCCGCGCGCCGGAGGAGATGCTGACCGCCGTCACCCTCCCCCTCCTGCCCTCGGCCGCCCGCCACGGCTTCTACGAATTCAACCGCCGCGCCGGCGACTTCGCGCTGGGCATGGCGCTGGCCGTCGTCTCGCTGGAGGACGGGCTCATGAAGGACGTCCGCCTCGGCCTCGGCGCCGTCGAGGACCGCCCCCGCCGCCTGAGCGAGGCCGAGGCGATGCTGGAGGGGCGGGCCCCCTCCGAATCCCTCTTCGCCGAGGTCGCCGAGGCGGTCCTGCCCGCCCTCGACCCGATGGGCGACCCCGCCACCCCCGCCGACTATCGCCGCGACCTGGCCGGGACCGCGATCCGCCGCGCCCTCGCCGCCGCCCTGACCGCCCAGAGCCCCGCGGAGATCCCCGCATGAGCAAGCACCCCGTCACCCTGACCGTGAACGGCAGGCCTCACGCGATCGAGGTGGAGCACAGGAAGACCCTCGCCGACGCCCTGCGCGAGGACTGCCGCCTGACCGGCACCCACCTGGGCTGCGAGCATGGCGTCTGCGGCGCCTGCACCGTGATCGTCGACGGCGCCCCCGTGCGCGCCTGCCTGATGTTCGCCCACCAGGCCGAGGGCGCGCAGATCCGCACCGTCGAGGGCCTGGCGACGGGCGAGACCCTCCACCCCCTGCAGCAGAGCTTCATCGACCACCACGCCCTGCAATGCGGCTTCTGCACCCCCGGCTTCCTGATGCTCGCCGTCGCGGCGCTGGAGCGGGACCCGGAGATGAGCGACGCGGAGCTGGTCGAGGTCCTTTCCTCCAACCTCTGCCGCTGCACGGGCTATGTGAACATCCTCAAGGCGGTGCGCGCCTGGGCCGCGACCCAGGCCGCCGCCCCCGCCCCAGCCCCCGCCTGAAGGGCCACGCGATGCCGATGATCGACCTCAAGACCCACGACCGCTTCGGCTTCTCGGCCCTGCCGGACCGGCCGGATTTCAGCTGGCCGGAGGGCAAGCGCCTCGCGGTCTGCATCTGCAACAACATCGAGGTGTTCAGCTATCTCGACGGCCTGGGCTCGGACAGCGCCCAGGTGGGCGCGCCGCAGACCACCCGCAACTACGCCTGGCGGGAATACGGCAACCGAGTCGGGCAGTGGTATCTGTTCGACCTGCTGGACGAGCTGGGCTTCCCCGCCTCGCACAATTTCAACTCGCTGCTGCTCGACCGCCACGCCCGCATCGCCGAGCGGATCCTGGAGCGGGGCGACGAGTTCGTCGGCCACGGCCGCACCAACGCCGAACGCCAGGACGCCCTGCCCGAGGCCGAGGAGCGCGCCCTGATCGAGGAAAGCCTGGAGGCGATCCGCGCCTTCGCCGGCCGCGCGCCGAAGGGCTGGCTCGGCCCCTACCTCGCCCAGACGCCGGTCACGCTGGACCTGCTGAAGGAGGCGGGGCTCGACTACGTGCTCGACTGGCCCGCCGACGACCAGCCGTTCTGGATGCGCACCCGCGCCGGCCCCCTGCTGTCGGTGCCCTATTCCATCGAGGTCAACGACAGCCCCGCGATGGTCTTCCGCCAGCAGGGCGCGGCGGAGTTCGAGCGGATGATGGTCGACCAGTTCGACGAGATGCTGCTGCAGTCGGAGAAATACCCGCTGGTCTACACCTTGGTCCTGCACCCGTTCGTGATCGGCCAGCCCTACCGCCTGCGCGCCCTGCGCCGGGCGCTGGCCCATGTCGCCGCCTTCCGCGAGAAGCTGTGGATCACCACGCCGGGCGAGGTGGCGAAACACTACGCGTCCCTCCACCCGCCGGCCTGAGCGCCCAGCTCCCGCCCCCCGGGCGCCCCGGGCCTGACCCGGGGCCGCCTCAGCTCGGCTTGAAGCCCAGCGCCTCCCGGAACCGGGTCTTGAGATACGGCGCGTCGCGCGGGGGGAGCGAGCGCGGGGGCGCCTCGACCCCGATCTTCACCACGAAGAGGCGCGGGCCGTTGGCGGGCTCGGCCAGGCGCGCGCCCAGGGCCTCCGCCTCGGCCAGGCTGCGGGCGACGGCGGTCTCGGCGAAGCCGCAGGCGCGGGCGACCTCGGCCATGTCCACGCCGCGGCCGGTGTGGCTGGGCTGGGCCCCGGTCTCGGCGTAATGCTCGTTGTCGAGCACCACGACGCTCAGGTTGGCGGGCTTCGCCGCGCCGATGGTGGCCAGCGCCCCCAGCGCCATCAGCTGCTCCCCGTCCCCGGTCAGCGCGATCACCCGGCGCGCGGGCTGGGCCTGGGCCACGCCCAGCGCCACCATCGCAGCCCCGCCCATCGCGCCCCAGAGATAGAAGTTCTCCGCCGCGTCGCCCGCCGCATGCAGGTCCCAGGTCGGCGAGCCGAGGCCGCTGACCACCAGCGCCCGGGCCTCGCCCTCGCCGCGATGGGCGAGCAGCGCTTTCACCGCGGCGCGGCGCTCCACGCTCACCATTTCTTCGCCCCCAGCAGGCGCTGCCCCAGCAGCACGGCGATGCGCTGGTCGCCGCCGAAGGCCATGGCGGCGGCCTGGGCGACGGTCGGCGCGACCTCGCCGGCCTCCTCGACCCGCACCACGCTCACGCCCATCGCCTCCAGCGAGGGCTGCACCGCCCGGCTCATCGGGACCTGCCAGGGATTGAACTCCCCCCACTCGCCCCGCATCGTCACCAGCATCAGCAGCGGCATCCGCGCCTGCGCCGGCAGGGACAGCATGTTGATGCAGTTGCCGACGCCCGAGGACTGCATCAGCACCGCCGAGCGCATCCCCCCGAGCCAGGCCCCGCAGGCGAGCGCGATCCCCTCCTCCTCGGTCGAGAGCATCACCGCGGCGGCCTCGGGATCCTCCTCGAAGCGCCGGATCAGCTCGGCATGGCCCGCGTCGGGCACGTAGGAGGCGTGGCGCACGCCGGCGGTCTTCAGCGTCGCGTAGAGCTGCGCGGGCCAGGCCGCGATCTCGACCGAGGGGGCCGGGGCGTCGGGGGCTGGCGTGTCCAGCGGCGGGGCGTCGGTCATCTATCCTCCCGTCAGGCGCCCGTCCGGGGGGGCGGCGCCCGCATGGCTTCGCCCTCGCCGGGGCGTTCGGGGTCGAGCCTAGGGCGCCCGCGGCGGGCGGGGGAAGCCCTTGCGAGGCGAACTGTCGACGATTGCTCTCGACATCTCCCTGCCGGCCGGTCCACTTTCGGCCGCCCTCCTTCCGCCGCGGCCCTGCCGGCGGCGGTTTCCTTCCCGACGCCCGACGCCCTGCCGCGCCGCGCCTCCCCAAGACCCTGGAGCCCAGACCGATGAACGGCGCCGATCTTCTCTGCGACACGCTGCTGGCCAACGACGTGGACGTGTGCTTCTCGAACCCCGGCACCTCCGAGATGCACTTCGTCGCCGCGCTGGACCGCAAGCCCCAGCTCCGCTGCGTGCTGGGCCTGTTCGAGGGCGTGGTGACCGGCGCCGCCGACGGCTATGCGCGCATGGCCGACAAGCCGGCGGTGACGCTGCTGCACACCGGCCCGGGCCTGGCGAACGGGCTCGCGAACATGCACAACGCCCGCCGCGCGCGCACGCCGATGATCAACGTGCCGGGCGACCATGCCTCCTGGCACCTGGCCGCCGACGCGCCGCTGACCTCGGACATCGACGGGCTGGCCTGGCCGATGTCGCACTGGGTCGGCCGCGCCACCTCGCCCGAGGACGTGGGGCCGAAGACCGAAGAGGCCTGGACCCAGTCCATCGCCACCCGCGGCCCCGTCACCCTGATCCTGCCCGCCGACTCCGCCTGGGGCGAGGTCGAGGCGCGCACCCCCTCGAAGCTGCCGATGCCGGTTCCGCCCGCGATCGAGGAGGGCCCGCTGAAGGCCGCCGCCCAGGCGCTGAAGTCGGGCAAGCGCTGCGCGCTGTTCCTCCAGCACCGCGCCCTGCGCGAGAAGGCGCTGGAGTGGGCGGGGCGCATCGCGCTCGCCACCGGCGCCGACCTCTTCCACCCGCAGTCCGACCGCGCCCAGCGCGGCGCCGGCCGGGTGGCGGCCCGGATGACCCCCTACAACGTCGACGCCGCGATCCAGGCGCTGGCCCACATCGAGGTCGCGATCTGCATCGGCGCGAAGAAGCCGGCGGTGTTCTTCGGCTATCCCGGCAAGCCCTCCTCGCCCCTGCCCGACGCGGCCGAGGTGATCCAGGTGGCCGAACACGAGCATGACCTCGAGGCCGCGCTCCAGCAGCTCGCCGAAGCCATCGGCCTGACCGCCAAGTCCCCCTTCAAGGCCAACGACTTCGTGCAGGGCGAGATCGCCGAGCCCACCGGCGCCCTGACGCCCGCCACCATCGCCGCCGCCGTCGCCCGCCGCCTGCCGGAGAACGCCATCGTGGTGGAGGAGTCAGTGACCTCCGCCGGCCCGCTCGCCGCGCTCTCGCCCGGGCTGCACCCCCACGACCACCTGCCGCTGACCGGGGGCGCGATCGGCGAGGGCATCCCGCTCGCCATCGGCGCGGGCATCGCCTGCCGCGACCGCAAGGTGGTGGCGATGCAGGCCGACGGCTCGGGCATGTACACGGTGCAGGGCCTGTGGACCCAGGCGCGCGAGGAGCTGGACGTGGTCACCATCGTCTACGCCAACCGCAAATACGCGATCCTGCAGGGCGAGATGCGCAACGTCGGCGTCAACGACTTCGGCGAGAACGCCCGCCGGATGCTGGACCTCGACCGCCCGGATCTCGACTGGGTGCTGATGGCCAAGGGCATGGGCGTCGACGCCGGCCGCGCCGAGACGGTGGAGGAGTTCACCAGGCTCCTCGACCACGCGATGAAGACCAAGGGCCCGTTCCTGATCGAGGCGCGGATCTGACCTCTCGCGAAGCGCCCCGGCCGGAAGGCCGGGGCCTCCCGGGCCCACAGGCGCCCTGCGGGCGGGCCTGGGCCCCTGTCGGGCGGCGCGCCTCTCTTCCGACGTCGGCGCCCACGGCCGGCCGCGCGAGGCCCCGGGTCGAGACCGGGGCGCAGGCGCCCGGCGCCCGGCGCACGCCTCCCTCCGCCCGAAGCGCCCCCTGCCGCCCGGCGCCCCCGTCTGCGGCGCCGGCGCGCGCCGGGCCGGCGGGCGGGGGTGGGCGGGCGGGCCGTCCGCCGGGTCGGCGCGCGCCGGCGCCTCGCGCCGATCAGCCCAGGAACACCCGACCCGAGGGATAGCGCACCCTCGGCGGCACGCGGGTCGCGAGGAAGAACCCCAGCGTCAGCGGCCCGACCCGGCCCAGGAACATCAGGAACACGATCACCAGCCGCTCGAACCCGTCGAGCTCCCCCGTCGCCCCGCGCGACAGCCCCACCGTGCCGAAGGCCGAGACCGCCTCGAAGGCCAGGTTCACGAAATCCCCGTCGTGGGAGATCGCCAGCACGAAGGTCGCCGCCATCACCGTCAGCAGGCTGACCATGGCCAGCGCCAGCACCTTCATCACCTCCTCCACCCCCAGCGAGCGGCCGAAGGCGTGCAGCGTCTGCCGCCGCCGGAAGAAGGCGACCGTGGCGAGGATCAGCACGATGAAGGTCGTCACCTTGATCCCCCCCGCCGTCGAGGTCGAACCGCCCCCGATCATCATCAGCGACATGAACATCAGCGAGGTCGAATCGTGCATCTGCCCGATGTCGACCGAGTTGAAGCCCGCGGTGCGGGTGGTGGCCGACTGGAACCAGCTCGCCAGCAGCTTGGCATGCAGCGGCAGCTCCCCCAGCGTGCCGGGATTGGTCCACTCGAGAATGGCGAAGACCGCCATCCCCCAGGCCAGCAGCCCCGCGGTCCCCGCCAGCGTCAGCTTGGAATGCAGGCTCATCTTCCGCCACGGCCGCCGCTCCAGCAGCTCGTGCAGCACCATGTAGCCCAGGCCGCCGACGATGAAGAGCGCCGGCACCGCCAGGTTCACGATCGGGTTGCCCACATAGGCCGAGAGACTGTCGGGATAGAGCGAGAACCCCGCGTTGTTGAAGGCCGAGACCGAGTGGAAGACCGCCGACCACAGCCCCGGCCACAGACCGTCGGCGGGCACGAACACCACCGCCAGCACCGCCGCGCCCGCCAGTTCGCAGGCCGCCACCACCCGCAGGATCAGCCGCACCAGGCGGAACAGTTCCGAGATCGAGGTCTGGTTGAGGTCCTCGCGCAGGAAGGCGCGCGAGCTCAGCCCCATCGGCCGCCCCAGCATCGACAGCACCAGCGCCGCGAAGGTCATCAGCCCCAGCCCGCCCAGCTGGATCAGAACCAGGATCACCGCCTGCCCGAACAGCGTGAAGCCCGTGCCGGTGTCGACCACCGCCAGCCCCGTCACCGTGACGGCGGAGGCTGAGGTGAACAGCGCCTGCGACCAGCCGATCGGCTCGGGCGTGGCGAAGGGCGCCTTCAGCAGCAGGGCCCCCACCGCCACCAGGGCTGCGTAGAGCATCGCCAGGACGGCGGGCGGCGACAGCGCGACGCGACGGCGGAACAGCGCGAGACCGGGCATGGGAGGGGGGTCCTGGACCGGGAACGGGTGGTCAGAGGAAGTCGGCGAAGCGACGGAAGTCGTCCCGCCGGCCGAGCAGCAGCAGCTTGTCCTCGGCCTTCAGCACCGTGTCGGGCGAGGCGCAGGAGATGAACTCCGACCCCCGCATCAGCCCCAGCGCCCGCAGCTCCGGCTGCCGGTCGAGCTTCAGCTCCCCCAGCCTGCGGCCGTCGAACGCCTCGGGGGCCACGTATTCGACCACATGGAAGCCGTTGCCGAGGCTGACGTAGTCGCGCACCTGCGGGTTGCGCAGCACCTGGGCGGCGTGGCGGCCGATCTCCTGCTCGGGCAGGATCACCCGGTCGGCGCCCAGCTTCACCAGGATCCGGTGGTGGGTCTTGGTCTTGGCCTTCACCCAGATCCGCTTCACCCCCAGCAGCCGGCAGTTCATCGTGGCCACCATCGAGGCCTCGAGATCCTCGCCGATGCCGATCACCACGGTGCCGTAGCTGCCCACGCCCGCCTCGCGCAGGGCGTCCTCGTCGCGGGCGTCGGCGATCACCGCCTCGGCCAGGTCCTCGGCGACCCGGGCCACGTGCCGCTCATGCCGGTCGATGCCCAGCACATGCTCGCCGGCGCGCGCCAGCTCCTGCGCCACCGTGGTGCCGAAGGTGCCCAGGCCGATGATGACGAAGCCTTCGCTCCGCGCCATGTCGCAGCTCCCGCGCGTCCAGAGAGCGCGAAGGTAGGCGAAGAACCCGCCCCGTCAACAGCTCGCCGTCAGGCGGAGCGGAAGCGCGGCTCGTCCGGCTCGCCCACGTCCACCAGCCGCCCCTCGCGCAGCAGCCGGTTCACATGGGCCAGCGTCTCCGAGAAGGCGAAGGAGAACATGTGCTCGTCCATCTGCCGGGTGAACAGGACCGGGGTGATCTCGGCGCAGCTCAGCACCTTGTCGCGGCAGGCGTTCAGGACGATGTCGCAGCGCTCGTCATGGTGGGCGATCAGCTCGCCGATGCGCTGGTGCAGGTGGGTGATCGGCAGGTCGTGGCCCGGCAGGGTCAGCGTGCCGTCCGGGATCGCCGCGCGCAGCGAGGCGAGGCTGTCGAGATACCGCCCCAACGGGTCCCCGTCCGGCTGCACCGAATGCACCGAGATGTTGGGCGTGATCCGCCCCAGCACCTGGTCGGCGGCGATGAAGAAATTCTCGTCCGCGCAATGCAGCATCGCCTGGTTCCAGGAGTGCCCGCCGCCGGTGTGGACCTGGAAGGTCCGCCCGCCCACCTCGAACGGCTCCCGCGGCTCCAGCGCGTGGAAGGAGGAGGGCAGGCCGGTGATCATCTCCAGGTACATGTGGCCCCGGCCGGTGACCGCGGCGGCGCCGCTCTCGGTCATGCCGTGGTTCTGGTAGAAGATCCGGTGCGCGTCGCCATGCACCGCGTCATGGCCGGTGCCCAGGTAGCGGCCCATGAAATACTCGGTCTCTGTCATGTGCACCGGGATCCCGAACTTCTCCGCCAGCCACCCGGCCGAGCCCATGTGGTCGGGATGGTGGTGGGTCAGGATCAGCCGGGTCAGCGGGCGGCCCTTCAGGGGGCCGGCGAACAGGCTCTCCCAGACCTCGCGGGTCAGGTCGTCGCCGATGCCGGTGTCGACCGCGGCCCAGCCGGCGCCGTCCTCGATCAGGTAGACGTTCACGTGGTTCAGCGCGAAGGGCAGCTTGAAGCGCAGCCACAGAAGACCGGGGGCGACCTCGAAGACCTCGCCCGGCTTCGGCGCCTCCGGGAACGGATGCGCGGGGCTGGGCTGGGCGCGGTGGTCCTTGGGCATGAAGGTCTCCCTGAGCGTTCCGTGGCGTGGCGCGGCGCGGGCCGAGGCGCCCTGCGGCCTGCGCGCGGCGTGCCGATTCGTTCGAGTCATATCATGCCGTAAGCCCGGCTGATGAAGTTGTCGACCGGCCGAACGGTCAGCAATGCCGCGGGGACCTCGCGCCCGAGGCCCCGGATCCGCCCCCGGCCCGGCTTCGCCCGACGGCGGCGGCCCGGGCCGGGTTGGCGGGCGGGGGTGGGCGGGCGGGCCGTCCGCCGACCCGGCCCGGGCCGCCGCCGGGCGCGCCGAGGACGGCTCGGGCCCGCCGCTCGGGCCCCTCGCGCTCAGGCCCGCCGGCGCATGCCGAAGGCGACCGACATGCCGCCCCAGACCGCGGCCAGGCCGAACCAGGTGATCGCGTATTCCAGGTGGTCGTTGGGCAGGTTCACGCTCAGCGGCCAGGCGGCCGGCAGGGTCTCGGGCCCCGCCGCGGGATCGGCCTCGGCCACCAGCAGGATCGGCTCGGCGTCCAGCGCCTGCGCCATCGCCGGCAGGTCGCGGGCGAACCACATGTTGGCCTCGCGGTCCGGGTCCGGGGTGAAGCCGTCGACCTCCTGCGGCCAGAGCAGCGCGCCCGTCACGTCGACGCCCTCGGGCGGCGTGCGCGCGGCGCCCTTCTCCGCCTCCGGCACGAAGCCGCGGTCGACCAGGATCCGCCGGCCGCCCTCCGTCTCGAAGGGGGCGATCACCCGGAAGCCCGGCCCCCAGGGCTTGCGCGAGGTCAGCACATGGATCTCGCCGGGCCGGAAGTCGCCGGCCGCCGCGACGCGCAGGTATTCGTCCTGCGCCTCGCTCGGCGCCTCGGGCAGCGGGACGGGGGCGTCGGCGAGCCGCGCCTCCAGCTCCGCGATCAGCCCCTCCTTCCAGGCCAGGCGCTGCAGCTGCCAGGTCCCCAGGGCGCAGAGGATCGCCACTCCGCCCAGGCCGACGACGAGGGCGAAGACCAGGCGGGCGCGGGGAGTGCGGGAGGACATGCAGGCTCCTGGGATCCGAGGGGGCGGCCCGCCGGCGGCGGGCCCGGAATGCGGAAGGGGCGGCCGAGGCCGCCCCTTCGGGTTCGTCGCGCGACGGGTCGCGGCGAGGGGCGGGGAGAGCCCTCGGCTCAGGCGCCCCAGATGTAGACGGCCGCGAACAGGAACAGCCAGACCACGTCGACGAAGTGCCAGTACCAGGCCGCCGCCTCGTAGCCGATGTGCTTCTCGGCGGTGAAGTGGCCGGCGAAGGCGCGCAGCATGCACACGGCGAGGAAGATGGTGCCGATGATCACGTGCAGGCCGTGGAAGCCGGTCGCCATGAAGAAGGTGGCGCCGTAGACGTTGCCCGAGAAGCCGAAGGTCGCGTGGCTGTACTCGTAGGCCTGGCAGATGGTGAACAGCACGCCCAGGGCCACCGCGCCGATCAGCGCCTGCGCCATGGTCTTGCGGTCGTTGTCATGGGCGATCGCATGGTGCGCCCAGGTGGCGAAGCAGCCCGACAGCAGCAGGATCAAGGTGTTGATCAGCGGCAGGTGCCAGGGGTCGAAGGTCTCGATCCCGACCGGCGGCCAGGTCTGGAACTCGGCCGCCTGCTCGGCCCCGCCGGGGTAGAGCGCGTGCTTGAAGAAGGTCCAGAACCAGGCGGCGAAGAACATCGCCTCCGAGATGATGAACATGATCACGCCGTAGCGCAGCCCCAGCTGCACCACCGGGGTGTGGTCGCCGGCGCGGCTCTCGATCACCACGTCGCGCCACCAGCCGAACATGACGTAGAGCACGCCCAGCAGGCCGATGAGGAACAGCCAGGGGCCGCGGTCGTGCATCCACATCACGCCGCCGAACAGCATGACGAAGGCGCCGACCGCGCCCAGCAGCGGCCAGGGGCTGGGGCTCAGGATGTGGTAGTCGTGGTTCTTCTCGTGGGCCATGGCGTGTCTCCCCTCGGAAAGTCGGTCCCGGCGCGCGCCGTCCTGATCGCCGTCAGTTGACGTCCTGCGCAGGCTTCGGAAGCACCGCCGAGGCGTCGGTCGCCTCGGTGATCCGGTCCTCGTCCTGGACGTCGGTTTCGTGGAACGTATAGCTCAGCGTGATCGTGTGCACATGCTTCGCCTCGCGGTCCTCCACGATCTCCGGGTCCACGAAGAACGTGACCGGCATCATGATGGACTCGCCCGGCTGCAGCACCTGGTAGGTGAAGCAGAAGCAGTCGATCTTGGTGAAGTAGTAGCCCGCCGAGAAGGGCGCGACGTTGTAGGACGCCTGCCCCGCGATCGGACGGTCGGAGGTGTTGGTCGCCTCGTAGAAGGCGAGGCCGGTCTCCCCGATGCGGATCTCCATCTCCCGGGTCTCGGGCTTGAAGGTCCAGGGGAAGCCGCGCTCGACATTGGCGTCGAAGCGCACCTTGATGGTCTGGTCCAGCACGCCCTTCTCGTTGGCGGCGGCGACGTTGGTCTCGCCCCCGTAGCCGGTCACCCGGCAGAACCACGAGTAGAACGGCACCGCCAGCACGGTCAGCGAGGCCATCACCGCCAGCAGCGCCAGGCAGCGGATCGCGGTGCGCGCCTGCGGCTCGAGCCCTTTCCACCAGCCGGTCATCTCAGTAGCCCTGCAGCGAGCCGATCTGGCCGCCGGCCAGCTTGGCGATCGTCACGGCGAAGACCAGCAGCACGAAGGCCAGCAGCACCCCGCCCAGCGCGAAGTTGCGCCCCTTGCGGCGACGGTGCAGCTCGTGTTCCTCCTTGGGGATCATCGGACTTCCCTTTCTCCCCTCAGAACAGATGCATGGCGGCGGCGTAGTCGCCGAACGCGGCGCGCAGCGCGGCCTCGCCCAGCAGGGCGGCGAAGGACCAGAACAGGAAGTGCAGAGACAGGCGGAAGAACGCCTTCTCGGCCCCGAACCGGTCGGCCTTCGCCTGCGCCTCGTCCCTCCGGCGGAGCCGCCAGGCCCCCGCCGCGAAGCGCGCGTTGAAATAGAGCGCCGTCGCCAGATAGAGCGGCCCGCCCACCACCGTGAAGGCGGGGGCGATCGCCACCGGGGCGAGCAGCAGCGCATAGATCAGGATCTGCCGGCGGGTCTCGGCGTCGCCGGCCACGTTGGGCAGCATCGGCACGTCGGCCTTCTCGTAGTCCGTCTCGGCAAAGAGCGCGAGCGCCCAGAAATGCGGCGGCGTCCACATGAAGATCAGCCCGACCAGCAGCAGCGGCGCGACCGAGACCGAGCCCGTCGCCGCCGCCCAGCCGACCAGCGGCGGCAGCGCGCCGGCCAGCCCGCCGATGACGATGTTCTGCGGCGTCGCGCGCTTCAGCCACATCGAGTAGACGACGACGTAGAAGAAGATGGTGAAGGCCAGCAGCGCCCCGGCCAGCGGGTTGGCGAAGACGGCGAGCATCATCACCGACAGCACCGCCAGCGCCAGGCCGAAGGCCAGCGCCTCGCCCGCGGCCATGCGGCCGTCGGGGATCGGGCGGCCGGCGGTGCGGCGCATCTTGGCGTCGATGTCGGCGTCCCACCACATGTTCAGCGCGCCCGAGGCGCCGGCCCCGGCGGCGATGCACAGGATCGCGGCGAAGCCGATCACCGGGTTCACCCAGACCGGCGCGCACAGCATCCCGACCAGCGCGGTGAAGATCGACAGCGACATCACCCGCGGCTTGAGCAGCAGCACGTAGTCGCGGACCGAGGGCTCCTTCGGCGCGCCCGAGATCGGCTCGCGGGGGGTGTCGATGATCGAGGCGTCGGTCATGGGGCGGCGTCGGCTTCCTGGCTCTCGCGCCGCGCGCGGGTCGCAGCGGCGGCGGTGGCGTCGGCGGGCGCCCGGGCGCTCTGCGCCGGGGCCCTGGGGCGGCCGGTCCGGAGCAGGCTCCGGCCGGGCCGCGCCGCGGTCCGGCGATCCGGTCCGCGGCGGGTCGATGCAGGCGGCAGGGCGCGCGCGGCGCCCTCCGCCGGGGGGCTCAGTCGGCCAGCGCGGCGACGGAGACGTCGCGCTTCACGCCGGCGTACATCTCCTTCGACTCGGCCAGCCAGGTCTCGTACTCGGCCTCGGAGACGGCCTTGACCGAGATCGGCATGTAGGCGTGGTCCTTGCCGCAGAGCTCCGAGCACTGGCCGTAGTAGATGCCGGGCTCGTCGACCTGGAACCAGATCTCGTTCAGGCGGCCGGGGATGCCGTCCATCTTCACGCCGAAGGCCGGGATGGTCCAGGAGTGGATCACGTCCGATGCGGTCACCTGCATGCGCACCACCTTGCCGACCGGCACCACCACGAAGGTGTTGGTCTGCAGGCGATAGTTCTCGCGGGTGACGCCGGCGGCCTCCAGCTCGTCGCCGACGTTGGCCAGCGCCGTCTCGTAGTCCTTGTAGCCGTAGCCGACCATCATCGCGTCGAAGGCGAAGTCCGCCTCGCCCTCGGGATCGGGATACTCGTAGGACCAGTACCACTGGTTGCCGGTGGCCTTGATGGTCACGTCCGCCTCGGGGATCGTCACCTGCTTGGACAGCAGCTGCAGCGAGGGGATGGCGATCGCCACCAGGATCACGATCGGCACCACGGTCCACACCACCTCGACCAGCGAGTTGTGGGTGAAGGTGGCGGGCTTGGGGTTCGCCTTCTCGTTGAAGCGGAACACCACGAAGGCCATCAGCGCGGTGACGAACAGCACGATCACCGTGATGATCACCAGCAGGAAGCCGTCCAGCCAGTGCAGGTCGGAGGCCAGCTCCGTCGCCGCATGCTGGAAGCCGGTGCCGCCGGGATGCGGGATCCCGATGATGGTGGCGGCGTCCTGCGCGAAAGCCGCGGGCGCGGCGACCGCGGCGGCGAGGCCGCTCGTCAGCCCGGACAGGATCGACGCCATCTTGCCAGCTCGCATGTCCGATCTTCCCCCTTGTTCTTCGGCGGCCGGGAAGGGCCGCACCGGCGATCGCCGGTTCATTGGCATGGCGGGGGCGGCTTACGCCAGACCCGACGCCTCAGGCTAGTGAATTTCGCCGCGGAAACGATCATATGCGAGACGGTTGAGCAATGCGGCGCATTGCGCCACGTGTATGTCAGCCCTGCGCGGTTTCCCCCGAAACCGGCCGCCCCCGCCCGAAGGAGCCTTCATGACCCGGTCCCGCGACCCGTTCCGCCCGTTCGAGACCGCCCTCGACGAGGCGGAGGCGCTCGCCATCCTGCGCGAGGCTGTCGCAGGCGCCGACGACGGCGAACTGTATCTCGAGCGTCGCCGCTCCGAGGCCTTGGCCTTCGACGACGGCCGCCTGCGCACCGCAAGCTACGACGCCGGCGAGGGATTCGGCCTGCGCGCCGTGTGCGGAGAGGCCGCGGGCTACGCCCATTCCACCGAGCTTTCCGCCGCGGCCCTCAAGCGCGCGGCCGAGACCTGCCGCCTCGCCGCCCGCGACGGCGGCGGCACGGGCCCGGCCGCGCCCCCCTCGGACACCAACCGCCGGCTCTATTCCGACGACGACCCGCTGGAGGGCCCCGACTTCCAGGCCCGCGTGACCCTGCTCTCTGAGCTCGACGCCTACGCCCGCGCGCGGGAGCCGAAGGTGGCGCAGGTCACGGTATCGTTAGCCTGCTCGATGCAGGAGATCGAGATCCTGCGCCCCGAGGGCCGCCGGGTGACCGACGTGCGCCCGCTGGTGCGCATGAACGTCTCGGTGATCTGCGAATCGGGCGGCCGGCGCGAGAGCGGCTCCGCCGGCGGCGGCGGCCGCTTCGGGGTCGAGGCGGTGATGGACCCCGAGCACGGCAGGCGCCTCGTCGACGAGGCCACCCGCCAGGCGCTCGTGAACCTCGAGGCCGAGGACGCGCCCGCCGGCGTGATGGACGTGGCCCTCTCCTCGGGCTGGCCCGGCATCCTGCTCCACGAGGCCGTGGGCCACGGGCTGGAGGGCGACTTCAACCGCAAGAAGACCTCGGCCTTCGCCGGGCTGATGGGCCAGATGATCGCGGCGCCCGGGGTGACGGTGGTGGACGACGGCACGATCCCCGACCGCCGCGGCTCGATCACCATCGACGACGAGGGCACGCCGTCCGCGCGCAACGTGCTGATCGAGGACGGCCGGCTGGTCGGCTACATGCAGGACCGGCAGAACGCCCGGCTGATGGGGGTCGCCCCCACCGGCAACGGCCGGCGGCAGAGCTACGCCCACCCGCCGATGCCGCGGATGACCAACACGATCATGCTCGGCGGCGACGCCTCGCCCGAGGACGTGGTGGCGGGCGTCGAGGACGGCATCCATGCCGTGGCCTTCGGCGGCGGCCAGGTCGACATCACCAACGGCAAGTTCGTGTTCTCCTGCACCGAGGCCTACCGGGTGAAGAACGGCCGCGTCCTGCATCCGGTGAAGGGCGCGACCCTGATCGGCGACGGCGCGACGGCGCTGCAGAAGATCCGGGCGGTGGGCAACGACATGGCGCTCGACCCCGGCATGGGCATGTGCGGCAAGGCCGGCCAGTGGGTGCCGGTGGGGGTCGGCCAGCCGACCCTGCTGATCGGCGGCCTGACCGTCGGCGGCGCCCGGGCGGGCTGAGCCCGGCCCCGCCCCCGGTCCCGCCGGGGGCGGCGCCCCGCCGCCGGCCGGGTCATTCCTGCGGACGATTCACGGCCCGGCGCCCTTCCGCCACATTCATCTTTCTGCTACCTCTGGGGCAACGGCCCGATATCCTTGGACAATCCGGCCGACGCTTACGGAAACCGACGTGGGGAACGGCGATGGCCAAGGTGAAGGTGCGCTACACCAAGGGGTGGGACATCACCCTCCAGGAGTTCATGGACGAGCTCGGCAACATCCTGCTGGGCGAGGGGACGCAGAACAGCGCCTCGAAGGTGACGATCCGCTATGACGACACGGTGACGATCCTCACCGGCTCGGGCTTCAACATCAACGGCAAGGGCGCCGGCACGGTCGACACCTGGAAGACCTATGTCGACGGCGACCTGGCGGTGACGATCTCGAACGCGGGCTTCTCGGTCCGCTCGCTGATCTCGGCGATCAAGGCCGAGGACAGGGGCACGGACGTCGCCGCCTTCGAGAAGTATTTCCTCAAGAATTTCTCGTGGAACTACAAGGGCACCAACGCCAACGACGTCGTGCGCCCCGGCGAGAAGACCCGCGACGGCTACGCGGTCGACTTCGAGGGGAACGACGTCTTCAACCTCGCGGGCGGCAAAGACAAGGTCGCCGGCGGCTCGGGGAACGACAAGCTCAAGGGCGGCTCCGGCGACGACCAGCTCTGGGGCGAGGAGGGGCGCGACAAGCTCTTCGGCCAGTCCGGGCGCGACAAGCTGTGGGGCGGCGACGCGAACGACCTGCTCGACGGCGGCTCGCAGAACGACGCGCTGTGGGGCGGGGGCGGCGGCGACAAGTTCCGCTTCGTCAAGAGCTTCGGCGACGACGTGGTGAAGGACTTCGGCGCGGGCGACGTGCTCGACCTGCGCAAGACCGGGACGCCGAACGGCTTCGCCAAGCTGATGAAGTCGGCCTCCGACACCGACGCGGGCGTGGAGTTCGACCTCAAGGGCGGCTCGATCCTGCTCGCGGGGGTCGAGAAGGCCGAGCTCGACGCCTCCGACGTCCTGCTGTGACCCCGGCGGGGGAGCGCCCGGGCGCTCCCCCTCCTGCGTCCCCGCCGCGGCTGGCGGCGGCCGGGCGGGCCGCGTAGGGTCGCGCCCGACGCATTCGCCGCCTCCGGGCGCAGGAGACCGGGCATGAGCCTCCCCCCATCCCTCCGCCCATCCTTCCGCCCCGTGGGGTCGAGATCCTGAGACGCCCGCCTTCCTCCGTCGCCTCGGACGAGGCGCCGGCCGCGGCGCGCGCGCGGCCCCGCGCCTTCGCGCCCGGGGTCGTCGGCGGGCTGGTCTTCGCCGCTCTCTTCCCCTTCGCGCCGCTGGGCGCGGCGGCGGCGGTCGCCTATTCGCTGGCGCATCCGCCGCTGTCGTGGATGACCGGCGTCGGGCGCTGGGAGGTGCACACGATCTTCTCGGCGCTGGGCGCGGCGCTGTCGCTGTGGGTGGTGCTGGGCCCGACCCTGGCGCTGGGCCTGGCGCTGGCGCGCGGGGCGGGGCTGCGCTCGGCCGCTTCGGGGGCGATTTCGGTCGGGCTCGTGGTCTTCGCCGGGCTGTCGCTGCTCGCCGGAGGCATGGCCAACGGCGGCCTCGCCTCGCCCGGCCTCGTCGAGGAGACGCTGGGCTGGACCTCGGTGCTGGCGGTTCCGACAGCGCTGGGCGCGGTCTGGACCGCGGCCTGCGTCGCCGCCGCGCAGCGCTGGCGGGCGCGGATCGTCCGGCGCGGGCTGGCGCCGGGGCGCGACGCGCCCTAGGCTCCCCCGCCACGGGGCGCGCGTGCGACGGACGGAGAGGGAATGGCGAACCTGGGACTGGACTGGTGGCCGGCGGGGACCAACCGCCCGGTGCTGCGGCTTGCGGCGGGGCTGGCCCTGGCGCCGCTCGTGATCGGCGCCATCTCGGCGCCCCTGGCCTGGCTGGTGGCGGGGATGACCCTGCCCGATTCCGCCATGGTCAACCAGGCGGCGGCCCGCACCGCGCTGGTCGCGCTGTCGGCCTTCGTGGTGTTCTCGCTGACCTTCGGCCTGCTGGCGGTGCTGGGGCTGTGGCTGGCGCGCCGGCGCTCGGCCCTGGCCTTCGCGCTGGCCGGGATCGCGGGGGGCATGCTCTTCGCGCTCGCCTCCAGCCTGGCCTTCGGCGTGCCCCTGACCCTCTCGCAGCCGCTGATCCTGGGCGGGATGGGCGCGTCGAGCCTGCTGATCGTGCGCTGGATCGCCGGGGTGCGGGAGCTGCCGGCGGCGGCCTGAGCCGCCGCCGATCGCCTGCGCCCGCTCAGTAGCTGTATTCGCCGTAGACCTTCGACAGGTCCCCGTTCCAGGGCCCGTGGTACTTCGCCAGCAGCTCGTCGGCGGGGGTCTGCCCGCTCTCGACCGTCTCGCGCAGGGCGTCGAGGAAGTGGCCCTCGTCCGGGATCAGCCCGCCGGCGCCGGGGCGCGCACGGGCCTTCAGCCCGGCGCCCGCGATCTCCAGCACCTCGCCCGCCAGCTCGCGCATCGAGCGGCCGCGGATCTCCGCCTCCAGCCCGCGGCGGGCGGCGTCGCGGCGCAGGGCCTCGCGCTCCTCGGCGGTCCAGTCCTTCGCCAGGTCCCAGGCGGCGTCGAGCGCGCCCTGGTCGTACATCAGCCCCACCCACAGCGCCGGCAGCGCGCAGATCCGCCGCCACGGCCCGCCGTCGGCGCCGCGCATCTCGATGAACTTCTTGATGCGCGCCTCGGGGAAGGCGGTGGTCAGGTGGTCGGCCCAGTCCGACAGCGTCGGCGTCTCCCCCGGCAGGGCCGGCAGCCGGCCCTCGAGGAAGTCGCGGAACGACTGGCCGAGCGCGTCGATGTACTTGCCGTCGCGGTAGACGAAGTACATCGGCACGTCGAGCGCATACTCCGCCCAGCGCTCGAACCCCATCCCGTCCTCGAAGACGAAGGGCAGCATGCCGGTGCGGTCGTGGTCCAGATCCTGCCAGATGCGCGAGCGCCAGGACTTCTGCCCGTTCACCTTCCCCTCGAAGAACGGGGAGTTCGCGAACAGCGCCGTCGCCACCGGCTGCAGCGCAAGGCCCACGCGCAGCTTCTGGACCATGTTGGCCTCGGAGCCGAAGTCGAGGTTCACCTGGATCGTGCAGGTCCGGTACATCATCTGCACGCCCCAGGGCCCGATCGACTGCATGTAGCCGGTCATCAGCCGATAGCGCCCCTTGGGCATCATCGGCATGTCCTCGTGGCGCCATTCCGGCGCGGCGCCCAGGCCGATGAAGCCGGCGCCGATCTCGTCGGCGATCTCCTTCACCTCGGCCAGGTGGCGGTTCGACTCGTCGCAGGTCTGGTGCAGCGTCTCCAGCGGCGCGCCCGACAGCTCCAGCTGCCCGCCCGGCTCGAGGGAG
>Ga0310345_10000963_pt1 | contig 35135 bp, 34 predicted proteins | sample HC15DNA20500_MG_FD_204667 | JGI IMG/M metagenome (GOLD analysis project Ga0310345, IMG submission 204667) | Marine microbial communities from station ALOHA, North Pacific Subtropical Gyre - HC15-DNA-20-500_MG | ecosystem: Environmental > Aquatic > Marine > Oceanic | place: Pacific Ocean: North... | reverse complement strand
GATCGCCCATCAGCGTGCGGCAGATGGTCAGCATCTGCTTTTCGCCGCCGGACAGCACGCCTGCGGCCGTATCGGCGCGCGCCTTGAGGTTCGGGAACATCTCGAGCATGTCCTCGAGCTTCCACTTGCCCGGACGCTTGGTGTCCTTGATCCCGAGCAGCAGGTTCTGCCGCACGGTGAGGCCGGGGAAGATGTCGCGATGCTCCGGCACGTAGCCGAGCCCGAGATGCGCGATCTTGTAGTTCGGCAGACCGGCGATGTCCTGGCCCTTGAACTTGATGGTGCCGTGCGGTGGCACTTCGCCCATGATCGCCTTGACCGTGGTCGAGCGCCCGACGCCGTTGCGCCCGAGCAGGCTGACGACCTCACCGGCGCCGATATGCATATCGACGCCCTGAAGGATGTGGCTTTTGCCGTAATAGGCGTGCAGATCCTGGACTTCCAACATCACGCAGCTTCCTCGCCCAGATAGGCTTCCTTGACCTTCGGACTGTTACGGATTTCCTCAGGCGTTCCGGATGCGATGATATGGCCGTAGACCAGCACCGAGATGCGGTCGGCGAGGCCGAACACCACGCTCATGTCGTGCTCGACGATCAGCAGGGTCTTGCCGACGGTGAGGCGGCGGATCAGATCCACCGCACGCTCGGTCTCGGCATGGCTCATGCCCGCGGTCGGCTCGTCCAGCAGGATGACATCGGCGCCGCCCGCGATCGTGATGCCGATTTCCAGCGCGCGCTGTTCCGCATAGGTCAGAAGACCGGCCGGGATGTCGCGCCGCGAGGTGAGGCTGATGTCTTCCAGAATCTGCGCGGTGCGCTCGCGCACTTCCGGCAGCTTGTCGACGCTTTTCCAGAACGCGTATTTATGTCCCGTCGCCCACAGCACGGCGCAGCGCAGGTTTTCCCACACCGTCATGTTGGCGAAGACGTTGGTGACCTGGAAGCTGCGCGACAGGCCGCGGCGGTTGATCTGGTAGGGCGGCAGACCCGAGATGGTTTCGCCGCGCATCAGGACATCGCCGCTGGTCGGCGCCATGTAGCCGCTGATGAGATTGAACGTGGTCGATTTGCCGGCGCCGTTCGGGCCGATCAGGGCATGGCGTTCGCCCTGCGCCACTTTCAGGTTGAGGTCGCGGATCACCTTGGTGATGCCGAAGCTCTTCTGAACGTCGCGGATTTCGATGGCGTTCGGCTTCACGTCCGAGGTCATGCTGCCAACTCCTTCGCACGTGCTACGGTCAGCGCCTCGTCCCAGGCCACGGCGACCCGCTTCCATGTCATCCGCGAGACGAAGAAGCCGCCGACGATCAGGATCACCGACGTGGCCCATGTCAGCGGGCTTGCGGCATTGAACGGAATGCCGAACGCCTTGATGTTCGGATCATCCATCGGATTCATCGTGTAGTGCACGATACATTCGATCCCGAGCATCAGTCCGATCATCAGCGCAAGCGTGGGGACCAGCGCCACGGCATAGGACGGCAGCACGCTGCCGAGCGTGCCGCCCCTGATGAGCGGGCGATGCATCATCAAAAGGCCGGTGATGCCGCCGGGCGCGTACATCACCACCGCGATGAAGAACAGGCCGAAGTAGAGCTGCCACACCGTCGTCAGGTCGCTCAGGCCGAGAGAGAGAATCGTGACGAAGATCGCGCCGACGATCGGGCCGATGAAGAACCCGATGCCGCCGATATAGGCCGCGAACAGCACCGTGCCGGACTGCACCGCGCCGAGATAGGCGGAGTTTGCGATCTCGAAGTTGATGGCGGCGAGCGACCCTGCGATGCCGGCAAAGAAGCCCGAGAAGCAGAACGCGATATAGCGGACCACATGCGGATCGTAGCCGACGAACTGCACGCGTTCCGGGTTGTCGCGAACCGCGTTGCACATCCGTCCCAGCGGCGTGCGGGTCAGCGCATACATCGCGATCATGCAGATCAGCGTCCAGGCCGCGACCAGATAGTAAATCTGGATTTGCGGGCCGAAGTTCCAGCCGAAGAAGCTCAGCAGCTTGGTGCGGTTGGCCGAGATGCCGGCTTCGCCTCCGAAGAACGTCCGCAGGATCAGCGCGGAGGAGGCGACCAGTTCGGCGACGCCGAGCGAGATCATGGCGAAGGCGGTGCCTGAACGTTGTGTCGACACCCAGCCAAGCAGGATGGCGAAGGCGAGGCCGGTCAGTCCGCCGACCAGCGGCACCAGCGGCAGTGGGATCGCCCACTTGTTGGCGCCGATGATGTTGATGGCGTGAATGACCAGGAAGCCGCCGAGGCCGTAATAGACCGCGTGGCCGAACGACAGCATGCCGGTCTGGCCGAGCAGGATGTTGTAGGACAGCGCGAAGATGATCGAGATGCCGATCAGGCTGAATGTCGTCAGGGCGCCGCCCGAGCCGAAGACCTTGGGCAGCACGAGCAGAAAGATCGCGACAGCGGCCCAGAGCCCATAGAACTTGAGATTGTCGGCAGCGGTCGGTGGCGGCGGCGCGGCGCGTGAGGTGATGTTGCTCATGTTTCACGCGTCCCCAAAAGACCCATCGGACGGAGCGCGAGGATCAGCACCAGCAGCACATAGGGCATGATCGGCGCGATCTGTGCCACAGTGACGTTCCAGATGTCAGCCAGCCATGTTGATGCATAGGCAGGGCTGAGCGGACCGAACACTTCCGACAGCGATCCGTTCATCGAGACCGCGAAGGTCTGCACGAAGCCGATCAGCAGCGAGGCGATGAATGCGCCCGGCAGCGAGCCGAGCCCGCCGACCACCACGACCACGAACAGGATGGGTCCGAGAAGACCGGCCATGTTCGACTGGGTGACCAGCGCGGGGCCTGCGATGACGCCGGCGACTGCGGCCAGCGCGGTGCCGACGCCGAACACCATCATGAAGATGCGTCCGACATTGTGGCCGAGATGGCCGACCATGTGCGGATGGGTGAGGGCGGCCTGAACGATCATGCCGACCCGCGTCCGCTTCAGCACGACCAGCAGCGCGATGAAGATGGCGATCGACACCAGCAGCATGAACATCTTGTACGCGGGGTAGTTGGTCGAGAAGATCGTGAAGGCCGGGAAATCGAGCAGCGGCGGCACGCGGAAATCGACCGGGCTCTTGCCCCAGATGATCTGCACCACTTCCTCGATCGCGAAGGCGAGGCCGAAGGTGAACAGCAGTTCGGCGACATGGCCGTTGCGGTGAACCTGGCGCAGGCCGTAGCGCTCGACGCCCGCGCCGATGATGCCCGCGAGGATCGGGGCGATCAGCAGGGCAGGCCAGAACCCGAACCACCGGCTGATCTGAAATCCGAAGAATGCGCCGAGCATATAGAAGCTCGCATGCGCGAAGTTCAGCACGCCGAGCATGCTGAAGATGACCGTCAGGCCGCTGGCCATCAGGAACAGCAGCATCCCGAACAGGACGCTGTTCAATGTGGATATGACGATAAGCTCGAGCACGACCCCAGCACTCCCCCCGGATACATGAAGGTCCCGTGTTCACCCCGGCAGGCGCCGGGGCGAACACAACTAGTTGGCGAAAGAAGCCAGCTTGCAGTGACCTCTTATGGGCGGGTCATCTTGCAGGTGGTCGGCAGGATGGTCTTGTCGGTATCGATCTTGGCGACACCCTTCCAGCCCCAGCCGGTCTTCTCTTCGTCGAACGGCTCCTTGTTCTTCAACTCGCCGAACTGGGCGACGTACATCGGCTGGAAGAACTGGTGATCGTCCTTGCGCATGACGCCCTTGCCGCCGGTGAAGACCTCGAATTCCAGGCCTTCGAGGGCCGCAGCGACCTTCACGGGCTCAAGCGATTTGGCCTTCTCGGCCGCCGCCGCGAACATCCGCATTTCGTTCGCTGCGCGCGGATACCAGAAGGTCTGGCCAGCGTACTTGGCGCGGAACGCCTTCTCGAACTCGATCGATTCCTTGTGGTCGATGTTGGCGTAGCCTTCGACGATCGTGAACACCTGATCGTTGAGGTTGCCCTGCTTGATCGCGGTCGGGCCACCGGCGCCGCCTGCGTAGTAGGTGTACCAGCCCACCTTGAGGCCCGCGTCAGCCGCGGCCTTCAGCAGCAGTGCGAAGTCCTGGCCCCAGTTGCCGGTGATCACGGTGTCGGCGCCTGACGCCTTGATCTTCGCAATGTAAGGCGCGAAGTCGGTGATCTTCAGCAGCGGGTGCTTTTCGTCGCCGACGATCTCGATGTCAGGACGCTTTTCTTTCAGCATCGCACGCGCCGTGGTGCGCACGGATTCGCCGAACGAATAATCCTGATTGATGAGATACAGCTTCTTGATGGAGGGAACGCCCTTCATGTAGTTGGTGAGGGCTTCCATCTTGATGTCGGAATTCGCGTCCCAGCGGAAGTGCGCAAAGCTGCACTTGTCGTTGGTGAGGATGGGGTCCACCGCGGCGTAGTTGAAGTAGAGCACTTCCTTGCCGGGGTTGCGTTCGTTGTACTTGGTGACGAAGTCACTCAGCGCGCCGGCCACGGAAGAGCCGTTGCCCTGGGTGAGGTAACGCACGCCGGAGTCGATGGCCTTCTGGGCCTGGATCAAGCTTTCCTGCGGGTTGGTCTTGTTGTCGAGCGGAACGATCTCGACCTTCTTGCCGAGAATGCCGCCCTTGGCGTTCAGTTCATCTGCCAGATACTGGAAGGTCTTGAGGCCGACCTCGCCGACGCTGGCGCCGCCGCCCGAGAGCGGGTCGATATAGCCGATTTTTACAGTGTCCTGCGCCATCGCCGCTCCGCCCAGCATGGGAAGCGCGACTGCCGCAGCCATCATCATTTTACGCATTTTCATCTCCCTGAATTCTCTTTGAGAACGGCCTGTTTGATGGACGGCCAAGATCTTGATCGCAGGATTTTGATCTGGTGCCGTCCGCGGCCATTTCGTGGAACGGATTGTGGTCCAAGGGCCCGCAGGCCGCAAGCCCCGGTCTTGGGCAGGATGGGGAATGCTTAATTTGCCGGTCCCGGCGCGCGTGTGATAAAGCCCCCGAAACCATCCGTCCGGCGTCCGCGACCAACATGTGCACGATCGCGCTCGGTGACAGTTGTATTTTCCGCCGAACTGCTTTTTGGTAATTCGGGCAGCCGGGATTTTGTATGCCAGCATTGATGAAAGAGTTGCGGCCGGCCGGGTCGCGTTTTGGGGTTGCCGATGGCCGCGTTGCCGTTTGATCTGAAGGGCAAGCGCGTCTTTGTGGCAGGCCATCGGGGGATGGTCGGTGGCGCCCTGGTGCGACGGCTTGCGCGCGAGAACGTCGAAATCCTCACCGCTTCGCGCAGTGAACTCGATCTGCTCGATCAGGCCGCCGTCAACAGGTGGTTCGCGGCGATGCGCCCGCAGGTTGTATTACACGCCGCCGCGAAGGTCGGCGGCATCGTCGCCAACAACACCCTGCGCGCCGAGTTCATCTACGAGAACCTCCTGATCGCGACCAACGTCATCCATGCGGCGCATGTGCAGGGCGTCGAGAAGCTGCTGTTTCTCGGCTCTTCCTGCATCTATCCGAAACTGGCGCCGCAGCCGCTGCGCGAGGATTCGCTGCTGACCGATACGCTGGAGCCGACCAACGAGCCGTATGCGATCGCCAAGATCGCCGGCGTCAAGATGGCGGAGGCCTATCGCAGCCAGTACGGCAGCGACTTCATCAGCATCATGCCGACCAATCTTTACGGTCCCGGCGACAACTATCATCCCGAATACAGCCACGTTGTCGCAGCGCTGATCCGCCGCTTTCACGAAGCGAAGGAAACCGGCGCGGCGGAGGTCGTGGTGTGGGGCACCGGTACCCCGCGGCGCGAGTTTCTCTATGTCGACGACATGGCCGACGCGTCGATCCATCTGATGAAAAATTATTCCGAGAGCGGTCTCATCAATGTCGGCTCGGGAGAAGATATTTCCATCGCCGATTTCGCGCACGTCGTCGCCCGGACCGTCGGCTATACCGGCAAGATCGTGTTCGATACGTCGAAGCCGGACGGCACCCCGCGCAAGCTGCTCGACGTGAGCAAGCTCGCCAATTTCGGCTGGCGCGCCACGACCTCGCTCGACGAGGGCATGAAGCGCGCCTATGCCGCGTTCCTCAAGGAACAGCGGTAACGCTGTGACGGCGAAAGCTTTCCGGACCTACTGCGATGACGGTGCGGGGTCCTTGCGCATGTGTCTGGCGTTTGCCGAGCGCGGGTTTCGATAACACTCGGCAAAGACCGCAGCGCCCGATTGCTTGCACTCACTATAGGACGCAAACAGGCACTCGCCCGGACGGCTAACGTCCCCCTTTGTCCGGATGCAGAAGGCCTTATCATTGGCTGACGCAGTTGATGGCGACGTCGCGCCGACAAGTGGCGAGGCGAGGCCGGCTGCGGGGATCGCGAGACCGCCGATGGCGACCAGGACCGCGGAGATGAGCTTCATGGGAACCTCCCGTGCTGTTCAGGAATAATCCCTCCGGCCAGGTCTAGGTTCCGCAATCCCTGGCGCATCCGGCACGGGAACAGCCGATGAACGATGATTTCGATCTTGAGCGGTTCATGGCGGCGCAGGCGCCGGTATATCCGCGCGTGGTATCGGAGCTGCGTGCTGGCCGGAAACAAAGCCACTGGATGTGGTTCATCTTCCCCCAGATCGAAGGTCTCGGATTCAGCGCGATGGCGCAAAGGTATGCCATCGGTTCGCGCGCAGAAGCGGTGGCGTATCTGGAGCATCCGGTGCTCGGTCCGCGGCTGCGCGAATGCACGCGGCTGGTGAACACCGTTGTGGGAAAAGATATCCACGCGATTTTGGGTTCGCCCGACGACATGAAATTCAGGTCGTCGATGACGCTGTTCGCCAACGTGACGCCCGACAACACAGATTTCGTCACGGCCCTGCAAAAATACTACGATGGCGAATTCGATGAGGTGACACTTGCGCGGCTTGAGCATCCATGAAGCAAAGAAAACAGGCATGAAGCAGACACCCGTTCTCTCAACCGGCGTCGAGACCATCGCCAGCGCGGTGCTGACCGTGCCGACGAAGGGCGAGGGCTTCATCGACATCACGGCGCAGGTTGGGCGGTTTCTGAAGCAGGCCAGTGGCAGAACGGGGACGGTCACCCTGTTCATCCGGCATACGTCTGCATCCCTGACCATTCAGGAGAATGCCGATCCCGATGTGCTGGCGGATCTGATGACATCGCTGCGGCGGCTCGCGCCCGCCGATGGCGGCTGGCGTCACACCGTCGAGGGCCCGGACGACATGCCGGCGCACATCAAGACCATGCTGACTTCGGTCAGCCTGCAAATCCCGGTAATCGACGGCGCACTGGCGCTCGGCACCTGGCAGGCGATCTATCTGATCGAACACCGCACGCGGCCGCACAGCCGCGAGGTGGTGATGCAATTTATAGGAAGCTAGAGAGTATCATGACCGTCATTCCGGGGCGCTCGCACTTGCGAGCGAGCCCGGAATCCCGAAGTTGCTTCCGATGAACTCTTCTGGATTCCGGATCAGTCCGCTGCGCGTCCTGTCCGGAATGACGTGCTTGAGGAATTAACTCGCCGCACTCGCGGTCTTGCCGTCGCTCTTTTTTGTCTTCGGTTTCGGCAAGGTCGCCTCGGTGCCGATGATCTCGCTGCGCTCCAGCTCGGCGATCTCGGCATCGCTCAGTCCCAGCACCTCGCGCAGCACCTCGTGATTGTGCTGGCCGAGCGTCGGCGCCACGTTCACGATGGCGTAGGGCAACTCGCTGTCGCCCTCGCGATAGGCGACCGACGGCAACAGGTGCGGACCCATGAAGGGCCGGTCGCTCGGCTGCCAGTGGCCGGTCTTGAGCAGATGCGGATCGCTGGCGAGATCCTGCGGCAGCTTGGCAATGCCTGCGGGAATGCCGGCCTTCTGCAATGTCACCATCGCGATGTCGGGGCGCACGTCGGCGAGCCAGTGCCGGATCGCGACCTCGATGGAATCTTCGTGTTCGCGCCGGCCTTCGACAGTCGCGAGCCTGGAATCGCCCGCCAGATCCGCGCGCCGCATCACGCCGCACAGCGCTTTCCACTCGTCATCGCTGCGCACCGCGATCGTGATCCACTGATCGATGCCGAGCGTGGGAAAACATCCGTTCGGCACATATTGCGGATGGCGGTTGCCGATGCGCGGGCTGGTCGCGCCCGTGGCTGACTGCTCAAGAATCGACGGAGCGACCATCGGCAGCATGCACTCGACCTGGCTGAGATCGATGTGCTGGCCTTCGCCGGTTTTCCGCTGCTGCATGAAACCCAGCAGCAAAGCGGCGGCAGCATTCAGGCCGCCGATGGGATCGCCGATCGCCGCATGCAGCATGACCGGCGGATCGTCCGGGCCACCGGTGACCGATGGCAAACCTGATGCCTGTTCGAGTGTCGAGCCATAGGCGCGCACGCCGCTCCACTTTCCCGTCATGCCGAAGGCGGGCATGGTCACGACAACAAGACGCGGATTGATCTTGAGAATGTCTTCGACACCGAGGCCGAGGCGCGGCATCACATCGGCGGCGTAATTGTCGATCACTGCATCGGCGTCCTTCATCAGGCGCTTGAGCAACGAGAGACCGGCTTCGGTGGTCAGGTCCAGCGTGATGCCGCGCTTGTTGCGGTTGTTCATCTGGAACCAGTAGGTCTTCTCGTAGGTCCGCTCCTCATGATAGGGCGGGCGCGTGTCGGTGCCGCGGAACCAGTCCGGATACTGGCAGGACTCCACTTTAATAATGTCCGCGCCGAGATCGCCCATCTGGCGCGTCGCGGTCGGCCCGGCCCAGCCCATGGTGAGATCGATGATGCGCAGGCCCTTCAGCGGCAGCGCATCCTGCGGTGTCGCGGCGCGCGTCGCCTTGCGCCGATGCGCGGGCAGGGCGGCCTTGTCGTCCGCCCCGGCCAGCGGCGCGCGGCCATTGGGTTTCGGCCGCGAGCGCGTCAGATACTGCGGAAGCACCGGGCCCTCGAACGACGCCGTGCCGATCTCGACCGCTCCGAATGCGCCGCGCACGCGATACACATCCTGTTCGAGCAGTTCCTTCATGTCGGGCACCACGGCGAGCGGCAGCCGCAGCTCGATGCCCATCTCGAACCATTCGAGCGCGGTCTTCTTCAGCAGCGCCGGCGTGATGATTGCTTTCAGCTCGTCCGCATGCATGAAGCGGCCGATGGTCGCCGAATATTTCGGATCGGCGCCAAGCTCGGGCATGTCGAGCATGGTGCAGAATCCAACCCACTGCGCGGGCGTGACGACCGTGACGCCGAGCCAGCCATGCTTGGTGACGAAGTTGCCGGACGGATAGCCGCGGCCGAACCGGTTGATGCCGGCGCGCGGACGCGTGAAGCCTGACTCAAGCGCAAGTCCGGTGTCGAACTCGCTAATATGCAGCATCGCCTCCAGATTATTGACGGCGAAGCGGCGCGCGCCATGTCCGTAGCCGTAAAGCCCGGCGAGGGTTGGAATGAACGCGGTCAGTCCGCCGACCACGCCGATCTGTCCGTCACGCGGCAGCACGGGCGGGCCCTCGACCGGGCCGACCAGCTTCACCAGCCCAGCGAGGCTGCGGCACACGGAATCGGTGGCGAGATAATTGCGATAGGGGCCGTGTTCGCCGAACCATGAGGTCGCGGTGATCGCGAGTCCGGGATCGGCCTTGCGCAGGCGGTCGTGCGAGATCAGCGATGCCTTGATCTCGTCGGGATGCCGCGCATCCAGCAGCAGATCGGCGCCGGCGAGCAGGTCGAGAATCCGGCTCGCACCGTCGGCCGTTTCCGGATCGGCGATGATACTTTTCTTGTTGGTGTTCAGCCACGCGAAGGTGAGGCTCTCGCGCTTGCCTTCGCCCACGTCGGCCAGCGGCGGAATGCGGCGGCCCGGATCGCCGCCCTGCGGCTCGATCTTGATGACCTCCGCGCCGAAATCCGCAAACAGCTTGCCGCAATAGCCGAGCGTATCGCCCGATCCGAGTTCAACGATGCGGAGGGAGGAGAGGGGGAGAGAGGACATTTGATCCCTGTCTTTTATTGGCTTTGTTTTTTTGCAGGGTGCCTGATCTTGGTGAAAAGCTCAATCGGAGGTTTTGTTGTCATTGCGAGCGAAGCGAAGCAATCCATTCTTGAGCAACAAGCTGGATTGCTTCGTCGCTCTCGCTCCTCGCAATGACGCGCCTGCATCAGAGTTTTCGGATTATCCGTTGTTCTTCGCCGCCCGCGGCGGCGTCTTGTTGAGTTCAAGCGCCATCGCGCTGATCAGCGGCTTCATGAAGAACGACTCATTGGCGGGATAGATGTCGGTGTGCAAGCCGTAGGCTTTCAGCTCATCCGACACCACGGGGCCGACCGACGCCACCGGTGTCTGCGCAAAACCAGCGCGCAATCTGTCCTCGCATCCATGCGCGCGCGCCACGTCGATCAGCCGGCGCACCTGACCGGAACTCGTCAGCGCGATGGCATCGACGCGGCGCTCCGCCATCTCGCCGATGGCTTCCACGATGTTGGTATCCGCCGCCTGTGCGTCATAGATGTAGGGCAGCACGGGCTCGACGGTCGCGCCGTATGAGGTGATGGCGCCGATCAGCTTGCTGTGGTCCTTGTCGGGATAAAGCTGAAGCCCGACGCGGTGGCCTTTCAGGTCCTGCTGCGCCAGCATGGCGGCGACGCCTTCCGACGTCGGCGTCTCGGTCTGCATGTTGGCTTCAAGCCCGATCTCGCGCAACGCACGCACCGGTTTCGGCCCGCGCGCATATCGTTTCGCTTTCGCAATGGCCGCGATGAAATCCTGATCGACGCCGATGCGCCGCGCGACCTTCATCATGCGGCGCAGGCCTTCGCCGGTCATCAGCACCAAATCGTCGAACGGCCTGTCGATGAACAGCCGTATCCAGGCCTCGACCGGGGCAGGGTCCGGCGCGTCATGAATGGTGAACATCGGACATTGCAGCACGTCGGCGCCCTGTTCCTGAAGCAGGCGCGAAAACTGCGCTTCCTCGCGCGTTTCCAGAATCAGGATGCGGTAACCTTCAAGCCTGCCGGGCATATGGACCTTTCGTCGACAAAAGTCGCGCGTAGGACTTCAATTTAGGACGATGGCAGATCGGGTGAAAGCTGTTTGGGGCGATAAAATAGCTGTCGTCCCCGCGAAAGCGGGGACCCATGACCGTGATATCGCGTCATCCTGAGGTGCAAGCCGCATCTTTTGCGGCGAGCCTCGAAGGATGCGTGGAACAAATACGGATCGCGCCATCATCCTTCGAGGCTCGCAAGCGCTCGCACCTCAGGATGACGGCGCTTTGTTCTCGCACTCGGCCGTATGGATCCCCGCTTTCGCAGGGACGACATCGAATGTGTGGCGCGATTCCTGTTCTGCCGCGATCACCACCATTGGCCAAAGTTCGGCGCGGGTGCTAGAGGAGGGGCCACGTTCCACCCTCCAGACCGTGTTTCCCAAGATTCATCCCATGTCCGCACAGCAATTCGTCCTGACCCTGTCCTGCCCGGACCGTCCCGGCATCGTGTCGGCGGTCTCCACCTTCCTGTTCGCCAACGGGCAGAACATTCTCGACGCCCAGCAATACAGCGACACCGAGACCGGCAGGTTCTTCATGCGGGTGAGCTTCGATTCGCCTGCCGCGAAGGCCGATCTGCCGACGCTTCAGGCCGGGTTCGGCGTAATGGCGAAGCCATTCGACATGGTCTGGCAGTTGCGCGACCGCGCCGTGCAGCAGCGTGTGATGCTGATGGTGTCGAAGTTCGATCACTGCCTTGCCGACATTCTCTATCGCTGGCGGCGCGGCGAACTGCCGATGACCCCGACCGCGATCGTCTCGAACCATCCGCTGGAAACCTATGCCGGGCTCGATTTCGCAGGCATCCCGTTTCATCATTTGCCGGTGACGCGCGCGACCAAGGACGAGCAGGAAGGCGCGGTCTGGAAAATCATCCGGGACACCAAGACCGATCTCGTGGTGCTTGCGCGCTACATGCAGGTGCTGTCGGAGGATTTCGCGGGCAAGCTGTCGGGCCGCTGCATCAACATTCACCACTCGTTCCTGCCGGGGTTCAAGGGCGCCAAGCCCTACCATCAGGCGCATGAGCGCGGGGTCAAATTGATCGGCGCAACCGCGCATTACGTCACCAGCGATCTCGACGAAGGCCCGATCATCGAACAGGATATCGAGCGCATCAGCCACCGCGACTCGCCGGAAGACCTTGTCCGCAAGGGCGCGGACATCGAGCGCCGCGTGCTCGCCCGCGCCATCCGCTATCACCTTGAAGACCGGGTGATCCTCAACGGGCGCAAGACCGTGGTTTTCACGGACTGACCGCTACGCCGCCGTCAGGTGCCGCTCGATGTCTGCGAGCGGATGGCTGGTCAGATCCTTGTCGATTTCGGCGATGATGCGGGCTCTCACATGGGCGTCGAGTGCGCGGCGCAAATCCGCAAGTGCGCGCGGCGGGGCAACGATGACGAAGCCCGGGATGTCGCGATCACGCGCCAGGGCCTCAAGCGCGTCCGCGATGGTTCGGGCAAATCGCTGCTCCCCGATCTCATGCCAGTCGGTCTGTTCGACCGAGCTGCGGCTGCTGCCGACGCTCTGGAAGCTGCGCCCCGGCGGGCCCGATCCCTGGTCGCGCGTCGGCGGATTGTCGTTCTGAAAAACCTGCTCGGTTTTCAGACGGGGCACGGCTCCGTTGCCTTCGTTGCGCAGGAAAAGGGCTTTGCGGCCATCGCCCACAATGACGTACGCGTTGTGGGGAATGCGAAGGAAGTCGGATTTGGTCATGTGGAAGTCTCCCATGCCTCGGAAACCAACCATTCCGTCCGGGTTTCGTTCCTGCGGGCTGTCCCCGCGGTATCATCGGAATGCAGGGGGCTGGCCGCAATGCGGAAAAGTTGCTCGGTCTTGCTAACCCGATTGTGGTAGTGAGCGCTGCAAAAAGAGGCGCATGAGTCGACCCGGAGAACATGATGCAAAGGCCGAAGCCGCCGTTTCGCGCTGACCATGTCGGCAGCCTGCTGCGGCCGCAACGGGTCAAGGATGCGCGCGCACGGTTCGCCCGCGGCGAGATCACGGCCGCCGAATTGCAGCGCGTCGAGTCGCTCGAAATCGGCAAGATCGTCCAGAAGCAGAAGCAGAGCGGTCTGCGGCTCGCGACCGACGGCGAGCTTCGCCGCTCGTGGTGGCATTTCGATTTTCTGAAGCACCTTGCCGGCTGCGAGCTTCACAAGACCGACGGCATCCAGTTCAACGGGATGACGACGCGCGGCGAAAGCATCCGCGTCACCGGCAAGCTCGATTTCCCGGCCAGCCATCCGATGATCGGGCATTTCAAGCTGCTCAAGGACAAGTGCGATCTCGCCGGCATTCTGCCGAAGATGACGATTCCATCGCCGTCGCTGCTGCATTATCGCGGCGGCCGGAGTGCAATTTCGCAGGAGGCCTATCCGCAGATCGATGACTTCTTCATCGACCTGGCTAAAACCTATCGCAAGGCCGTGCAGGCGTTCTACGACGCGGGCTGCCGCTATCTGCAATTCGACGACACGGTGTGGGGCTATCTCTGCTCCGAGGACCAGCGGGCAAAGCTGCGCGGGCGCGGCGAGGACCCCGATGCGCTCCCGGCGGTCTATGCGCGCGTCATCAACTACGCGATTGCCGAGCGCCCCGCCGACATGACCATCACCACGCATGTCTGCCGCGGCAATTTCCGCTCGACCTGGATTTCATCTGGCGGTTACGAGCCGGTGGCCGAAACGCTGCTGTCGCGCGTCAATTACGACGGCTATTTCCTCGAATACGATACCGACCGCGCGGGCGGCTTCGAGCCGCTGCGCTTCCTGCCCAAGGGCAACAAGATCGTCGTGCTCGGTCTTGTCACGTCGAAGACGGGCGCGCTGGAGCCCAGGAGCGACATCCGGCAGCGCGTGATGGAGGCGGCGAAGCTGGTCCCGCTCGAGCAGCTTGCGCTTTCGCCGCAATGCGGCTTCGCCTCGACGGAAGAGGGCAACATCCTCACCGAGGACGAGCAATGGGCGAAGCTGCGCCTCGTCGCCGATGTCGCGAACGAGGTGTGGGGCAGGTAGCCCGCCGAGCAATTGAGTGCCGGCTTGTTCAAGTTCCATCGCACATTGAATCAGAAATCTCAAATTCCACTTCAATACAATGACGGGCAAGCACCTGCATGATATTGGCTGCTGCGTGCAGTCGTTGTAGTTCGCTCGCATCATCAGGGTCAGATTTAGAGTCCTTTCCAGCATGCGCGACAGCTATTCGACACGATTTATATATATACTCATGGGGTTCAGTTTTTCCGCGCAACTTGTCAAAGTCGTCTAGGGAATGCTTTAGATATTCTAAATTGCGGACATAAGCGAAATTATCCCGAAACCAGTTCTTCGTTGCGCCTCGATCCCGTTGTGTCAATTCGATGATTTTATAATAGTTGAGTACGGCATAACTAATGAGCGCATTATGTTCTGCGTTCAGGGCCTCTCGATACAGTGCCAACGCGCGACGTGCTTCCGATGTTGAGGGTATCTTGCGATCAAAGAAGTAGTGCGACGTTGTTCGGAATGCGAGGTTTGGCTTAGCGACCGGTACCGGTACGGGATTGCCGGACCACCCAAAGCCGAGCGTGGCGAAGTTATCGTCGCACCACGCCATGATGCTCAGAAAACGACGTATTATAGTGGTTGCGCTGGCATCGTCGAGCTTGTTACGAGTTAAGTCCATGTGAATGGATTGAACATTGTCCTTCGTGCGCGGCATAAGCACCAAATAGTAGCCGTCAAATCTCACCAAAGAAGGTTCTTTCGGCCATGTTACGTAATTGTCGGCGGCCATATTTAAAAACCGTGAGTGAGCAGTCACACCTAATTTCTTCCAGAGCGCTTGCTTGGCCTCTTCTTCATCATACTCTGATCCATCGTTGCCGGGGGTGCCTGGATTAAGCGCTGCGATGCTCATCGCGCGGGCTACGCGCTCGAAGAATGATCTTGAGAAGCTCATGTCGCGGCTTGCGGGAGAGCAAAGATGTCTTTCAAAATCGAACGATAATTCTGCTCCGTCGTGTGCAAGAGAATATGCCAGGTAGGGCATAAAAAATACCTGATTTCGAACGCCCTTGAGTTCATAAGTAAGTATGGCCCCGCCATTACTGTTTGTGCCTGTCTCTCCGACGGTGACGCGCATGGAGATTAAGCTTTCTCGCGCACTAGCATCGGTCAGCAATAGTGCCATAGCGTCGACGAGTGATGCTGTTTTATGAAAGCTTCCCTCCAAGCCACCAACTGGAGCGAGAGATTTTAGGATTGTGGCGCCGTGTCCTGCCCATGCAGATCGTAAGGGCACGAGTCCTAGGATGGCTGATGCAATTTGTATTGGCGTCAGTAGGACACTGCGTTGATCGCGACCTTTGGGCAAATGTCCGTAGTCGCGGAGTGTTTTGAAGCGTTCCGTGAATTCCTCGAATACCTGAGGGGAGAAATCGCTATGCTGGCTACAGTTGAAAAGTAATTCTTGAAGATTTCTGGCATACATGGGGGGCGAGGTTATTCTGCTTATTGCGAAACGCCTTTCGTCGATTCTACAATCATCACCTACTGTTGTTAAGAAAACAACATTCGTCGCAGATGTCGCGACCGAGGTGTGGGGCACATCCTGACGGGCGGGGCCCTTGAGGCCATTAACGCCGATATAAGGACTGTCCGCACGCCGCCCGCCGGAAGACGGCGCACTCCGAGCCGTCACGCCACACGTCCAGCCCGCTGTCCCGGAACGTTTTCGGCCGCGCGCCGTTGACCTGCGGGCAGATGCGCCGCTTGCGGCAAGGGAACATGATATTGAACATCGCTGACAGGATTGTGCGGCCGGACGTGACTCCAGCGCCGCGGGGGCCGGGCGTCTCCTCCGCGATCATTGCCGCGCTCATCATCACCGGTCTCTACGTGGGCCGCGAAATCTTCGTTCCCATTGCGCTTGCCATTCTCCTTAGCTTTGTTTTGACGCCGCTGGTGGAGCGCCTCGAGAGCTGGCGCGTGCCCCGCAGTGCAGCGGTGCCCATCGTCGTGGTCGCAGCCTTTCTCGCGATCTTCGCTCTGGGGAGCGTGATCGCTTCGCAGCTCACGCAACTGGCCGAAGGCTTGCCGGGCTATCAGCAGACCATGCAGCGTAAGATTTCATCGCTGCGCAGCGTCACCTCGGTGGGTCCGCTGGAGCGCGCAGCGGGCGTCTTGCAGGATCTCGGCAAGGAATTGAACAGGCCCGAGGCCGATAGCGTCGAAACTCCACGCCCGGTCCCGCAGCCGGATCAAACGAAGCCCATTCCGGTCGAGGTGCGGACGCCGCCGCCCACCGCGCTTGAAAACATTGCATCGCTGATCTCGCCATTGCTGCACCCCTTGGCGACGGTTGGCGTGGTCGTGATCTTCGTCGTGTTCATTCTGTTTCAGCGTGAGGATCTGCGAAATCGCTTGATCAAACTTGCCGGGGCGAATGATCTGCAAGCCGCAACGTCCGCCATTAGCGATGCCACAGGCCGCCTCAGCCGCCTGTTTTTGTCGCAACTCGGATTGAACACGGTCTTCGGCATCGTAATCGGGCTAGGTCTTTCCATTATCGGCGTGCCGAGCGCAATTCTCTGGGGCATTCTTGCCGGCATCATGCGCTTCGTGCCGTATATCGGCGCATTCGTGGCCGCCTTCTTTCCCCTCACGCTCGCGATCGCCGTCGATCCCGGCTGGTCGATGCTGGTATGGACTGTCGGGCTGATCATCATCACCGACGTGCTGGTGGGCCATGTGATCGAGCCGATGCTGTTCGGCCGCAGCAGCGGCCTCTCGCCCTTTGCGGTGGTGGTATCGGCAACATTCTGGACCGCGCTGTGGGGGGCGATTGGTCTCGTGCTGGCGACGCCGATGACGGTATGCCTCGTGGTGCTGGGTCACCATGTGGAAAGCCTGAAGTTTTTCGACATCTTGCTGGGAGATCGGCCGGCACTCTCGCCTCCTGAGATTTTCTACCAGCGCATGCTCGCCAACGATCCCGGCGAAGCCGTCGAGAAGGCCGAAGAATATCTGAAGGAACGCACGCTTTCGGAATACTACGAGGAGGTCGCGCTGAAGGGTCTGAAACTCGCTCAGAAGGATCTGAAGCGGGATCGACTGCCGGTCGCCCGCCTTACTGAAATTCGCGACAGCGTCATCGAATTGATTGAGGATCTGGCCGACGAGCGCGATGACGCGCGCGAGGGCAATACGGTTGATGCGGAAGCCGAAGCCGCGATCGAGGCATCGGTGCCCATGCCCGAATTGCCCTTTGTGATCCGCGAAGGTCTCCCCGCCGCATGGCAGGCGGAGCATCCTGTGCTGTGCGTCGCCGAGCGCACGGACCTCGACGAAGCTGCCGCGCGGATACTCACGCAAATCCTGTCGAAACACGGGCTTGGCGCGCGCGTGGCAAAAAAGGAAGACATCTCAAGCAGCGGAATTTTCCGCCTCGATGGCGAAGGCGTCGCGCTTGTCTGTATCTCTGCGCTGGATGATGGAAGTCCGTCCTATACGCGCCATGTCGTGCGCAAGCTGCGCCGCAAGATGCCCGAAGCCAGGATCCTCGTCTGCTACTGGATGGCCGAGAACTCCGCCATAACGAAGGATACCGTTCAGGCCGATGCGATCGCCACGAGTCTCAGCACGGCCGCGAAGTATTGCCTTGATCTCGCGCAGCCGCGGAGCAAAACGGACGAAGAGGGTGCTGCGCCTCGCGATGTCGGTCTTCGCGTTGCCGGCTGAGAACAACGCAGGCTTTGTGTTGAAGGTTCAGTGTCCGCTCAGCACCAGCGTCTTGACGGGCAGCAGCAGCGCCTGAATCCGCAGCAGCATCGCATGCACGATGCCGACCGCATCGATCGCGTGCAGCCAGATGCGCAGGCCCGAACTGGTGGTCTTGGCGTCGATCAGGTCGTGGTTGCTGGTGTAGGCGTTGGCGATGCAACTGCTGCCCGGCGTCACGCCATCAAGGCCGCCTTTGTAGATCGGCTCCATCAGGACCAGAATTGAACCCGGACGCAGCGTCTGCTGGGCTTCGAGCAGGAGTTCGCCGCCACGGAACTGGCCGGCGGCGATGTAATCCTGCACGCTCGTAATCACCATCGGGATGATGGCCCATGGTTTTGAAATGCAGGTCGCTTCCGCCACCATGCCGACTTTCATCACCTGGGCTTCGATCTGTCCAAATCCGGCAGCAAGAGCTTGCCGTCCTGCGCCCTCGGGAATGAGGATACCGGCCGAGCGGATCATCGGATTGACGAGGTCACCCGGCCGCAACAGGAACTGCTCGACACGCCCGTCCACGCCGGCCCGAATGCTGGTCTTGTCGAGGTCGACCTGTGCCTGGGCGAGAGCGGCTTCCGCGCTGTCCCGCTCCGCCGGCAACAATGTTGTGGTGCGGATCACGGCGGATTGCTTTGCTGCCGTCACGGCGTCGAGCGTGCCCTGTCGCCCCGTCACCACCACTTCGAGCTTTTCGATATCGCGCTGCGGGACGATGCCGGGATTGCGCCGTTGCAGTTCGCGCTTGACCTCGAGTTCATCGGTGGCCTGCTGCAGCGAACTTTTCGCTTCCTGAATCTGGGCGTCGGCTTTCACCACCTCCGATTGCGCGGCGACCATCTGCGCATCGACCTCGGCGATCTTGCGCTGTGCGGTTTTCACCGCGGCTTCCTGCTTTGAACTGTCCAGTCTGAAGATGACGTCGCCCTTCTTGACCGGCGCGCTGAAATCGACGTTGACCTCCGCGACGCGCCCGATTGTCTCGGGAACGAGCGGGACCGTCCTGTAGTACAGGGTGGCGCTGGTGGTGGACGGATGGAAATAGAAAATGACGGTGATGAGCGAGACCGTCAGCATCACGCATGCGGTGATGCCCCATCGCAGTTCGTACCAGACGGAGAACAGCGTGATCTCCTTGCCGATCCGCTTGCCCTGCGCATAGCGCCGATAAAGATAATCGGGAAGGATCGTCAGAATGGAGCAGAGGATCAGCTCAAGCATGGTGCGACTCCACACGCTTGGCTGCTGCGTCCCTGGCTTTGCCGGGTGCGTCCGGGGCAGCGCCGTGAGCTGTCACTTCGTTCAGCGGTTCGGATGGATCGGGGTCCGGCGGAATACCAGCCATTTTCTGGACGGAGCCCGCGATGCTGCGCAGCGGCGTACTGAAATCGGGCAGGTCGACCAGCGCAAGAAGCAGGGCGATCACCCAGAACAGGTGATTGTGGGTGAACAGCGCAAGCAGGCAGAGCACGGCCACGATCTCGAACTGCAGCTTCTGCGATTTGTGCGCCATCCGCTCGGGGAGCGAATGTATTTTCAGGTAGATGTTGCCGACGAACAGGACCGAGGCGAGCAAAATGATTCCGACCACGACCATAAGAATGTCGGTGTCACCGGGAGCGGTGATGAAGCCGGGGAGGTGATGGGGCGCCGCAGGGTGAAGTGACTCGCTCAAGGCAGTCTCCTCTCGCGACCATTGTGGTCAACACATGCAGACATGGATCGTAACTATCGGCATGCCGAAGTTCCATCCTTGCACAGGGATGGAACTTGGCAAGGCCAAAGTGACTGATGTTGATCTGAGTCATGGTCGAGGGAAGAGGCTTTTGGTTGAGGCGGCGCAACGCAGGCCGTTGCGCTAGTCCATCCTGGTGAGGCGCATCAGGTCGAAGCCCTGGCCATCGAGCAGCAGAAGTTTCCGCTGCGCCTGATCGATGCGCCACGTTCTGACTTTCTCAAGCGTGCTGTGGAATTTCGCTTCCTGTCTCATCACCGCGGCCGAGCACGCCATGCGCGTCGAGGCCATCGGCAGAAACTTGATCGTGTTGCCGCTGACCGTCACTGAGCCCGCATAGCGGTTGCAGCCACCCATGCCGGTGACGATGCCGTCGTCGCGAATCTCCAGCGTCGTTTGCAGCCGGTCGATCACGCCGCCGCCATCGATGTCTTCCGCCAGCCACTTGCCTGTCGGTGTTGCAGGGTCGGCGGCCGCACCACAGGCGAGCACACCGACAAGAAGCGCGGACGCAGCGAGTTTCTGCAACATGGATAGCGGCCCTGGAATGATGGGATTTATGTTCCGCGAGGACAGGTATCCCCGTTCGGGTGGGCGCGGATAGGGCTGATTTAAAGGCGGTGATTTTCCGGAATGGCGGTTTCAATCGTGGGCAGATGATGGTAGGAGACTCGGCGCGAATTCGTTCTGCCCACAAATTTTGGCCCACCCGAACGCTGCCCACCGGTCTGATGAAAAACGACCAGCTCCTGGCTCAGATCTCCGAATACTGCCGTCAGGCAGGTATGGCGGAATCGACGTTCGGCCGCCGCGCGGTGAACGACGGCAAGCTGGTGCACCGGCTGCGCGAGGGCAAGCGCATCACCGTCGACACACTGGAGCGGATTAGAGCTTTTCTTGGGGACGGTGTGCCGGTCGTGAGCGTGCCGGAGCCGCCGATCGAGAAGCGCGATCCCACCGGCAATTTCCGGTTTTTCGAGAACCGGCAGAAGTATCTGCTGTTCGTTCACACCTGCTCGGAAAAGCGGGTGATCGCCGATCGCGTGGCGCTGGAGTTGGGGAGCATCCATCCCAGGCCGCCCGCATTGCGTGTTTTCGACGCAGGGGTGGGCGACGGGACAGTGCTGGCACGGGTGATGCGCGCGATGCACAGCAGGTTTCCGAACATGCCGTTCTATATCGCCGGCAAGGAAATCAGCCTCGAGGACGTGCGGCTGACATTGAACAAGGTGCCGGACCGCCTGTTCGAGCATCCGGCAACAGTGTTCGTTCTGACCAACATGAATTACGCCGAGGCGCCGTGGCTGGCGCCGAAATCGCCGACCGCTGCGGCGGCGATGATCTGGCGCGAGGTCGCGCTGCGCGGCTCCTCGTCCGGCGAATTCGAGACGCAGATCGCGGATTTGCAGCCGTTTCTGGAAGAAAACTGGCGCGCCAGCGTCAGCGCCCGTTCGGGCATGCCGGTCTATGAGCGGCCGATCGCGCTTGTGATCTACCGCGAGGATCACCGGTTCCTGCTGGATGCGATGATTCCGCGGGCAGGGCGGGTGGAGGCCAATTTCGATCTGGTGATCGCCTCGCAGCCTTACCGGGCGAGATCGTCGCTGAACTTCCGCGCCAAGAAGATTGTTGCGCCACTGGCCCGCGCGCTGCGCGCCGGCGGACGGCTGATCGGGATTCACTCCTACGGTCACGATCCCGGCATGGAAATTGTGCAGTCGGTGTGGCCTGGAGAAAACCCTTTCGCGGTCAGCCGCCATGAGTTACTGCGCGCCGTGAAATACGAGCTGGGGTCGGCCGGCCGCGATCTCAACTTTAACGCTTACGCGGATAACCGCTCTATTTTCCGGTACGATATGGAAGCGCTGCCCAACGAGGTAACAGGGCCCATCGGGACCTCGACGGCCTTTGCAGCATGGAATGCGGCGGTGTATGTCGCTCAGGTCGAAGACGACCGCCTGGACGAAGTCACGCAGAGCGGCCGTTATCTCGACGCCACCAGGGACGTGCTGCGCAAGCATAACGGTCTCTGGTTCTACGACGAATCCTACGTCATCTCCCGGCGTCGCGATTGAAAGAGTTCATGGTGTTTTCAAAAACGGAGCGGTGATCGTTCGCGTCATGAAAGCACGTCAAGTGAAGATGGAGCCCTGGTTCTGAAACCGGGGTTCTGAAAATTCAAACGGGCCGACCGCGGCCCATCTGGAAGGGATTGGTTGATGCGCGCGTCTTATCTGTTCACGAGTGAGTCGGTTTCTGAGGGTCATCCGGACAAGGTTTGCGACCGGATTTCGGACGAGATCGTCGATCTGTTTTTCCGTGAAGGCCCCAAGGCCGGCATCGATCCGTGGGCGATCCGCGCCGCGTGCGAAACGCTCGCCACCACCAACAAGGTCGTGATCGCGGGCGAGACGCGGGGGCCGGCCACCGTCACCAACGAGCAGATCGAAGCGACCGTGCGCGCCGCGATCAAGGACATCGGCTACGAGCAGGAAGGCTTCCACTGGAAGACCTGCGATATCGAAATCCTGCTGCATCCGCAGTCGGCCGACATCGCGCAGGGCGTCGACGCACTTCAGCCCGGCACCAACAAGGAAGAGGGCGCTGGCGACCAGGGCATCATGTTCGGTTACGCCACCAACGAGACGCCTGAACTGATGCCGGCGCCGATCCATTACGCGCACAAGATCCTGCGCCTGATCTCGGAAGCCCGTCACTCGGGCGTCGAGAAGGTGCTCGGCCCGGACTCCAAGAGCCAGGTCACCGTGCAGTACGAAAACGGCAAGCCGGTCGGCGTGCGCGAGATCGTCGTGTCGCATCAGCATCTCGTCGAGGACATGACCTCGAACCAGGTGCGCGAGCGCGTCGAGCCTTACGTCCGCAAGGCGCTGCCGGAAGGCTGGATCAACGGCAAGACCATCTGGCACATCAACCCGACCGGCAAGTTCTTCATCGGCGGTCCGGATGGCGACGCAGGCCTCACCGGCCGCAAGATCATTGTCGACACCTACGGCGGTGCGGCTCCGCACGGCGGCGGCGCGTTCTCCGGCAAGGACTCCACCAAGGTCGACCGTTCGGCGGCCTACGCGGCGCGCTATGTCGCCAAGAACGTCGTCGCGGCCGGTCTCGCGGATCGCTGCACGCTGCAGCTCGCTTACGCCATCGGCGTCGCGCGTCCGCTGTCGATCTACATCGACACCCACGGCACCGGCAAAGTCTCGGACGACAAGATCGAGAAGGCCGTCGCGGAATCGATGGATCTGACCCCGCGCGGCATCCGCAAGCACCTCGACCTCAACAAGCCGATCTTCGCGCGCACGTCGGCTTACGGCCACTTCGGCCGCACGCCGGACGCCGACGGCGGCTTCTCGTGGGAGAGGACCGACCTCGCCGACACGCTGAAGAAGGCGGTCTGATTCTTTCTTCCCCTCTCCCCTTGTGGGAGAGGGTGCCCGAGCACAGCGAGGGCGGGTGAGGGGTGTTTGCTTGTCGCAGACATCGGCCCCTCACCCAATTGAGTTTTATCGCTGCCATTCGCGGAGCCCTCTCCCACAAGGGGAGAGGGCACAGCAACGGCGCCCCGCACAGGAACCAGGACAGTTAAAATGAGCACCACCACCAAGCCCCCAGCAGGCTTCAACGACTACATCGTCGCCGACATCGGCCTCGCCGATTTCGGCCGCAAGGAGCTCTCGCTCGCCGAGACCGAAATGCCCGGCCTGATGGCCACGCGTGAAGAGTACGGCCCCAAGCAGCCTTTGAAGGGCGCGCGTATCGCCGGCTCGCTGCACATGACCATTCAGACCGGCGTGCTGATCGAAACCCTCAAGGCATTGGGCGCCGACATCCGCTGGGTGTCGTGCAACATCTATTCGACGCAGGACCACGCCGCGGCTGCGATTGCCGCTGCCGGCATTCCGGTGTTCGCCGTCAAGGGCGAGACGCTGAAGGATTACTGGGACTACACCGCCAAGCTGTTCGACTGGCACGGCGGCGGCCACCCGAACATGATCCTCGATGACGGCGGCGACGCCACCATGTACGTCCACCTCGGCCTGCGCGCTGAGAACGGCGACACCGCGTTCCTCGACAAGCCGGGCTCCGAGGAAGAGGAAGTGTTCTTCGCGCTGCTCAAGAAGCAGCTCAAGGAAAAGCCGAAGGGCTACTTCAAGGCGATCGCCGACAGCATCAAGGGCGTCTCGGAAGAAACCACCACGGGCGTGCACCGTCTTTATGAAATGCAGAAGGCCGGCACGCTGCTGTGGCCTGCGATCAACGTCAACGACTCGGTCACCAAGTCGAAATTCGACAACCTCTATGGCTGCCGTGAATCGCTGGTGGACGGCATCCGCCGCGGCACCGACGTCATGATGTCGGGCAAGGTCGCGTTCGTCGCGGGCTTCGGCGACGTCGGCAAGGGCTCTGCCGCGTCGCTGCGTCAGGCCGGCTGCCGCGTGCTGGTGTCGGAAATCGATCCGATCTGCGCGCTGCAGGCGGCGATGGAAGGCTATGAGGTCGTCACCATCGAGGACGCACTTCCGCGCGCCGACATCTATGTCACCGCGACCGGCAACAAGGACATCATCACGCTGGACCACATGCGCGGCATGAAGGACCGGGCTATCGTCTGCAACATCGGCCATTTCGACAACGAAATTCAGGTCGCGCAGCTCAAGAACTTCAAGTGGACCAACATCAAGCCGCAGGTCGACGAGATCGAGTTCTCCTCCGGCAAGCGCATCATCCTCTTGTCCGAAGGCCGCCTCGTGAACCTCGGCAACGCGATGGGCCATCCGTCCTTCGTGATGTCGGCGTCGTTCACCAACCAAACGCTGGCGCAGATCGAACTCTTCGCCAACAACAAGGACGGCAAGTACAAGAAGGAAGTCTACGTGCTGCCGAAGTCGCTCGACGAGAAGGTCGCGCGGCTCCACCTTGCCAAGATCGGCGTGAAGCTCACGGAGCTGCGCAAGGATCAGGCCGACTATATCGGCGTGAAGCCGGAAGGCCCGTACAAGACGGATCACTACCGCTACTGAGAACCACCCGTCATTCCGGACGGTCTGCGAAGCAGGCCGATCCGGAATCTCGATGGGTTGGAAAAGAACGTCTGGATTCCGGGTTCGCTTGCGATGTTCGCGCCCCGGAATGACGGAAACAGAAAAGCCCCGGATTGTTCCGGGGCTTTTTTGCTATTTGCTGCCGGGCGCTGCGGGCGCCGTAATGGTCACGCTGGGCCCGGAGCTTTTGCCCTTCATTCCGCCCTGCAGGAAAAAGAAACCGATGCCGACAACGATTATGGCACCCACGATCACGCCCAATATTCCAATTCCACCACTTCCACCTTCAGCCATCTTGTCCTCCTCATAAAGAACGGCAACGGTCACGAAGCTGTTATGTTCCCGCCCGCACAATCCGGCATGCGCGTATCGCACGGGGCGAATCCCGATAAGATGCGCAGGTTTCCGGTTCATTCGCTGATGCGAGGTTGCTCGTGACCAAGTCAAGCGCCTATCCGACGACGGTTTCGCTGCTCGGTGTGCCCATCGAAGTGGGGGCCTCTCAGAAGGGCGCGCTGATGGGCCCGGCGGCGCTGCGCACGGCGGGCATCGCACAGCTTTTGGAGAGCCTCGACTTCAAGGTGGAGGATCACGGCGACATCGCGCCGCGCGAGCTGAGCTTCAGCGATGAAGCGCCACCGGCGAACGCGAAGCACTACCGCGAGATCAAGGCCTGGATCTGCGAGACCTCAAGGCGTGCCTACGCCATGGCGAAGTCCGGCGCGATTCCGATATTTCTCGGCGGCGATCATTCGCTGTCGATGGGTTCGGTCAACGGCGTCGCGCGGCACTGGCACGAACAGGAGCGCGAGCTGTTCGTGCTCTGGCTCGATGCCCACGCTGATTACAACACGCCTACGACCACGATCACCGGCAACATGCACGGCATGTCCGGCGCGTTCCTGTGCGGCGAGCCGGGGCTGGACGATCTGCTGCCGCAGAGTGAGCGATCCTCCATCGTGACGCGCCAGCTCGGCCTGTTCGGCCTGCGCTCAGTGGACAAAAAGGAAAAGGAATTGCTCGCGCAGCGCGATGTCTGGATCGCCGACATGCGCCGGATCGACGAATTCGGCGTCAGCGTCCTGATGCGCGAATTCATCGAGCGGGTGAGGGCGCGCAGCGGCGTCCTCCATGTCAGTCTCGACGTGGATTTTCTCGATCCGGTGTCGGCCCCCGGTGTGGGCACCACAGTGTCGGGCGGGGCGACCTATCGCGAGGCGCATCTGGTGATGGAGATGCTGCAGGATTCAGGGCTGGTGCGCTCGCTCGATCTGGTCGAGCTCAATCCGTTTCTGGATAACCGCGGCCTCACCGCGCGCACGGTGGTCGAACTGGTCGGCTCGCTGTTCGGCCAACAGATCCATGATCGCCCGACGCCGAGCAATGCGGTGGTGTAGGGGTGTGAAAAGAAATCGGTACTTTGTATTGGCGTTTCCGCTTAGAAAATTCTGAGCATTTGCAGCACGAACGACAATCCGTTTGCTACTCCGACCGCGCCTATGGCCGCGCCGACGAAAGTGCCTGCTGCGCCTAGGCAAACGGCTCCGATCCAGCCGCTATTGCCATACCCGACGACTGCCCCGATGGTGCCGCCCAAAATGACGAGCACCACAGCCCAGATGATTTGAACGATTTGAATGAACCGCTGCATCAACTCTATGTAGGGCCTCAAGGCCAAACAAAAATACGACCGTTGCAGCGATAGTTAATTGCGAATCTGTAAAATCGTACTCAGGTTCGATGTCGTCCCCGCGAAGGCGGGGACCCATAGCTACCGAACACTGTCAGCGTCGTCCTGAGGTGCGAGCGCTTGCGAGCCTCGAAGGACGACGGCAACAGGCAGCCGCCCATCCTTCGAGGTTCGCGCGCTGCGCGCCGCTCACACCTCAGGATGACGCGACATCGCTACGTCAGCGATCAAAGGGTCCCCGCTGGAGCCTGTCATCGGGCCGGCGAAGCCGGACCCCACGTGGAGAGATCGCATCACCGCGTTACGGATGCGCACCGCGTATGGACGCGCGTGATCTCCTTCGCGAGGACCGCTTTCGTCGCGGCGTCGCGCAGGCCTGCGGGCGCGGGTGCAGTGAGACGTCGGCATGGATGCCTCGCTGGTTGAAGTGAATCTTCCGGGAGAGCTTTAAGGCTCATTCCGCACGTTAAGCTGGAAATGCCGCAGCACTTGCGGGTTATTTTCAGCGCCCAAGCCTCTGGCATTGCTCGCTTAAACCCCTGCGCCGCCGCGCGAACACAATTGAGTTGTTGCTTTAAGGCCGGCAACTGCTACAAGCCTCGCATTCGACCTGCGGCACAGCTTTTGTTAAAGCGCCCTTTGGACCCTTTCGGTCCCCTTCGGCTCCTTACCCTAAGACATCGCTAGATTGGATTTGCTCCGCGCGACGTCGTGCGGGACTGCGCATGTACGCGCCTCTAAGGATTGTTTGTTATGACGACTGGTACTGTGAAGTGGTTCAACGGCCAAAAGGGCTTTGGTTTCATTCAGCCGAACGATGGCGGCACCGATGTGTTCGTTCACATCAGCGCTGTCGAGCGTGCTGGCCTGACCGGCCTCGCCGAAGGACAGAAGGTTTCGTACGAAGCCAAGGTTGACAAGATGCGCGGCAAGACCAGCGCAGAAAACCTGCAGATTCTGTAAGGCCGATCGCGGCAGCCGGACACCGGTTGTCGCGCAAGCCTGAACAAGAAAAAGAGCCGGCGCTGCATCCACGGATGTACTGGTTGCAGCAGCCAGCTTTTCGCTCGTTTCACGGATGTAATGAAACGGACGTCACCAAGCCCCGTCAGAAATGATGGGGCTTTTTGCTTTTCTGCTGCGGCGCACAGCATTGATCCGTCGCGCAGCCGGAACCACCGCCACATGTGCGGCATTGATCTGTCAGCTTCCATCAAGAGGAGTGGCAACAATGCAGAAGCCCGGCGACGGCTGGTTCGACCAGCGGTTGATCGAACTCGCAGCCGTGATCGCGGTCGTCGTTCTGATCGCGTCCGGCGTGCGATATCTCAACGAGCCCGCGCCAGCGATCCATGCCTCGTTCATCGTGCCGAGCCAGACCGTTCACTGGTAGTTTTCCGCGCACTGAACGCCTCACTCTCCGGTTGCAATATTGTTCTGCGGCAGACAAATTCCGGCAGGGAGATTTTCATGCCGGCTGAAGCTGCGGTCGCCAACAAAGTTTCAAACGAAAGCAACCACTTCGATGTGCTGATCGTCGGCGCGGGCCTGTCCGGCATCGGCGCGGGCTATCACCTGCAGAAGAATTGTCCGGCTAAGAGCTATGCGATCCTGGAAGGGCGCGAGGCCATCGGCGGCACCTGGGATCTGTTCCGCTATCCCGGCATCCGCTCCGACAGCGACATGTACACGCTGGGCTATTCGTTCAAGCCGTGGACCCAGCCGAAGGCCATCGCCGATGGCCCGCATATTCTGGATTATGTCCGCGAGACCGCGCGCGAGAACGACATCGAGCAGAAAATCCGTTTCAATCACCAGGTCAAAAGCGCGTCGTGGTCGTCCAAGGAGTCGCGCTGGACCGTGGAGGCGGAGCGGGGGCCGGATAAGGAACGCGTGCGGTTCACCTGCGGCTTCCTGTTCATGTGCAGCGGCTACTACTCTTACGAGGGCGGCTATGCGCCGGAGTTTCCCGGCGCAGATACATTCAAGGGCCGCATCGTGCACCCGCAGAAGTGGACCAGCGACATCGATTACGCCGGCAAGCGCGTGGTGGTGATTGGCTCGGGCGCGACGGCGGTGACCCTGGTGCCGGAAATGGCCAAGACCGCTGCCCACGTCACCATGCTGCAGCGCTCGCCGACCTATGTGGTGGCGCGGCCCGCGGAAGATGCGCTCGCCAACAAGCTGCGCGAGAAGCTGCCGGCCAGGCTCGCCTATCACCTGATCCGCTGGCGCAATGTGCTCTGGGGCATGTATTTCTTCCAGCTTTGCCGCCGCAAGCCGGAGCGCGCCAAGCAGTTGATCCTTGGCGGCGTGCGCCATGCGCTCGGGCCGGATTACGACATCGGCACCCATTTCACGCCGCGCTACAATCCCTGGCAGCAGCGGCTGTGCCTGGTGCCCGACGGCGACCTGTTCAAGTCGATCAAGGAAGGGCGGTCCTCGGTGGTGACCAGCACCATCGACACCTTCACGCCGAAGGGCATCCGCCTCGCTGACGGAAGCGAACTGGAGGCCGATCTGATCGTCACGGCGACGGGCCTTAACCTGCAGGTGCTCGGGGGCATGCAGGTCAGCGTCGACGGCCGCGCGGTCGATTTCGCGCAGACCCTGAACTACAAGGGCATGATGTATTCCGACGTGCCGAACCTGGCCTCATCGTTCGGGTACACCAATGCCTCGTGGACGCTGAAATGCGATCTCACCTGCGAGTATGTCTGCCGCCTGATCAACTACATGGACAGGCGCGGCTACAGGCAGTGCACGCCGCGCAACACCGATCCCGAGGTGCAGCGCGAGAACTGGCTCGATTTCACCTCGGGCTATGTGCAGCGCGCGGTGGCGAAGATGCCGAAGCAGGGCTCGAAGCGGCCGTGGAAGCTCTATCAGAACTACGCGCTCGACATCGTCTCGCTGCGTCTCGGCAAGGTCGATGACGGCGTGATGGTGTATGAGTAAGCGCGCTTTCTGCCATCATTCCGGCATGTGGCTTGTTGATCTCTCCACACGTCATTCCGGGATGCGCCCGCTTGGCGCAGACCCGGAATCCATTTCCTCTATAACATCACTGGATTCCGGGCTCGCGCGAAGACGCGCGCCCCGGAATGACGATGGAGTTTGATGCGATGAAGTCTCTTCCGTTCGCGCTCGGCCTGATGCTGGCCGTATCGCCGCTCTATGCCGACACGCAGCCTGCAACCAGCAAGGTCGTGGTCAAGCCGGTGATGTCCGCCACCACGACGTCGAGCGGGCAGCCGATCGTGCTGCCGCAAAAGGATGCGCAGGTCATCGTTTCGACCTACGAGATTCCGCGGGGCGCGGTGCTGCCGAAACACAAGCATCCGTTTCCGCGTTATGCCTATGTGCAGGCGGGCACCATCGCGGTCACCAATCTCGACACCGGCAAGACGCAGACCTTCAAGACCGGCGACTTCATCCTCGAGGCGGTCGATCAGTGGCACTTCGGCGCCAACAAGGGCAAGGTGCCGGTGAAGCTGCTGGTGATCGACATGGTCGAGAAGGGCGCGGTCAACACGGTGTTGCAGAAGTAAGCTCGCTCACATGTGGCGGCGGATGAACGCGCCCACGTGTTCCAGCGCGCGGCGGCCCGGTTCGAGATGCGCGTTCCACAGCGGCCAGGCGTGGATCATCTCCGGCCACACCTCCAGCGTGACATCGACATCGGCGGCACCGAGCGCAGCCGCGAAGCGCGTGGCGTCATCGAGCAGCGTCTCGTGCGAGCCGACCTGAACCAGAACAGGCGGAAACCCGCGCAGATCCGCGAACAGCGGCGAGATGCGCGGATCGTTGCGCGCCATTCCCGCAGGCACGAAAGCATCGGCGAGTTCGCCGAGATAGCCCTTGTGGATGATCGGATCGACCGCGTCCCTTGTCGCCAGCGAATTGCCCGACATGGTGAGGTCGGTCCAGGGCGAGGCCAGCCACGCGCAGGACGGGTGCTCGCGCTGTTTGCGCAATTCGTTGATCAGCACGGCGGTGAGATTGCCGCCCGCGCTGTCGCCGCCGATGGCGATCTGAGAGGGCAGGTAGGCCTGCTTGCGCAAGTAGCGCCACGCGGTCATCGCATCGTCCAGCGCTGCGGGAAACGGATGCTCCGGCGCAAGACGATAGCCGACCGCCAGCGTGCGGATTTTCGCCGCGCGTCCGGCTTCGGTCACCATGCGGCGATGGCTTGTGAGCGAGCCTGAGCAGTAGCCGCCGCCGTGGAAGAACATCAGCACGCGCGAGGCATCGCTGCCGGGCGCCAGCGACCATTCACCGGTCACGCCGCCGAGATCGACGCTTGTCAGAACGATGTCGTCGGCCACCGGCCAGACCGAGCCGATCTCGTCCAGCCGCTCGCGGCGCTGCGCCCAGCCGACCGGCCGGGCCTTCGCCGTCAGCAGCGCGCGGATGGCGTCGATCTCGGAGGAGGGCATGGTGCTGCTCCTGTTGCGGTGAAGACCTTACTTCTGTTCGAGCCGCCACACACCGTCCCAGTCATCGCCGGGCGGTGTCATTGCAAAGCCGTCGAGGCGCTTGATGAATGTCAGCGACGGGCCGTCGTCGGAAACGGCGTCGAGCGCGGCAGCGAAGTCGCGGCGCGCATCGTCCCAGCGCCGGGCGCGATAGGCGGCGAGACCGTCGGAATAGTGATCGCGAAGCGCGGTCTGCGATGCCGTCAGCGTGCCCTTGCGGCCCATGATCTCGAACACCGTTTCCGGCTGGGTCTGGCCCAGCGTCACGATCCGGTCGATCTCGCGCGTCTCGATCTCGCCGGCGGCGCTGGCAACCGTCGCCTCCGAAACAAGGATGCGGCTGCCATAGGCCTTGTTGGCGCCCTCGAGGCGAGAGGCGAGGTTCACCGTGTCGCCCATCACGGTGTAGCTCATCATCAGTTCGGAGCCGATGCTGCCGACCAGCACCTCGCCGGTGGCGATGCCGATGCGGATGTCGAACGGCGCGGGGAGATTGCGCACCCCGAGCAGTTCGGGAAGCTCATTGCGCAGTTGCGGGACAAGCTCCAGCATGTCGAGGGCGGCGATGCTGGCGAGCCGAGCCTGATCGGCATCGGCGGTGAAGGGAGGGCCCCAGTAGGCCATGATGGCGTCGCCGATATACTTGTCGATGATGCCCTCATGCGCGCGCACCGGTGCGGACATCGCCGAGAGATAGCGATTCATCACCTTGACCAGCCCCTGCGGCGTCGTCCCCCGGCTGGTGCTGCTGAATCCCTTCACATCGCAGAACAGCACGGTCATGACGCGGCGCTGCCCTTCGGACGCCAGCGCGGGCCGGTCGATCAGTCCCTCGACCACGCGCGGGTCGATATACTTGCCGAAGGTTTCGCGGATACGCTCCTTGAGACGGAGCTGTTCGACCATGCTGTTGAACGCGGTGGTGAGCTGGCCGATTTCGTCCTGCGTGGTGACGACGATCTTTTCCTCAAGATGTCCGGCTTCGACCGCGCGTGCGCCTTCCAGCAGTTTCCGGACCGGCCGCGTCATGCCGGCGCTGACCAGCATGGAGAACACCAGCCCCATGGTGGCCGCGAGCGCGGTCAGCACCGCGGCGATGATGGTGACCTGCGACTGCTTCTGCCGGGTCCGGTCGGCCTCCGTCCGCAATACCGCGAACATGTCCGCACGGATCGAATCGAGGCTCTCGTTGAGTTCATTGCGCAGGGCATCGACTCGCGCCAGTCCGTCATCGATGGCCTTGGTGTCTCCGGTCTGCAGCAGCGGCAGCATGCGCTCGATCTCGCTGTTGAGATGGCGGCGGGAGACGTCGAGTGCAGTCTCTAAGCGGGTGTCGAGCCGGGCCAACGCTGTCGGGTCGGAGAATGTGACGCCTTTCTGTATCAGGCCGTTGATCAGCGCGCGTGCGGCCTGCACTTCCTGCTCGACTTCAGCGCCTTTGGTCTCAAAGACGCTGCGGATCGCGGTCAGGCGGTCGCTGCCGAATGGCGAGCGAATCCGTTCGATCACCATGCGGCGCAATTCCAGCGCCCGCTCGACGGAGCGGATGTTGGCGCGCGCCAGATTGCCGTAGGCCGGAATGTAGCTGGTCGTCAGTTCTTCGAGGCGGGCGGAGACCTGCATCACCGACACCATGGACAGGATCGCCGTGACCGCCATCAGGACGATGAGCGTCACGGCAATGCCCATGATTTTTCGCCGGATCGACAAACGGATCATCGAAATTCCCCAAGGTGCGGGGAACTTTATCGCGAAATATGCGACCGCGATATGCGGCGGCATCTTGGGGGCAAACCCCACGCCGAGATATTTCAACAATTATTGAAATATTTCTTGCGCCGGCGAAAATATTTCAATAATCATTGAAATATGAACAAGCCGGATATCCTCGCGGCGCTGGCCGCCCTTTCGCAGGAAAACAGGCTGGATGCCTATCGCCTGCTGGTGCAGGCGGGTCCCGATGGGATGCCCGCGGGCGAGATTGCCGCGGATCTCGGCCTGTCTCCCAACGCGCTCACGTTCCATCTCGACCGGCTGCGCGAGGCGGGCCTTGTCAGCGCTCGGCGCGACGGCCGTTCGATGATTTACGCGGCCCAGTTCGACACCATGAACGGCCTGATCGGATACCTCACCGAAAACTGCTGCGGCGGGGCGGTCGATTGTGCGCCCGCTGTGGTGTGCAAGCCTGTGCGCAGGCGCACCAAGGTTTCTGCGTAAACGAAGGAGAGATTCCATGAAGCGTTTGCACGTTCACGTCGCCGTCAACAATCTCAACCAATCGATCGGCTTCTATTCCGCATTGTTCGCTGCGCAGCCTTCGATCGTGAAATCCGACTATGCGAAATGGATGCTGGACGATCCGCGCGTCAACTTCGCGATTTCATCGCGAGGCAGGGAAGCCGGCCTGGACCATCTCGGCATTCAGGTAGACGACGCGCAGGAGCTGCAGGAGGTTTACGCACGGCTTCGCGTTGCCGGTGGCGAGGTCGTCGAGCAGGGTGACACCGCCTGCTGTTATGCAAAGTCGGAAAAGTCGTGGATCGGTGATCCGGCCGGAATCTCGTGGGAGACTTTCCTCACCAAGGGGGAGAGCACCAATTACGGCGACGGAACCGGCGAAAACGAAGCGCGTATCGCACATGAGAAGAAATCGGCGTGTTGTGCGCCGGAGATGAAGCCCGCTGCGGCCTCGGCCTGCTGCTAGAGGTCATGATGTCTGGCGAGATTTACAACGTCCTCTTCCTTTGCACCGGAAATTCCGCGCGCTCGGTGATCGGCGAGGCGATTCTCAACAAGATCGGCGCGGGCAGGTTCCGCGCCTACAGCGCCGGAAGCCAGCCGAAGGGTCAGGTTCATCCGGAGACCATCAAGCTGCTGGAAAGTCTCGGTTACGATACGTCCGGCTTTCGGTCGAAGTCATGGGCTGAGTTTGCGCGTCCCAGCGCGCCCTTGTTCGATTTCGTCTTCACCGTCTGCGACAGCGCGGCGGCGGAATCGTGCCCTGTCTGGCCGGGGCAGCCGATGACGGCGCATTGGGGCATTCCCGATCCGGCGGAAGCGACGGGCACGCCCGCCGAGATCGCGATGGCCTTCAGGGAGGCCTACCGGCTGCTCAATCAGCGCATCGCAATTTTCGTCGCTCTTCCAATTCGCTCTCTCGACGAAATGGCTCTCCGCAACAAACTGAAGGACATCGGCGAGATGGAAGGCGCAACGAAAGCGCCCGAACGGACCTGATGCCTTCACTCGCACAACGCGCCTTTGTGGAATGGCTCGGCACGGCATTCCTGCTGGCGGCGGTCGTCGGTTCTGGAATCATGGCACAGAGGCTCGCGGGCGGAAACGGCGCCGTCGCGCTCCTGTGCAACACCTTGCCGACCGGCGCGATCCTTGTCGTCATGATCCTGATCTTCGGTCCGATTTCGGGCGCGCATTTCAATCCGGCGGTTTCGGCCGCCTTCGCGATGCGCGGTGAATTGCCATGGCCCATCGCCGCGCTTTACATCGCAATGCAGGTGACCGGCGGGATCGCGGGCGTGTGGGCCGCGCACCTGATGTTTGAACTGCCGCTCTGGCAGTTCTCAGCCACGGTGCGTTCAGGCGGCGGGCAATTGTTCGCCGAGGGCATCGCCACCTTTGGATTGCTGTTGACGATTCTGGGGTGTGTGGCGCGCGCGCCCTCGGCGGTGCCTTACGCGGTCGGACTCTATATCACCTCGGCATACTGGTTTACGGCGTCCACATCCTTCGCCAATCCGGCGGTAACGATCGCGCGTTCGCTGTCGGATACATTCGCCGGAATCGCACCCGCAGGCGTGCTGGCCTTCATCGCCGCTCAGCTTGTCGGCATGCTTACCGCCGTCGTAGTGAGCGGCTGGCTGTGGAGGCGAACCACAAAGCCAGCGTAGCCCGGATGAAGCATGGCAATTTCCCACCGTCATTCCGGGATGCGCACCTTGGCGCAGGCCCGGAATCCATGACTGCGAAAATCACCTGAGTGGCCGTGGATTCCGGGCTCGCACGAAGACTCGCGCCCCGGAATGACGGCGGACTCTCGAAACATTTCGTGATGGGGATACAAATCCCCGCGCTCGGAACCTCACTTATGTTTGCCGTGTCCCGCCCCGTCATGAGGGGCGTTTCGCGATCGTCACGATACGCGGGGCGGGATGCGGTGGCGCGGCAGCGTCAGGCAGGAGCGAGGGTCGCAGGGCGCAAGCCTGGATCGCGCGCACGCACCCGAAAGGGCGTGCGCAACATCCGGAGGCGTGTGAGCGATGCAAGCGACGGCAGACGAACCACGCTGTGCGCGCCGGCCCAAGTCGTGTGGTCCCGACGCCCGAAGCTGG
>Ga0310345_10000962_pt1 | contig 35168 bp, 37 predicted proteins | sample HC15DNA20500_MG_FD_204667 | JGI IMG/M metagenome (GOLD analysis project Ga0310345, IMG submission 204667) | Marine microbial communities from station ALOHA, North Pacific Subtropical Gyre - HC15-DNA-20-500_MG | ecosystem: Environmental > Aquatic > Marine > Oceanic | place: Pacific Ocean: North... | reverse complement strand
TTTGGGACATCGACATGGCGAAATGCATAGTCCTCCGTCCAGCCGTACTCCTGATCGCACGAGGTATGGGAAAGCGGCGCCAGGGCGTCTGGGATGCCACGCCAAGCCGCTTCGTCGAACGGTAATGACGGACCGACGTCCTGAAGGAAGAGCCAATCATCGCCAATTGCCACCACCTCTGGCGTGGGAGCACCCGACCGGCGAATAGCTTTGAGCATTCGCGCTTCGCGGTCGATCAGTGGCCCGCTCTTCACAATGCAGGTAGTGCCGCCGGGAAAGCTGAGTCGACTAGCGCCTGAGATGTCGCCGCCAGCCAGCCGTTCGACAGCGGCAGGACGCAACCCGATCAGAGCTTCCGCCGCTTCCTCAACCGTCGTCATCGAGCAGTATCGCGACCAGTGCCTCTGCTGCCATCGAAATGTCGTCCCAAGTGTCGCGGAAATTGTCTTCGCCGCCGTACCATGGGTCGGCCACTTCGCGGTTTTCCTGGCCCGGCACGATATCCATCAGCATGGAAACCTTTGCCCTGCCATCGCCCGGATTGACGCGAGAAATGTTCGCCATGTTAGATCGATCCATGCCCAAGATCCAGTCGAATTCGTGGAAATCATGGGACCTGAGCTGTCGACCGCGATAGCCGGAAATGTCGATGCCGTGTCGCTCCGCTTCCTCGATACTGCGCGGGTCGGGCATTTCGTCGACATGGTAGTTCGCTGTGCCCGCACTATCGACGTCGACGTCCAGCCCAGCTTCGAAGGCAGCCTTGCGAAAAGCGGCTTCGGCAAGGGGAGATCGGCAGATATTGCCGAGACATACGAACAGGACGCGCTGGTTTGCCATTCACATCGCCTACGCGGCCTATGCCGCGCAGCGCAAGTATCACGCGGCGAGCCGCACCTGATTCCTGCCGCCGGTCTTTGCATCGTAAAGAGCGGCATCAGCCCGGGCCATGATATGGTCGATTTCGTCGCCGGGCTGAAATTCGGCAATGCCGATACTGGCGGTGAACGGGATGATCGCCTCGCCGGAGACGACCGGGCTGCCAGCAATAGCCTCGCGCATGCGTTCGCAGGCAATGCGAGCGGTGTCGATGTCTGCCCGGGGCAGAATAACGGCGAATTCCTCGCCACCGATCCGACCGACGAGGTCGCGCTTGCGCAAGGCCGAAAGCGCGCGAATACCGACTTCCCTGATGACTTCGTCCCCCGCTGGATGGCCGAAGCGATCGTTGATCCGCTTGAAATGATCGATATCGAAAATCGCGACGCTGAGGCTGCGTTCGGGGTCGGCCTGGGCGCGGGCGATCGAGCGGCCAAGCGCTTCCATGAAACTCCGGCGATTGGGCAGTGAGGTGAGCGTGTCGGTCGAGGCAACTCTCTGCAATTCGCGCCGCGCAGCATTTTCCGCTGCCAGAGCCCGACGGACGAAGAAGGTTGCGGAGATCGAAAGCACGAGAAGCAGAAGGCCGACAATGGCCAGAATGTATTGGTACTGCTCATTCGAAGCAGCCTGAATGTTGGCCAGATCGCTCCGCTCATCAAGCAACTGGCGCTCAACCTCAGTCAGGCTTTCGATCTCGCGCAGGATTGCCTCGATAGCATCTTTGTCATTGCCTCGCCGGATATAGAAAATCGCCTCCTCGTGTCGCCCGCTTCGCTGTTGTTCGATCATCGCGTCGACGATGGTATTCAGCGTGCCGAACTCGTCGCGCATATTTGCGAGGCGCTGCTGCTGCTCTGGATTGTCGGAGGTGAGTTTGAGCAGGCGCGCATAGCTCGCGGTCGCAATGGCCCGCCCTTCATCATAGGGTTCGAGGAACCGCTCGTCGTCGGTGAGCAGGTAGCCTCGCTCGCCGCGCAATTGCTGCAGCGCTGCGGTTCGCAATCGGTCAGCCTCAAGCAGGACTTCGAGTGTGTGCACCTGCCGCTCGCGCGCGGCGGTGCGCTCTTGTGAGGACCGGAAAGCGCTCCAGCTTGCTCCGGCAAGGAGCAGGGCAAGCAGGGCCACGCAAGCGATCAGGAAATAGCTGCGCCAATCCGATCGGTTTGTATTCCGTGCCAACTGTTTTGCGATCCACATTAGGCGGGGGCCTTTTCCATCCCGCTTTCATGCAACCGCCATGGTTAACGGACGGCTAAGCTCCGCTATCGATTTTCTCGTCCTTCGATAAGAGCCTCGACCACGCCGGGATCGGCCAGCGTCGAGGTATCGCCCAGCGATCCGAATTCGTTCTCGGCGATCTTGCGCAGAATGCGGCGCATGATCTTGCCGCTGCGGGTCTTAGGCAGAGCGGGGGTGAAGTGCAGATGGTCTGGGGTGGCAATCGGGCCGATTTCCTTGCGGACATGAGCGCGCAGTTCTGTGGTCAGGTCGTCGTCCGACCTCTCTCCGGCATTGAGTGTGACGTAGCAGTAAATCCCCTGGCCCTTGATATCGTGCGGGAAACCCACGACCGCTGCTTCGGATACCTTCGGGTGGAGCACCAGCGCACTCTCGACCTCTGCAGTGCCCATGCGGTGGCCCGAAACGTTGATGACATCGTCTACCCGCCCGGTAATCCAGTAATATCCGTCCTCGTCGCGGCGGCAGCCGTCGCCGGTGAAATACTTTCCTTTGTAAGTGCTGAAATAGGTCTGCACGAAACGGTCGTGGTCGCCATAGACGGTACGCGCCTGGCCGGGCCAACTGCGGGTAATGCACAGATTGCCCTCGGTCGCTCCGTCGAGGACGTTGCCGTCATTGTCGACCAGTTGCGGACACACGCCGAAGAAGGGGCGACCAGCGCTGCCGGGCTTCATGTCGTGCGCGCCGGGTAGGGTGGTGATCATGCAACCGCCGGTTTCGGTCTGCCACCATGTATCGATGATCGGTAGCTGACCCTTGCCGACTATTTCGTAATACCAGCGCCAGGCTTCCGGATTGATCGGCTCGCCCACACTGCCGAGCAGGCGGAGGCTGGAAAGATCATGCTTGGTCACATACGCATCCCCCTCGCGCATCAGCGCGCGGATTGCTGTGGGAGCGGTGTAGAAAATGTTGACCTTGTGCTTTTCGCAAACGGTCCAGAAACGATCGTGATCGGGATAGTTGGGTACGCCTTCGAACATCAGGGCCGTGGCACCGTTCAATAGCGGGCCGTAAACGATGTAGCTGTGCCCGGTGACCCAGCCGATATCGGCGGTGCACCAGAAGACTTCGCCTTCGCGATAATCGAAGATGTAACGGAAGGTGGTTTCGGTCCACACGGCATAGCCGCCGGTCGTGTGCAGGACGCCTTTCGGCTTGCCGGTCGAACCCGAGGTGTAAAGAATGAACAGCGGATCTTCCGCGTTCATTGGCTCGCACGGGCAGTCGTCTGCGACATCAGCCGAAAGCTCATGATACCAGTGATCACGGCCGGCAGTCATCGCAACATCGCCGCCGGTATGCCGCAGTACCAGCACTGCCTTGGCCGAAACCTTCTCCCGTGCGGCGTCGACATTGGCTTTGAGGGGGATATGCTTTCCGCCCCTAAGTCCTTCGTCCGCCGTTATGATCCAGTCGCTCTGGCAATCCTCGACCCGGCCTGCGATCGCCTCGGGGCTGAAGCCTCCGAAAATGACCGAATGGATAGCGCCAATCCGTGCACAGGCGAGCATGGCGAAAGCGCCTTCAGGAATCATCGGCATGTAAATCGTGACGCGATCACCTTTGCGCACACCCATTTTTCTGAGCGTATTTGCCATACGGATGACTTCGGCCCGAAGGTTGGCATAGGTGATGTTGCGGACGTCGCCGTCCGGATCGTCGGGCTCGAAGATCAGGGCGAGGCGATCACCATTCCCGGCGGCGACATGACGGTCTACGGCATTATGGCAGATATTGAGGACTCCATCCTCGAACCATTTGATCGAGACGGGATCATATGACCAATTGGCGATCCTGGTCGGAGCGGTGAGCCAGTCGAGTCTTTCTGCCTGCCCGGCCCAGAAGGAGTCGGTGTCCTCGACGCTGCGCGCATACAGCGCCTGATATTCGTCGAGAGAGCAACTGGTCCCTTCGGTGGCTGCCGCAGGCCGCTTTACCCATTCCGATCGATCTACTGCCTCCGCCATGCGTCATATCTCCTCTCGAGCAGGACTATCTCTAGGCAATAGATGTCTTGGTGCAAACGCATAGCTGACCCTCGCATTTATCGAGATGCCACGTTAGGTCGCGCGGCAATGGCTATTCTCCGATACTCGCTTGCGGGCAGTGTGCTCGCCCTCTCTACAGTTTACCCTGCGCTGGCGCAGCCCGAAGAACCTGTAATCGTTGTGACTGGAGCCGGGCTTGAGGAAACACCTGCCGTCCCAGCCTATGACACGGAGGAAATCGATCGCGATCAGCTCCTTTCCGTACCCTCAGGTCGGATCGAGGATACGCTTACCTCTGTCGCCGGGTTCCAGCAGTTCCGTCGTTCGGACAGTCGCTCTGCCAACGCTTCGGCACAGGGGGCGACCTTGCGCGTGCTGGGCGGGAACGCGACCAGCAGGGCCCTGGTTCTGCTCGATGGCGTGCCGATGAGCGATCCCTTCTTCGGCTATGTCCCGTTCAGCGCTCTGGCACCAGAGCGCCTTTCGCGAATCCGAGTTACGCGGGGAGGGGGCTCGGGGCCGTTCGGCGCCGGCGCGCTCGCAGGCACGATAGAGCTGGAAAGCGCCGGTATCGCTGCCTTGGATGGTTTCGCCGGCCAGGTGCTCGCCAATGATCGCGGTGAGACCGAAGCCTCGGCCAGTACCGGAGCGCGGTTGGGCAGCGGATTCGTCGTGGCCTCGGGCCGGTGGGACCGCGGCAAGGGCTTCTACACCACGCCCGTCGCGGATCGGGTGCCGGAGTCTGTGCGCGCTTCCTTCGACGGCTGGTCGGCTCAGCTGCGCGCCGTAACCCCCATTGCCGAAGACGTGGAGTTCCAGTTTCGCAGTCTCGCCTATCGTGACGAACGCACTCTGCGTTTCGACGGTGCAGACAGCAGTATCGAGGGGCAGGACGCAAGTGTTCGGCTTGTGGGACGCGGAGAATGGCAATTCGATGCCATCGCCTATGTCCAAGCGCGCAACTTCACGAACACCGTCATCTCATCGACCCTCTTCAGGCCTGTACTGGACCAGCGGAATACCCCTTCGACAGGTCTTGGCGGCAAGTTCGAGCTTCGTCCGCCAGTGAGTGAAAACCACGTAGTGCGCCTCGGAGTCGATTATCGCCGCTCGGACGGCGAGTTGTTCGAAACCGCAATCAGTGCCTTTTCCGGTAATGTTACCGCGCGTCGGAATGCAGGTGGGATCAATACCGATCTCGGATTTTTCCTGGAGGACGACTGGTCTATCGGCGCGCTTACGCTGACGGCAGGTACGCGCCTCGACCGCTGGACCATTCGTGACGGTTTCTACAGCGAGCGCGATTCTGCAGGTCTGCCAGTTGCGTCGGAAACCTATCCGGATAGGGCCGGATGGGATGCCTCTTTCAGGGGCGGGTTGGTTTTCCGAGCGAGCGAGACGGTAGCGTTTCGTGCCGCCGTCTATTCAGGCCTGCGCCTGCCGACCCTCAACGAACTTTACCGGCCTTTCGTCGTCTTCCCCATCGTGACGCAGGCGAACGCGGCTTTGGAGAACGAGCGGCTCGAAGGTTTTGAAGTTGGCATAGACCTGACGCCGCGCGAGAACGTGCTGTTATCGCTCACCGCTTTCGACAATCAGGTGGAGAATGCCATTGCCAATGTCACCGTCGGCACGAATTTGCGCCAGCGCCGCAATATCGACGCGATCGATGCGCGTGGGCTTGAGGCGTCCGTAAGGGCGGACATCGGTAATTTCGGTCTGAATGCCTCCGCATCGTGGACCGATGCGGAGGCACAGGGCTCGGGCCCTGCTGCATTGCTCGACGGGAACCGACCGTCGCAGACCCCACGTTTCACAGGCAGAGCGACGCTTTCCTACAGCCCGGCAGAGGATTGGCTCTTCTCGGCAACTGTGCGCTATGTCGGCGCGCAGTTCGAGGACGACCTCGAAACGGATGTTTTGCCGTCGGCGACGACACTCGATGCCTTCGCCAAAGTGCCGATCACAGGCAAACTGGCGCTGATCCTGCGCGGAGAGAACCTGACCGGCGAGACAATCGTCACCCGCAACCAGTCCGGCTCGGTCGACCTGGGCGTCCCCCGAACGGTCTGGGGCGGCTTGCGGTACGGTTTCTAGAGGATCAGGTTTCGTCGTCGACTGCGTTGGCAACCGATTTCAGATCGTCGCCAACACCGCGGACGGTGTTGCACCCGCCAAGTACGAAGGTAGCCATAAGCAAAGCGGCAATGGTGGCGCGGCGCATTGAGGTAATCCCGAAATGATTCTCGATCCGTCGCCGGCTAGCGACGGCCTTTCCATTGCGCATGCAAGCTTGCTGCGCAATGAAGGTGTGAAACAAATTCCAAATTGGTCGGGGAGAGAGGATTCGAACCTCCGGCCCCTGCCTCCCGAAGACAGTGCTCTACCAGGCTGAGCTACTCCCCGACCGGATCGGCCCGCAGCAGAAAAAGCCGACGGGTGCGAAGCAGGCGCGCCCTATAGGTGTGGATTGCGAGGCACGCAAGCGGGCAATTGCGCCAGATCAGGATTAAGGATGCCACAAATCCGAAGCGAGCAAGAATCCCGTGCCCAATCTCCATTATGAACTGCAATATCTCGACCTCATGCGCCGTATCTGGCTCGAGGGAGACGAACGGAAAGACCGGACCGGCATAGGCACGCGCTCTGTATTCGGAGCTGTGCTGCGCTTCGACCTTTCGGACGGTGCGATGCCGCTGATCACGACCAAGCGGGTTTACTGGAAAACCGCGACGCGCGAACTGCTGTGGTTTCTCACCGGCGATACCAACATCAGGCCCCTCGTCCTGCAGAATGTGAAAATCTGGAACGAGTGGCCGCATGCGCGCTATGTCAGGGAAACGGGTGAGGAGATTGTGCTCGACGAGTTCGTCGAACGGATCCGGGATGACGAGGCGTTCGCGGAAAAATGGGGCGATCTCGGCCCGGTCTATGGCAAGCAGTGGGTAGACTGGCCAACCTATATTCCCGCGGAAGGCAACCTGTTCAGCAAGGGGCAGGGCATCAACCAGGTCGCCGAGGTGGTCGAATCGCTGCGCGAAAATCCGGGCAGCCGCCGTCACATTATCGAAGGCTGGAATGTCGCGGAGGTGCCGCAGATGGCGCTGCCGCCATGCCACAAGACCTACCAGTTCCACGTTGGGACCGGCAGCGATGGCAAACCGCGCCTCAATGGCCTGCTTTACCAGCGTAGCTGCGATGTGGCGCTCGGCCTGCCGTTCAACCTGTGGTCGGCGGCGCTACTCCAGCGCATGCTTGCCCAGCAAGCGGAGCTGGAACCTGGCGAATTGGTCTGGATGGGCGGCGATACCCACCTCTACCTCAACCACTCGCACCTGATCGAAGAACAGCTATCGCGGGAACCGCAGGGTCGCCCAAGGCTTGAGATAGTGCGGCGTCCGGCATCGATATTCGACTACAAGATTGAGGATTTCGAGGTTCATAACTATACGCCGCACGGGCCCATCAAGGCGCCCGTCGCGGTGTGATAGCGGCGCTGACTTGACCGTTTCCCATCCGTGAAATAAAATAACGCGTAAGCGTAAGATTGCGTCTGGGAGGCGATTCTATGGCCGATAGGCCCGAGGGTAGTGCGACAGAGGGGGGCAACCGCCCCAGGCTATCGTTGCATGTTCCCGAACCTAAGTTCCGGCCGGGCGATACGGTCGACTTCTCACATATCGAAGTACCCGAAGCGGGCAGCATGGCGCGCCCCGACGAGGCGTGCGATCCGGCCGAAATGCGCGAGCTTGCCTATGGCCTGGTGCGTGTGCTGGGTGATGACAACAAGGCGCATGGCCCGTGGGATCCGAAACTCGATCCCGATACCTTGCGCGCAATGCTCGGCCACATGGCCATGACCCGCGCCTTCGATGAGCGCATGTTCCGCGGCCAGCGTCAGGGCAAGACCAGCTTCTACATGAAGTGCACCGGCGAGGAGGCGACCAGCGTATCTGCCAGCATGGCGCTGGCCGCCGACGACATGGTGTTTCCCAGCTACCGCCAGCAGGGCATCCTGATCCAGCGCGGCTATCCTATGATCGAGATGATCAACCAGATCTACTCGAACAAGGGCGACAAGCTGAAGGGCCGCCAGTTGCCGATCATGTATTCGAGCCGCGAGCACAGCTTCTTCACCATCAGCGGCAACCTTGCCACGCAGACGCCGCAGGCGGTGGGCTGGGCGATGGCGAGCGCGATGAAATGCGACAGCCGGATCGCCGCGACCTGGGTAGGCGAGGGCAGCACGGCGGAAGGTGACTTTCATTCGGCCTGCACTTTCGCCACGGTGTATAATGCACCGGTTATCCTCAATGTTATCAACAACCAGTGGGCGATTTCCAGCTTCAGTGGTTTTGCGGGTGCCGAACGCACTACGTTTGCAGCGCGCGCGCTGGGCTATGGCCTTGCCGGCCTGCGGGTCGATGGCAATGATGCGCTTGCTTGTTACGCCGCCGAGCAATGGGCCGCCAATCGCGCCCGCGCCAACGCCGGACCGACGCTGATCGAGTTCTTCACCTATCGTGCTGAGGGGCATTCCACCTCCGACGATCCCACGGGCTATCGCAGCGCGCAGGAGCGGACCGAATGGCCGCTGGGCGATCCGGTCATGCGCCTCAAGAACCACCTGATCGAAATCGGCGAGTGGGACGAAGAGCGGCAGGAAAAGATGGACCTTGAGGCGGCGGAACACGTCAAGAAGGTGACGAAGGAAGCCGAAGCCAACGGCATTCTCGGCCACGGTCTCCACCATCCGTTCCGCACCATGTTCGAGGACGTGTTCGAAGAGCTTCCCTGGCACCTCAGGGAACAGGCCGATCAGGCCGTTCACGAGCGCAAGACCAAATTTCCCGAAGGACTGCCCGAGGCATGAGCGACACCGAAATCAAGGACGCGCCCGTGAGCGAGGGTGGCACAGAGCGTCGCCTCAACATGATCGAGGCGATCAACGAGGCGCTTGATGTTTCGATGGGCCGTGACGACGACGTGGTCGTGATGGGCGAAGACGTTGGCTATTTCGGCGGCGTGTTCCGCTGCACTGCTGGACTCCAGGAAAAATACGGCAAGACCCGCGTATTCGACACGCCGATCAACGAATGCGGGATTATCGCGGTGGCGGTGGGGATGGGGGCCTATGGCCTGCGTCCCGTTCCTGAGATTCAGTTCGCCGACTATATCTATCCCGGCCTAGACCAGCTGATCAGTGAAGCGGCGCGGCTGCGCTATCGTTCGGCGGGGGAATATATCGCGCCGATGACGGTGCGCTCGCCCTTCGGTGGCGGCATCTTCGGCGGGCAGACGCACAGCCAGAGCCCTGAGGCGATCTTCACCCATGTGTCGGGCCTCAAGACGGTGATTCCGGCGACGCCCTATGACGCCAAGGGGCTGCTGATCTCGTGCATCGAAGACAATGATCCCGTTATCTTCTTCGAGCCCAAGCGCATCTACAACGGCCCGTTTTCCGGCTATTACGACAAGCCGGTGCAGCCGTGGAAGAAGTTCGACGCCAGCGTGGTGCCTGAAGGCTATTACAAGATCCCGCTGGGCAAGGCGCGTCAGGTGACGGAAGGCGAGCAGCTCACCATTCTGGCTTACGGCACCATGGTCCATGTGGTTGAAGCGGTGTGCAGGGAAAAGGGCGTCGACGCCGACATTCTCGACCTGCGCACGCTCGTGCCGCTCGATATCGAGGCGATCGAGGCTTCGATCGAACGCACCGGGCGTTGCCTGATCGTCCACGAAGCGACCCGCACCAGCGGGTTTGGAGCAGAGCTTTCTGCGCTCGTTACCGAACATTGCTTCTACCATCTCGAAGCCCCGGTCGAGCGCGTGACCGGCTTTGATACACCCTATCCCCATAGCCTCGAATGGGCCTATTTCCCCGGCCCGATCCGCATCGGCGAGGCCATCGACAAGATCCTCAAGGACTGATCCTCATGGCGAAATTCACCTTCAACATGCCCGATATCGGCGAAGGCATTGCCGAGGCCGAGATCGTGCAGTGGCACAAACAGGTCGGCGATATGATCAGCGAAGACGAGGAATTCGTCGACATGATGACCGACAAGGCCACTGTGCCGATGGAAAGCCCGGTCAACGGCAAGATCCTGGAGATCGCCGGTGGCGAGGGCGACATGGTCTCGATCGGCTCGATGCTGGTGGTGATCGAAGTCGAGGGAGAAGTGCCCGAGGAGGTGCTGGAGGAAAACGAGGCAGTGACCGAACCCACGCCTGCCCCCGCACCGAAGGACGATGAGGTCGAAGAGCGGATCGAGGTAGAAACCTCGGATGCCTCCGACGCCGACGATGCGATAGCGGTCGATCCCAAGCCAGAACCGATCCCCGCTCCAACGCCTGCACCCGAACCCGTAACGCATGCGAAGGTCCTCGCGACGCCTGCCGTGCGCCAGCGTGCCAAGGAGCTTGGCGTCGATCTCGCGCAGGTGAAACCGGCTGAGGATGGGCGCATCCGCCACGGCGATCTTGACCAGTTCCTATCGTACAATTCGGGCTATGGCGCTGCTGCCAAGACCCGTGCAGACGAAGAGAAGAAGGTCATCGGCATGCGCCGTCGCATCGCCGAGAACATGGCTGCCTCGAAGCGCAACATTCCGCATTTCTCTTATGTCGAGGAATGCGATGTCACCGCGTTGGAAGAACTGCGCGCCCAGCTCAACGCTGCCCGCGGCGACAAGCCGAAGCTGACGATCCTGCCGCTGCTGATCACCGCGATTTGCAAGACGCTGCCCGATTTCCCGATGATCAATGCGCGCTATGACGATGAAGCCGGTGTAGTGACGCGTCATGGGGCCGTGCACATGGGCATGGCCGCGCAGACCGATGCAGGGCTGATGGTTCCGGTGATCAGGAATGCGCAATCGAAGAACCTGTGGCAGCTCGCCAACGAGATTTCGCGTCTTGCCGAAGCTGCCCGTACGGGCACGGCCAAGTCGGAAGAAATGCAGGGCGGCACGCTCACCGTGACCTCCCTTGGCCCGCTTGGTGGCGTGGCGACGACGCCCGTTATCAACCGTCCGGAAGTTGCCATCATCGGCCCCAATCGCATCATCGAGCGGCCGATGTATGTTACTGGGACCGACGGAGTGGAGCGGATCGAGAAGCGCAAACTAATGAACATCTCGATTAGCTGCGATCACCGCGTGGTTGATGGCTGGGACGCGGCGAGCTTCGTCCAGGCGCTCAAGAAACTTCTCGAAACGCCTGCCCTTATCCTTGTCGACTGATCTGCTAGGCTGTCGCGCATGCAGCGTGACAGCCGAGTCGACGACTACATCGCCAAGGCGCAGCCCTTCGCGCGCCCGATCCTCGAACGCCTGCGCGACCTGATGGAAGAGGTCGTTCCCGAAGCGCATGAGGATATCAAATGGGGCGCGCCGCACTGGATCGTCGGCGGACGTAATCTTGCCGGGATGGGTGCGTTCAAGGCCCATGCCCGTTTCTTTCTCCACGGCGCGCTATCGGCGGATGAGAAAACGACCTGGGATCGCTTCGGCAAGCTGGAGACGGTTGACGACTGTCCCGACGCTGCGGAACTGAAGCGTATTCTCGAACCGCGCATCGTAGTGCTGAAAAGTGGGAATTCGCTGGCCCGCTCGACGCCCAAGACAGCTATTCCAATGCCGGAAGATTTTGCGGCTGCGTTATCGTTGAACAACGGGGCGCAGAGCGTGTGGGACGGCTTCACCAATGCCCAGCGGCGCGATTATCTCGAATGGATCACCACCGCCAAGCGCGAGGCGACGCGTGCCAGCCGGATCGCCACTGCAGCCGAGTGGATCGGCGAGGGCAAGCGGCGAAACTGGAAATACGAAAACTGTTAGGGCCGACTGCCGGTCCGAACGATTTCCGGTTCTTCGATCGCCAGGCGTGGAGCATCCGCGACGGTTCCGAGCGCAGGCACCGAATAGGCCGAACTCTGGATGTCTAATGCGGACTGCATGGCGATACCGCCTGCACCCAGCAAGCCCATGGAAAAGGCGAGAAAAAGCTTCGTCAGCATTGCAGCCCCCGTGTCGTGCCCCACGTGCAAACGCTGACTCGAATCTCGCTGGAAAGGGTTAAAACGGGGTGAATGCTGGAGGGCAAATCACCCCGCGCAAAAAGAGCAAAAAAAGCGTCATATCGTCATTGACAGGAATCGGACCCGCCCGTAGATGCGCGGCTCTCAAGTGGCTGCGCGGGTGTAGCTCAGTTGGTTAGAGTGTCGGCCTGTCACGCCGAAGGTCGCGGGTTCGAGCCCCGTCACTCGCGCCACTTGGGTATTTACTCTACAATTAGATGCTTTGCAGCGACGACGAAATCGGCGTTTTCGGCGCTCTGGCGGTCATCCCCAGCGGCCGGTCTCCATCCAGATCAGGAACCGGCGCAGCGGCAGTAGCCAGACTACGCCAAGAACCACATAGATGACGGTTTGCACCAGTGTGGGCCAATCACCGATCAGGCCCGGTGCATAGCGAGCAATCACGAGCCCGTAGAGCGTCAGCGCAAGCAGCAGACCGAGAATGCCGACTGGAATACGCCACGTTGGCTCCTTCCTCATGCGAAGGGTCCGTAGATACGGGTCGGGGTCACCACCGCGGCAAGCGGCATGTCGTGCGGTTCGGCCGGAAGGCCGTCGACCAGCTGGCAGTTCCAGGCAAGCCCGATCGCGGTGGTGCGGGGATGCGCGGCAAGCCAGCGGTCGTAATGCCCGCCTCCCTGTCCGAGGCGTGCGCCGTCTTCGGTGAACCCGACCAACGGAACGAGAAGTACTGTCGGCTCGACCGTAGCCGCATCGCTGTTGGGCTGAGCTATGCCGAAGGGTCCGATCTCCAGATCGTTATCTTCGAACGGGTCGGTGAATTGGGCAAACTCCATCGCGACATGTTTGTCCGCGAAGCGGGGCAGGGCAAGTTGGTGGCCCTGCTCATAGAAATACTTGGCATAGGCTGCGGTGGGCGCTTCGTAAGGATTGGCGCGATAGAGGCCGACCGTCGCGCCTTGCGCCACCAGTTCGAGCAGCGGAGCAGGCGGACGCATGAACATCAGCGTACGCATGCTGTCGGGCAGTGCGGTCACATGGTCGCGCCGTGTGGCGCGCAGTTGCTTGCGGAGGTCGTCCTTGGTCACAGAGGCGTCCTTATCGGGAGGTTGTGCCGCCGTCCACGGAGACGAGGATAGAGAAAGTGGCGGGACCACCATGGGTCGTTTCCGGCGAAATCCTCTAACGCCTAAACGTCAGGTGGGTGCCGTATGTCCCAGTCCCACGGCCGAACCGGTGGACCGGAGCAGGGACAGCTCCCTTGGATTGCTTATAGCCTCAGGGATGTTCATGCGGCTCGTGCCGGGCAGCCCCGCCGTGATGCTATTTAGGACGCGGGGCGGCCGCTCTCAAGGGTTGATGCCGCATTCTCCAGCGCGTGAGCGATACGTTCGAGCTGTCCGGCAAGCCGACCTGTATCGAATTGCGGGTCTGCGGCAAGCGAACCGCCCTTCTTCGCTTCATCGAGTTCGTCGGCGAGAAGCAGAGCCGCGAACAGCAGGTTCTTGGCCTCCTGGCTCGACAGGTTCGCGCCCATGTCGCTCAGCTTGCCATCGATGACGCTGGCAAGGCGCTGAACATGCTCTTCCTGCCCGTCGGCGCAGGCTACCGTATAATTGCGACCTCCGACGGCGAGAGTGACGTCGCTCATCGCTCAAGCCCTTCGATCAGGGCATCGAGCTCGGCAATGCTTGTCGAAACTTGACTGCGCAAGGCTTCGTGACGCGCTGCCAGTTCTGCGCCGTCCGCGTCATTGGTTGCAGGCGAATGCGACGAGAGCGCAGCCTGCGTTTCGATCCGCGCCAGCGCGCGATCTATGCGGTCCATGGCATTTTTGATGCGATCGGAACTCATAACAATAGTGTAATACCAAGATTGCCACGCCGAGGCAAAGGCTTGGCCCATGCTGTTGATAAGTAGAATGAGGGCTGCTGCGTCGGCATGGCAGCGCGCGCGGGTTGACCTCTTGCGCGCGCTCCGCAAAGGCTTCGCGCGCGTCGAATCGGCCCTATTTCCGGAGAATATATTTCATGAGTCTCGACACCGCTCGCATGGCCCAGATGGCCAATGCCATCAGGGCGCTTTCGATGGATGCGGTGCAAGCGGCAAATTCGGGCCATCCAGGCATGCCGATGGGCATGGCCGACGTCGCGACCGTGCTGTGGGGCGAGTATCTGAAGCACGACCCGAAGGCACCGGGTTGGGCCGATCGCGACCGCTTCGTGCTGTCGGCGGGCCATGGCTCGATGCTGATCTACAGCTTGTTGCACCTGTCCGGCTACGCCGCGCCGACCATGGAAGACATTCGCAACTTCCGCCAGATCGGCTCTCCGTGCGCGGGCCACCCGGAAAACTTCCTGCTCGACGGTGTGGAAAGCACCACTGGCCCGCTGGGGCAGGGCCTTGCAATGGCTGTCGGCATGGCGATGGCCGAGCGTCATCTCAATGCTACATTCGGCGACGAAGTTGTCGATCATCGCACTTGGGTGATTGCTGGCGACGGGTGCCTGATGGAAGGCATCAACCACGAAGCGATCGGTCTCGCCGGGCATCTCAAGCTCGGGCGCATGGTAGTTATGTGGGACGACAACAACATAACTATCGACGGTACGACCGACCTTTCGACCAGCGAGGATATAAAAGCCCGCTACGAGGCAACCGGATGGCACGTCGTCAGCTGCGATGGGCATGATTTCGGCGACATCCGCCGCGCGATTGACGAAGCGGTCGCTGACGAGCGGCCCTCGCTCGTCGTATGCAAGACGGTGATCGGCAAAGGCGCGCCCAACAAGCAGGGAACCAGCGCTACTCATGGGGCCCCTCTCGGCGACGACGAAATCTCGGCTGCTCGCGATGTGCTGGGTTGGGATGCGAAGCCGTTCGAGATTCCGGAGCAGGTCCTGTCCGACTGGCGCAGCACGGCCGAGCGCGGCGAGAAGGCGCATGCCGACTGGCAAAACCGTCTAGGCGGCAGCGCCCAGAAGGCCGAATTGGAACGTCGCATGGCTGGGGAACTGCCCGAAGGGTTCAGCCTCGACAGCTACGTCCAGTCGCTGATCGACGAACCGCAGAAGGTTGCGACGCGCAAGGCGAGCGAAATGGCGCTTGCCGAAATCAATACCAAGCTGCCCGAAACCGTCGGTGGCAGCGCTGACCTGACCGGTTCGAACAACACCAAGGCTGGCGGCATCGGTCCCTTTACGGCGGACGATTACTCGGGCCGCTACGTCTATTACGGCATCCGTGAATTCGGCATGGCCGCCGCGATGAACGGGATGGCACTGCATGGCGGTGTGATTCCTTATGGCGGGACCTTCCTCGTTTTCACCGACTATTGCCGCGCGGCGATCCGTCTTTCTGCGCTGCAGCAGGTGCGCGTGGTCTATGTCATGACGCATGACAGTATCGGGCTTGGTGAAGACGGCCCAACGCACCAGCCGATCGAGCATATCCAGTCGCTGCGGATGATGCCCAATCTTCTGGTCATGCGCCCGGCCGATGCAGTCGAAACGGCGGAATGCTGGGAAATTGCATTGCGCCAGCCCGATCGCCCGACGGTTCTCGCGCTGAGCCGCCAGAACCTGCCGCAGATGCGGACCCACCAGCTTTCCGAAAACATGACCCAACGGGGCGGGTACCGCCTCAAGGCGACGCAGGGGCCGAGGCGGGTGATCCTCATAGCAACCGGCTCCGAGCTTCATGTGGCGATGGAATGCGCGGAGAAGCTTGAAGAAGCGGGGATCGGCGCGGATGTCGTGTCGATGGTCTGTACCCAGCTTTTCGATGAGCAGGATGATGCCTATCGCGCCGACATCCTCCCGGATGTCTCGCCCGACGAAGTTCTGCGGGTAAGCATCGAGGCGGGTACGACGTTTGGCTGGGATCGCTACACGATGACCAATGGCCTGCGCATCGGGATCGACCGGTTCGGTGCCAGCGCACCCGCGGGCGACCTGTTTGAAAAATTCGGCCTCACGGCGGACGCCATCGTTCCGCAAATCATGAACAAATTGAACGGTTAAGCAGGAGTTCTTACCTATGGCGACCAAGGTTGCAATCAACGGTTTCGGACGTATCGGTCGCCTCGTGGCGCGCGCCATTCTGGAGCGTGACGACCACGATCTCGACCTCGTCAGCATCAACGATCTGGCCGACACCAAGTCGAACGCCATCCTGTTCCAGTACGACTCCACCCATGGTCGTTTCCCCGGCACAGTCGAGGTTGGCGACAACGCGATCATCGTGAACGGCAAATCGATCGCGGTGACTAGCGAGCGCGACCCCGGCAAGCTGCCGCATGCCGCACAGGGCATCGATATCGTTCTTGAATGCACCGGTTTCTTCCAGTCGGACGAAGCGTGTCGCCCGCATCTCGATGCCGGTGCCAAGCGCGTGCTTATTTCCGCCCCCGCGAAGGGCGTTTCGGCCACGATCGTGTACGGCGTGAATCACGAAACGCTGACTGCCGACGATGTGATCGTTTCGAACGCGAGCTGCACCACCAACTGCCTCTCGCCCATGGCCAAGGTGCTACACGAGACCGTGGGCATCGAACGCGGCTTCATGACCACGATCCACAGCTACACCAACGACCAGCGCATGCTCGACCAGATGCATGGCGACATGCGCCGGGCCCGCGGCGGCGCTCAGAACATGATCCCGACCACCACCGGCGCAGCCCGCGCGGTCGGCCTTGTCCTGCCCGAACTCGCTGGCAAGCTCGACGGTAGCTCGGTCCGCGTGCCGACCCCCAATGTCAGCCTTGTCGACCTGGTATTCACTCCGGGGCGCGACACCAGCGCCGAAGAACTGAACGCTGCACTCAAGGCCGCGTCGGAAGGTCCGATGAAGGGCGTGCTCGACTACACCGATCAGCCGCTCGTCAGCAGCGACTTCAATCACTATCCGGCCAGCTCGACCATCGACAGCCTCGAAACCAGCGTGATGGAGGGCAAGCTTGCCCGCGTCGTCAGCTGGTACGACAATGAGTGGGGCTTTTCGAACCGCATGATCGACACCACCGGTGTAATGGCGAAGTTCCTCTAAGGGTACGAGCATGAGCAATTTCAGGACCTTGGACGACCTTGGTGACATTACCGGCAAGGTCGCGCTGGTACGCGTCGATCTGAACCTTCCGATGAAGGACGGCTCTGCGACCGATGTCACGCGCGTAGAGGCGGTGAAACCCACCATTCTCGAACTCGCGGACAAGGGTGCCAAGGTCCTGTTGCTCGCCCATTTCGGGCGTCCGAAGGGCCAGCGCCACTCGACCATGTCGACCAGCTTCGTGCAGGGCGATGTAGAGAAGGTACTGGACAAGGAAATCATGTTCATCCCCGAGGTGATGGGGCCGGTGGTCGAACAGTCGATCGGCATCCTCGGCAATGGCGATATCGGCCTGCTGGACAATGTCCGCTTCTGGCCGGGCGAAGAGGCCAACGATCCCGATTTCGCCAAGGGCATTGCGGCGCACGGCGATCTCTACGTCAACGATGCGTTCTCCGCCGCGCACCGCGCGCATGCATCGACTGAAGGGCTGGCGCATCACCTTCCGGCCTATGCGGGCCGTGCGATGGAAGCCGAACTGAAGGCGCTCGACGCTGCGCTGGGCAATCCCGAAGCGCCCGTTGCGGCCGTGGTCGGCGGGGCCAAGGTTTCGACCAAGCTCGACGTGCTGCACAACCTTGTCGGCAAGGTGCAGCATCTCATCATCGGCGGCGGCATGGCCAACACCTTCCTCGCTGCCAAGGGCGTCGATGTCGGCAAGTCGCTGTGCGAGCATGATCTTACCGATACGGCCAACCGCATCATGGACGAAGCCAACCATGCCGGCTGCACCGTGCATCTTCCCTATGACGTTGTGGTGGCCAAGGAATTCGCCGCCAATCCGTCCAGCATGCGGACCTGCAATGTCCACGAAGTCGCCGCCGACGAGATGATCCTCGATGTCGGGCCACTCGCGGTCGAAGCGCTTGGCGATGTGCTGAAAACATGCCGGACACTGGTGTGGAACGGTCCGCTCGGCGCGTTCGAAACCGAGCCGTTCGACGCCGCCACGGTGGCGCTCGCGCGAACGGCAGCGGCGCTGACTCAGGACGGTTCGCTCACTTCCGTCGCCGGTGGCGGCGATACCGTGGCTGCATTGGCGCATGCCGGTGTGAAGGACGATTTCACCTTCGTCTCGACCGCGGGCGGGGCCTTTCTCGAATGGATGGAAGGCAAAGCGCTGCCCGGCGTCGCAGCGCTCACTGCATGAGCGAAAATGAAGCCGTAGGCTCCAGCGGCGGGCTTGTGCCCGTCACGGAGGGCGATTGGGTTGGCTGGTCGGTCTGGCAAGGCGACGCCTTCGAACAGCGCGCCGGCCCCTTCTACGAGAAGCGCGAGGAAGACGGCACCATGGTTTCCGCCTTCCAGGCCGAAGATCGGCATATGAACGGCGCGGGTTTCATGCATGGCGGCTGCCTGATGACCTTCGCCGATAGCGCGATCTTCACGATCGCCACCGACGAGCTGGCTGGTTCCCATGGTGTCACGATGCATCTCGCGGGAGATTTCCTCGATCCCGCGCGCGTCGGCCAGCTGATCGAGGCGCGCGGAGAAGTCGTCCGCGCTGGCGGCAAGACGATCTATGTCGTCGGCATGATCCGCGCCGACGGAACGCCGGTACTCAGTTTCAACGGCATCATCCGGAAGATCACCAGGAGATAGGTTCTTGCGTTTCATCAACCTGATCGCCCTCATTCTGCTATGCTCCGCCACGAGAGCGCAGGCGAGGGAACCGGTGGACGAATTCGCGGACTTCGACACTTTCCTGTCCGCCTTCCGCAAGGAAAGCGGGACGCCTGCATTGAGCGCCGTTATCGTGCGCGACGGCGAAGTGGCTTGGGAAGGCTATTACGGCTGGTCGGATGATGAAGGGGAGGTCCCGACAAGTTCCGACACCACTTACAAGATCGCTTCGACCACAAAGCCGATTGCCGCGACGGCGATCCTTGCCGAAGCCCTCGCTGGCGGTCTTTCGCTCGACCTGCCGATGACGAGCGACGAGGGCTTTGCCGAGACGTGCGAATGGCTGAGCGGTTCGCAGATTCCCTTTGGCAGCGGGGGCGAGGACGGGCACGGCAACGCCATCCCGCCGATGGATTGCGCCAGGCCGCTGACACTGGACCAGATGCTCGACATGCGCGCCAATGACGACGCATTCGTTTACAATCCCATCGCCTATGCCAGAATCGATCGGGCCATCAGCGGAGCAGGTGGCAGGGACCTGCGCGCCATCGTCCGCGACCGCGTGGCGGAGCCATCGGGTATGCGCAATGTCGCGCTGGGCTGGCGCGATCCGGAGGGTGGCGATGCCCTGCGGTTCATGGCACCTCCGTTTCAAATTATCGATGGCAAGCCGGTCAAACAGGTGCTCCCAGATGATGATTTCCGGGCGGCGGCGGGTATTATCGCCAGCCCGCGGCAGATGGCCGGGTTCGATATCGCTTTCGACAAGGGCGTGCTGATCCCTCCCGCCATGATCGATGAGATAGTGGCCAGCAAGATAGGCCCGCTGGGCGATTATCGGCGGGGTTGGTGGCTGGAGGACTGGGAAGGTCAGCGGCTGATGTGGCATTCGGGCTGGAACGAGAAGAAGGGCTCGGCACTCTATCTCAAGGTTCCGGCCAAGCACCTGACCCTGATCGTACTCGCCAATACGGAGGCGATCTGGTGGGGTAATTCGCTGGTCAAGACGGAGGTGGTCGAGAGCCCGATCGCGCGCCGTTTCCTCGAGGAATTCGCACGCTAGCGATATTCCGGGTTCGGTGCGTCGAACCGGCGGCCCTCCTTCCAGAGTTTGACCGAATTGCCATGTGCTGGAATGCCGCCAGCATCCTTCAGCATGCGTGCCATATGCATCAGGTTCCAGGTCATGAAGGTCGTGTTGCGCCGGGTGAAATCGTTGTCGAAGCCGACATAGCCTTCGCCGTCCTCTTTGGGATCGCCGTAGCTGGGGCCGGGTCCTGCTTCGCCGATCCACCCGGCATCGGCTTGTGGCGGGATGGTGTAACCGACATGTTGCAGCGAATAGAGCACACCCATCCCGACATGCTTTACGCCGTCTTCATTGCCGGTGACGATGCACCCGCCGACCTTGCCGTAGAAGACGTACTGACCCTTGTCGTTCGTCTGGCCGGAATGGGCATAAAGGCGCTCGATCAGCCGTTGGCAGACGGAGCTCTTCTCACCCAGCCAGATCGGTGTCCCGACTACGAGTATGTCGGCGCTGTGCACTTTCTTCCAGATTTCCGGCCAGTCGTCGCTGTTAGCGCCGTGTTCGGTCATATCGGGATAGACGCCCGGTGCGATGTCGTGATCGACGAGCCGCACCTGATCGAGGGCGACGCCGTTGCGGACGAGTATTGTCTCGGCCACGCCCAGCAGCTTGTCGGTATGCGAACCGTCGGGGCTGCGTTTCAGCGTGCAATTGATCGTCAGCGCGCTGAGATCCGAAAAATCGCTCTTGTTATCGTCGGCCATGTTTTCTCCTGCATGTACCAAGACATACGAGTGACGTGGCAATAAGTTACCCATGTGCTGTTGCAGGTGCGAAGGGCCTTTTGTATGGGCTGTGCATACGAATGCAGGGCCACTACCAAGCTACGGGGTTTTCCAGATGACTTTCGATGAAATGAAGGCGCGAATCGCCGAGGGCCAGGGCTTTATCGCTGCGCTCGACCAGTCGGGTGGTTCGACCCCCAAGGCGCTCAAGGGTTACGGTGTCGAAGACGGTGCGTGGACCACCGAAGACGAGATGTTCGGCCTGATCCACGAAATGCGCCAGCGGATCATCGAAGCGCCCTGCTTTGGCAATGGCAAGGTCATCGGTGCGATCCTGTTCGAAAAGACGATGGAAGGCGAAAGCGGCGGCAAATCGGTCCCCGCGCGCCTGAAGGAACGCGGTATCGTTCCGTTTCTCAAGGTGGACAAGGGCCTCGAGGGCGAACGCGACGGTGCGCAGCTGATGAAGCCCAATCCGGGCCTCGAGGACATGTGCAACCGCGCGCGCGAACTGGGCGTGTTTGGCACCAAGATGCGCAGCGTTATCAAGTCGGCCAATCCGGTCGGGATCAAGGAAGCAGTCCGCCAGCAGTTTGCGGAGGGAGCGCGAATCCTGAGCTGTGGGCTCATCCCCATGCTCGAGCCTGAATATGACATCACCGCCGCTGATCGTGCGCAAGGCGAAAAGATCATGCTCGAAGCGATCGAGGAGGGCCTTGAAGCGCTGCCCGAGGGTCAGCAGGTCATGCTCAAGCTCTCGATTCCCAAGGAAGCCGGGCTTTACGGTGGCCTGACCAAGCATCCCAAGGTGCTGCGCGTGGTCGCTCTCTCGGGCGGCTATTCGACCGGGGAGGCTTGCAGCGAACTCGCCAGGAATCCCGGCATGATCGCCAGCTTCAGCCGTGGGCTGCTACAGGACCTGCGTCACGGGCAGAGCGACGAGGAATTCGACGGCACGCTGTCCGGCGCGATCGACCAGATTCACGCCTCCAGCGTCGCCTGAGGCTCAGCGCTTTTCAAAGGTGAAGCGATATTCGCCGACCGGAGTTTCCTGGTCGGCGGTCTTCTCGGGCGTTCCCGAAACCAGCACATAGGTCCGCCCCATCACCTCATAGGGTTCACCCAGGGTGAGCGGGGCGGTCTGCGTCCAATGGGTGGCGGCAATGCGAGTCGATACGGTCAGCTTGCCCGCCCACACGCAACGCGCATTCATCGGGCAGCGGCTGTCTTCGGTCACTGCCAGGGGTGTCAGAATGGCATCGCCCGCCCAGACAGGCTGATTGAGCGCGACGGCAGTGCCCTGCGCGGCAGCATCGCCGTTCGACATCGGGGTGTCGGGAATGATCGCACAAGCGGCGAGTGGGGCGAGAAGCGCAGTAGCGAAGAGGGCTTTCATGGCCGGTGATAGACGCTCCTCACGCTTTCCCGCGTCTGAACGCGTGACGAAATGCGCTCACCGCATTAGGAAGCGCGACCGATGACCGAATGCCAGCTTTATCTCATCTCGCCGCTCGACGTTTCGGGCGATTTTCCGCAACGTCTCGAGCGCGCACTCGATGCGGGGAAGGGGCTCGTCACCGCGTTCCAGTTCCGCTTGAAGGGCATCGACCAGCACGAGGCGGCGGCGCGTGCCGGGCCGCTGCAAGCCATTTGCGCCGCGCGCGATGTCGCTTTCATCGTCAATGACGATGTTGCACTGGCGAAACGCCTGAATGCGGACGGCGTACATCTCGGGCAGGGCGACGGTTATCCCAAGGATGCACGCGAACAGCTTGGGCGCGAGGCGCAGATCGGCGTGACCTGCCACGCTTCGAAACATCTCGCCATGGAAGCGGGCGAGGCGGGGGCGGACTATGTCGCCTTCGGTGCCTTCTTCGACAGCACCACCAAGACGAGCGAGCATCGGCCGGAACCCGAAATACTAGAGTGGTGGAGCGCGTTGTTCGAAATCCCCTGCGTCGCCATCGGCGGGATTACACCGGACAATTGCAGGCCACTGGTGGAAGCGGGAGCGGACTTTCTCGCCGTATCCGGCGCGGTGTGGAATGGCGACGAAGTAGCTGCAATCAATGCCTTTGCGGAGCAAATCGCCGCCGCGTGAGTTGGCTATCCTGAAGGGGCGGGTCGCGTCCCGTGTTTCAGGAGAGGTCCCTCATGCGCTCTATGATATTCGTCGCCGTGTCTTCGCTCGCCCTGGCCGCATGCGGCATGCAGGGCCAGGACAATGAGGACGATGCCGATACCGTCGCGAGCGCCGATGCGGGTATCGATTACGGTTACGAAACCTATGGCGACGACAATCTCGCTGACACCATGGCGTCGAACGATGACATGTATCTTGGCGGTATGAGCACCGATACAAACCCGACCATTCCCGATCCTGAAGAGCGCCCGGTCATGCAGGCGCAGGTGGTACTCGACCGGGTTGGCTTTGGCCCCGGCGTAATCGACGGCAAGATGGGCATGAGCACCGAGAATGCCCTGCGTGGTTTTCAGGAAGCGAACGATCTCGACATTACCGGCGAACTCGATGCGGCGACCGAGAGCGCACTTGCCGAATGGGAACGCATACCGGCAACGCGCGTGGTCACGATCCCGGCGAGTTGGGCCGAGACGAACTATTCCGAAATCCCCGAAGATCCCGCCGCGAAGGCGAAGCTGGAGCGGCTCGGCTACAAGTCGCTCGATGAACGATTGGCCGAGCGTTTCCACACGACGGTCGAAGTCCTCAAGCAGCTCAACCCGAATGGTCGGCCTGCGGGAGCCGGAGCAGTTGAGGGGCCCAACCCGCAGACCACTCCTGCGCCAGACGTCGCGCATTCCGGCGGCGAGGAACCAGGCTATTTCCAGGCAGGCAGGCAGGTTCGCGTGCCGAATATCGGCGGGGATCGCATAGCTCCCGGCTCGGTGAAGAATGGTGGCTGGCAGCAGACGCTCGCCTCGCTCGGTGTCGGCACCGAACAGAAAGAGGTCGATCGGATCGTGGTCAGCAAGGCGGCGAAGACCCTGAAAGCCTATCAGGGTGACAAACTCGTCGCGCTATTCACCGTCAGCTCCGGTTCCAGCCAGTTTCCTCTGCCGCTGGGCGAATGGGATATCGTCGGCGAAGCCTACAATCCGCCCTACAGCTACGACCCCGAAGTGCTCGGCAAGGACGATGGCGATAGCGAGACCTACCGGTTCGCGCCCGGTCCGAATTCTCCGGTCGGCGTGGTCTGGATCGATCTCAGCAAGGAGCACTATGGCATTCATGGCACGCCCGATCCCGAGACCATCGGCCGTGCCCAAAGCAGCGGTTGCGTACGCCTGACCAATTGGGATGCTGCGCGGCTTGCCGGAATGGTGTCGCAATCGACGCAGGTGATTTTCGAGGCCTGACCCGCTAGTCTGCTTCCATGAACATCGTCGACCGCATCCTGACCATTGTCATCACCGCCACTCTGACCAGCGCCGTCTGGATCGTGGCAGGGGGCAGCCTGATCGAAAACGCGAGCAGTGCCAGCCAGATCAAGGCGACCCGCCCCGCCGAAGCGGCCCCCAGTCCGTCGCCTGCCGAAACTGCGGACGGGATCGCCAAGGCGGCATCACTCGACACCAGCGCTGTGCAGGCGCCCCCTGACTCGCAATCGCGCCAGTTGCTGATTCCGGTGAAGAACATCCGGCCCGGCGACCTGACCGACACCTACAGCGATTCGCGCGGTGGCGGCACACGCCTGCATGAGGCGATCGACATCATGGCCCCCAAGGGGACGAGCGTGCTTTCTGCAGCGCCGGGCGTGGTCGAGAAACTTTTCCAGTCGGACGCGGGCGGCAAGACCATCTATGTCCGGTCGACCGATGAAGAGACGATCTACTACTACGCCCATCTCGACGCCTATGCCGAAGGGCTGAAGGAAGGGCAGCGCGTGCGGCGCGGGCAACGCATCGGCACGGTGGGGAGTTCGGGCAATGCCTCCGACGAAGCGCCGCACCTGCATTTCGCGATATTGCAAACGACCGGGGATGCCGAGTGGTGGGAGCCTGCCAGTGCGGTCAATCCCTATCCGCTGCTGAGCGGTAACTGATCAGTCCTTCGTCGGTCCCGCCCGGTGACAGCGCAGGCGGCCAAGCTTGCCGTCACGCCCGACTTCTTGGAGGATGCCCGATCCCAGCCGCATGAACTTCATGCCGCGCATCGGACCACGTGTGAAAGTTACGCGCTTGCCTTCCATCAGATAAGTGCCGCCACCGCGGGCGGTACGGTAGCTCGATCCACCGGTAATGGAAAAATCGCGACCTGCCTGTTCGATCCACGCCGCTCCGGTTGCGTCGCCTGGTAACGCGCAGATGTATTCGCCCTGATCCAGCAGAGATAACCGGCCCTGCGTGGCTGCGGGGGTAGAGGCAAAGGCCGCGAGGGCAGCGGCGAGGGCAAGTTTCGCAAGATGTTTCATATCGGCCGTCCGGTAATCCATATAGCGATGGCCAAGGCGTTTTTCCACTCGCTTGCCCGCGCGCTTCTGCTCCGCTAAGGCGCGCCGCACACTTCCGCCCGCGGGCGGTAACGCTCTTTTACAAGTCGAAGGTAGCTTCCCATGAAGATCAGCGGCGTGGACATCCGTCCGGGCAACATCATCGAATACGAAGGCGGCATCTGGAAGGTCGCCAAGATCCAGCACACCCAGCCGGGCAAGGGCGGCGCCTACATGCAGGTCGAGATGAAGAACCTGCAGGACGGTCGCAAGACTAATGTCCGCTTCCGCAGCGCCGACACGGTCGAAAAGGTCCGTCTCGACACGGCGGACTATCAGTTCCTTTACGAAGATGGCGACATGCTCGTCTTTATGGACCAGCAGACTTACGAACAGATCAACCTGCCGAGCGACCTGCTGGGCGATGCGCGGCCGTTCCTTCAGGACGGCATGCAGGTGAAGCTCGAGCTGTGGGAAGAAAAGCCCATCTCGGTCGAGCTGCCCGCGCAGATCGAAGCCGAAATCGTCGAAGCCGACGCAGTGGTGAAGGGGCAGACCGCCTCGTCCAGCTACAAGCCCGCCGTGCTCGACAACGGCGTCCGCATCATGGTCCCGCCACACATCGAAAGCGGCACGCGGATCATCGTCGACGTCTACGAACAGAGCTACGTCGGCAAGGCGAACTGACGCTCATGGGCAAGTCCATCGCCAGCCGGTTCGAGAATATCGATGTCATTCGCAGCGTTCTGCGTGCGGTGATCATCAATGATGACGAACTGACGCTGGAAATGGACTTCTGCCTTGAAGAGGCGCACCCGGATTACGAAGCTCCAGGTGAAGGCGAGGAATGCTGTTTCCACCCCGGCCTGCTGAAGTTCGCCGGGATTTCCAAGCTCAGCCTCGAACGTGCGGAAGGCACCGCACCGGGTACGCGCCGCTTCGCCATCCAGTCCTTCAATATCGAGGGCACGAAATTCGACATGGCCTGCGAGTGGGGCGATATCCATTTGCAGGCGCGTTCGATCCGCGTCCTTACCGAATAAGAGAGTTTTCATGGCCGTTCTATCGGGTGTCATCCGCGTAATGGAAAAGGCCGCGCGCAAGGCCGGTGGCCGCTTGCGCCGCGACTTCGGCGAGGTCGAGCATCTCCAGGTGAGCCGCAAGGGCCCGGCCGACTTCGTTTCCAAGGCGGACCGGATAGCCGAACGCACAATCTATGACGAACTGCTTGCTGCGCGGCCCGACTGGGGTTTCGTTATGGAAGAGGCAGGCGTGATCGAGGGGGACGAGAACAAGCCGCGCTGGATCGTCGACCCGCTCGACGGCACCAGCAACTTTCTCCATGGTATCCCGCATTTCGCGATCAGCATCGCAGTGCAGGAACCCAAACTCGGCGGCGGGGGCTGGGGCGATGTTACGGCTGCGGTCATCTACAACCCGATAACCGACGAAACCTTCTGGGCCGAAAAGAGCCGTGGCGCATGGCTGCATGACGGCCGTCTGCGCGTATCGGCGCGCCGTACCTTGCCCGAAGCACTCATCGCGACAGGCATTCCGTTTCAGGGCCACGGCGATTTCGGCGAATGGACGAAGATTTTTGGTGCCATTGGGCCGCAGGTCGCCGGGATCCGTCGCTACGGCGCGGCATCGCTCGACCTCGCATGGCTTGCCGCCGGGCGCTTCGATGGGTTCTGGGAAAGCGACCTCAACGACTGGGACACGGCTGCGGGCTGCCTCATCGTCCGCGAAGCGGGCGGTTTCGTGTCGGACTTTCGTGGCCGTTCGGAGCCAATCCATTCGGCGCAGGTTCTGGCGGCCAATGATGCGCTGCATTCCAAGCTGCACAAGCTGCTTGTGGGTGCGCTCAAGGCGTAAGGTAAAGACACGTTCACGGTACTCCGATACCGGGAACTAATCACTCTCAGCGACGTCTTCTGCGTAGGGAAGGTAGAGGTCGCACATGTTGAAGGTGCTTGGAATCGCTACAATCTGTGCGTTGTGCGCTACGCCTGCAATGGCGAAGAAGGGCGCGGCAACCGCTCAGCGAACCGTTGCTCCCATGCCCGACAATTTCGATCTCGCGACGATCCCCGCGCCCGGAACGGTGGCGCGGGAAGATGCCTGCCCCGAAGATCCCGTATTGCCTCGCAATATGAACCAGCGGGCTTTCGAGCCGCCTGCCATGAAGATGGAACTGGTGGATGCCGGGCCGATCCTTTCGGTTGGTGCCATGGGTGCCAGGTTCAAGGACGCCCCGCGCCTTGCCCATGTCGCGATCGGAATGGATTTCTAGCGATCGCGCAACGCAGCGCTTGAACACCCCGCATCCGCAAGCTATCCGCCGCGCTCCCGACCCAGTGCCCCTGTGGCGGAATTGGTAGACGCGCTCGACTCAAAATCGAGTTTCTTCTGAAGTGCCGGTTCGAGTCCGGCCAGGGGTACCAAACTAATCCTTGCTTCACAGGGGATTGTTTGGGAGTCAGGCAGCTGGATGATCGGGGTTCCTTCCTACCATGCGATTGCGGCGATGGTCGTAACCATCGCCATGTTCGTCGCGTTCGCGCGCGGGCGGATGTCGGTCGAGATCATTTCATTGCTGACGATCGCGGTGATCGCGGTCGGTCTCTATTTCTTCCCGCTACCCGATACCCAGCCGATTGACGGGCTGAGTCTCGCCTTCTCCGGGTTCGGGCATTACGCGCTGATCACGATCTGCGCGCTGATGATCATGGGCAGGGGGCTGGTCGTGACCGGCGCGCTCGAACCGGCGGCGCGGTTCCTCGAGCGATTGTTCAAGATCAACCTGCAGCTTGGCCTGCTCTTCTCGCTGGTGGTTACTTTCCTTCTCTCGATGGGCGTGAACAATACGCCCGTGCTGGTCCTGCTCATGCCGATCTTTGTGCATCTGGCCATGCGCGGCGCCATGGCGGCCTCGAAAACGCTGATACCGCTTAATGCAGCGTCGTTGATGGGAGGCATGGCGACAACCATCGGTACATCGACCAACATATTGGTGGTGTCGATCGCAGTCGATCTCGGCATGCCGGAAATGGGCGTGTTCCATTTTACACCGATCGTGCTGATCGCGTCGCTGGTGGCATTGCCGTTCGTCTGGATCGTCATGCCGCGCATGCTGGGAGACAACCGGATCGAGACTGTTCACGCACAGCGCCTGTTCGAAACGCGTTTGCGGGTGACCGAAAATTCGATCCTCAACGGCCGTGAGTTGTCCGAACTCGGCTCGCGCCTCCCAGCCGGGATAGAGTTCCACGACGTCCCTGTAGGGCTTCTTCGTCCGCAGCATCGCCTGCGTATGACGGGAACCCATGAAGCGATCGAAGAAGCGATGGCGACCTTGCGCGGCGATGCCGCGCCGAGCTGGGTAATCGATCGTATCCGCCGCCGCTCCAGTGAAACCGGAACCGACATTGCCGTTGGCGAAATGATCGTGACGGCGGATTCGCGGCTGATCGGCCGCACACTGCCAAGCTCGGGCATCGCCGACCTTTACGGGGTGGCGGTGATCGGCACGCATCGTCCAGAGCGGATCGTCGGTGAGAAAGAGCAATTCTCTGATGTTGGTGACCTGCGCTTTGCCGAAGGCGATGTGCTGCTGGTCATGGGGCTGGCCGATGACATGCAGAATTTCGCGCGAGCGGACAGCCTGCTTCAGCTCGAAGGCATGCGCGAATTGCCGCGGCGCTCCAAGGCCGCTCTGGCGGCCGGCATCATGGGGGGATCAATCGCACTGGCTTCGGTCGGTCTTGTACCGATCGCCATTGCCTCGCTGGCTGGCGCCATTCTCATGTTCGTAACAGGGTGTGTGAAATTCGATCGTGTCGGGCGCGGGCTTTCCGGCAGTGTGATCGTCCTGGTTGCAGCCAGTATCGCACTCGGTCGCATCATTCTCGATAGCGGGGCTGCCGATTGGATCGGCAGCGTCATGGCGGCCGGCCTCGACTATCTGTCACCGGCGGCCGCACTCGCCGCGATCATGCTTGCGATGACCTTTCTCACCAATTTCGCCTCCAATGCCACGGCGGCCACGGTCGGAACGCCGATCGCCTTTGCGATCGCCACCAAGCTCGGCCTGCCGCCGGAGCCTCTGGTGCTGGCCGTGCTGTTCGGCTGTAATCTGTGCTACGCAACGCCTATTGCCTACCAGACCAACATGCTGATCATGGCCGAGGGATCTTACGTCTTTAAGGACTACGTCCGCACCGGCGTGCCGCTCGTTCTGATCATGGTGACGGTTCTCTCGCTGGCATTGGTGGTCACTTACGGGCTCTAGGGCTTTTCTACCTGCCTGCTCTCTGCAACACTAGCGACCTGAGAGCGCCATCCCGTGTGCCGGGTTCCATGTGTTTCATCCTGAGGGAGATCAGAGGGTATGTCCAAATTCGTTCCAACCAGCTTTGCCGCATTGTCGATGATGCTCGCGGCGCCGGTGCAGGCAAATGAACTGCGCGCCGATCTCGAAGCCGACATGCCCGACCTGATGGAACTTTATCGCGATCTCCATGCCAATCCCGAACTTAGTTTCGAAGAGCACGAAACCGCAGCCAAGCTCGCAAAGCGCATGCGGGATCTGGGTTTCGAGGTTACCGAAGGCGTCGGCAAGACCGGTGTCGTCTCGGTCATGAAGAACGGGGAGGGGCCGACCGTCCTTCTTCGTGCGGACATGGACGCCCTGCCGGTCGTCGAACAGACAGGCCTGCCCTTCGCTTCCAAGGTGACGGCAACGCCCGCAAGCGGCGTCACCACCGGTGTCATGCATGCTTGCGGACACGACACGCACATGACCGGATTCATCGGTGCGGCCCAGCTTCTCGTGGATCACAAGGACAAGTGGCAGGGCACGCTGGTCATGATCCTCCAGCCTGCCGAAGAAGCGGGTGGCGGCGCGCGGGCAATGCTGGCAGACGGGCTCTACACGCGCTTTCCGAAACCCAACTATGCGCTCGCTTTCCACGATGCGGCGGCGGACAAGCCTGCCGGTACGATCGGTATTTCGCCCGGCTATGCGCTCGCCAATGTCGACAGTGTCAATATCACCGTGAAGGGCATCGGCGGCCACGGTGCCTATCCTCACACGACGAAGGACCCGATCGTCCTCGCCAGCGCCATCGTGATGCGGTTACAGACGCTTGTCAGCCGCGAAATGTCGCCTCTGGATCCGGGCGTTGTCACCGTGGGGAGCTTCCTTGCTGGCGCCAAGCACAACATCATTTCGGACGAAGCGAAGCTGCAACTCACAGTACGCAGCTATTCCGACGCGAACCGCAAGCTATTGCTTGACGGGATAGCGCGGATTGCCCGCGGCGAGGCAATCGCAGCAGGCCTGTCCGATGATCTGATGCCGGTCGTCGAAGTGCAGGAGGATTTCACACCCGCGACATTCAACGATCCCGATCTCGCCGAACAACTGGTGGCACGCTTCGGTGATCGTTTCGGCGAGGACCGGGTCGGCACCCTCCCGCCGGTCATGGGCGGGGAGGATTTCAGCGAATATCGCCGCGCCGATCCCGATAACATCAAATCGGCGATATTCTGGATCAGCGGCACGCCGCAATCGATGCTCGATGCGCTGGAGAAAGACGGCACGCCTTTGCCGTCGCTACATTCGCCGTTCTGGGCGCCGGATGCGGAAAAAGTGATCGCGACCGGGGCCGAAGCACTGGCCAGCGCGGCCATCGATCTGATGCCGCGCGGCGGCGCCTGAGCTTTCGCAAAAAAGTGTGGCCGCCGGAGCGTTGGGGCGCTCCGACGGCCGTATTCTCCTCCCCAGGAGAACTTGTTTCAGGGATCAACCGTTGGACGGAACGTAGGTGCCGAGCCGGTGATGCAGTGCGTTGATTTTCGCCAGTTCCTCGCGATCATCCGTCTGTCGCGCGTAATGCGTCAGTGCGGTGCGAAGCAGGCGAAAGTCCGCCGTAGAGAAGAGCGCGCGGGCGCGGCCCGGCTCGGTCTTCGGAGTGTCGTCTGTCATGGTCGTCATCCTCTCTCTCCTTAGGCAGCAGCGAACTGGTTCATCGTGTTGTCCTTGCCGCCAGCCTTGAGGGCCGCTTCGCCGGCAAAGTATTCCTTGTGGTCGTCGCCGATGTCGGAGCCGGCCATGTTCTGGTGCTTCACGCAGGCGATACCTTGGCGGATTTCCTCGCGCTGAACGTTCTTCACGTAGCCGAGCATCGCCTGTTCGCCGAAGTATTCGCGGGCGAGGTTGTCGGTGCTCAGTGCGGCCGTGTGATAGGTCGGCAGCGTGATGAGGTGGTGGAAGATACCGGCACGCTTCGCGGCATCGGCCTGGAAGGTGCGGATCTTCTCGTCAGCTTCGACGGCAAGATCGGTGCCGTCGTAGTCGACGCTCATCAGCTTGGCGCGATCGTAAGCCGACACGTCCTTTCCGGCTTCGGCCCAGGCATCATACACCTGCTGGCGGAAGTTGAGCGTCCAGTTGAAGCTGGGCGAGTTGTTGTACACCAGCTTGGCGTTGGGCACCGCTTCGCGGATGCGATCGACCATGCCGGCGATCTGTTCGATATGCGGTTTCTCGGTCTCGATCCACAGCAGGTCGGCTCCGTTCTCGAGCGCGGTAATGCAGTCGAGGACGCAGCGGTCTTCACCGGTGCCCGAACGGAACTGGTAGAGGTTCGAAGGCAGGCGCTTGGGCGTCATCAACTTGCCGTTACGGCTGATGAAGACCTGGCCGTTCGTGATGTTGGCCGGATCGACTTCGTCGCAATCGAGGAAGCTGTTGTACTGGTCACCGAGGTCGCCCGGCTCGGTCGAGTAGGCGATCTGCTTGGTCAGGCCTGCACCGAGGCTGTCGGTGCGGGCAACGATGATGCCATCGGGAACGCCGAGTTCGAGGAAGGCATAGCGGATCGCGCGGATTTTCTGGAGGAAGTCCTCATGCGGCACGGTGACCTTGCCATCCTGGTGGCCGCACTGCTTTTCGTCCGACACCTGGTTCTCGATTTGCAGCGCGCATGCACCGGCTTCGATCATCTTCTTGGCGAGGAGATAGGTGGCCTCGGCATTGCCGAACCCGGCGTCGATATCGGCGATGATCGGCACGACATGCGTCTCGTGCTCGTCGATCTCCTTCAGCAGACGGTGCGTATTGACGGCATCGCCATTGGCCTTTGCCTCGTCGAGCTGGCGGAACAGGCCACCCAGTTCGCGGGCGTCTGCCTGCTTGAGGAAGGTGTAGAGTTCGCCAATCAGCGCAGGCACCGAAGTCTTCTCGTGCATCGACTGATCGGGCAGCGGGCCGAAATCGCTGCGCAGCGCGGCGACCATCCAGCCCGACAGGTAGAGGTACCGACGCTTGGTATTGCCGAAATGCTTCTTGATAGAGATCATCTTCTGCTGGGCGATGAAACCATGCCAGGTGCCGAGCGACTGCGTGTAGTTCGCTGGGTCGCGGTCGTAGGCGTCCATGTCCTCGCGCATGATCTTCGCGGTGTAGCGCGCGATATCGAGCCCCGTGCGGAAGCGGTTCTGGACGACCATGCGCGCCGCACTTTCGGCGTCGATCGCACCCCAAGGTGCACCGTTGGCTGCGATGGTTTCGTTCAGTTCGTTGATCCGGGCCGAGTAGGTCACGGGGATGCTCCTTGGTCGCGTTGGGGCATGATCGCCTGCCGAGCCTTTTGCAGTGTTGCGAACAGATTCGACAGAAGAATTTACAAAAAATCTTGTCTAATGAGCCAGAAAACCGCTAATGGGTATGTAAAATTGTGAAGAAAGTTACATATGGCCGATGAAGCACTGTTTGCCGGACCAGCGGTTCGACGTCTTCGAAAGCGCGAAGGGCTGACGCAGGCTGCAACCGCCGCGCGGCTCGATATCTCGCCGAGCTATCTGAATCTCATCGAGCGCAACCAGCGTCCGGTAAGTGCGCGTGTGATGATGCAGTTGGTCGAGCAGTTCGACTTCGATCCGCGTTCCCTGCGCGAGGATGAGGCGATTGGTGGGATCGACGGCCTGGCGCGCCGATTTGCCGATGAAAGGTTTGCCGATCTCGGTATCGATCGGGAAGAGATGCAGGAACTCCTCGCATCGGCCCCCCAAGCTGCAGCTGCCTTTGCCCGTCTCTACGACAATGCCGGGCCTACAGGTCCCACGGGAGATGACCCGCTTTCCGCTTCACGCCGCGAAATCGAGCGATGGAGGAATCATTTCGCCGATCTGGATGCGGCAGCAGAAGAACTGGCCGACGAAATGCGCCTGTCGCGCGGGGATATCGGGATCGCGCTAGCCGAACGTTTGCGAGAACGGCACCAGCTATCGGTAAGAATCCTGCCTCGTGATGTCATGCCTGACAGCCTCCGGCGGCTCGATCTCCATGCCCGGCAGGTTCAGCTTTCCGAGATGCTGAGTATTCCTTCGCGCAATTTCCAGCTCGCACTCCAACTCGCGCAGCTCGAATTTGCCGATGCCATCGATTCCGTTGCCAAGGGCGCGAGGTTCGAAGACGAAGCGGCGCGCGCGCTGTTCGCTCGCCATTTGAATGGATATGTCGCTGCGGCGCTGATCATGCCTTACAGCCGCTTTCTGCGCGCTTGCGAGGCGACGGGATACGACCTGCCGGTGCTCGAGCGGCGCTTCGGTGTCAGTTTCGAACAGCTGGCGCATCGACTCACTACTCTTCAGCGCGTCGGACAGCGCGGTCTGCCTTTCTTCATGGTCAGGCTCGACCGGGCAGGGCAGTTTTCGAAGACATTCATCGGGGCAAGCACAGCACGTTTTGTCGAAGCGGACGTCAGCTGTCCGCTCTGGCACGCCCACCGCGCCTTCGACCGTGCAGGAGAACTGCAAGTGCAACTCGTTGCCTTGGATAATTCCGGCGACCGCGACGGAGGATGGCTGACCATCGCGCAGACCGTCGAGGGAAGCGGTGCGCCGGGAGACGCGCAATTCGTGGTTGCGGTGGGCGTCGAGGCCGTTCTGGCATCCGAGCTTGCCCAGGCACGAGGCATTTCGCTGCGCTCGGACAATGCCCAGCCGATCGGTCCCGGGTGCGCAGCGTGTCACCGCATCCGGTGTATCCAGCGCTCGCTTCCACCGGCAGGCCGCAAGCTCAGTTTCGACACCGTGCGACGCGGGATCACTCCCTTCGAACTGGAGCAGGGTTAACCAACAATCGACCATGGCGGCGGAACCGCTGGCCGCCAGCGGGCGTTTTCCGGCGCATAAACCTTGTCGCAGGGAAGAAATTGTATGACCGAAGAACGCATTACCGAAACTACCGATGCTGCAGGCAATACGCACACTACGCATACCGTCGTTTCCGACGGTGCAACTGGTCGCGGCGGTACGAACTGGGGGATTATTCTGCTGGTGCTCGTCGTCGCGATCGTGGGAATTTTCTTTCTCACTCAGATGAACAGTGCCGAAGTGGCGAAGGATAACGCCATCGCCGGTGCCGCCAATGAGGTGGGCGAAGCTGCCGGTCAGGTCGGCGACGCGGCGCAAAATGCCGGAGAGGCGGTAGAAGACGCCGTGGCTAACTGACCATCATTGAAATTGTTTACGGCGAAGCGGCACGTGCCGCTTCGCCCATTTCCCCAGGTGTAAAATTTACCGACGGTTCACCCATCTCTGCTAGTTAAGGATTCCGACACTAGCAATTTGCGAGCCGGTCCGGATGATCCGCCTGTTCAAGCACTACATCTCCTACAATGTGGTGCTGCTATCAGTGATAGACCTCATTCTGCTGGCGCTTGCTGGCGAAGCGGCGTGGCGTCTGCGTATTTCGCAAATCGGAGTGGACGTCGGACGGTTTCCCGACCGAGCCTTGGAAATGGGCGGATTCGCCGGGGTGGTCTGGCTGGCCATGATCGCGGTCGGCACATATGGGCCCGAAGCGCTCCGTTCGATCCGCTTCGCCACCGCACGGTTGCTGGTCGCCGTCAGCCTTGGCGTGTTGGCGATTTCGCTGATGAATTTCCTTCTCCCGGGCTCGGCGCTTTGGCGATCGGTGCTGTTATACGCCATGGTCATCGCCGTATT
>Ga0310345_10000961_pt1 | contig 35171 bp, 22 predicted proteins | sample HC15DNA20500_MG_FD_204667 | JGI IMG/M metagenome (GOLD analysis project Ga0310345, IMG submission 204667) | Marine microbial communities from station ALOHA, North Pacific Subtropical Gyre - HC15-DNA-20-500_MG | ecosystem: Environmental > Aquatic > Marine > Oceanic | place: Pacific Ocean: North... | reverse complement strand
CATTTTCTTGAAGCCGAGACGGATAAATAACACAGGCATGATAAACAGGAATAAGGTTTCCGACATCTGGCCCCAGGTCATTTTCCAGGCGGGCTCGGTGATTCCCATCTCTCCGAGACAGGGTTGCGCCCAGGCGTAATAAAAGGCCAGCGGAATGCAAATCAGGAAGGAGCTGGCCATGAAGATCAGGAAGTGGGGGTTTTTCATTAATTCAATAGCGTCCAGCCCCAGGACATCCCTGGCCGTGACCTTCTTACCGGCTGAGGGTGGCGGAGTATGGGGCAGGGTGAAGCAATAAAGGCCGAGCGCGACTCCGGAGATGGCTCCGATGTAGAAGAACCAGACAGCTTCTTCCGCCGACGTTCCGGCGCTATCGAGCAGGAGAATCTTACTGATCAGCAACCCGGCGACAATCCAGCCGATCGTGCCGAACATTCGGATCCCGGGGAAGTGCTTATCAGGGTTGGTCATATTGTGAAAACACAGGGTGTTTGAAAGGCCCAGGGTCGGCATGTAGCAGAGAAAATGAACTAAAAGAAGAGTATTGAAGAGCCCCGGATTCGGTTCGTCTCCGAGCGTCTGTTGCGCCGCGAAATAGAGGATGACCCCGCCGAGTATGTGAAGGATGCCCAGCACCTTCTGGGCGGCGAAGAAACGGTCGACCACCATGCCCATGAAGAAAGATGAGATGATGGCCGCAAGCGATGCCACCGCGTAGGTCGTTCCGATCTCCGCGCCGCTGAAACCCACCCCTCCTAGATAGCCACCGGCGGCGACATACCAGGCGCCCCAGAAGAAGTACTGGATGAACATCATCAGCGAGAGACGCAGGCGAAGATCGAGGGGCATGGATTTTCTCTCTTATGGGTATGGAAGATTGAATCTCAATGGGGAGCGGTATCGTAGGAAACTATCCGCTCTCTGTCGATGGTGATTTCCCTGCGGGGGCCCATCTTGATGGCCGGCGCCTAATTCCAGGGGCAGGGGATTGGCGGCGGGACGGATTTAATTCATAATGCGCCGTCACGCCTCGATTCTTCGAGTTGAGGTCACACCCTGTTCAGCGCAAGGAGCCCGAGCGAAGATGCCCCTGGTACTCGATTACGATTCGACCATGAAACTCTACGAGCGCTGCGGCGATAAGAAGATCGTCATGGCGCGCATCGGCTACAGCGACCAGGACCAGATCCAGGGCATCGTGCGAGGCGCCGCCCGCTTCGCCGAGGATCATTCCATCGAGAGCCTGCCGCTGGGCATCTTCAGCACCGTGGGCCACTACATCCTCCAGCAGCTGCCGCGCTACCTCGATGCCGCTCATGAGCTGCCCGCCGATGGTGGAGATCCTGCCGCCTACCACCGCCGCTGCATCCGGAACGCCCGGCTTGCCGTCAACTTCATGAGCATCCTGACCGAGGAGGGGGACGAGGACTTCGGCCGGGTGGCGATCTCCCATCATTACGACCACGGCCATCATACCCTGCCCGGCGGCGTCGTCTCCGAGAACGAGCTGCTGCGCCAGCCGGAATTCATCGATCTCTTCTCGAGCGTCATGTTCGACGACACTCACTCTCCTTTTGACGACAACTGCCGAAACTCGGCGGATTACCGCGCTTTTCTCGAGGCAGAGGGACGCAAGAAGGTGCTCGAGGGTTGCCTCGAGGAGGTCGCCGCCGGCGGTGATGGACTCGATGAGTCGGCCTGCACGAACCCGGACCAGATCGAGCAATTCCTCGAGCGTACCGGCTTCGAGCTGGTGGTGCCGAACATCGGCACCGAGTCGATCAACGCCCGGCAGGTCGGGATCCAGTGGCAGGTGCTCGAGGAGATTGACAAGCGGGGTATCGGCCCACGGCTGATCGTTCACGGCTTCAGCTCCATCAAGGCACTTGAGGTGGAGCAGCAGCGCCGCCTGGGGCATCTCGGCGTCGTCGGCATGAACGCCTGGAGCTACATTCCCCAGCATATCGGGCCGCAGCTGCTGGAGCGCTCGGCGAAGATCCTCTCGAGCCATGACGAGAAGCTCGGCTACCCGGTGGACTTCGATGACGACGGCAAGCCGGTCTATTCCGAATCCCGTGATGCCAACGTCTTCTTCGGTCCCCTGCTCGACCAGGTGCGCGATCTAAAGGTCCGGTTGATCGCCGACAGTGTCTACGAGATTCTCGGCAACCTCGGATACGCCGCCTTCGCTCCGGATGCCTCCTGAGCTTTCCAGCGCGGCCTCTTCTCCATGAGGCAGCTTGTAGAATCCCTTCGCGGGTTCGCCCGGGGTTCCCCGGGGCGTTTCCACCACAGCCTCGCTGAAGAAGACCGTGAGGCGTTCACAGAAACCCGAGAGGATCTCGATATCGAGGGCCTCGAACATCGTTCGTCGCTCGGTGTAGACCAGCCCGATGACCTCACCTCCGACGATGACCGGCGCTGCGGCGAACGCGTCGCCGGCGCCGGCAAGCGCTCGCCCGTCTTCTTTGTCGCGCTGCCGCCAGCCGGCCTTCCCGGTTTCAATGACGCCATCGAGGAATTCACCGGGCAGGTCCCTCGGCCGGCGGGAGATGCCGTGGAGCTGGCGGGCCTTGAAGCTTTGTCTCGCCAGCCGCCTGACGGTCCGCGTGGCATGGTCGACCCTGAAGGCGGCTATGAAGCCGGCCTCGAGCCGGTCGGCGAGCCGGCCCAGGTACAGCTCGAGCTTCGTATCCTTCGCTTCGTCGTCCAGGTCGGAGCAGTCAGTGCAGATCACCTCTTGCGCCGCGGGTGATATTTCCTCGGCCTCTTCGGTGGCGGCCGCCGGTTGCCCTGTGATAGTCACCTGGAGCTCATAGCCTCCGAGGCTGATCGAGTCGCCATCTTCGAGCAGGGCCCGCTGGATCTTTTCGTTGTTTACCAGGGTCCCGTTCTGGCTGTGAAGATCCTCGATCCAGAGCCTGGCGTCTTCGAGCGAGAGGCTTGAGTGATGCCGCGAAACCCTTCCATCGGGAATCACCACCTCGGCGCCGAGGTCGCGGCCGGCAAGAACGGATCTCCCCTCGTGCAGCTCGAGGCAGAACTCCCTTCCATCGGAGGCCGCGAGGGTGAACCGGAACGTCTCCACCTGGCCACTTGTTCTCTTCACTTTTTTCTTCTCCACCGACGCCGTCCGGCGCCTCACGCTCAGCCTACTCCACCAGCGGCTCGGGACTCAAGCACTAGCGTTCCCAAGGCGATTCCACGGGGAGCGGGAGCGAGGTTCCGGGTGAATGACGCAGGCTGGGGAAAACGACCTAAGATCTTTTCCATCAACCGTTTGTGTCGGTTTTCCGCGGGCCTGGTTTTTTTGCCGTCTTCCTGCTCCGGGTCGTTCCCGTTTTTTTCCCGGGCCTGGGTTTTGGCGGATGGGAGGGAATTTCGACCGTGAAGACCGTTCGTCCGGACCATTGTTCTTTTTTCTCGCCAGCTGGCCCTTTCCCGTTGCCGAGGCGTTCGCTCTCGACCTTGAGCCGCCCCTTGTGCCAGGTGATGTTCTGCTGCGCTTCCCTGAAGCTGACGCTTCCCGGGGAGCTCCTGGACTCTTCGCCTTCCCCGGCAGCTCCGGTGGGGGCCGGGGTGAAGAGCTTGCGATGCTCTTTGCCGCTGAGGAAGCGGCCGACGACGTCGAAGTTGAACAACAGCCGGCCGCGAATCTTCTTGTCCCGCCGGATGGAGACGACGATGGAGGGACTGCTGTTTTCAGGATCCGGACGGGCGAATTCGATGGCCTGCAGGAGGATGCAGTCAAAGACATCTTTGAGCTTGGGGCGATCGGCCTCCATCATCAGGCGCTCGGGCAGGCCTCCGAGTCCGATGGTGATGCTGCGGCTGCCGGCAAGCTCCTGCATGGAGCCCAGGCAGCTGTCGATCAGCTTGCGGGCATCGAAGCGCTGCAGTCGAAGTGGACCGCTGGGCTTTGTCTTCTTCAGTTTTTCCTCGTAGTGGGCGAGCTCCCGGCGTTTCGATTCGAGTGAGGCCAGCAGGTAGCGGTCGCACAGGGCGCGGGCCGCCTTTAACAGCAGGGGGCAGTCTTCCTCTTCGGGTGAGGGTTTCGTTTTTCCGCTCGGCGGGCCGAAGACGAAAACCAGCTCGAGTCCCGCGCTGCAGGCGGGCGAGGCGACGAAGCTGCTCTTGGTAAGCCGGTCCTTCCAGCCGGGGGGGCTGGCCGGGGTCGCCTGCAGCGCCCCGATGAGAGAGGATGTGGCCTCGAGCCCCTGCCTGCCGTTCTCAATCGCGCCCCCGGCCCCACCCGCCAGCTGGCCCGGGTCGAGCGCCAGGGCGGCATCTTCAGACCGGAGGTTGACCGATTCTTCATCCTCTTCCCGCGAGTCGTCTCGCAGGCCGTCCTGGCTCAGGAGCTGGAGGGGGGCGGTCGTCTTACCGATCGATTCCGGAAGCCTGCCGAAGACTGCCAGGAAATCGATGCCGAGCGCCTGGCGACCCCCGGCAACGGCGGAGTCCAGCCAGTTCAGGATGGCGGCACGCTTGAGCGGAAGCTCCGAGTTGGCCGGAACCAGCGAGTCGAGCACATCGATCTCCCAGGCCTGGCGGGCGGCGAGCACGCGCTGGCCGGCCAGCGCCGAGAGCATCGCCGCGCTTCGCGTGAGCTCATCCTCGAGGTCACTGCCAAGCAGAGGAATGCGGTCAATCTCATCGAGCAGCCGCTGCCTGGATTCTTCATTGGCGGGGATGATGGGGGCGACGGCATCGTTGCCGGCCTTCTCCATGCTGCGTTTCTCGGCCCGGGTAAGCTTGCCCAGCTTGCCGACCCTTTTCTGGATGCGGGAGCGTTGGTCATTGCCGGCTATTCTCCGTCCGGCGATGACGATGGCGAGCACCTTGTTCTCGACCACGATGGGGGCGGCTAGGTCCTGGAGTCCCATATGGCAGCGGGCACTGAAGTGACCCTCCGAAACGGGCTCCCGGGGCCCGTTTTCAGCGTTTTTCAACTCCCTGAGAGCCCGTGCGGCGAACTTTTTCTCGCAGCGCTCGCACGCGGCATCGGCGCCGGCGAAGGCGCTCTCGGCTCCTTCCTGGCCGTGGCGCAGGAGGGAGCAGAAGGGGCTCCCGGTGGGCTCATCGATCGAGCAGAGGAGCTTCGGCTCTTCGCCTTCATCGTCGCCCGGCTCGACAAGCAGAAGGTTGGAGCCGAGACGCTCTGTGATGTCGCGCGCCAGGAGAGCGGAAAGCTCTTCTTTAGCCAGCAGCTCTGTTAATTTTCCCGGACGGTAGGGCCACATACTCTCACCCGTAAGTCGCCTTTTTGATTCGACCGCTATTTCAATTGTACACCTTCGAGGCGCAGTGTCTCGTTTTCAGGGGCCTGATTGTAGGCGACCGACGCCGGAATTCAACGCTGGTAAATCGGCAGATAGCGGAACTCGACGCCGAGGGAGAGAATCGCCATGGCGGTCGTGTAGATGCTCCCGGCCTGCTCCTCGTGGGTCGCCCCGGGAGGGGACGGCCAGCTGCCGTCGTCGCTCTGTTTTTCCAGCAGCAGCTTCTCGCTGACGGTCTGCCACTGTTTCCAGTAATTGCCGCCAAGCTGGTACATGCCCTGGGCCGCGTAGTAAGAGCCGTAGTAAAAGAACGGCCCCTTCCACTTCAGGGGATTCTTGAGCAGCCAGTCTCCACCGCGGCGGGCCTCGGGGGAGCCGTGCTCTCCGCAGATTTCCAGGGAGAGGATGCCGGTTCCCGTTCGCCCGGTATTGGGATCGCCGCCGGGCTGGTAGGAGAATCCGCCCGTGGGATGGGCGCAGCGCTTGATGTAGTGAACCGCCTGGCGGATGTTCTTGTCGGGGACCGGGAGCCCCGTGTCCTTGGCGGCTCGCAGGGCGAGCAGCTGCCAGCCGCTGACGGAGATGTCGGAGACTTCCGAGGAGGGGGTGTAGCGCCAGCCACCGAGATTCCAGCGGTCCTTGGGGACGTTCTGGGCCCGCAGGATCACGTTGACGGCGGTGCGATGGACCCGGTGAACGAGCTCCAGCCCCTTGCGCTTGGAGTCTACCATGCCGATGACCTCTCCCAGCATAAGCGTTGAGATACCGTGGCTGTAGAGCTCTCCGTGCGATGTGTCCCGGATGATAAGTCCGCTCTTCTGGTTGGACGTCACCCAGGCGATCGCCTGCTCGACCCGGCTGCCGTAGGGCCCGCGGCCGGGTTCGTGTCCCCTTGACAGGAAGGCCAGGGTGGCGAGGCTCACGATGCCGGTGTTCCTGCCGTAGCCGGGAGAGAGCCAGCAGCCATCTTCGAGCTGTTTGGAGGCGAGGAACTCGAGACCCCGGTCGACAGCCCGGGTTACGGGCGTCGCGGCGTAGATTTCGCGGAACCTGGGTATCCGTATCTTGCGTTGTTTGACCTGCGGGTTTTCCGCGGGCTTTTCCGCCGGTCCCGTGGACTCTTCCTGGCCAGGGAGAGAATGAGCGACCAGGACGAGCAGGACTGCGGCGGCGGCCTTCCAGGATCCTTTTCGGGCGATGGCGCTCATAAGGAAATTCTAAGCGAGCGGACCGTCAGTCGCCGCCTGCAATCCGGTTTTTTCACCGCTCGCGCCGTGATCATTTCCTGATGGCGCGAAGATAGATGCGCACGAGATCGCGGTAGGCGGGGGGAAAGGCCATATCCTCGAGTCCGCGGGTCTTGTCTTCGCTGCTGGCCTCGAATTGTTCTCCGCGGGTGGCTGTCTGCCAGATGAGCCCGAGCCGAGCGGCCTCGGCCTCCAGCAAACGCGAGACGAGGGCACCCTCTTCACCAGCCGGCAGGACGACATTTTCGAGCTGCCGGCGAATCGCCCGCCCGGCGAGGAGAAGCTGGGCTTTCGCCGCGGCGTTCTTTTTCCGGGCGTCGTCGATCTTGCCGCCGGAGATCAGCTTCGCGGCCTGCCTGGAGTTCTTGAGGGCGGATTGCAGGGAGGAGTAGGCTGATCGGCCTCCCGCCTCGGCCTCGGCGATCGCCTCGATCGCGCGGGCTCTCACCTCATCAAGATCGGTGAGAAAGACTCCAAGCTGGAGATTCGTTTCCGCCAGGGAGCCGACCGCGGCCTCGGTATCGCCGCCGCCGAGCTCCTTCCCGGCCCTGGCGATGCTCTCGTTTAGCGGCCCGGTGGCCGCCGCGGCCTTTCGATAGGCCTTGAAGATGGCCGGCAGCAGCATCGAGAGCTTGAAGCCTGCCCTGGAGAAGCCGTCTACCAGCTCCCGGATTCCCTGTTCGACAGTCTCTTCCTTCTCAACGAGTTTGTCGGGCAGGGATACGCCCGCTCCGGCCGCCAGTGCCAGCCGGGCCTCTTCCTCGAGGTAGCGGGCCTCCTCGGCCGTGGCGTGGCCGAGCTTCTGGAGGGTAGCTATCCTGGTGACCAGCTCGATGAGCAGGTTGGTGGCGGGCACCCTGTTTTCGATGCCGCTGGCGAGTTCTTCCTGGGCGGCGGCCGCCTCGGCCAGCTGGCCAGGATCATTGTCTTCTTCCGCGAGCAGTTTTTCCAGGAGCCCGGAGGCTTCCTTGCGGAGCTTCTCGAGCTCCAGCAGCTTCTCCAGCTCCCGCCTTGCCGACTCGAGCTCCCTGCTGAGCTCGCTTCGCTCCGCGGGCTTCGTTCCTGTATCGAGCGCGGCGGCGGGCGCCTCGATCCGGCCGCGGGCCCCCGAGCGTGCTTTTTTCGCCAGGGCGACGGCCTGTTCCATCCGGGTGAGTCCCTCGACCAGGAGGGCCAGGGCGCCCTCGGCATCTCCCGCCATGGCCCGTTCGAGGGATGAAGAGAAGCGTCCCGCGGCCGCTTCGAGGTGGGCCAGGATGTCGGCGCGTGATCGTAGTCCGCCGAGCCTGCGGCTGAGCTCGCGCGATGCCCGCAGGGCGGCATCCAGCAGCAGGCGGGCTCGCATCGCGATCAGCTCGAGGTCCATCGAACCAGCCTCCGCCAGGGCTGCCGCTTTGCCCACCAGGTCCTCCAGCTCCGATCCGCCCAGCTCCGCCAGCTCCCTGGAGTCCAGGATCGCCAGCGCCTCGGCCAGCTTCCGGGCTTCGGCGCCCGCCTCCAATACTGAGGCCGCCGCCGAGGATAGGAGCAACTCGCGATCATCCCTGTCGGTGGAAAGCGCCCCGCGAAGATTGGAGCCGGCGTTCGCGAGCGGGCCGGCGACGATGCCCAGCAGCGCGGTCGAGACGAGCTCCAGGTTCGCCACCGCGTCCGGGTCATCTCCCGCCTCCGCACGACGGTCAGCATCCTGGCGGATTTCCCTGGCCAGCTTCTTCGCCTGCCGGACCTCTTCACTCCAGGAGACCAAGGATTCGACGATCAGCTCACCGCCTTTTTCCGAGCTGATAACGCTTCCCGTGGCGGATTCTTTCAGGACCCTGCCGTGGTTTTCGAGCCCCTCGGCGAGCCGCGCCAGCCTCTCGCTGATGTTGCCCCTATTGCTGCGCAGCCACAGGGCGGTGGCCGCTATGCGCGCTAGATGATCCTTGCGCAGGCCCTCGAGAATACCGGTCGCGTCCTCGAGCAGGGACGCGCTGTGCTGGATCTCTTCGGCGGCCGCGGGGACATCAAGGGGTTCAGCCTGGAGGGCAGCCAGCGCCTTCTCCGCCGCCTCGCGACCCTGCCTGGTGCTTTCGATGGCGGCGCTCCTGCTGTCGCCTTCGATCCCCGCGGCGGCCCCATCCACGGCTTCCAGCCTCAGCAGGAGATCATTCATGCATTCGATGATGTCGGCCTGGGAGCGTCGCGCCAATGCGAGTCGGCGCGCCTGCAGGCCCTGTAGCCCCTCCAGCTGTAAGGCCAGGGTCTCTTCCCCGGCGGAGATCCATTGCACCAGCTGCAGCGAGCGTCCGAGCCAGAGGATTGGCTCCAGTTCGTGCGCGGCCCTGGCGAGACCCTCCACCAGGACCCGGCCTTCTTCCTTCGCGTCGGCGCCGGCGCCTTCCGCGGACCGCGTCGCGCCATCGGTTTTGATATCTTTCGCGAGAACCCGCTCGAGAAGCTCCGCGACGGCTCCCAGCAGCGCGGTTGATTCAAAATCAGGATAATCGAAGTCCCGGCCGCTCTCGTTTCGCCAGGCTATCCGGGCAAAGACGGAGCGCGCGGCCGAGAGGAGAGCGCGCCGGGGTTTCTTCTCCAGCCAGGCGGCGCTTACCGCCTCGATCAGCTCAGCCAGCTCGCTCTCGGGTATTTGCCATCTGCGCGCTTCGCGATTCTCCATGAGCGCGGCCAGGTGCAGCTCACCGAGGGAGCTTTCCCGGCGGGCGAAGGCCTCGGCTGCCCGCTCGAGCGGTGCGTGGAGCTCCCCGGGCAACTCTTCCTCGGCGGCCTTGCGGGCCAGCGCGAGCTCGGCGGTCAGGGAAGAGGTCATCGCTCTTACCGAGCCCTCCAACTCGGCAATGAGCCGCGAGCGGGAAGGTTCCAGGCTCCTTCGCAGACGATCGACACCAGCCGAGCAGCTGAGAACCTCCTCGATCAGGGTGGTGAGCCGTCGCACGCCCTCAGCGGGAAGCTCCTCGCTGCCGCTGTCGCGCACCTCCTCTGAGAGAAGCCTGCAGTCATGGGCGGCAAGCCGAAGTGTCTCGTGGGCCTCCTCGAGCTCCTCGCAGATCACGACCGCCTCCAGGAGGCCTGCGAGCTTGTCGATCTCTTCGTTGCCACGCCGCCACGCCTCGCCGGCCGCCTGGGTTTCTCTTTTCCCTCCTTCAGCGAGACCCGCGGCCGCTCTCCAGAGAGCTTCCGCCTCATGTCGTGCCAGGCTTCGCAGCCTGAAGGCCGCCGATTCCAGCGCCAGCCGGTTGGCTGCCGGCAGGGGCGGTTTCCCGGCCGTTTCAAGGCACATCCCGGCTAGTTTTGAGCAGAACGAGCGAATCGTGAGTACGTTTTCGGCAGCCTCCGAGCTCGCTGCGGCTTTCTCAGACAGGCTCCAGAGACCGCGCAGCTCTTCGACGCCTCGCCGCAGGTTTCGCAGCGCCGGCAGCCAGCCGGGTCCTTCCGGTGAATCTCCGGGCCAGGTTACCTTGAGCTTCAGCTCCCCGGAGTGTCCTTCGCCTCCGATGCCATCGCGTACCCTGAGCTTCAGCGCGAGCGTCTCCGGGGGCCGGGCCCCGGTCGCCCCGATGCTGAAGGAGTAGGCGGCATCGCGAAGCTCCGGTCTCTTGTCGGCGCTGGTCTCTCTGAAAACCGGCAGGACTCTCATCTCCTTGCCGGTCTGCAGCAGGAGCTCGATCGAGTTGATCCCGTGGTCGTCCTCGCCCCGGTATCTCAGCTGGAGTGAGCCGTTGCTTTCGACCTCGAGCTCGCCTGTGCGGGGCGAGAGGATGGCGATTCGCGGCGGGCTGTCGACCAGGGTGCGGATGGAGTAGGTGGTTTCCGCTCCCGAAGTGATTCCATCGGGGGTTTCCAACTCGATTCGGTATTCGGCATCTTCCTTGATCTCGAGTCCGCTGAAGGCGGCCCCGTCTCCCTCGATTCGTCCCCGGATTCTCCGGGCGCCCAGGAGGATGGTCGCCTCGGCGAGCTCCCGGTCCGCCTCGAGAAGGATGTCAGCGCGGCTACCCCGCAGGGCGGAGATGCTGCCGTTGCTTTTCCGGATGGTTCGTTTCTTGCGCGCGGTGTACTCCGGATAGTGGTAGGTGATTGTAAAGCTACGGGGCGCCGCTGGTTCTCTCACCTCGACGTGTTTGAGGGGGCTGATATAGTCTCCGCCCCGAACGCGAAAATCGAAGCTCGCCAGGGCCTTCAACCGGTAGATCACCTCCGTGGAGTTCTCTCCCCTGCCGGCATATGGCAACCGTGTCGAGCTCCAGCCGGTGTCGCTGCCGGGACGGGATTCACGACGCTGGAGCACGAGCTCGCCGGGAGCTCCCCGTCTGATGGTTATGGCGATGATGACCTCCTGGCCGCGTCCCGCTACGCTGCGGTCGGCGTCTGCGAGGAAGAAGACGCTGGTCGGTCTCGGCAACTCATCGCCGGGGCGCAGGAGGCGCTCTGAAAGCTGCAGCAGCCCCTCGGGATCCCAGAGCGCCGCGGCAAGCGGTAGCAGGCAGACCGCCGAGGCCGCGAGGATGGAGCGGGTCGTCTTCCTGGCCGGCAGCAGCTTGTCGAGCCGGACCTTCGGACAGCGGCTTGCTGTGTCGGCTCTCAGGGAATCAAGCAGCTCTGCCGAGCAGCCGGCCGCCTGCGTGGGAGTGGCCCCGGTGAGTTCTACCAGGCTCAAGAGGGCGCCCTCGAGAGCTGGTTCGGCCTTCTCGATCGCCCGGGCGCAGCGCAGCAGGGACCAGGGGCGAAGGAGGGGGCGCAGCACGAATAATATAAGAGTGAGGAGCCCGGCTGCCAGGACGATCCAGGCGATGGTTATCCGGGCCGGGGTTTCCAGCAGGAGGAACCGGTCGAGCGCCAGTGCCGGCATGACGAAGAGAATAACGGCCACGATCCAGGTCGCGAACCCCCGGCCTGATTCCAGCAGGAGATGGCGCATCCTGAAGCCCTTGAGCAGCCTCAGGGCCTCCGCAGGCAGTGGAGTTGTCGAGGTGGTCTTGACGTCCGGCACGCCAGGTATTGTACAGTCCCGGGCGCCCCCGAACCCCCAGCATTTCACGGCGCAGTCTCAGTCGGGTGTCGCCTGCTTTTCCAGTCGCCATGAGGCCACGAAGAAAGCATCCGTTCCGGAGGTCGAGGGCTCCAGCCTGATCTTGTGTCCGTCCAGGCAGGCCGCCGGCAGTCTCTTGCCCGCCCAGAAGGAAGGAGACGGGCTGAATTCCGGGTGGCGCTCCTCGAAGAGTTTCACGACCCCGTCGCATTCCGCATCGAGAAAGGAACAGGTCACATAGACAAGCCGGCCGCGGGGCCGTACCAGCGAGGCGAACCGTTCCAGGATTTCCAATTGCAGGGCCTGGAAACGTACTACATCTTCAGGACCGTAACGGTTTTTCGCCTCCGGATTACGGCGCAGGGTCCCAAGCCCGGTGCAGGGAGAGTCGACAAATACCAGGTGGGCCCGCGGCAGCGTTCTGGTGAGGTCTCCGTATTCTCCGATCAGGCAATATTCAATCCGGCTGGAGAGGCCGGCATCTTTTGTGCGCCTGCGAAGCTCCTGGAGTTTTTTTTGATGGATCTCACAGGCCACCAGCCGGCTCTGGAGGTGGGCGGGCACCTCCACTCCCTCTTCCTGGCGAAAGATGATGTCGGCGAGGGCGAGGGTCTTACCCCCGCTTCCGGCGCAGACATCTATAACCGTCATTCCGGGGGCCGCGTCGGCTGAAAAAACGGCTGCCTGGCTGCCTTCATCCTGGACCTCGATCCAGCTCTTGCGGCTGGCGGTGGTGGCGGTCAGGTTGATGCGGCGCTCCAGGCGAAGTCCCGTCGGACTGAACCTCGAGAGCTCGACCCCGGCGTCGGTCTCCCGCTGGAGACTGCGCATCACCTTTTTCCTGGAGGCCCTCAGCGAGTTGACCCTCAGGTCGACACAGGCGGGGGAGCAGAGCTCGCGGGCCAATTCGAGGCCCTTCTCTCGTCCTCGCTGGTCCAGGATCATCGTGGCAAGCCAGGGAGGCATGCTGCATTCGGCCGCGAAACGTTCTTTCGGATCCTCCGGCCAGCATTGCTCATCCAGGAAGGAATCAGAGGCCGCCTGCCGGACCTGCTCATCGAGGTGGTGGTCATCCATCTCTCCCCACTCGAGTAGGGCCTCGCAGGTAGGGTTGAATTCCCATGGAAAAGACCCCTCATGGGCCAGGGCGAGGATGTCGAGCAGGAGCGCGCCCTCGCCGCGCTCGATGGCCTCGAGATTTCGCAACTCAAGCCAGCGTCTCCACCGGGGCATCGTGCGGTCATGGAAGCGAAGCCAGGCATAGACCGCCCCGGAGATGAAGCGGCGGTCCCTGCTTCCGAGAAATCGTCTGCCCCTGAAGAAACGGCCTACGCGGGCATCGGCCGGGTAGGGTCCGGGTTGGGCGACCTCGCCTATCAGCTCCAGTGAAATTCCAAGCAGGGATGTCGGTTTCAAGACAGCGTCCTCGAAAGTGGTTTAAGAGCAGGGCGCTGTATTGTATTGTTCGTTCCGGTGAGGTCCAGAGGATAGACCACGGGAGTCTAATGTGCTGAACGATGCCCCCTGATTGCGTAAGATAACGTCTGTACCGACAACCAGGGAAGGTAGCTGAATTGAGAGCCGCGTATATCGAGGAACATGGGGGGCCCGAGGTCCTGAAGGTATGCGAGAGGCCGGATCCCGAGCCGGGCCCCGGCGATGCCCTCGTGCAGGTCGAGGCCTGCGGCCTGAACCATCTCGATATCTGGGTGCGCCTGGGCGGAAAAAGGCCCTTTCCATTGCCGCTCATTCCCGGCAGTGACCCGGTCGGGATCGTGCTGGAGGCTCCGCCGGGCAGCGGCCTGGAGCCCGGCGACGAGGTCGTCATCTATCCTTGTGAAGGGCACGGTGACGAGCAGGCCCTCGCAAGCGGAGACGATCAGCTCTGTCCGGATTTCCGGATCTACGGAGCGGCCAGGGATGGGGGCCTGGCGGAGAAGATCGCCGTACCCGCGGCGAATTGTTTCGCGAAGCCGGAGACGCTCTCGATGGGGGAGGCGGCTGCCGTCTCGATCAATTACATCACCGCCTGGCATATGCTGGTGGCCCGGGCCGGGGTCCGGCCCGGCGAGAAGATCCTGGTGCAGGCCGCCGGCAGCGGAGTTTCCACCGCGGCGATACAGATCGCCAGCCATCTCGGAGCCCGCGTCCTGGCCACATCCAGCACCCCCGGGAAGCTCGAGCACGCGCGGCGCTGCGGGGCGGAGGAGACCGCGAATTACCGCGAGGAGGATGTTCGCGAGCGCGTGCTGGATTTCACGGCAGGTCGCGGAGCGGATGTCGTCTTCGATCATGTCGGGGAACCCAATTGGGAGTGTGACCTTGCGAGCCTGGCCAAGGGTGGGCGCCTTGTTTTTTGTGGTACGACCGGGGGCGCCGAGGTGACGGTGAACCTATCCAGTGTATACTTCATGGGCCAGTCTATCCTGGGGTCGACGATGGGCCGCCGGGATGAGCTCGAGCAGATTCTCTCCCTGATGGGGGAGGGCAGGCTGAAGCCGGTGATCGACAGGGTCTTTCCGCTGGAGGATCTCGCCGCGGCCCATCGGTATCTCGAGGAAGGGAAACAGGTCGGGAAAATTATCATCGATATCGGGAGTTGAAGGCGTGGGAGTTGATTTCAGCTGGGACAGATTCGAGGCGCTTCCCATCGTCGGGATACTGAGGGGCTTCGAGGTCGATACGGTTCGCCTGCTGGTCGAGGCCGCCGCCAGGGGCGGTCTGGGCAGTGTCGAGGTGACTATGAACTCGCCCTCGGCCCGCGAGGCGATCGCCGCAGCCATCGAGGCCGGTGCCGGGGAGCTCCAGGTCGGCGCCGGCACGGTGTGCACCATGGGAGATCTCGACCAGGCCCTCGAGGCGGGCGCCGCCTTTATCGTTACACCGGTCGTGTCAGCCGATGTGATCGCCGCATGCCGCGAGCGTAGCGTGCCGGTCATGGCAGGAGCCTTGACCCCGAGCGAGATTTACGGCGCCTGGACCCTGGGCGCGGACATGGTCAAGGTGTTTCCCGCCAACCAGTTCGGCCCGGGCTACCTCAAGGACCTCAAGGGTCCCCTGCCGCAGATTCGCCTGATGCCCACCGGGGGAGTGGACGCCTCGACGCTGGGGGAGTTTTATTCCGCCGGCGCCTCGGCCTTTGGTGTGGGTGGGGCGCTCTTCAGCGCGGCCACCGTCGCCTCCTCCTCCTGGGATGAGGTGGAGGCGGGCGCTCGCTCGCTTGTCGAGGCCTATCGGTCAGCGAGCGCAGGAGGCTGATGGCCATGGATCCTCGCGATACCCGGTACAAATACGCTGCCAGCTATTGCGAAGAGAACGTCTGGCATCTCTGCCAGGAGCCGGTCTTCGAGGGGGTGGAGGTCAAGGTGGTCTTCGTGCTCAGCCACGGAGGCATCTGTCGGCTCTGGAACCAGAAGCTTTCTCAGGACGTGGCTGAGCCGGTCTGCTGGGATTACCACGCCTTTCTTGTCGCCCGGCAGGAGGAGTGGATGGCCTGGGACCTCGACACCCGGCTTGGGCTCCCGGTTCCTCTGCAGCACTACCTGGCGGGTACCTTCCGCAACCTCGACGACCTGCCGGAATTTTTCGAGCCGGTTTTTCGCCTCGTCGACGCACAGGAGTATCTCGCGATCTTTTCTTCCGATCGCGGCCATATGCGGGGGCCCGGGGGAGAATGGATGGCGACACCTCCGGACTGGGAGCCGATCCTGCTGGGAGAGGAGAGCACCATCGAGTGGCTCCTCGATCCTGGAGGGGGCCCTGGCGACCTGCTGGCGCTGGAAGAGCTTCGAGGCGGCTTCGCTTCTTAGCCGGGCTGGTCTGATGTCAAAGAGGAAAGCCGCTGCAAAAGGAGAGCTGGTCTGATGTCAAAGAGGAAAGCCGCTGAAAAAGGAGTGCTGGTCTTTGCCGCCGCCTTCCCCACCCTTGCCGCCTGGGTTTATTTTGATCTTTTCAGCGGCGAGCCCTGGATGCTTGCCCTCGGCGTCTTGAGCAAGGTCGTGCAGTTTTCCCTGCCCGTCGTCTGGGTCTGGCTGGTTCTGCGCCAGCCTCTGAAGATCCGCGGTGTCTCCGGTGGCGGATTGCTCTTCGGCGCGCTGAGCGGCCTGGCGATTCTGGCCGCCTGTCTGGGTCTGTATTACGGGTATCTCAAGGGCTCAGCGGTGTTCGAGGGCGCCCCGGACAGGCTAAAAGAGAAGCTGACGGCGCTCGGCGGCGACAGCCTCGGGGGCTTCCTCGTGATCGCCGTGTTCTACTCGGTGGTCCATTCCTTTCTCGAGGAGTACTATTGGCGCTGGTTCGTCTACGGGCGTGCGCGGCAGTACCTCGGTCCGCGCGCGGCCAGCTTTTTTTCAAGCCTCGCGTTCATGGCCCACCACGTGGTCGTCCTCAACACATTCTTTCCCGGGGACTTCTGGAGCGTCGTCGTTCCGCTGTCGCTCTGTGTCGCCATAGGCGGGGCGATCTGGTCGATGGTGTATGAGCGTACCGGATCACTTTACGGCGCCTGGCTCAGCCACGCTTTGGTCGATGTGGCGATCATGATCTGCGGCTGGGATATGGCCTTTGGCGGTGGCAGCTGATCAGGGAGCTGGAATCGTGGGCAAATACGATGCGGTAATCATAGGCGCGGGGCACAACGGCCTGGTCGCCGCGTGCTACCTCGCGAAGGCGGGCTGGAAGGTGCTGGTCCTCGAGAGCCGTGAGTTGGTGGGGGGCTGCGCCATCACCGAGGAGGTCATCCCGGGCTACAGGTTCTCGCGGCTGGCCTACGTGAACTCGCTCTTTCGGCCGGAGATCATCCGTGAGTTGCGGCTTCGGGACTACGGCTTCGAGATGCTGCCCCGGGACCCATCTTCTTTTACTCCTTTTCCCGGTGGGGAGCATCTCTTCCTGGGGCCGGATGCCGAGCTCAACCGGCGGGAGATCTCGAAGTTCAGCCGCCGCGATGCGGATGCCTATGAGCGCTACGAGGCGATGCTCGGCCGCATGGTCGAGGTCCTCGAGCCGACCCTTGACCGGCCGCCGCCCGATCTCCTTGCGGGAATCAGCAGGCCCGGCGAGCTTTTCAACCTGGCCAGGCTGGGCCTCGGGGCCCGCCGTCTCGGCAAGGAGCTCTATCCCTTTCTCTCGATGCTCACGGGGAGCGCGGCACGTCTGCTGGATGAATGGTTCGAGAGCGAGGAGCTCAAGGTAACCCTCGCTACCGATGCGATCATCGGCGCCATGGCTAGTCCCAAAACGCCGGGCACGGCCTACGTCCTCTTCCATCACGTCATGGGCGAGACCGATGGCGCCCGCGGGGTCTGGGGCTACGTTCGAGGCGGCATGGGAGCTCTCAGCGAGGCCATCGCCTCGCGCGCGCGCGACCTTGGCGTCGAGATCCGAACCGGGTGCGGGGTTGAGTCGATACTTGTTGAGGACGGCAAGGCGGCGGGCGTCAGGACGATCTCGGGAGAAGAGTTCGAGTCTCGAGTGGTCTTTTCCAATGCCGGGCCGAGGATCACCTTTATCGACCTGCTCCCCTCCGATCTGCTCGAAGAGTCCTTCCGCCGCTCAGTCGAGGCCCTGGACTTCTCCAGCGCCACCTTCAAGCTGAACCTCGCGCTGAGTGAATTGCCTGATTTCACCGCCTGCCCAGGTAGAGAGCCCGGCCCACAGCATCGTGGGACCATTCACATCTCTCCGACACTTGACTACATCGAGCGCGCCTACAACGAGGCGCGCGCGGGCAGACCTTCCAGCGAGCCCATCCTGGAATGCACGATCCCCTCGGTTCTCGACCCCTCGCTCGCCCCCGCGGGCCACCACGTGATGAGCATGTTCGTTCAATACGCTCCCTACGAGCTTGCAGAGGGTGGCTGGGATGAGCTGCGCGATGATTTCGCCCGTACCTGTATTCGCCTCCTCGACAGCTACGCTCCCGGGTTCGAGAAGAGCGTTGTCGGCTACGACGCCATCTCCCCGCTCGACATGGAGCGGGAGTTCTCTCTCACCGGGGGTAATATTTTTCATGGCGCGATGACTCCCGATCAGATTTTCTTTCAGCGCCCCGTCGGCGGCTGGGCCGGTTACAAGACCCCCCTGCCCGGCCTCTATCTCTGCGGCGCCGGCGCTCACCCGGGCGGCGGAGTCCTGGGAGCCTGCGGGCGCAACGCGGCGCAGGTCGCTCTCAGCGAGCGCGGTCATCGCATCAGATGATTCCGTGGAGAGGTCCGCCCCGGGCGGCGAGCTCATCAACGCGCCTCGAGACAGCCGGGTCTTCGATGAGCGGCGGGGCGTGGTGAGACTTGATGCGGGCGTCGATCACGATGGGGCCGCGGCAACCCCAGTGCTTGTGTTCGATGAAGCTGCCGGCCCCGTGCAGGTCGTGGGAGGGGTTTGAGCGGGTAAAGGTCACCCAGAGGAAATTGCGCGTATTCCTGGCGCAGAACTCCGAATCCTCTGTCAGTACCACCAGGGCGATACCATCGGAGGGCCGGGTCTCGTCAAGATGCGCTGCGAGGGCGCTGGCCTGTTCCCGGGCCTCCTCTTCTTCGAGCGAGGCCGGCGCCTCGAGGACGAGCACTCCTGGAAGGGCCATCCTGGGGTCCCTGAATCCTCCGGGCAGGTTGAGTTTCGCGGGCAGGGTAGTGTCGAGTTCCCTCTTTTTTTCTCCAGCGGCGGCGATGACCAGCTTGGAGCCGGTGTTCAGTCCGCTGCCGGAATAGTCCAGCGTGTCGATCGTGGTGCGGGTCTGGAAATGCAGGTCTCGCTCGAAGTCCACACGCTCCAGCACATGACGCAGGAAGCTCTCGATGTTCGATGTGTCGAGGGAGGTATCGTCCTCGCGGGCCGCTATGAGGAGATATTTTGCCAGCGAGGCCTGGGAAAATCCGAGCAGGGCGTTGGCGATGGTCAACAGTTCGCGTGGTTCGCGTTCGGCGTAGGGTACGTAGCGTTCGCTGCCGAGGGCCAGCATCAACGGGTGGACCCCGGCCGAATCCACGGCATGCATGGAGTGCAGCCCGGGGATCTCACGAGGCACCAGTGGCGCCGTCAGCTCGTGGATCAGGGTGCCGAAGCTGGTGTCCTCCTGGGGCGGACGCCCAACGACGGTAAAGGGCCAGATGGCGCCGCGGCGATGGTAGACGTTCTCGACCCTGAGCACGGGAAAGTCGTGCGCGAGGCTGTAATAGCCCAGGTGGTCGCCGAAGGGGCCTTCGAGTTTCGAGACCCCCGGTTCCACTGTGCCGACGATGCAGAAATCGGCATCGGGGGAGATAGCATAGCCGTTTCTGCGGGCCAGGCGGAAGCGCCTGCCGCCCAGCATGCCGGCGAAGACCAGTTCGCTGAGTCCCTCGGGCATCGGCATCACGGCGGCGAGCGTATGAGCAGGAGGGCCGCCGATGAAGACACTCACCTTGAGGGGCTCCCCCCTCTCGATCGCCGCGGCGTGGTGGATTCCGATACCCCGGTGGATCTGGTAGTGGAGACCGACCTCCCGGTCGGTTTCGTAGTCGTTGCCGGAGAGCTGGATCCTGTACATGCCGAGGTTGGAGGTCAGCGGCTTCGGCTGGCGCGGATCCTCGGTATAGACCTGCGGCAGCGTGATGAAGGGGCCGCCATCGTCCGGCCAGCTCCTGATCGCCGGGAGTTGCGAGATGGTGGTGGTTAGCGCCAGGGCCGCGCCTCCCCGGGTCTTCTTCGGCAGCGATTTCCAGGCTGTGAACGGCGCCGAGGCGAAGGTGAAAGGGTGCCGGAGAGCCGCGGTGGGATCAGCCTTCAGCCGGAGGACCTTCCGGACTCTCTCTAGCGTGTTTCGGAACATGAACCTGCAGCGCTCGGGGGTGCCGAAGAGGTTGGCGACGCACGGGAAGGGCGAGCCCTTGACCCGCTCGAATAAAACGGCGGGCCCTTCCGTCGTATAGAGCCGCCGCTGGATCTCCGCCATCTCCAGGCAGGGATCCATCTCCTCGGCGACACGGACCAGGTGGTCGTTGCGCTCGAGGTCTTCGACACAGGCTCTCAGGCTTTTGTAGGACATATTATCAGCAGGGTTTTTCGCAGGGACATTTTGTTACTTCTGTCCACAGTGTCTATCCTTTCTCGGGTCGAAACCTCTACTTGTTGGAAGAAATTATATGAATGATGAGCTGCTCGAGTGTGTTGAATGCGAACCGGTGGCGCCCGCGCGGTCTTCGGTCATCTGGCTTCACGGTCTTGGAGCCGACGGTCATGATTTCGAGCCGCTCGTTCCCGAGCTGGGTTTGAGCGATGAGCTGGCGGTCCGGTTTGTTTTTCCCCACGCTCCCGAGCGCCCCGTTACCATCAACGGGGGGATGGTCATGCGCGCCTGGTACGACATCCTCGGATTCGATATCCGGCGCGACGAGGATATCGAGGGTCTGCGGACCTCCGAGGCGCAGGTGCGGGCGCTGGTGGAGCGCGAGGTCTCGCGCGGGGTGAGCGAGGAGAGGATCGTCCTGGCCGGTTTCTCGCAGGGTGGCGCGATCGCCCTGCAGGCCGGGGTGCGGCACCCCCGCAGGCTCGCCGGCATCATGGCTCTGTCGACCTATCTTACCCTGCCTGAAAAGCTCGAATCAGAGATGAGTCCCGCAAATGGTGACTGCCCGATTTTCATGGCCCATGGGACCCAGGACCCCGTCGTTCCCTTCGAGGGCGGGCGGCTGTCGAGGCAGGCGCTCGAGGCGCAGGGCTACGGGATCGAGTGGAGGGAGTATCCGATGCCCCATTCGGTCTGTGCCGAGGAAATCACCGACATCTCCTCCTGGCTGACCAGGGTGCTCAGCTAGGGGACTTCCCATTTTTTTTCCGGAGGAGTACTCTAACCGGCCGCTTTTTCCCGCTTTTTCCATCATAGGTGTTCATCCAAGAGGTTCTGACCCGTGAAACACTTCCTGCTTTCCATCCCCCTCGCCCTGTTGTGCGGTTGTACCCAGCCGGTGGTTCAGAGCGCGCTGGTAAACGAGGTCGATGTCTTTCTCGCTTCCTATAGCGAGACCTATCTCGGGCTCCAGCTGAAATCTGCCGAGGCGGACTGGGCTCTCAATACGAAGATCGTGGAGGGAGATGATTCTAACTCGAAGGCCTACGAGGTGGCCGAGGGAAAGGTGGCGGAATTTACCGGCTCGGTAGAGGTGATCGAGAAGGCGCGCAGGTACCTGGCCGGGGCGTCGGCTTTAAACGACCTGCAGGTGCGCCAACTCAAGGCGATCCTCTACGCCGCGGCGAGGAATCCCCAGACGAAGCCCGAGCTCGTAACGGCACGCATCAAGGCCGATGCCGCCCAGACCGAGGCGCTCTTCGGTTTTGACTTCAAGATTAACGGCAAGTCCGTCAGCACCAATGAGATCGATCGGATCCTCGAAGAGGAAAATGACGAGCAGGTTCGCCTGGCCGCCTGGGCTTCCTCCAAGGAGGTGGGCAAGGGGCTCAAGAAGGGGCTGGCGAACCTGGTGTCGCTGCGCAATAAAACCGTCCAGACCCTGGGCTATAAGGATTTCTTCCAGTACCAGGTGTCCGATTACGGCATGACGGTACCTGAGATGATGGAGCTGATGCGCCGCTTCGCCCGTGAGTTGCGGCCTCTCTACAGGGAGCTCCACACCTGGGCGCGCTACCGGCTCGCGAAGAAGTTCGGCAAGGAGGTGCCCGACCTGCTCCCCGCCCACTGGCTTCCCAATCGCTGGGGGCAAAGTTGGAGCTCGATGGTCAAGGTCAAGGGCTTTGATCTCGACGGCGTGCTGTCGTCGTTCAAGCCTGAGAAGCTGGTTCGCCAGGCGGAGGATTTCTACGTCAGCCTGGGTTTCGAGGCCCTCCCCCGGAGCTTCTATGAGCGCTCCAGCCTCTATCCTCTGCCCAAGGGGACCCCCTACAAGAAGAACAACCATGCCAGTGCCTGGCATATGGACCTCGAGGAGGATGTCCGCTGCCTGATGAGTGTCGAGCCCAACGCCAATTGGTGGGAAACGACCCACCATGAGCTCGGACACATCTACTATTACATCGAGTACACCAGTCCCTACGTGCCGCCGCTCTTGAGGGAGGGGGCCAATAGGGGTTTTCACGAGGCGATCGGAAGCCTGCTCGGGCTGGCGTCGATGCAGAAGGGCTTCCTGCAGGGGCGAGGCCTCATTGCCGGCGATGCCGAGGTTGACGAACTCCAGGTCCTGCTGAGAGAGGCTCTCGATTTCGTCGTCTTCATACCTTTCTCCACCGGTACCATGACTCACTTTGAGCACGATCTCTATGCCGCCGGGCTTCCCATCTCGAGCTACAACGAGCGATGGTGGAAGTACGTGGCTGAGTTCCAGGGCATCCGGCCGCCGGCCGGGCGGGGTGAGGAGTTCTGCGATGCGGCCTCCAAGACCCACATCAACAACGATGCCGCGCAATACTACGACTACGCCATCTCCTACATTCTCCTGCATCAATTTCACCGTCACATCGCGCGGAAAATCCTGGGCCAGGATCCGCGCAATACGAACTACTACGGCAATAAGAAGATAGGCTCCTTCCTGCGCTCCATCCTGAAGCTCGGGGCGACGCGCGATTCGCGTGCCGTCCTGCGCGAGAGCATCGGAGAGGACATCAGCGCCCGGGCGTTGCTCGATTACTTCGAGCCGCTGCTGGAATACCTGCGCAAGGAAAACGCCGGGCGTCGCCACACCCTTGGCGATATCTGAGCGTTGGGGGCTCAGCCCTGCCCGGCGAGTTCGAGCAGCAGCCGGCCGTAGTCGCTGTCTTTCAGCTCCCCGGCCAGCTCCTGGAGCCGAGCGCGGTCTATGAAGCCCATCCGGAAGGCGGCCTCCTCGATGGAGCCCACCAGGGCGCCCGCGCTTTTTTCGAAGGCCTGGATCTCCCGGGAGGCCCGCAGCAAGGATTCGTGAGTTCCGGTGTCAATCCACGAGGTGTCGCCGGGCAGCGTCTCCACATGCAGTTGCCCCCTGTCGAGGTAGGCCTGGTTGACGTCGGTGATCTCCAACTCGCCGCGCGCCGAAGGCTCCAGGGCACGGGCTATCTCGACAGCCTGCCGGTCGTAGAAATAGAGGCCTGTGACGGCCAGGTCGGAGGCGGGCACGGTCGGTTTCTCGGCGAGAGCTACGGCATCGCCGCCGGCGTTGAGCTCCACGATCCCATAGCGTTCGGGGTCTTCGACTGCGCAGGCGAATACGGTGGCGCCTTCCTTACGTTTGCAGGCGCGCTCGATACAGCCGGCGAAGCCGGCGCCGTAGAAGACGTTGTCTCCAAGGGCGAGGGCGACCCGCTGACCCTCGGCGAAGTCGGCTCCGATGATCAGCGCCTCGGCGATGCCGCGCGGGCTCTCCTGCACAGCATGACTGATGGAGACTCCAAGCTTCGATCCATCTGAGAAAAGACGCTGAAAGAGCTCGCTGTCCTCCGGCGAGGTGATCACCAGGATCTCCCTGATCCCCGCCAGCATCAGGTTCGCCAGGGGGTAGTAGATCATCGGCTTGTTGTAGACCGGCAGCAGCTGCTTGTTGATGATCGTGCTGAGCGGCCTCATGCGCGTGCCGGAGCCGCCCGCGAGCAGGATACCCTTCATTCTGTCTTTTTTTCTCCTATTGCCGCGAGAAATGGTTTTCAGGGTTTGCGGCAGCCGTTGCCGCCCGCAGAAAGTAATACGGAAAGAACGGCCATCTTCTTCAAACCGTTTTGGCAGGTACCGATACGGCCCGCCGGTTTCCACTTCGATAAGGTTCTATACCAGCTTCAGTGTTTTTCGCGCAACCCATTCCATCGCCAGCAGCGAGATGAGAAGCAGGGCGAGGGTCCATGGGTAATCCAGGGCCGCGTAAGTATAGGTTCGCTCAATACTTCGTGTTTTTTCCGGGAGTTGCCCGATCACCTCGCCGGCCGCCGACAGATGTCGGTAGGAGCCACCGGAGAGTTCGGCGATTTCTCCCAGGTTGCTTTCGTCACAGTAGATGCCCAGAGCTTCGTTTTCAGCCGGAGGCTCTACGGCGAAGAGGAGCCGGGCCCGGTCAGGGCGTGAGGAATAGCCGGCAAGGGTGGAAACATCCAGCAGCAGCTCGAGCTCGCCGGCCTGGGCGCCCGGGCCGGCGGAGGCGCGCAGCAGGGGCGCGTATTGCCCGGCGGACAGGAGACCCTGGTAGCGTCCTCCGCTGCCGGGCACCGCCTTGAGTCGGATCCGGATCGGCCGGGCCCCTGGTTGAGTTCCCGGCGGCGTTCGGATGACCGCATCGACAAGGGTGGCTTCACGTCCGGGGTCCCGCAGGCCCTCGATGAGAGCGGAGATCTTGATGTCCTCGGGAAAGCGGTAGACGGCCTTGTCGGTTCCCAGGCGAACGGAATCATCGGCGGCACTCAGCTGCTCGGAGACCGCCCAGCGAATGATCTGGCCCCAGAATCTCCTGTAGAGCAGATCTCCGAAGCGCAGGCGCCATCTCCAGGTCGAGTCGATCCCGCTGTAGAAAACCTTCCCGGCGCCAACCTCCCGGGATATGAGCACGGGGGTTTTCCCCTCCCCGGCGGTGGCCAGTGGCCGGCTTCCCTCCACCGCGCCCTCGACGGGGTGGTACCACCGGGGAGCGGGCAGCAGCTCCCAGAGCTCGAGGTTTCTCTGCCGTCCCGGCAACAGCCTGCAGAGCTCTGATTCCTCTCCGGCGGCCGTCAGCGAGAGCGCAGCTCCGTCGCGCGCCAGCCGCGCTCCCAGCTCGCGTCCCGGCGGCGGTGACGAGAGTTTCACCGGCAGCAGCTCCTCCAGGGGGGTGTCCCTCCAGGCGGCGGGCATGGCGTCAGGGCCCGCCACGAGGACGAGGGTTCCTCCGCGAGCCCTGACGTATTCAAGGAGACTCTTCTGGAACCGCGGCTCGAGGAGACCCGGCTCGACATCGCCGAGTATCACGGCGTCGTATTCGTAGAGCGCCTCGGGGTTTCGTGGGAAATCCGCCGGCAGCTTTCTTCTCGGCGGGGCGGGAACCAGGTGGGACTCCAGGGAAATTTTTTCATCCCTGTCCCAGGTGTTCTTGAGGTAGCGGTATTCCCATCTCGGCGAGCCCTCGAGATAGAGCACAGAGGCCTTGTCATCGAGGACCTCGAGCCAGATCTCGCCTCGGTTGTTTTCCGCCAGGGCCTCACCCTTGACGCCCTCGAACCCGATGCTCAGCTTGTGACGGCCGGGCTCATCGATCGTGAACCGCAGGGGCCAGTGTGAGATTCCCGTACCGGGCACCTCCTCGATGAGGAAGGAGGCAAGCTCCCTGCCGGCCTCGACGACGTTTACGGTAAGCTCTCCAGCCTCGATGCCGCTCGAGCGCAGGGTGATCTCGGCGCTGATTTCATCTCCCCGGAAGATCTTTCGTGGCGCCTCGATCCCCTCGAGCGCCAGGTCTACGGGGGGCTCGGAGCTGCCCGCCCCGAGGGCGATGATGGGGATGCCGAGCGCCCCGAGAGCGCGCGCCGCCTGCCTGGGATCGCCCGGGGCATTGTGATTTCCATCGGAGATGAGGAGAACGCCCGCAAGGTCTTCGCGCGGCGTCCTGAGCACTCTCTCGAGGATGGGGGAGCCCAGGTCCGTTCCCGCGGAGGTGTCGAGGGAAAGCTTCCCGGGCTTCTCGAGGGGCTCGAGCTTCTCGCCGAGAGAGTAAAGAGAGACCTCGAACCGGTTGCGCAGGTCTTCATACCAGCTCGATGACAACAGCCGCCGGGTGGCCTCGATTCTTGAGATAGCCCCGGTCTCCAACTCGACATCCTCGATGGCCATGCTCGCCGAGGTGTCGATGGCCACCAGGACCTCGCCGCGTTTTTGTTCGGTCGCCGTCTTGACGAGGGCGGGGTCCAGGAGCAGGAAGAGGACGGAGGCGAACAGGAAGAGCCGCAGGATGGTGATGGCCCAGCCCGCGAGAGGCCCGCAGGAGCATCGGTCGGCCCTGTAGAGCGAGACTGAGAGGCCGAGCGCCGCGGCCAGGAGAAACGGAAAAATCCAGAACGGAAGCCAGCCGGTGACGAGGGTCATGACGCTCCTCCAGCGGGCCCGGCCGCTCCTGGCGAGGTAAATCCCTTCAGGAGGACGAGCTCGAAAAGGAGCAGCAACAGGCCCAGGAGGAGAGCCCAGGGCCAGTGTTCGATTTCGATGATGACGGTCTGCCGGCCGCCGGGGCTGCGGTTGGAATAGCTGCTCCTGCGGATTCCGAGCTTGTTTTCCAGGTTTTCCAGCTTGCCGGTCTCGAGCCGTGTGAGGTCCGATTCGTGGGGATCCATGTTCACAGCCAGGGTCACGGCTCGTTGGCCGCCGTTCTCGTGGGCGATTTCAAAGGAGTAGAAGCCAGTCTCGCGAGTCTGGCCCCAGCTGAGCACCGGTTTGCCGGCCGAGGTGGAAAGTTCGATGATGCCGGTTTCCCCTGTCGGGCTGGTGATCCGGGCCTCCCCGTTCTTCTCTCCCGTTTTGAGCGCGAGCTCCAGGGTTTCACCCTGGTCGCGGCCTGGCGTGGGTGATGGGCCGAGGGCGAGATAGCGGATCAACCGGTGGAGCAAAGGAACGAAGAGCGGGGTCCGCGGCAGGTCTGTTTCGAGTGGGGTCGCTCCCGTGGTGAAGAGAACGATTTTTCCTTCCCCGAACGGATGTTCGATGATCCACGGAGACCCGCCACCGGTTTCTGAGAGGACCGCGGATTTTTCCTTTGCCGGGCCCGTTTTCCAGCAGCTTCTTATCGATAGGCGGGCGAGGTCCGCCTCCGAGACTCCCTTGAAGATGGAGAAGACCGGGTGCTCGAGGTCGGTTTCGACCGGATGGAAGGCATCTCCCGCTGTCGCCTCTCGTCGCTCGATCAGCTCGGCGGGAAGGAGTCCGCTTCCGCCGCGCCAGAGTCGCTCGTTGGCAAAGAGTCGATCTGTTTCCGCGTCCGCGAAGATGAGGAGACCGCCGCCTCTCTCGACGAAGCTTTCGATGAGCTCGAGCTCGTGCGGCTCGAGGGCCCGAATCCCGGAGAGCACGAGGACCCGCACCCTTGCCAGGATCTCACTGTCGGCGGAGCCCAGGATCACCGGGCGGAAGATGACCTCGGGAGGATGGGCCTCCCCGTACCTGGGAAAGAGGGCCAGGTCGAGCCAGTGGCCGCCGCCGGCCCTGCCCTCCGTCTTCGGGTCCTGTAGAATCGGCACCTCCAGCCGGTCGAGGACCTCGATGACAAGGTGCCGGGCATCGTCGCAGGGGAGTCCATCGCCCGCCCCCTCTCCGATGATCTCCGCGCTGACCCTGGCCGTTCCGGCATCGGAGAAGCGGTGACGAAAGGAGACCGCCTCGTCGTCTTTGGTCGCAGCCAGTGGCCTGCTCGCGATCACCTCGCCATTGACCGTTACCCTGAGGTGGAGGCCTTCACCGCCCGGGGCCGGCGCCACCGTGGCGCGAAAACCGACAGCCGAGTCAGTTCCAATTACAAGCGAGTCGCTCTCGAATTTGACGATCCTGTGGTTGTGGGCTTCGGGGACTCCGCAGTCTATGAGGTCGACGGAGGGGGCAGGCTCGAGCGCCGCGAGGCGGGAGGCGAGGAACTCTAGGATCCTGTCGTCTGCTTCTCCGAGGCTGTCGGCCTGCTGATCGGTGAGGATGTAGATCTCACGTACGGTAGAGGGCAGGCCGGAGGCTTCAGAGATCGCATCGTCGAGGGCGCGAAGCAGGTCGAAGCGTCCACCGGCAAGCTCTAATGATTCGAGCTTGCTGCGGGTTTTTTCGAGATCGAAGAGCTCGCCGGGAGATTTTCCAGCGCCGTCGCCGGCCAGGATCACCGCCGTGTCCGTTGGCTTGAGTTCTTCGAGAAGGGCTCGGGCACGCGATTTTCCCCGTGCGAGCAGGTCGCCGGAATCGCCATCAGGGTGGTAGCTCATGCTGAAGCTGGTGTCGATGACCAGCACCAGGCCGCGGCTGGAAGAGCTGGTGGCGCTGAGCTCCTCCTCGATTTCAGTGGCTGGCCCCAGGAGCGCGTAGACCATGAGGGCGAGAGCGAGGCTCCGTACCGCGATCAGCAACGCCTCCCGGAAACGGATCCACCTGAGCCTGGCCCGTTGCCGGGTAAGGAAGAATCGCAGCGCCGGCCAGTCCATTCTTCGAGCCCTGCGCCTGTCGATGAAGTACAGGAGGGTTGGCAGGAACGCGAAGATGAGCAGAGGCCAGAGCTGGGGGTTGTGGAAGGTGTCAGGCAGTGGGTTCATCGTTGCCTCGACCGCAGATGCAGGAAGCGTCCGAGGGAGTTCGCGAAGGGAGTGCTGGTTTCGAGACAGAGGTAATCGACCTCCGCCGCTGAGCAGCCCTTGCGGATGGCGTCCTGGTGCCCGCTGAAGTTTTCACGGTAGAGCTCGGCCATCTGGCGCGCATCGAGACGCACCTCGGTCGAGGGGTCCTCTATATCTCTGAGCACCATCCAGCTGCTGAAGGGCAGCTCCCGCTCGGCGGGGTCGAGAACCTGGAGCACGATGACCTCACCGCCTCGGTGGCGCAGTTGGGAGATCCCCGAGAGAATGCTTCGTTCGTCGTCGAGGAGGTCGGAGATGAGTATCACCAGGGACTTTGGCTCGACGCGCTCAGAGAGCTGCGTCAGCACCTTCGCAAGGTCGGTTCTGCCCTCGGGTCGCGCCTTCTCCATAGCCGAGTAGATGCCCGCCAGGTTTTCGGCCGAGGCCCTCGGGGGGATGTGGTGCCGGAGGGCTTCGCCGGCCAGGGCCAGGCCGATCGCGTCGCGTTGGCCCAGGAGCAGGTAGGCCATCGCCGCCGCCAGGCAGGATGCGTAGCGCAGCTTGGTGATTCCTTCGCTCGAGAAGCCCATCGAGGCGGAGGCGTCGAGCACCAGGGTGGCGCGAAGGTTGGTCTCGTCCTCGAATTGCTTGAGGTAGAAGCGGTCGGTGCGGGCATAGCTCCGCCAGTCGAGGTGCTTGAGATCATCTCCGGGAACATAGGGCCGATGCTCGGCGTACTCGATGGATGAGCCCCGGGCGGCGCTGCGATGGAGACCTCTCAGGAAGCCCTTGACGATCTTCCTGGCGACGACCTGCAGCCGCTCGAGCTGTGCGACGGAGCCTGGGTCGAGGAAGTCCCGCAGTTCGGTCATCGGCGGCTCAATCCTTCGTGTTTTCCCTGGTGAGATCCTCCAGGAGTCTGTTCACCAGGCTCTGTGGCGTGATTCCCTCGGCATCCGCGTTGAAATTGGTGATCAGCCGGTGGGAGAGAACGGGTACGGCAACCCGGGCGATGTCCGCCAGGTTGACGTGGAAGCGGCCGCGCAGGAGGGCGCGGGCCTTGGCTGCCGTCATCAGGTATTGGGCTGCGCGCGGCCCGGCTCCGAAGGAGAGGCTGTCGCGGATATAGCCCGGGGCATCGGATTCTTCCGGGCGCGAGCGCCGCACCAGCTTCAGGGCGAAGCGGTAGACGTGGTCGGCGGCCGGAACGGTTGGCACCAGCTCCTGGATCCTGATGATGTCGTTTTCCGAAAGAACGGGCTCCAATTCGATCGAGTCGGGCGCCCTGGTGCGCTTCATGATCTCCAGCTCTTCTTCCTCCTCGGGATAGCCGACCCGGATCGAGAAGATGAAACGATCGAGCTGGGCCTCGGGGAGGTTGTAGGTCCCCTCCTGCTCGATGGGGTTCTGGGTGGCGACCACGAAGAATGGAGACGGGAGCTCGGTCGTCTGCTGGCCTACGGTCACCTTTCTCTCCTGCATTGCCTCGAGGAGGGCCGCCTGGGTTTTTGGCGGCGTGCGGTTGATCTCATCGGCTAGCAGCATATTGGCGAAGATCGGCCCTTCGAGGAAGCGGAAGCTGCGAAGACCCGAGTCGGGATCCTCCTGCAGGATGTCGGTGCCTGTGATGTCCGAGGGCATGAGGTCGGGGGTGAACTGGATCCGCCGGAAGCTGAGGTTCAGGAGCCTTGCCAGGGTGCTGACCAGCAGGGTCTTGGCGAGGCCCGGGACCCCGATGAGGATGGAGTGTCCGCCGCAGAACATGGCGATGAGCATCTGCTCGATCACCTCGTGCTGGCCGACAACGACCTTCGCGAGCTCGCTCCTCAGGCGCGTAGCGGACTCGCGCAGCAGCTCCGCGGCCTCGTTATCCGAGGTGACGACTTCCAGCGGGGGAGTTTCGATTTTTGATTCGGGGTTCGAGGGGTCCGCCATCTCAATCTCGCGTTACCTTGGCTTGCTCCGGTGCTTGTCCGGGGCCGTCATATTACCATGAGTTTCCCGCGTCGTGAGAACACCAACCGGTCTTCATCAACAGATGGACACCTTTACGGAAGCGTGAAATAATACAAGGCCTGCCCGGGAGAGGATCTGTCGGGAAAGAAGACAGTTGAATATTTCCAGGCCGCCGGCCAGCCGCGGCTTGATAGAGAAAACGGGAGAAACGAGATGCTCGAGGTTACCTGTAACGGATGTGGCGCCAAGTACAAGGCGCCGGAGAAGTTTGCCGGCCGCAAGATGAGCTGTAAGGCCTGCTCAGCGGTCATGCTGATCGGGGAAGAAGCAGCCCCTGAGGTCTCGTCCTCCCCGGTCGAGGAAGAGGTTTCCCAGACTCCGGCCGCTTCCGAGGAGAAGGCGCCTTCCAGGAAGAAGCCTTCCTTCAAGAAGGGCGGTATCTCGGCGCGAAAAGGCGATAAGGAATCTTCTTTCAAGAAAGGCGGTTTATCGAGCTCGAAGGTCTCCGAGGCTTCGGGCGGTGGGTCCGAGGGCCAGGCTTCCGGAAGCAAGAAGAGCCCCGCCGTGCTGGTCGTAGTTCTGCTGCTGGTGGTGGGTGGACTCGCCGCGGTCGATTTCTTTGTCACCAATATGGTGATTGGAGGGAAGGCTCCTGCCGGCAACGAGGAGGTCGCTGCCGTTGACGATTCCCCCGGGGAGGAACCCGCAGAGGAGCCCGCCGATGAGCCGGAGGCTCCAGCCGAGCCCAAGGAGACTGAACCTGAAGCCGGCAAACCTGGAGTGGCCGAGCCCGCTCCTGAGAAGCCTGAGGGTCTTCGGGCCGAGCCGGAAGCCCCGGCCCTGGCAGCAATCTCCGCCACCTCATCGCCGGCCGCTTTACTGGTTCCCGTCGATGCGCAGGTGATTTTGGGTTTGAATATTCCTCGCCTGATCGCGGCCTACGAGGGTCTGGCCGGGGAAAAACTTCCCCGTACGCCCGCGGAGCTGGAAGAGGGCTCTTACCCACTCCCGGAGCCAGCCAAGCTGGTTATGGCTGCCGGGCTCGATCCGTTCACCAGCATCCGGAACATCCTGGTCGCGGGCGAGATGCCCGAGAGCTCCCCGATCCCAGGCATAGAAGATTTCGGGGCGGCGGGCGCCGCCGCGGCGGAGTCGGATGGGATGATCCTGGTAGAGGGTGAATTCAGCGATCCGGCCGCAATCGTGAGCGCGCTGGTTGAGATGGAAGTTCTCTCGCCTTCGGCGCCCGAGGTGAAGGCGGGTCTCAATGTATATTCAGTGGCCGAGGGCCAATCGCTAAAGGGCCGCTTTACCTTCCTCTCCACGGGACAGATGCTGTTCGCCACTCCCGCCTGGCTCGACAAGGTGATCGCTCGCAGGAAGGGCGAAGGCCAGGGGATCCTCTCGAATGAGGTCTTCAATACCATGAGCAAGAAACTCGCGAGGAAGGAGGCACTCTGGCTGGTAGCGGACATTCCGGAAGAGGCTGGAGCCGCGCTGCAGCAGGGGCTTGCCGTTCCGCCCGGAGGAATCCCGGGTCCGGATGACGCACCCGAAGCATCCACTCCGGCCATCAAGATCGATTCCCTGATGCTGGCGCTCGACTCAGGCGGCACCGACTTCTCGCTGGAGTTGATCGGCGTTTCGCCGACGCCCGAAGACGCGGAGAATACCAAGAAAACCATCGGCACCCAGCTCGGCGGTATGTCGCTCCTGGCCATGCAGATGCTCGGCCCGAAGGCGATCGGGCTCATGGGCAAGCTGATGCCCAAGAGCGAAGGCAGGAACGTCACCATCGCCTTTACGCTCAACGAGCAGGAGCTCGCGACGGTCAAGGAGATGGCGCAGAAGGCCCTTGCCGGCTTTGCCGGTCCTCAAGGGGATTCGGCCACGGGTCTCCCGGAAGGATTCGAGCTTCCCGAAGGCTTCGATCCATCGGGTTTCGAGAAGCCTGGCGAGACCGGAGAGAATGATGAGGCTGGTAAACCCGGGGTGGCTGCCGAGCCGAGCTCCGATGAGGTGGTGACAATTCTGATCTCAGGCGCCGATGGGGCCGCCCTGAAGAAGAAGCTTTCTTCAGCGGGTGAGCCGGGTGAATCGGTATTCTTCAAGCTCAATGACCTGGTTCTCGCCGCGGCGCAGAAGGCAGACAGTGGCATCGACAGCATCAGCGGCTCACTCGATGACGATGTGGCCAGCTTCGAGGTTGGCCCGGTCAAGGACCTGGAGGCCTTTGCCGGGAAAATTGTCCTGGGCAAGGTGGTCAAGGTCGATGCCGCAAAGCGCACCATCGAGCTCGAGCTGGTGGACCCGGGCGAAAAGCCCGGCGAAGAGCCGGAGGCGCCGGCAGATCCGAAAAAGAAAGACGCCGACGAGGAAGAGGATCCCCTCGAGCTCGAGGACTTCTGAGCCGGCCCGTCTCTCAGTCCTGCCGGGTTTCGTCCGGGAGCCACCTGGCGTAGGCGGGATGGGTCGCGACGGTGATCCCGAGGGTCTCGATAGCCTTCTGCAGCTGGATGTCGTCGTGCAGGGTGTTGGCGAACTCCATCTGCCTCTCGTCTTCGATCTTTCGATGCAGAAGGAGATGGAGGGCCGCGCGGACCTGGTCCTCGCTCAGGCTGGTGGCCAGCGAGCTGTAGAGCAGGATGAATTCCGGGTAATTTTCAGATTCGGTGAGACTCCTGGGGGCTTCCTGCCACAGGAACTTGAGGTGCTCGTGGTGGACGTTGAGGTATTCGTAGAGCTCGGTAGAGTATTGCACCCGCAGAAATTCGTCCCGTTCCCAGGATGCGAGCTTGTCGAGGGGCGCCTCTATGACGACGCTGGGTTCAATGCCGCCGTTCTTGCCGACGATCCTCCGGCCCCTCGAGTCCCGGGGACCATGGAAACGATGTCCCGATGGCAGCTCGAGGTAGAAGTTCGGAAGCTGTACAGCCGCCTTGCCTCCGACCAGCCTGTTCACGCTCGCGGGAACATCGAGCCGCTGTTGGGAGATCCCCTTGCCGTAGGTCTTCGTTCCAATGATCTTGGCCCTCCGGAAGTCCTGCAGGGCTCCGGCGACGACCTCGGAGGCGCTTGCCGACCAGGCGTTGACCAGGATGACGGCCGGGCAGGTGAGCTGCCGTCCGGTGGTGGCATGGAATTGCCGGCCGGGACGGCCACCGCCCGAAACCTGCGAGACGATCGGGAGCTCGGGGTTGTCGACCAGGAGATCGACAACCTTGACCGCCTCCTCCAGGAGCCCGCCGCTGTTGCCGCGCAGGTCGAGGATGAAGCCCTTCAGGCCTCCCGTACGGGCGCCGAAGTTCGAGATGGTTTTCCGGAGCTCTTCGGCGGTTTTTGAGCCGAACCGGGGGAGGCGAACATAGGCTATGGCCCCGGGAAGAAGCTCGGCGAAGAGAGTCGGGGTATCGACGGGTTCATGCCGGATGAAGATGTTGAGTATTTCTCCCTGTCCCCATCTCTCGACCTCGACCTGTACCCGCTGGCCGGGTTCCTGGCTGCCGAGGAGTCCGCGAATGTCCTCCGCCCCGAGACCCATCGTGGCTTCCCCCGCCAGAGCCAGCACCCGGTCGCCCGCGTGCAGCCCCTTGCGCGAACCGTCATCGCCCTTGCGGGGAAATGTCCTGGCGACGATGAGGGGGGACAGCCTGTCGAGCTTGAAAAATTCTGCTCCGAGGCCGAGCTGTCGCCCGGCGCTTCGCCTGCGGGCTCGCTCGAGGTCGGCGGGCGAGAGGAAGGAAGAAAAGTCGAGCTTGTCGACAAGGGCCTTGAAGGCTTCAGCGGCGAGGGCCTTCACGTTGATCGCTCCGGGATCGACGAACTCCCCGCGGATCATCTCGATGAATTCTTCCAGTGCGTCGCCCTGCACCTCGCGGCGTTTGACCTCCAGGCTCCTGATGCGCCTGGAGAGCTGCTCGTTTTCGCGCTCCAGCTTTTCGAGCTGGACGATGAGGTCCGGCGCCTGGCCGTTGAGGCGCGCCGCGCGCTCGAAGAGGAGCCGTGCGAGGGAGCCGCGCTCGCTCGGCTCGCTGCTGAGCTTCCTGATGAAAGCGAGGACGATGGGATCGAGCGCTCCGCGCGGACTCATGCGGGCGATCGCGAGGGCTGCCTCCGAGCGGAGCTCGAAGCTTCGCCCGCTATCGTGGACCAGGCGCAAGAGCGGTTGGCGTGAGGTGGTATTGTCGAGGCGGTCGAGGGCGAGGCTCACGGCGATCAACAGCCGGGGCAGGTTTTCCTCAACGGCCTCCTTCATTATATTCTCCAGGGTGCTCTTGACCCGATCGACCTCACGGGCTTCGCCGAGGAGGCGAATGGCGAAGGACCGGATCTCATCGCTGCCGGCCTTGCGCGCCAGGACGAGGGTAGCTGTCAGGCCGATCTTTCGCAGCCTGGGCTCCCGGTTCGGGCCCAGGGCCAGGGCGGCCGCGACGAAGCGGTATTCTTCGCCCTTGTCGAAGAAGTCTTCATCGTTGAGAACCTCGGCGAGCTGGGTGCCGAATGATTCCGTGAGCTTGCCAGCGAGCTGCTGGACGGTATTCCAGAGCGTCTCGGGAGTTCGTCCGTCGAGGGCGTCCAGCCGGGCCTGGAGCTCTCCGGGTTCAGCTGCCGCCGGAGCGGGGGGGGCGCAGGGCGAGAGCAGCCCCAGCAGCAGGAACATTCTGATGGTCGAGGTTCTGGGTTTCATGGCAGCAGGACGGATGTTAGAGGGTATCGGCGATTATCGTGCCCAGGGTATGGCGCAGTGAAAGGCAAAATTGTCAGGAACTCATCCATCTTAACCCGGCGGTGGAAATAGGCCTCTTGCTAGCTTATTCTCATGCCTCCAAGTCAATATTTCCAAGAGGGTTAAGAAAGAATCAGGTCCTGATGACCGATAACGTGGATCTTCCACGATTGAGCAGCAGCGAGGAACTGGCCGGGTTGCTGGAGCTTTCCCGGGAGCGTCCCGTGATGATCTTCAAGCACAGCACCCGCTGCCCGATCAGCTCCTTCGCTGAGCGTGAGTTCATGGACTACGTTCCGGCCGCCGCCGCGCGCGGGGTTCACTGTGTGATGGTGCTGGTGGTTGAAGATCGCCAGCTGTCCCTGGAGTTGGCCGAGGCTCTTGGCGTACGGCACCAGTCCCCCCAGGCGATCCTGGTGAAGGACAGGGTGGCGGCCTGGAACGACAGCCACGAGAGGGTGACAAGCTCGGCGCTCGAGCGGGCGGAGGCGGGATGAGCGGGGATTCGCGCACGGGTGAAAAACAGGTGGGCGTCATCGGTCTCGGCCTCCTGGGCTCGGCGATCGCGGCGCGGCTTCTCGACGAGGGCTTCGAGGTCATCGGCCTCGATGCGGATCCTGTCCGTGGCGCGGAGCTCGGCGTCGAGACGGCTTCTTCCGCCGCCGAGCTGGCCTCGAGGGTCGAGCGAGTCGTACTCTGCCTGCCGGGATCCGGCGCGG
>Ga0310345_10000960_pt1 | contig 35234 bp, 34 predicted proteins | sample HC15DNA20500_MG_FD_204667 | JGI IMG/M metagenome (GOLD analysis project Ga0310345, IMG submission 204667) | Marine microbial communities from station ALOHA, North Pacific Subtropical Gyre - HC15-DNA-20-500_MG | ecosystem: Environmental > Aquatic > Marine > Oceanic | place: Pacific Ocean: North... | reverse complement strand
ACACGGAGATGCTGGAACCGTTTCTGCCCGCTCTACGCGACTCGGGTATAGCGGGGGGCAGAGACAGAGGAGAGCGCCCTTGTTCGCAGCCGTCCGGTCCGTCGAGGCCCCCGAACGTCCCGTCAGCCCTGCGGAAACCGGTCCGCTCGTCCGCACTGCCGTGCTGCTCGCCCGGGTCTGGGAGCTGCGCGATGCGCAGATGGTGGCCATCCTCGGTGGGATGCAACCCGAGAGTTGGCGCCGCTGGTGCGCTGGTCAGGTCGAGATCGTCGACCGCGAACGTCTGCGCCGCATGGCGCTTCTCCGCGACATCCACGTCGCCACCCGCGGCGCGAGCGCGACGCTCGGCGCTGCCGACTGGATCCGTGCCCGCCAGCCCGCCCTTGGCGGCCGCAGTCCGCTGCAGATGATGGGGTCGGGCCGGATCGAGGACCTGATCCGGCTGCGCGACGCCTTTGCCTCCATCGCCGCCTGATCGCGTATCCCGGGCGCGGGATGCGTCCGCGTTGACACGGGCCCGCCAGCGGCTAGGAGAGCGCTCCCGCCCCTCCTGACGCCCGGAGCCTCGCCATGGACCTGCCCCTCGCCCCGTTGCTCGCGGCGCTCGATCTCATTTCAGCCGTCTCCTTCGCAGCGACCGGCGCGCTGGTCGCCTCGCGCAAGGAACTCGACATCCTCGGCTTCGTCTGGTTCGCGGTGATCACCGGCGTCGGCGGTGGCACGACGCGCGACCTGATCCTCGGAGAGCCGGTGTTCTGGGTCGAGGATCCGACCCCGGTGATCGCCTGCATCCTCACCGCCATCGTCACGCATTTCGCGGCGCACATGATGGAATACCGCTACCGATACATCCTGTGGCTCGATGCCTTCGGCATGGCGCTGGTGAGCGTGGTGGGCACGCTCAAGGCGCTCGATGCAGGAGCGGGCGTCACGGTGGCAATCGCGATGGGCGTGATCACCGCCAATGTCGGCGGCATCATCCGCGACACGCTGGGCCATGAGCCCTCGGTGATCCTGCGCCGCGAGATCTATGTCGCGGCCTCGATGCTGGGGGCCGCGGCCTGCGCCGCGCTCGTGCTTTCGGGCGCAGGGCGCGAAGCGGCGGCCTTGGCGGGCTTTGGCCTCGCCTTCACGCTCCGGATCGTGGCGCTGTGGCGCAGCTGGTCGCTGCCGGCCTACCGCTCTCGCCCCGGCCGCAAGAACCCGCCCACCGGCTTCTGAAGCATCCCACGAAAAAGGGGGGCGTCACCGCCCCCCTTTCGATCTCGCCGTCTGATCGCGCTCAGCCGAGCGGCCGGGTCCGGGCCGGCACGGCCCATGCGGCGCGGTCGATGTCGAGATCGGCGTAATCCTTGATCTCCAGCACCGGCTCCACCGCGCCTGCGCGCAACTGCCTGCGGTAATCGTTGAGAAGCCGCAGCCCGACTGGGAACAGCATGGTCAGCGCCAGCAGGTTGACCAGCGCCAGGAGCCCCATCAGCGGGTCCGAGAAGAAGAACACCGCCGTGGCGCCGGGTGCCGCCGCCCCGAGAAACACTACCATCGGCACCGCGAGCCGCAGCAGCACCCGGGCGATGCCATTGTTCCACAGCACGCTCAGCGCGGTCTCGCCGAGATAGTAGTTGTAGATGATCGAGCTGAAGGCGAAGAGCAGCACCGCGCCGGTCAGGAAGTACTGCGCCCAGCTGCCCAGATGGTCGACCAGGCTCTGCTGGGTCAGCGCGACGCCGTCCACATCGGTCGCGCCGGGCACGTAGACATCGCCCAGAAGGATCACCATCGCGGTACAGGTGCAGATGATCATCGTGTCGATGAACACCGAGAGAGACTGCACGATGCCCTGGCTGACTGGGTGCGGCACCGCCGCCGCCGCCGCCACGTTCGGCGCCGAACCGAGGCCTGCCTCGTTCGAGAACAGGCCACGCCGCATGCCTTGCGCCACCGCCGCGCCGACACCGCCACCGACGGCTTCCTCGAGGCCCACCGCGTTGGCCACGATGGTCCAGAGCGCCGCCGGCACCTCGGTGATGTTGAGAACGATCACCGCCAGCGCCAGAACGATGTAGCCGATCGCCATGATCGGGATGATCACGTCCGAGACGCGGGCGATCCGCTTGATGCCGCCGAACACGATGACGAGCGTCACCAGCGCGAGGCCCGCACCGACGAGGATCGGGTCGAGCCCGAGGCTATCCTGCGCGGCCACCGCCACGGTGTTGCCTTGGAACGCCGAGAAGCCGAGCCCGAAGGAGGCCAGCAGGCAGATCGCGTAGAGGATGGCGAGCCAGTTGAAATGCGCCCCGAGCCCGTGGATGATGTATTGCGCGGGCCCGCCACGGAAGGTGCCGTCGGGCTCAGCGCGCTTGTAGAGCTGCGCCAGCGCGCATTCGAACAGCGAGGTGGCCATGCCGATCAGCGCCACCACCCACATCCAGAACACCGCGCCGGGTCCGCCCAGCGTGATAGCCACCGCGACACCGGCGATGTTGCCGCCGCCGACGCGACCGCCGACCGATACCAAAAGCGCCTCGCGCGAGGACACGCCGCCCTGACGGTCGCCGCCATCGGAGAGCACGCCCCACATGCGCCCGAAGAAGCGCAGCTGCACGAAGCCCGAGATCAGGGTGAAGGTGCCGCCGAGTATCACGAGGAACGGGATCAGCGCCCAGCCCCACGTGGCGTCCCCGATCCAGCCGAATAGCGTCTGCAATTGTGTCATGCGGTCCTGTCTCCCCTGTCGCGCGCAACTTCAACGGTGCGGCTCTGTGGCGCGTTTGCGCAAGGGGCGCAACGCATTGTTCCGATACAAGCGGTCATAGAAGCACCAGTGCCACGGAGCCCGCATAGAGACCCAGCACCAGAACGCTTTCGAAGCCGATCCGCACCGGGCCGGTCTTCTCGCGCCGCAGCATCCCCAGAAGCAGCACCCCGGTCATCAGCATGGCAATGAGCGCGGTGGTCCGATCGGCCGGGGTGAGGGCGCCGTAGATCGAACCCTCGTCGAAGAAATCGGCGGCCGAGAGGAACATCACCTCGAAGGCGTTGCCGCCGATCACGTCGCCCACCGCAAGGCTGACCGCGCCGATCCGCACCGCGGCGATGGCGGTGACCAGTTCGGGCAGGGAATTGGCAACGCCCGCAAAGACCGTGCCCACCGCGCTTTCACCCATGCCGGTCAGTTCGACGAGCGCGAGACTCGCCTCACCGATTACCCAGCCCGCCATTGCCGTCACCCCTGCATAGAGCGCGAAGCGCAGCCAGAGCCCGCTATCCGACCTGCCGCCCTCGCGGTCGGGCTCGGAAACCTCCTCGCGAGTTTCGTCGGTCTGGACCGGATGCCACATCGGATCGTCATGGATCCGCGACAGCAGCCGCAGACCGAAGGCATACCCGACCGGGATCAGCAGCGAGGCGGGGTGCACGCCCCAGATCGTGATCTGCGGCTCAGCCGAGGCGATGAGCGGGATCGAGAGCAGCACCACCAGCAGCACGCCTTGCGCGAGGCCGGTGACCGAGGCGGCGGCATGTTCGAGATTGGCGCGGCGATAGAACAGGTCGGCCACTGCGATGAAGGCGGTCTGCGCGGTCAGCCCGCCCAGCGCGTTGCCCACGGCAAGGCCGGAGGCCCCCTGCGCGGCTGTGGAAATGGAGGTGATGGCGCCGGGCAGCGAGGTCGCCGCTCCGACGAAGAGCGCGCCGGCGACGACCTCGCCCATGCCGGTCCGGTCGGCCAGCGCATCGGCGACATGGGCGAGCCGTACGCCCGCCAGCATGATCGCCGCCGCCGCCATCGCGAAGATGCCGGCGACGGCCAAGAGGGAGAGTCCCGAGAGGTCCATTCAGCGAACCGGACCGCCGGTCATTCCGCGATCGTGAACTCCCGCCCTTCGAACAGGGCGCAAGAGCCGTCGCTGTCACCGATGGCGAAACCGCTTTCGCTCGGGGCAAGCTCGCAGCGCATCGGGAAGATCGCGGAGCCAGTGTCGCCTTGCACCTGATCGAGCGTCAGCACCCCGTTCTCGACGACATAGCGCCCGTTGACGCGGCCCATCTGGTCGCTGCCCGCCATGGTGAAGCGCCCGTCCTCCGAGAATTTCACCGCGATCGGACCAAGCGTGTAGAGACCGGGCGACAGGTTCGCGACTTCCGCAGGTGCAGCAGCGGGCGCGTCGCTATCGGCGGGCGCGGCAGCGGGACCCGCGGGCGGGGTGCCGGGTTCACCGCCGATAACGGTATCGGTCGAGGCGGTTTCGGCCTCGGCGACCTCCGCGAGATCGGCCTCGATCGACGCTTCCTGTTCCGGCAGATCAGTGACCTGCGGACGCGCCACGGCCTCGCCTGCCTCGGGGGCCGCGGCAGCTTCGTCAGTCAGCGCCACCTCGGTTTCGCTTTCGGCCGCATCGGTCGTGTCACCTGCCGAGGCGGCATCGCCTGCGGGGGCATCCACGCCAGCAGCGGGCACGATCGGCTCGGCCGTCTCGGTTTCGCCCCCCTCGACCACCGCTGCGGCTTCCTCAGGCAGATCGGTCACTTGCGGACGCTCGGCGGCAGGCGCGGCATCGGCGGCCTCGTCCGTTTCCGTAGCCTCAGGCTCCACTGGCGCTTCCGAAGCTTCGGTCTCTGCGGGCAGATCGATTACCTGCGGACGATCGGCAGTCGCCTCGACCGGCGCCGCCACGCCAGCGATGCGGCGCTCGACCCGAGCCAGTTCCTCGGCCCGCTGCGCGAGGTTCTGCGCCAGCTGCGCCACCTCTTCCTGCAACAGCTGCCTCTGCTCCCGGGCTGCTGCGACTTCCTGGGCGAGCGAGTCCTGCTCTTCACTTAGCGCGCTGACCTCGGCCTCGAGATTGTCGCGACGCTCGGTCAGCTCGGCAACGCGGGCCTCGGCTTGGGCCAGTTCGGCCTTGATGGTGTCGCTCTCTTCGCGAACCGAGCTCAGCTCGGTCTCGGCCTGCGAAACCTGCTCGGTCAGTTCTGCCGCCTCGCTGCTCAGCGTGGCGATCAACTGGCGCAGCTCGGCCTCCTCGCCGCGTGCCTGTTCGAGGCGCTGCGTGACTTCGCTCAACTCGGCAGTCGCGGCCTCAGCACGCGACTGGGCTTCGGCGCGACGCGTCTCGAAGCTATCGAGTTCGCTGCGCAGCGGCGCGAGTTCCTCTTCGAGCGTGCGGGTCTGTTCCTGCGCCGCCTCGAGATCGGCCTCCGCCGTCTCGATCTGGCCCGACAGCTCCTGCAGCCGCGCCTCGGCCGGAGCGATCTCGGCCTCGATGGTGGCACGGCGGTTCTCGAGCTCCTGCTCCTCGACCCGGAGCCCTTCGAGTTCGGCGCGCAGCGCCTCGATGCTGCCCATGGTCTCGGTCTGGATCGCCACCTGATCCTCGACCTCGACGATCCGCGCCTGCGCCTCTTCGAGATCGCCGCCGATCGAGGCGCGGGCGATGAGCAGCCACAATACCAGGATCCAGCCGATCACCGCGGCGGCCACCGCGATCCAGAATCGGGACGAGCTTGGCCGCTTCGCGGGTTCAGCTGTATCGGTCATGTCGTGCAATCTCCCCTCGTGACGCCTTGCGCGCGCCGCATTCTTCTCGCCAAGGAGCAACAGGGGCAAGCGCGAAGGGGTTCCGGGCAAAGGTGAAAAATCCTCAGCGCCTCGGAGGCCAGACCGTCTCGACCGCCTCGCGCACTGTCCTGAGCGGGTGCGCGACTGCCGCAGCGGGCAGCGGCAGCACTGCGCCGTCCGGCCCGTATCCCAGCGCCTCCATCACCACCGCCGCCCCCTCCGGCAACGGCATAGTCGCGCGCAGGTCGTAATCGCGATTGCCGTCGCGCACCGGCTCCGGCGCCGCGCCGTCGCAAGGCCTGTCGCAGAACGCGGCCAAGGCCCGGCGCGCGGCGTCGGGGGCGGCCACGAGATCCTCGTAGCGCAGGATCAGCCGCGCATGGAGCCGCCGGGCATCTCCCAGTGCGATCCGGTAGGCTTGGGCCCAATGCGCGACCAGATCGGCCTCGCTGCGATCGCTCCACTTCGCCGTGGCCCGCGCCACCGCGAGGGGATGGCGCGCCACGATGACGAATTGCGACAGCGGGAACAGCTGCTGGTAGAGCCGCATCCGCAGCAGGTTCACCGGAGACTTCTCGACGCGCCAAGCCGTGTCGGGGAACCACGGCGCCCAATCCGCCTCGATCCGCTCGCGTACCTCTAGCCGGTCGAAACGACAGCCCTCGACGAGATGCTGATCCGGGTCGAAGGCGAAGGCCCCCGGCTCTCCCGCCAGCGCGTCATGCGGGATCGCGCCTTGCAGGTAGACCCCCTCGTTTTCGGGAACAGGCACGTTCGAAAGCGTACCCAGCCCGGGGATCGCGCCGGCAAGCCGCGCCGCCAGCGAGGTACCGGAGCGGTGCAACCCACCGATAAAAAGGTAACGATGCTTCATGTTTCTTGGTCCCCGCGCCTGCCTGCAGCCCGCAAGCTAGCGCGGCATGGCATTTGATCAGCCTCGGATTGAACCGGAACGGGGAGGGAACCCGGCGGTCGCCAATCGCATTGGGGCGCCAACAGACGAGACACACCGAAAGTCCCCCCAATGTTCGTGATGCAGATCGCGCTCGGCGGTTGCCTCAAGGCGCCGCCGATCCACTATGGCCTGACCGACGATACGGGCGGTCATATTGCCTATGTGCTTGCCGCGACCCGCGCGCTCGAGGCGCGGTCCGACATCGATCGCATCGACGTGGTGACACGCCGCTTCCACCGGCCGGATCTGGGCATGGCCCATGCCCGCCCGCATGAGAGGCTGGGGCCGAAATCGCGAATCCTGCGGCTGGACGACGGCTGCGCCGACTACCTCTCCAAGGAGGCGCTGGAGGCCCGGATCCCCGCCATCACCGAGGCGTTTCTCAACCACCTCGCCGGGCTCGCCCGCAAGCCCGACGCGATCCACGCGCATTTCGCCGATGCGGCCGAACTGGCCCTCGCGGCCCGCGAACGCTTCGGTATCCCGGTGATCTACACGCCGCATTCGCTCGGCCTCGACAAAGCCCGCGCGATGCAGGGCCAAGGGGGCGCGATGTCGCGGCGCATCGCCGCCGAAACCCGCGCCATCGCGGGCGTCTGCGCCACCGTCGTTTCCTCCCGCGACGAGGCCGAGCGGCAAGTGGCGGCCTATGACGGGGCCGACCCCGCCCGGATCCACTGCATCGCGCCGGGCGCCACCCTGCCCGGCCCCGCCGACATGCGGGCCGCGCAGGCGTTGATCTCGCCCGAACTGGCCCATCCCGAACGCCCCTTCATCCTCGCCGTGGCACGCCCGGTCGAAAAAAAGAACCTCGCCGGTCTGGTGACCGCCTATGCGTCGACGCCGGGTCTGCGCGATCGTGCGAACCTCGTGATCCTCGCCGGGCTGCGCGGCCCGGGCCGTCAGGGAAGCGAGGAGCAGCGGCGCGTGATCGCGGAGATCCGACAGGCGATACACACCCACGGGCTCGAAGGCCGAGTGGCCCTGCCGCCCGAACATGACGCGGCGAGCCTTGGCGGCCTCTACCGTCTCGCCGCCGAGCGGCGCGGCGTCTTTGCCAACCCGGCGCTGACGGAACCGTTCGGCCTGACCATCCTTGAGGCCGCGGCCGCGGGGCTGCCCGTGGTCGCGACCTGCCATGGCGGCCCTTCCGACATCGTCGCGCGGATCGGCCATGGGCTGACCGCGGAGCCGAGCGATGCGCAGGCCTTTGGCGCGGCGTTGTCGCGGCTGACCGGTGATGCCGAGATGCATGCGCGCTGCCGCGAGGCCGCCGCATCGCACGAGACCGCCCATTCTTGGGGCCACTGGGCTGCCCGGGTCGCCGCGCTCATCGCGCGTATTGCCGCGCCACGCCCCCTTCCCGTCCCCACCCGGATCCTCGCCAGCGACATCGACAACACGCTGACTGGCGATCGCGACGCGCTGCGCGACTTCGCGCAATGGCGCATGGGAGGCCACGCGCTCTTTGCCGTGGCGACGGGGCGCACTATCACCGAGGCACGGCGCATCCTCGAGGAGTGGGAGATCGACGAACCCGACGCCTTCATTACCTCGGTCGGCACCGAGATCTACCGCCGCGACGCGACCGGTCGGCTGATATTCGACGAAAGCTGGGCCCACGAGATCGAGTGCGACTGGCGCTGTGATGCGATCCGCGACGCGCTCGACAGCCCCTCGATCCGGATGCAGCCCGAGATCGAGCAGCGGCGCTGGAAGCTGGGCTATCTCGGCGATGCACGACAGGCGATGCGGATCCGCAATCGGCTCGACATGGCGGGGCTCGCGGCGCGGGTCATCGCGTCGCATGGGCGTCTGATCGACGTGGTTCCCGTCCGGGCGGGCAAGGGCGCGGCGCTGGGCCATCTCGCGCGCAGCCACGGGCTGAGCCTCGATCACTGCGTGGCGGCGGGCGATTCCGGCAATGACGAATGCATGCTGCGCGCGGCCGGGCGTGCCATCATCGTGGGCAACGCCGATGGCGATCTCGCCCGCCTGCCCCGCCGGCCCGGCCTTTACCGAAGCCCGCTGGCGCATGCGGCGGGGCTGATGGACGGGCTGAGCTGGGCCGGGCTGACGCCGCAGGAGGTGAATGAGCCGGTCATGCGGATGGCTGCGGAATGAGGCCGCTGGGTTACTTCGTCCACCACCAGGGGCGCGGCCATGCCGAGCGCTGCGCCGCGCTGGCCTGGGCGCTGCCGCCGGAGCGGCCGATCACCATCTTCTGCGCCCGCGCCGATATCTTTCCGCCACTGCCGCCGCAGGCCAGCATCATAACTACCCCCTCGCTGTTCGAAGCCACGGGCGCCGAGGCGCCGGGCCTCGCCGATCTCGACACGCCTGACACGCTGCATTGCGCGCCGGTGGGCTGGCCCGGCATCCGCGAGGCGATGGGCCTCATCGCGGGCTGGTTCCGCGAGGCCGATCCGGCGCTGATGGTCTGCGACGTCTCGGCCGAGATCGCGCAACTCGCACGGATCTGCTCGGTTCCGCATGTGAAGGTGCTGCAGCATGGCGACCGGAGCGATCCCGGACATGTCGCCGCCTATCGCGGGGCCTTGGGACTGCTCGCGCCCTGCCACGAGGATCTGGCACAGCCCGACTGGCCGGGCTGGATGCGGGACAGGATCCATTACGCGGGTGGCCTCGGGATCGCGCCGATGCCCCCGCGCGCCGAGGCCCGCGCGCGGCTGGGCATCGCCGCCGATGACAGGATCGCTCTGGTCGTCTCCGGCGGCGGCGGCTCGGGCTTTGCACAGGCGCCGATCAGTGTCGGCGCCCGCGCCTTTCCCGATTGGCAGTGGCACAGCATCGGCCATGTTGCGCGCGATTGGCACGCCACCGAGCCCGGAAACCTGATCCATCACGGCTGGGTCGATGACGCGCCCGACAGGATCGCGGCCGCCGATCTGGTCATTGCCTCGACCGGCAACACCACATGCCATCAGGTGATGGCGGCTGGGGTGCCGTGGATCGCGGTGCCGGAATGGCGCTACTTCGACGAGCAGCACGCCAAGGCGCGCGCCTTAGATGCGGCCGGTGTCGCCCATGTCGAGCCGCATCTCCCCTCCTCGGTCCATGCATGGCGCGCGGCGGTCGATGCGGTCTTGGCGCGCCACGACGCGGCGCGCACGCGCGCGCTCGTCTCCCCCGACGCCGCCCAAAACGCTGCCGCGTGGCTCGAAACGCTGATCCGGCGGAGCTGGGGCCAGCACGCCTCGCTCGCCCTCGTTGCCGAATGAACCCCAGGAGTTACCCATGACCGCTTCCGTCCTGACCATCGCCCGCGGGCGCGATGCGCATCTTGCCAATCTCGTGCGCGGGCTGTCGCGCCAGACCGAGCTGCCGACAGAGCTGGTGATCGTGCGCATGCAGGAAGCGGCGTACGCCCTGCCCGACGCCCCCTTTCCGGTGCGGCAAGTGGCGCTGATCCGCGACAGCCTGCCGCTCGCCGAAGCGCGCAATCTCGCCGCCCGCGAAGCGCGAGGCGACGAGTTGTTGTTCCTCGACGTCGACTGCATCCCCGATCCGGATTTCGTGGCCGATTACCGCCGCCATCTCGCCGGTTTCGATGGGCTGGTGATGGGCGAGGTCATGTATCTGCCCCATGGCGTGACCCGCGACGGCTGGGACTATGCCGATTTCGAGGCCGTGGCCGAGCGCCATTCCGACCGGCAGGGCCCGCCGCCGCAGGGCATCCGGGATTGCACCGACTACCGCTGCTTCTGGTCGTTGAACTTCGCGATCCGCCGCGCCGACTTCGAGCGTATCGGCGGCTTTGACACGCGGTTTCACGGCTATGGCGGCGAGGATACCGATTTCGGCCGTTCACTCGAAGAAGCAGGGATGAAGATCGGCTGGGCCAAGGGCGCGCGCGCCTATCACCAGTACCATCCGCACCACATGCCGCCCGTGCACCATCTCGAAAGTGTCGTGCGCAACGCCGAGCTGTTCCGCGAGAAATGGGGCCATCGCACCATGGGGCACTGGCTCCATGCCTTCGAACTGATGGGGCTGATCGCGCAGAACGAAACCGCGATCCGCATTCTGCGTGCGCCCTCCGAGGGGGATCTGGCGCTGACCCGGCACCAGAGCCACCGGCCCTACTGCAACTCGGCCGAGGTGATCCGCGAGATCGAGCGGCGCCGTGCCGTGCCCAGCGCCGCCCCGGTCGCAGCGGAATAGGGGTCTCAGGTCCCGGCGGTCACGACCTCCGGGACGACCTCCAGCTCGTGCGACGCATATGCGATGCCCGGCCAGTCCGTCTCACGTGCCGCGACCGCCCCGGCGTAGAGCGCCTCGTAGCCATCCACCATCGCGCGGATCGAGAATCTTTCCTCGACCCGGGCCCGCGCCGCTTCGCGCGGCAAGCTCATCGCCTTGACGAGCGCCTGGGCCAAGCCTTCGGCGTCATTCGGTGGGGCATAGGTGCCGCAGGGACCGATCACCTCTCGCACCGCGCCCATCTCGACTGCCGCCACCGGCAGGCCACATGCCATCGCCTCGATCGCCGCTAGGCCGAAGGGCTCGTCCCAGAGCGGGGTGAAGAGCAGGGCCGAGGCTCGCCCGAAGGCCGAGGCCAGATCCGCCCCTGCGAGATGGCCGCCATAGCGGATATCGCCTCCCAGAAGCGGCGCGATCTCGTCCTTGAAGTAATCGCGGTGCTCGATCACCCCGTAGAGCGTCAGCGGCACGCCCGCGATCCGCGCCGCCTGCACCGCCAGATGCGTGCCCTTTGTCGGCGTGATCCGCCCGGCCCAGACCGCCGATCCATCGCCCGAGGCCGAAAACGGCCAGTCCGCCAGGGCGATGCCGTTGCCCACGACCCGAGCCGAGGCCGGCGGAACCTCCCACCAGCGCCCGAGCTGCAACCGTGAGCAGGTGGTGACGAGGTGCCACGGCGCCACGCTGTCGCCCATCGCCCGGCGCAGCGCCGCGAAGGGCGGCACATGCATCGACGACACCATCGGCAGCCGCCTCGCCCGCGACAGGCGCGGCGGAAAGCGGTGCAGCGTGTTGTTGTGCACCACGTCGAACGCCCCTGCCGCCACATCGCGGCAGGCCGCCGCGAACGTGGCATCGAGCAGGTCGTTGAGCGTGTCGGTGCCGTGAAAATCATGCCACGGGTAGCGGCGGTCGTAATGCTCCTCCAGCACCGCATGCAGCCGCACCCCCGGCGGCGGGGCGCTGTCGCCGCTGCCGAACAGCGTAACTTCGTGACCCCGGCCCGCCAGTTCGCGCGCGAGGTGCCAGCCATGCGCCTCCATGCCCCCCATGAAGGGCGGCCGCAGCGGGTGGCGGATATGGGTCATCAGGGCGATCTTCACGCATGCGCTCCCTAGCGGTTCGTCATGGCTGACAACTGCGCCCCGCGCGGGAGGGGTCAAGGCCGGGTGCGGGGCCGCACCGGCGCAAAGCCCACGGAACGAAGCGCCCAACCGCGTCGTTCCACCTGCGAACCCAGGCGGAAAGGATGATCCCATGAGCCTCAAACGGATTCTCGGCGTCATGCTGGCTTCGCGGATGGCCGGGCGCGGTCGGCGCCGTGGCAGCCTCGGCAGCGCGGCGCTGCTCGGCGGTCTTGGTGGCCGCGGGCTGCGCGGCAAGGCCGGCGTCGCAGCGCTGGGCTACATGGCCTATCAGGCCTATCGCGATCACCAGTCGCGCCAGCGCGCCAGCGGCTCCACCGCCCATGCGGCATCCAGCGGCTCCGGATCGGGGCTGAGCGGCATCTTCGACCAGATCGCCGGGGCGCTGGGCGGCGAGGCACAATCGACCGAGACGCCCGATCCGCGCCACCAGCAGGCCGCCGAGGCGATGAGCGACGACCGGGCCCTGCTGCTGATCCGAGGCATGATCGCGGCGGCCCATGCGGACGGCAATCTCTCGACGGATGAGCGGCACCGCATCGCAGGCCAGCTCGACGAGGCCGAGGCCAGCGCCGATGAGCGGCGGCTGATCGCCACGGAAATCGAGAACCCCAAGCCGATCGACACGCTGCTCGCGCGGATCGACGACCATGACACGGCGATCGAGTTCTACCTTGCCTCTCGCGCCGCGGTAGATTCCGAGACCGAGGCGAACCGCGCCTATCTGACGCTGCTCAGAAATCGGCTCGGCATCACCGAAGAAGAGGCACGCGAAGCCGAGGAACTCGCCCCCTGATCCCGCTTGTCGCGTCTTGAAACACGAAAGGGCCGCTTCCACTCGGGAGCGGCCCTTTTTCTGTCATGCCATTCGGCATCCGGCCTCAGCGGGTTTCGCTCGGCCCCTTGGCATAGGCGTCGGCGGACTTCTCCGTGCCAGCGCGCACGGCCCGGCGCGAGACCTTCTTTTCGCCCGGTTTCACGGTGTTGCCACCCTCGGCCGCCCCCGCCTTGTCGGGATCGACCTTGGCACTCTTGCGAGGACGACCACGCTTGGGCGCAGCGCCGGGCTCGGTCTTCTTGGCAGCGCTCTTGCGGCGCCCGCCGGTAGCGGGGGTTGTGTCAGCGATCTGCTCGCCGGGGGCCTCCGGCATGCCTTCGCGGGCCTGCTGCACGTCCATCTCGTCGAGCCCGTCCGCGTTCAAGGGCAGGTCATCGCTGCGACCGGCAAGCCCCGCCGCGGCAGCCGTATCAGGCGCCACGTCGGTATCGGTCGCGTCCTCGGCGTCGATCTGCGCCACCGCTTCGTGCCAGTGATCCTGGTGGCGCCCTTCGGGCGCACCCTCGCGCTGCCACAGATCATAGGCGCGCTGCCGGATCCGTTCTTCCCTATCCTCGGACATCGGGGTCCTCCCGGTTGAATCCACGTTCTTTTCCGGAGGTATCGCGGCTTCGCAGGATTTCGAGTCCCCGGTCTGAAAAGATAGCACCTGAAACGACGAAAGCCCCCGGAGGGGCTTCATCGATCTCTCGTTCCGAATGGGAGGAAGTGGCGGACTGGGGAGGATTCGAACCCCCGACCCCTTGATTCGTAGTCAAGTACTCTATCCAACTGAGCTACCAGTCCGCTGTAGAGTGAGGCCGATCTACCGTCCGGTGCCGGGACATGCAAGGGCCGTTTTCGAGAAATCTTCACGTTTCTGCCCGACCTCCCTCTTGCCGTGGCGGCGGGCCTAGCCGACTGCCAGCTGCGGGGCGCTGCGCGGCAAGCAGATCGCGAACTGGGTGCCGGTCTCGTCGCTGCGCGCCAGTTCGAGCCGACCGCCATGGCCGCGCACCAGCTCGGCGGCGATGGCAAGGCCCAGCCCGGTGCCGCCCTTGGCCACGCCGCCGCGAAACGCCCGGAACAGATGCTCCCGCGCCTTGGGCGGCAGGCCCGGCCCGGTATCGGTGACGTAGATCCACCAAGCATCCTCGTCCTCGCGCGCCGAAACGGTGACGTGCCCACCCCCGCCCTTCGCCATGATCGCCTGGCGCGCGTTGCGCACGAGGTTCGACAGCACGCGGAACAGCTGCTCGGCATCGGCGCGCAGCACCAGCCCCGGCGGCACCTCGTCGTGGAACTCGACCTCGCCGCCCTCGCCTGCGGCGAGCCGCTCCGCCTCCAGCACTTCCGTGATCAGGGCCGCGAGCGGCAGCCGGGCGAGCTGTGGCGGCGGCTCCTCGGCACGTCCGAAGGCCAGCGACGATTCGCACAGGTTCACCGCGCGGGTGATCGAGCCGACCAGCTTGGGCGCCATGCGCTTGACCAGCGGATCCTCGGAGCTGTCTAGCCGGTCGGCGAAGAGCTGGGCCGAGGTGAGGATGTTGCGCAGGTCATGGCTGACCTTGGCCACGCCGGAACCGAGCTGGGCCAGCCGGTCCTTCTGGCGCAGCGCCGAGGTGAGCTGCGTTTCCATCGCCTGCAGCGCCGTCTCGGCCTCGCGCAGCTCGCGCAGCCCAGCGCGCGGCGCGATGATCCGGCGCGCATCCTCGGGCGCGTCGGCATAGCTCTGGATCTGCGCCACCACCCGCTTGATCGGCGTCACGAGAAAGGCCTGCACCGCGGCGAAGAGCAGCGCCGCCGTCACCACCGAGATCACCGCCGAGAGAATCAGGATGCGCAGACCGTATTCCAGCATTTCGGCGCGCAACGGCGCCTCGTCCATCGTCACCTCGATCAGAAGACCGCCCTGCTGCACCGGGTCGCCGATCACCCGGATGATCCGCTCATCGGCGTCGAGAAGGGTGCGCAGCGCGTCGCGGATCAGCTGCAGCGCGGAATCATTGCGCAGATCGTAGGTGGCGTGGATCGGCTCGGGTATCGGCGAAGACAGCGCGAGCTGGCGTACCTCGTCACGCCGGAGCACGACGTTGTAGACGCCGGCATTCTCCAGAAGCTCCGCCTCGAGATCGGCGTCGAGCGTCTCCGAGGCCAACAGCGCCAGCGAGGCGATCTGCGCCCGCTCGAGCCGCAGCTGCAGGTAATCCTGCCGGAACCGCGCCACCGAAGGGACGAAGATCAGCACCTCGGCCAGCATCACGAAGACCGTGGTCAGAGCGAGGAATCGTCCGGAGAGGGTATTGAACATCTGGTCCCTTTTGCGCCGCCGGGCGGCCGGACCCTCAAGGAACCCAGCGCTGGACCGCCCGGACGGCTGTCTTCACCCATTCGTTATCAAACAGGCTGGCGCTGAAATAGTTGCCCGCTGCACGTTTGTTGATTTCACCACGGCTCGGATAGGGCAGCACGGCGCCGGCGATCTTCGACAGCTTGGTGCCGCTGGCGATGGCGATGGCCCAGACGCCGATCAGGTCGCCTGCCTCCGGCCCGAGGATCGTCGCGCCCACGGGGCGGCCCTTGACCGCCATCAGCTTCAGCATCCCCTCGGTGCGGCCCTCGGCGATGGCGCGGTCGTTCTCGTCGAAGCGCGCGCGGATCACCTTGAGCGCATCGCCATGCCTCTCGCGCGCCTCCGCTTCGGTCAATCCCACCTGCGCGAGACCCGGATCGGTATAGGTGGCCCAAGGGATATGCGCGGTCTTGGCCTTGGATGGCAGGCCGAACAGCATCGAGCGGATGATCACTCCGGCATGGTAGCCTGCCACATGGGTGAACATCAGCCCGCCCGCGGCGTCGCCGACGGCATATACGCGACGATTCGTCTCCGAGCGCAGATCGGCACCGACGGCGATGCCCTTGGGGCCATGTTTCACGTGTGCCACGTCGAGCCCGAGCCCGTCGGTCACCACCTCGCGGCCCACGGCAATCAGCAGATGCGTGCCCTCGAAGGCGCCCGTCTCAGTTTCGACCCGGATCGCGCCGGCCTTGCCGGAAACGCGCGTGACCTTGGCCTGCTCCTCGATGCGGATGCCCTCCTCGCGCAGCATCGACAGAAGCTGGCCCGCCAATTCGGGGTCGTCCTTGCCCAGCGCCCGGGCGCCCTCGATCACCGTCACCTCGCAGCCGAGCCTGCGATGCGCCTGCGCCATTTCGAGGCCGATCGGCCCGCCGCCGATGATCAGCAGATGATCCGGCTTCTCGCGCAGATCGAAGATCGTCTCGTTGGTAAGGAAAGGCGTCTCCTCGATGCCGTCGATCGGCGGCACCAGCGGACGCGAACCTGTAGCGAGCACGAAGCGGCGCGCCTTGACGGTCGTATCGCCCGCCCGGAGTTCGTCGGGAGAAGTGAAGCAGGCATGCTCGCGGATCACCGTGACACCGAAGCCCTCGTAACGCTCCTGCGAATCGACCGGCGCGATGGTGGCGATGCTGCGCGCGACATGATCCTTCACCGCGGCGAAGTCGATCTCCGGCGCGGTCGGCGTGATACCCATCTCGGCGCCCTTGGTCATCGCATGCGCCTGCTTGGCCGCAGCCAGCATCGCCTTGGATGGCACGCAGCCACTATTGAGGCAGTCGCCGCCCATTTCGCCCTTCTCGATCAACACCACGCGCGCGCCCATCTGCGCCGCGCCGGCCGCGACCGAAAGCCCGCCCGATCCGGCGCCGATGATGCAGATGTCGCAGTCGATATGGCTCATGCGAGGCCTTTCCGGCCCTTCACGGCCTTGATGAGAAGCGGCAGCGCCGAAAGCGCGGCCAGACCGAGCAGCGGCAAAAGCACCTGCGGCTCGAAGATAATGCCGAGATCGGGGGTTTCGCCGGCGGCGAAGACCGCGCCCAGACCCGCACCGACGGATGTGAAGACCAGCGCGCCCGGCGTGATGCCCAAAAGCGTGGTGATCGCGAAGGGCACCAGCCCCACGCCGACCAGCGCCGGCAGCAGGTTGGCCACGAAGAAGGGCACGATCGGCAGCAGGCGCATGAGGAACAGCATCGACCACTGGTTTTCCTGGATGCCTTCCTTGATCCGTTTCAGCCTGCCTTCGGAGGTGTCCATGCCCTTCGATAGCCGCCGCCCCAACCCGGCGCGCGCCGCGAGGAAGATCAGCACCGCCCCCAGCGTCGCGCCGACGACATTGAACAGCACGCCTGGAAAGGTCCCGAACAGGAAACCGCCGGTGAGCGTCGCCACGGTGGCACCGGGCAGCGAGAAGGCCACGATCGCCACATAGGCGGCGACGAAGCCCGCCACGGCAAGCGCGTAGTTGGCGTCACGCCAAGCGATCAGCGCCTCGCGGTTGTCGCGCAGCGTCTCGAAACTCAGCACGTCCCGCAGGAAGAAGGCGCCGATCAGTGCCACCGCTCCGATCACGAGAATCGGCAGGTAGCGGGTCCAGCCGGAGCGCGCAGGCCCCGGCTCATCTGTGTTTTCGCTGCTCATAAGTGCCTCACCGGACATGTCATATCTCCAGACATGCACCGGCGCCGGGGCCGCGCCCAGCCCCCTCGCGCCCTGTTGATCCGGGGCGCGCGACTGTAACATTGCGCATCGGGCAGGATTCCGGCCTGCCCCGCGTTGACAGGCCGCCGATGCCTCTTTATGGCACGGGCTTCGAATGATGGCAGGCCCCGAATCCGGCATGGACGGCGGACGGCGCGGCCCCTTGAGACGGAGAAAGCGCAATGAAACGCACGTTCCAACCCTCGAACCGTGTGCGCAAGTCGCGTCACGGCTTCCGCGCCCGCATGGCCACCAAGGCCGGCCGGAAGATCATCAACGCCCGCCGCGCGCAGGGCCGCAAGGTGCTGAGCGCCTGATCACCCAAGTGGTGACGGAGCAGAAGACCCCCGTGGTCGGCAGCGATGCCGCCGCGCCGGGGTCTTTTGGCGTTGGTGTCGACAAGATCCGCAAGCGCCCCGACTTCCTGCGCGCCGCGCGCGCGCTGCGGCAGGGCACGACCGGCTTTCATCTGCAGGCCAACCCGCGCGGCGACGGTGCGGGGCCGACACGCGTGGGCTTCACCTGCTCCAAGAAGGTCGGCAACGCCGTGGCCCGCAACCGGGCCAAGCGCCGACTGCGCGAAGTTGCGCGCCGGGTCCTGCCGGAGAAGGGTCGTCCCGGCTGGGATTACGTGCTGATCGGCCGGGCCGAGGTCACGGCAAGCCATGATTTCGAGCAGATGTGCCGCGACCTCGAATGGGCGCTGGGCCGCGTCCACGCCCAGGCATGACGCCGCTGGCGCGGCTCATTGCTCTGCCTGTGCGCGCCTACCGGCTCACCTTCTCGCCAATGGTCGGCCATGGCTGCCGCTTCCACCCCACCTGCTCGGCCTATGCGCTCGAAGCGCTGGAGCGGCATGGCGGGCTCAGGGGCGGCTGGCTGACACTCCGGCGACTCGCGCGCTGCCACCCCTGGGGCGGCAGCGGCATCGACAACGTGCCGGACTGATCGCCGCCAGAAACTGACGATTCCGCAGCCGCGTAGTGGGTCATCGGTCCTGACGGCCCCTCGACATAGGGCAACCCACTCCAAGCGGGAAATGCCCCGCCCCTCGCGCCTTGGCGCCCTTTCCTCGCAGGCGGCCCCATGGCATATCGCCGCCGATCCACAGGAGCCCCGATCATGCTCGACGACGCCCAGGACGACAGCCACGACGACATCCACCCGCTCTTCGCCGGCGCGCCCAAGACGACGGAGTTCCGCAAACTGCGCAAGCGGATCATCCGCGACACCCGCGAGGCGATCGAGAGATACGGCATGGTCGAGCGCGGCGCGCGCTGGCTGGTCTGCCTCTCGGGCGGCAAGGACAGCTACACGCTTCTCGCCGCGCTGACCGAGTTGCAATGGCGCGGGCTGCTGCCGGTGGAAATCCTCGCCTGCAACCTCGACCAGGGCCAGCCGGGCTTTCCGGCGACCGTGCTGCCGGAGTTCCTTGAACGCATGGGCGTGCCGCACCGCATCGAGTATCAGGACACCTATTCCATCGTCATGGACAAGGTCCCGCAGGGGCGCACCATGTGCGCGCTCTGCTCGCGGCTGCGCCGCGCCAATCTCTACCGCGTCGCGCGCGAGGAGGGCTGCTCGGCTGTGGTGCTGGGCCATCACCGCGACGACATGCTCGAGACCTTCTTCCTCAACCTGTTCCACGGCGGCAAGATCGCGACGATGCCGCCCAAGCTGGTCAATGACGAAGGCGACCTGTTCCTCTACCGTCCGCTCGCGCATGTGGCCGAGGCCGATTGCGAGAAGTTCGCGACCGCGATGAACTATCCGATCATCCCCTGCGATCTCTGCGGCAGTCAGGACGGGCTGCAGCGCCAGCAGATCAAGCAGATGATCGACCAGTGGGAGAAGAACGCGCCCGGCCGACGGCAGAAGATGTTCGCCGCGCTTAGCCAGGTCCGGCCAAGCCACATGCTCGATCCGGCGCTGTTCGACTTCGCGGGGCTCGGCCTGAGCGGCAGCGCCGATGGGGCCGGCGATTGAGGCAATTCTAACAACTCCCCCTCCCGGCCGTTAACGCACCGCTCAGATCGCTATCCTAACCTGCAATCCGTTCAGGCTGGGCGCCGCCGCGCTCCGCCACCCATCGCGGAATGGATGCATGGATGCGCAGCACGGCTCGAACCCACCTGCTTCAGGGATGCGCCCCGATTCTCGGGCGAATTGGCGGGCCGGCGCGACTGCTGGGTCAGGTCCTTGCACCGTTGCTGCTGCTGGGCGCGCTCCTTCTGGGCGGGACGCCGGGCGTCGCAATGGTGGCGGCAGCGCTGCCGCTCACCATCGCCGCCGCTCTGGGCCGGCCGATCCTGTTGACCTGCACCGCGCGGGATTCGCTCACCGGGCTGGGCGACCGCCGGTCCCTGACCGCCGTACTCGACCGGATGCTGCTGCGCCGCCATGGCGGGGCACAGGGGTTGGCAGCAATGGTGATCGAGATCGACGACTTCAAACGGATCGAGCAGCGCTACGACCGCTTGGCGGTCGAACGGGTGCTGCGGGTGGTGGGCGAGCGGCTGCAGGACGGGCTGCGCGCCGATGACAGCCTGTCGCGCCTCGACGGGCCCTGCTACGGCGTGGCGCTCGCCCCTGACCGCCGCCTCGACCTCGAAACCGCAATCCAGCTGGGGCAGCGGTTGCAACAGGCATTGGCCGAACCGATCGAGGTGGGAGACACGCAGGCGCATGTTACCGCCTCGGTTGGCTTTGCGCTGGCGGGGAAAAGCCCCTCCTCCGACGGAACCGCGCTGCTGCAGGCGGCGACCTTGGCTCTGATCGAGGCGCAGCGCGGCGGCGCGGCCTCGATCCGCAGCTATTCCAGCGCGATGCAGCATCGCGTCAGCATCCGCAACAGCCTCTCGGACGAGATCGCCGCGGCCCTTGATCGCGGCGACATCACCGCGCATTTCCAGCCACAGATCTCGATCCCGGACGGTCGGGTCAGCGGTGTCGAGGCGCTGGCGCGCTGGCACCACCCCGACCGGGGCTTGATTCCCCCCGCCGAATTCCTGCCCGTCGCGGAGCAGGCCGGGCTGATGGGGCGGCTGGGCGAGGTGATGGTCCAGGACGGGCTCAACGCCTTGCGCCTTTGGGACGCGGCGGGGCTGGCGGTGCCCCGGGTTGCGGTCAATTTCTCGCAAAGCGAGCTGGCCGATCCCCGCCTGATCGATCGGTTGGCTTGGGAACTGGACCGCTTCGACCTGTCGCCGGACCGGCTCGTGATCGAAGTGCTGGAGACGGTCGTGGCGCAGCGCATCGAGGACATGGTGGTGCGCAACCTCTCCGGGCTGGCCCGGCTCGGCTGCCGGCTCGACCTCGATGATTTCGGCACCGGCCATGCCGCGATCACCGCGATCCGCCGCTTCTCGATCCAGCGCATCAAGATCGACCGCTCCTTCGTCAGCCGCATCGACAGCGACGCCGAGCAGCAAAAGATGGTCTCGGCGATCCTGACCATGGCCGACCGGCTCGGGCTCGAGACCTTGGCCGAGGGGGTCGAGACCCAGGGCGAGCGCGAGATGCTGGCCAAGCTCGGATGCGGCCATGCCCAGGGCTTTGGCATTGCCCGCCCGTTGCCGCGCCCCGAGGCCGAGGCCTGGATCCGGGCCCGCCTCCCGGATGCGACCGCCCCCGATCGCGCCCGCCGCGCCATCTGAAAGCTACGCGCGAGCCCCTGCCGGAACGGGCGAACGGCGCTGCGGCAAGGGCGCGCCGCGGGCGAAAGAGCTTGACCTTCGGACCCTCGCCCTGTTGAACCGCCACTGACCTTTTCCGGCGATCCGAGGCGGCTTTTCATGGACGATCAGAACAAGAACCTGATCCTGGCGACAGTGCTCAGCCTGGTGGTGATCCTGGGCTGGTTCCTGATCTTTCCTCCCGAGGAGCAGGCGCCCTCGCCGGAGATCGACGAGATCTCGACCGCGCCCACCGAGGATCTGGGCCCCGGCACCGCCTCTGACGCGGTACCCGGCAGCGCCCTGGAGCAAGCTGCCCCGGTGGCGCAGGAAGCGCCCCGCGTCACCGTCGAAACGCCGAGCCTGACCGGTTCGCTGTCGCTGCGCGGCGGCCGGATCGACGACCTGTCCCTGGCCGACTACCACGAGACGCTCGATCCCGAGAGCCCGCTGGTGCGGCTGCTGTCGCCGGTCGGCTCCGACACGCCCTATTACGCGGTCTGGGGCTGGGCCCCGGTCGGCGGCGAGGCCGGCCCCCTGCCCGGCCCGGACACGCTGTGGACGCTTGAGAGCGGCGAGACGCTGACCCCCGACAGCCCGGTGACGCTGTCCTGGGACAATGGCGAAGGCCTCGTTTTCCGCCGCACCGTTTCGGTCGATGACAAGTTCATGTTCGATGTCGAGCAGACCGTCGAGAACACCACCGACGCGGCCGTCACCCTCGCCCCCTACGGCTTCGTGGCGCGGCATGGCGAGCCGGACACCCAAGGCTTCTTCATCCTGCATGAAGGCGTGGTGCGGATGACCGACGGCACGCTCGAAGAGATCGACTACGGCGACATGCCCGATCTCGAACCCGATGCCCGCGGCGCGGGCCGGGTCGACGTGGCCGAGGTCGCGGGCAACGGCTGGACCGGCTTCACCGACAAGTACTGGATGACCACCCTGATCCCCGAGCCGGGCACGCCGTTCCGCTCCGTGGTGCGTTATTCCGACCGCTCCGAGGTGTACCAAACCGACGCCGTGCTGCCGGCAGTCGAGGTTGCGCCCGGTGCCACCGCCTCCTCCGAGACCCGCCTCTTCGCGGGCGCCAAGGAATGGGAGGCGATCCGCGGCTACCAGAACGAAGGCGGCATCGAGGGCTTCGTCGACAGCATCGACTGGGGCTGGTTCTTCTTCCTGACCAAGCCGATTTTCATGCTGCTGCATTTCCTCAATGGGCTGATCGGCAACATGGGCTGGGCGATTATCGCGCTGACCGTGATCCTCAAGGCGATCGTGTTCCCGCTGGCCTACCGCTCCTACGTCTCGATGGCACGGATGAAGGAACTGCAGCCGGAGATGGAGAAGCTCAAGGAGCAGGCGGGCGACGATCGCCAGAAGATGCAGCAGGGCATGATGAAGCTCTACAAGGAGAACAAGGTGAACCCGGCCTCGGGCTGCCTGCCGATCCTGCTGCAGATCCCGATCTTCTTCTCGCTCTACAAGGTGATCTTCGTCACCATCGAGCTGCGCCATGCCGAATGGTTCGGCTGGATCCGCGACCTCTCTGCGCCGGACCCGTCCTCGATCCTCAACCTGTTCGGCCTGCTGCCCTTCGACGCGCCCGATCCGACCAGCTTCCTCGCGATCATCTCGCTGGGCGTGCTGCCGATCCTTCTGGGCATCTCGATGTGGCTGCAGCAGAAGCTGAACCCGGCCCCCACCGACCCGACCCAGAAGATGGTCTTCGCCTGGATGCCGTGGGTGTTCATGTTCATGCTCGGCAACTTCGCCAGCGGTCTGGTACTGTACTGGATCACCAACAACGTGATCACCTTCGTCCAGCAATACGCGATCATGCGCAGCCACGGCGCCAAGCCGGACGTGTTCGGCAACATCCGCTCGGGCTTCAAGCGCAAGCCCAAACCCGCCGAGGCCAAGGCCGCCAACGCGCCCGGGAAGCCGAAGAAGTGAGCGGCATGCAGATGAGCTTTCCCGAGGCCGCCCCGCCCGAGCCCGATGCGGCCGAGGCGGGGCGGCTTCTGTTTGCCGGCGAGGTCGACTTCCTCAAGGGCGTGGTCGCGATGTCGGGCCTGCCGCCCGCCGACCGGCTGGAGGTCTGCTTCGCGGGCCGCTCCAATGTCGGCAAGTCGTCCCTGATCAACGCGCTCACGGGGCGCAAGGCGCTGGCGCGTGCCTCCAACACGCCGGGGCGCACCCAAGAGATCAACTTCTTCGCCGCCGCCGACAGCCACTACATCGTCGACCTGCCAGGCTACGGCTTTGCCAACGCGCCGGTCGCGGTGGTCGAAAAGTGGCAGCGGCTGCTGAAGCAGTACCTTTCGGGCCGCCCGACCCTGCGCCGGGCCTTCGTGTTGATCGACGCGCGCCACGGTGCCAAGAAGGTCGACGAAGAAATTATGACGCTACTCGACCGCTCCGCCGTCCCGTTCCAGGTCGTGATGACCAAGATCGACAAGGTGAAGAAGAGCGAGCTGGAGCAGAGTCTCGGCCTGACTCGCGCCGCGCTGGCCAAACACCCGGCCGCCTATCCCGAGCTGGTGCTGACCAGCTCCGAGAAGGGCGACGGCATCGAGACGCTCCGCGCGATCATCGCGGGGCTTTCCTGACGCCTTTCCTGACGCATTGAACAGGGGCCTCTGATGAGGACGCAGAAGATGGATCGAGACTGGATCGCCACCGCCAAGACGCTCTCGGAAGCCCTGCCCTACCTGCAGCGCTATTCCGGCGCGATCGTCGTGGTGAAGTTCGGCGGCAACGCCATGGGCGACGCCGATGCGATGGCCGAATTCGCCCGCGACATCGTGCTGATGCGCCAGGTCGGCGTGAACCCGGTGGTCGTGCATGGCGGCGGGCCGATGATCAACGAGATGCTCGGCAAGCTCGGCATCAAGTCCGATTTCGTGCGCGGCAAGCGTGTCACCGATCAGGCCACCGTCGAGGTGGTCGAGATGGTGCTGACCGGTCTCGTCAACAAGCGCATCGTTCAGGCCATCATGGATGAGGGCGGCCGCGCCGTCGGTCTCTCGGGCAAGGATGACGACCTGATGGTCGCGGTGGCCGACGATCCCGAGCTGGGCTTTGTGGGGCGCCCGGTCGAGATGAACGTGCAGGTGCTGCGCGACATGTTCGGCGCCGGCATCATCCCGGTGGTCGCGCCGGTGGCAACCGGGATGGACCCGAACGAAACCTTCAACGTCAACGGAGACACCGCCGCCGGTGCCATCGCCGGCGCACTCAAGGCGGACCGGCTGCTGCTGCTGACCGACGTGTCGGGCGTCAAGGATGCGAGCGGCGAGGTCGTCACCCAGCTGTCCCCCGAGCAGGTCCGTCAGATGACCGCCGACGGCACCATCGCCGGCGGCATGATCCCCAAGACCGAGACCGCGCTGATGGCGTTGGAGCAGGGCGTGCGCGCCGTGGTGATCCTCGACGGTCGCCTGCCCAACGCGTCGCTGCTGGAACTGTTCACCGAGCATGGCGCCGGTTCGATCATCCGCTCGAGCGAGAGCCGGATGAAGCCGCGCAACGAGACATGAGCCTCGAGCTCGTCCTGATCCGCCACGCCAAGTCCGATTGGGGCGATTCCGGGCTGCGCGACCACGCCCGGCCGCTGGCGGCGCGCGGTCGCCGCGACGCGCCGCGCATGGGCGCATGGCTCGCGGCGGGCGGATACGTGCCCCAACTGGTACTCTGCTCGGATGCCGTGCGTACGCGCGAGACGCTGGCGCTGATGCAGCCCGAATGGGCCGAGGCGCCCGAGATCCGCCACGAGGCCACGCTCTACGCCGCCCCGCCGCGGCAGCTGTTGGCGGCCCTGAAGGGCGTGCGGACCCAGCGGGTGGCGCTTGTCGCCCACAACCCCGGCATCGGCCGCCTCGCCGCCGATCTGGCGTCCGAGGCCCCGGCGCATCCGCGTTTTCACGACTACCCGACCTGCGCGGTCACCGTGCTGCAATTCGATGCGCGGGACTGGGCCGCGATCGGCAAGGGTCGCGTTGCCGCCTTCGCCATTCCCGCCGACCTCTGAACGGCGAAAGGGGGGCCGCTTTCGCGCCCCCTTCCCTGCTTCGTTTCGTGACCGCTCGTCTTCGCGGCCCTTCGAGCCGCGTCGCGGTCAATGGCCGAGGATCTGGCTCAGGAACAGCTTCGTCCGGTCGGATTTCGGGTTCTTGAAGAAGGCCTCCGGCTCGTTCTGCTCGACGATCTGGCCCTGATCCATGAAGATCACTCGGTTGGCGACCTGCCGCGCGAAGCCCATCTCGTGGGTCACGCAGAGCATGGTCATGCCTTCCTCGGCCAGCTCGATCATGGTGTCGAGCACCTCCTTGATCATCTCCGGATCGAGCGCCGAGGTCGGCTCGTCGAACAGCATGATCCGCGGCTTCATGCACAGGCTTCTCGCGATGGCGACGCGCTGCTGCTGACCGCCCGAGAGCTGGCCGGGATACTTGTGCGCCTGCTCGGGGATCTTCACCTTCTCGAGGAAATGCATCGCGATTTCCTCGGCCTCGCGCTTGGGGGTCTTGCGAACCCAGATCGGTGCGAGGGTACAGTTCTCGAGAATCGTCAGGTGCGGGAAGAGGTTGAAGTGCTGGAAGCACATTCCGACCTCGGAGCGGATCTTGTCGATGTTCTTCAGATCCGAGGTGAGCTCGATCCCGTCGACCACGATCTTTCCGGCCTGATGCTCCTCCAGCCGGTTGATGCAGCGGATCAGCGTCGATTTGCCCGAGCCCGAAGGCCCGCAGATCACGATCCGCTCGCCGCGATAGACGGTGAGGTCGATGTCGCGCAGCACGTGGAACGAGCCGTACCACTTGTTCATGTTCGATATCTCGATCGCGACCTCGTCGGAAACCTGCATCTGGCTGCGATCGATGGTGCGGGCGGCGGTGGTGTCGGTCATCACACCCTCCTCAGTTGTGGCCGCGCTGGAGCTTTTTCTCCAGGTACAGCGAATAACGGGACATGCTGAAGCAGCAGATGAAGAACAGCAGGCCGATGAAGACGAAAAGCTCCCAGTAGATGCCGTTCCACTCGGTCGAGGCACGGATCGCGTTGCTGAGGCCGATCGGGTCCAAGAGGCCGATAAACACCACCAGCGTCGTGTCCTTGAACAGGCCGATGAAGGTGTTGACGATGCCGGGGATCGAGATCTTCAGGGCCTGCGGCAGGATGATCAGCCGCATCGATTGCCAATAGGAGAGGCCGAGGCTGTCGGCGCCCTCGTACTGGCCTTTGGGCAGCGCCGCGAGGCCGCCGCGCACGACCTCGGCGATATAGGCCGCGGCGAAGAGCGTCACCATGATGATGACCCGCAGCATCAGGTCGAAGTTCGTGCCAGGCGGCAGGAAGTAGTTCAGCAGCAGGGACGCGGTGAACAGCCAGACGATTAGCGGCACGCCACGGATGATCTCGATGAAGCCCACCGAGATCTTGTTGATGATGAACAGGTCCGACTGCCGCCCCAGCGCTAGGAGGATGCCCAGCGGCAGCGACAGGATGATGCCGGCGATGCCGATGATGAAGGAGAGCATGAAGCCGCCGAAGTCCTGGCTCGGCACGTATTCGATGCTCAGCGCCACCGCCTGCTCCAGTTCCCGCGCGAGCGGGCCCGCGGTGTAGAGCCAGTAGATGATGGGCAGCGCCGCTGCGACGATGGAGGCGATGAGCGTGCCTGCCAGGGGCGCCAGCGCCCGCCACGCGGCCCAGCCCAGCACGAAGCCGAGCGCGACCGAAACCGGGAACCAGATCGAGCCGCCCCAGAGCAGCCAAATCATCACGAAGGGCGAAATCGCGGTAAGCGCGAGCGCCTTGCGCGGCGTATGCGGGAACAGCACCGGCGCGATTGCGGCGAGGAAGATGATCAGTGACAGCACCGGGCGCCAGTAGAGTTCGCGTGGGTAGAAGCCGAACATCAGCTGCTGCCAGCGGTCGGTCAGCACTGCCCAGCAGGCGGCGGAGGTGCCCTCGGGCAGCGTGGCGTCGCGGATCTCGCGGCATTCGGTGAGCGACGAGGCGTCCCAGATGCCCCTGATCACCCATGGCATGGTGTGCGACAGCGCCCACCAGATCACGTAGAGCGAGATCAGCGTCGTGATGATGTTGAACCAGCCGGAGAACAGGTTCTCGCGCATCCAGAGGACGGCGCCGCGGTTGCCCGCCGGCGGCTCGGATTGCGGGATCATGCTCTCGCGGACGAAGGAGACGGTCTGCGCATGCGTGTCGGACATCTCAGCGCTCCTTCAGTTTCACGCGGGAATTGTAGAGGTTCATGGCGCTCGAAATGATCAGGCTGGTGACCAAGTAGAACAGCCCCAGCAGCAGCATCCCCTCCAGCTCCTTGCCGGTCTGGTTGATGGTGATGCCGCCCAGCGTCGATCGCACGTCCATGTAGCCCACCGCGATCGCCAGCGACGAGTTCTTGGTGAGGTTGAGATATTGCGAGATCATCGGCGGGATGATGACGCGCAGCGCCTGCGGCAGGATCACCAGTCGCATGGTGCGCGAAGGCTTGATGCCCAGCGCATAGGCTGCCTCAGTCTGGCCCTTGGAGACCGACAGGATGCCGCCGCGCACGTTCTCGGCGATGAATGCGCCGGTATAGAGCGACAGCGCCAGCCACAGCGCGATCAGCGAGTTGCGAAGCTGCAGCCCGCCTTCGAAGTTGAAGCCACCCAGCACCGGGCGCTCGAACTCCACTGGCATGCCGCGCCGGATCGTGTCGGACAGCACCACGGCGCCTGCCGGCACGGTGGCGATATCGACCGAGGCCGGCAGCGACAGCACGTTGCAGTTGCCCGCCTCGAGCGCGGCGAGCGCGCCTGCGGCATCCTCGACGGCGACGTAGTTGAAGCGGATTTCCTGGCTGCGCATCAGCCGGCGCAGGTTCAGCGATTCGGTGGAGAACGGCACCGCGCACGCATTGATCGTCTGCTGGCTGGCGGCGTAATCGGTCAGCGTCATGCCCTCGGTGGCGCCGGTGGCCAGCACCGGCTGCGTCACCCGGCCCGAGGTCATGCCCAGCGCCAGGAAGGCGACGGCGGTCGGAACGATCAGCAGTCCCAGCGTGCCCCAGCCGATCGGCAGGATGCGCCCGGTCTGCTCCTGCGTGCGATGCGCGTAGCGCCGCCAGAAGAAGATCGCGACCAGCGACACGAGGAACACGGCGAGCAGGATGCCCGCGCCCGCGCCCCAGAACGGCGCTGGGATGAACACGCCGCGATTGGTGATGGCGATGGTGTCGCCAAGGATCATCGAGGCGTCGCCGCCCTCGCGGAAATCGCGGGGCTGCGGCGTGGCCTCGGTCATCAGGGCAAAGATGAGGAGGATCCACAGCAGCACGGGGATGTTGCGGAAGCCCTCGACATAGACGGCCATCAGCTTGGCCACGAGCCAGTTCTTGGACAGGCGCAGCACCCCTGCCAGAACGCCGACGACGGTGGCCAGCGCGCAGCCCAGCACCGCGATCAGCAGCGTGTTGAGAATCCCCACCAGCGCGGCGCGGCCATGGGTCGAGGCGCTGTCATATTCGATCAGGCGCTGGTTGATATCGTAGCCCGCGCGCTGGCCGAGAAAGCCGAAGTCGAAATCCTTGCCGAGCGCCGAGAGGTTGGCGATGGTGTTCGATACCAGCCAGCTCAACCCCAGCATCAGCGCGATGAAGGCGATCACCTGGATCGTGAGGGAGCGGTAGCGGGTATCGTAGATGAGCTGGCTCGGCCGGAAACCGGCCTTCGGAGCATCCGAGGTCGTGGTCATGCAATGGTCCCCGTTGGTCCCCTCGCCGGTTGCGCGCCGGTTGCTCCGGCTGCGCCCTGCGCTCGGGGGGCGGCGGCGCTTCGCGCCTTGTCCGTGATTGGTGGGGAGGGGCGCGGAACGCCCCTCCCGGGATGCTTAGCGGAACGGCGGCGCGTAGATCAGGCCGCCATTGGTCCACTGCGCGTTCAGACCGCGCGCCAGACCGATCGGGGTGTTCTCGCCGATGTTCTTCTCGAAGATCTCGCCATAGTTGCCGCCGGCGGCGATCGCGTTCTTGGCCCACTCGTTCTCAAGGCCGATCATCGCGCCCAGCTCGCCCTCGGTGCCCAGCAGGCGGTTCACCTCGGGGTTGGTGCCCGGCGCAGCCGCCAGCTCATTGACATTGGCCGAGGTCACGCCGAATTCTTCGGCCGCTATCAGCGCATTGAGGGTCCAGCGCACGATGTCGCCCCACTCGTTGTCGCCGTGGCGCACCAGCGGGCCGAGCGGCTCCTTGGAGATGATCTCGGGCAGGATCACGTGCTCGCCCGGGTTCTCGAAGGTGGCGCGGGTCGCGGCGAGGCCGGAGGCGTCGGTGGTGTAGGCGTCGCAGGCACCGGCGAGGTACTGCTGCTGCGCCTCGGCGTTGGTCTCAACTGGGACCGGCTCGTAGCTGATGTTGTTGTTGCGGAAGAAGTCCGCGAGGTTCAGCTCGGTGGTGGTGCCGGTCTGGATGCAGACGGTGGCGCCGTCGAGATCCTTGGCCGAGGACACGCCCAGCGCGGTCGGCACGATGAAGCCCTGGCCGTCATAGTAGTTGACGCCGGCGAAATCGAACTTGAGATCGGTGTCGCGCGAGAAGGTCCAGGTGGTGTTGCGCGCCAGCATGTCGATCTCGCCCGAGGCCAGCGCGGTGAAGCGGGTCTGGCCGGTGGTGGGCACGAAGTTGACAGCGGTCGGATCGCCCAGCACGGCGGCGGCGACGGCGCGGCAGACGGCGACGTCGAAGCCCTCCCAGACGCCGTTGGCGTCGGGGGCGCCGAAGCCGGCCAGGCCGGTCACCACGCCGCAGTTCAGCTCGCCCCGCTCCTTGACATCGTCAAGCGTGGCGGCCTGCGCCGCTCCGGCGACGAGACCGGTGACGGTCAGCGCGCCGAAGAGTACGGATTTCTTCATGAATAACCTCTTCCTGAGTTGCGGCCCCTCTTGGCGGGGGCGGCATTCTTGTTGCCGGGCCGCCGCGCGGCACGACGATCTGCAAGGACCGTTAAGATCCCGACGGCGCCAGTTGGGCAATCTTTCGCCGTCAGGTCAAGAGCTGCCCCCTGTCCTTGCCGGACACAGACGCGGGGTAAATAAGCAGGGGCGCATGCAAAACGGGCGGTTCATCGATGAACCGCCCGCTCAGGATGCGCAGAACCGCTTGAGGTGCCGTCTAGTGCAGCAGCCGCCAGAAGGAGGCCGCGTCGAGAAAGGCGGTGCGCTTGACCTGCGCCATCGCCTCCGCCTCCTCATCGGCACCCCATTGTTCGATCTGCCATTCCTCGTCGAGCCGCGACAGCCGCCAAGCCTCCTCGGCCTCCAGACGCCCCTCGATGACCGCGAGCGCCAGCACCAGCGAGCCCGACAGCGCCACGAGATCGTGAAAGGCCGCGAGGGCGAATGGCTCCATCTCGCGCACCGGGGCGGACAGCCGCTCCAGCGCGGCCGCGTCCTGCGTCACCGGCATGACGCCGGATACGGTGGAGAGCCCCGCGCCGTAACGCTCCTTGGCCCAATCGAGCAAGGGGTCCCACTCGACCGCCTGCCGGGCCACCAGCTCGGCCGGGCCCAGGGCGCGGTAGCATAGGAGGTCCGAACCGCCATAGGCCGCCAGCATCTCGGCCACTTCGGCTCGCTGCAAGGCGACCTTGTCGATCGCCGAGTTCGAGGTGCGGGTGACCGGCATGCTGCGAGGATCGATCCGTTCCTCCTGGGCCTGCCACTCGGCGGCGACCGCCCGTGCCAGCGCCTGCGTCGGCAGCACCAGCGCCGCCTTGGCGGGGGTGCGCACCGGCCGGCTGTCGAGCAGCACCTGCCAGCCGCCCTCCGCGGGGGCGATGCCGGCCTCTTTCCAGAACCGCTTGGCCTTCCATTCGCTCATCAGGTCGTCTCCGTCAGCTCGTCGAGCGCGGGCGCGAGCCCGGCCCAGTCGTGGATGATCCGGTCGGCCATGAGCCCGGCCGCCGGCTGGTAGCCCCAGCCCACCCCGATCGAGGCCACGCCCGCGGCGCGCGCCATGTCTACGTCGAAGCGGGTGTCGCCCACCATCACAGCCCGCCGCGCCGCCACGCCGGTTTCAATGAGCGCGGCCTGGATCATCGCCGGGTTCGGCTTGGAGGGGTGGTCGTCGGCGGTTTGTCGGCTGTGGAACATCCCCTCCAGCCCATGCGCCTCGATCAGCCGGTCGAGCCCGCGCCGCGACTTGCCTGTCGCCACCGCCAGAAGCGTGAACGGCTCGCCCGCAAGCTGGTCGAGAGTCTCGCGCGCGCCGGGATAGAAGGGGCTGCTCTCGGGCCCATGCGCTCGCCGCAGATCGGCATAGGCGGTGCAGTAGGTCGCGATCATGCGGGCGCGGCTGTCGCCGTCCCGATCGCCGGCCAGCCGCAGGAAGGTCTCGGGCAGCGACAGCCCGACCCCCGACAGGACCCGCTCGCGCGGCGGCGTCTCCAGCCCCTCCGAGGCGAAGGCAGCCGCCATCGCGGCGAGGATGTCGCGCTGGCTGTCGACCAGCGTGCCGTCGACGTCGAAGATCACCAGCCGCAGGTCGCTCATGCCAGCGGGTCGTTCGGATCGAAGGGGTCCATCGGCGCCTCGCGCGCATCCCAGCCGAGAAAGTCCCAAGTCCGCTCCATGTGCTCGGGCAGCGGCGCCACGAGCTGCAGCACCGCCTTGGTCACCGGGTGCTCGATCTTCAGCGAGCGCGCATGCAGGTGCAGCTTGCGGTCGATCTCGGCGCCAAGGCCGGACCCCCAGCCATCGCCGAGGTTTTCCTGGCTCGAACCGCCATATTTGCCGTCGCCCACCACCGGGTGGCCGATCTCGGCCATGTGGGCGCGCAGCTGGTGGGTGCGCCCCGTCACCGGCACCAGAGCCATCCACGACACCCGCTGTCCCAGCGCGCTGATCGTGGCGAATTCGGTAGTGGCGCGCTTGGCGCCCGGCGTCTTGTCGACCTCGGCGGGGTGGATGCACTGCATCTTCTCGCCCTCGCCGCCCTTGCCATGGCCCATCGCCTTCACGAGACCATACTTGATGATGCCCGCGCGCGGCTGCGGCGCACCGGCGACGGCGGCCCAGTAGATCTTGCGCGTTTCGCGGTGCTTGAGGTTCTCGGTCAGCCCCTTGGCGGCGGTGCGGGTGCGCGCCAGCAGCAGCACGCCGGAGGTATCCTTGTCGAGCCGGTGCACGAGGCGCGGCTTGTCCTCGAAGCCGTCGCGCAGCGCTTCCGCGAGCCCGTCGACATGTTTCGCCACGCCCGAACCGCCCTGCGTGGGCAGGCCCGCCGGCTTGTTGATCGCGATGATATGGTCGTCGCGGTAGATCACGCAGCCGCGGATCATCTCCGCGTCCTTCTTGGAGATCTGGCTGCGATCGACCGGCCGGCTCTCGACCTCATGCGCTTCGGGGATCGGCGGCACGCGCACGCTCTGGCCGACCTGGAGCCGGGTGGCGGGCTTCACGCGGCCGCCATCGACCCGAAGCTCGCCTTTGCGGCACATTTTCTCGATCCGGGTCTGGACGAGATGCGGAAAGCGCCGCTTGAGCCAGCGGTCGAGCCGCTGGTCGCCCTCGTCCGCACCCACGGTGATGGTCTGCACGCCGCTCATGCGAGGCTCCTTGCGATCCACAGGCCCGCCGCGCAGGCCGCAATTGAGAAGATGACCGATCCCGCCACATAGGCCAGCGCTGCCCCGGCCCGTCCCGCCTCGACAAGCCGCAGCGCGTCGAGCGAGAAGGCCGAGAAGGTGGTGAAGCCGCCCAGCAGCCCGGTGATCAGGAGCGGCGCGAGTTGCGACGCGCGCCCCTCCAGCAGCACCCAGAGCGCACCGATGGCGAGGCTTCCGGCGATGTTCACCGCGACGGTGCCCATCGGGAAGACCACGGCCTGCCCGACGAGAAAGCGCAGGCTCGCGCCCGCGGCGCCGCCAAGGGCCACCAATCCAAGGGATGTCATCATCCGCGCGGTGTCGTTGGGCAGGCCCCGCTTGTCAAGCGCCGGCCTTTTCTACCCGGGATGCGCGGCCTGCCCGGACCCGGTGACGCGAGGTCTGTGGGGCGGGCGCCCCTGCTCCGCCGGGGCCGTGCTAGTATCGGCGGGCCCGCCCCGCGCCGGGGCGAATCGGCCTTGCAAAGGATCGGGACCATGGGACTGCTCGTCGAATACAGCCTTGCCGAGGGCCAGTCCGAGGCCCAGACCGCGGCGCTGCAGGATCTCGTCTCCGGCCTGAAGGCCGAAGGCGTGGAGGGCTTCAGCTATACCGGCTACGCCACCGAGGATCCGACCCGCTTCATCGGTGTGCTCGAGTTCGAGGACGATGCCGCGAAGCAGCGCTTCCTCGACAGCCGCGCCTTTGCCACCTATCGAGACGGCGCGCGGCCGCGCTTTACCGCGCCGCCGAAGACCACGCCGATCACCCGCGTCGCCTCGACGCTGGACTGAACGGCCCGGAGTCTCCCGACAGATGGACGAGATGCTCCTTGCCCGCGAACCGGTGATCCGGCTCGTCGCCTTTCTCGGGGTACTCGCGGCGATGGCGCTGTGGGAACTCCTCGCGCCGCGACGCCGCCGCGAGATCCCGCGCCTGCTGCGCTGGTCCAACAACCTCGCGCTGGTGGCGCTCGACGCGGTGGCGCTGCGGATCGCCTTTCCGATCGTGGCGGTGGGCCTCGCGGTCATGGCAGAGAAGCATGGCTGGGGCCTGTTCAACGCGTTCGGTACCCCGGGCTGGATCGCGGTGCCGCTGTCGGTCGTGGTGCTCGATTTCGCGATCTACCTCCAGCACGTGCTATTCCACGCGGTGCCCGCGCTGTGGCGGTTGCACCGGATGCACCATGCCGACCTAGAATTCGACGTGACGACGGGGGTTCGGTTTCACCCGGTCGAGATCCTGTTGTCGATGGGGCTGAAGCTGGGGCTGGTCGCGGCGCTCGGCCCGCCCGCCATCGCGGTGCTGATCTTCGAGGTGCTCCTCAACGCCAGCTCGATGTTCAACCATTCGAACATCCACATCCCCGCCCGCGTGGACCGGCTGCTGCGCTGGATCGTGGTGACGCCGGACATGCACCGGGTGCATCATTCGGTTCTGCCCGAGGAGGCCAACAGCAATTACGGCTTCAATCTGCCCTGGTGGGACCGACTGCTCGGTACCTACCGCGCGCAGCCCAAGAGCGGGCATCTCGGGATGACGCTGGGCATCGACCGTTTCCGCACCCGGCGCGACCTCTGGGTCGACCGGATGCTGCTGCAGCCGTGGCGTCGGCGCTGAGGCTCAGCGTCCCTCGCCACGGCGACGTTTCTCGCGCAGCCCGGAGAAGAACTCGACCCGCTTCCTGAGCTCCCGCTCATGCCCGCGATCGACTGGCGTGTAATAGACCGGGCGCTTCATCGTCTCGGGGAAGTAGTTCTGCCCTGAGAACGCATCCTCGGCGTCGTGGTCGTAATCATATCCTTTGCCGTAGCCCTGTTCCTTCATCAGCCGGGTCGGCGCGTTGAGGATATGCTTGGGCGGCGGCTCCGAGCCGGTCTTGCGGGCCTCGGCCATGGCCGCCTTGAAGGCGGCGTAGCCCGCATTGGATTTCGGCGCGAGCGCCAGATAGACCACCGCCTGCCCCAGTGCCAGCTCGCCTTCGGGGGAGCCCAGCCGCTCATAGGTCTCCCAGGCATGCAGACAGATCGTCTGCGCCTGCGGGTCGGCAAGACCGATATCCTCGACCGCCATGCGGGTGATGCGCCGCGCAAGATAACGCGGGTCCTCGCCACCGGTCAGCATCCGCGCCAGCCAGTAGAGCGCGGCGTCCGGGTCGGAGCCGCGCACGGATTTATGCAGTGCCGAAATGAGATTGTAGTGCTCGTCGCCGGACTTGTCGTATTTCGCGGCGCGCTTCATCAGCCGGGTGGTCAGCGCCTCGACCCCAAGCCGCGTCTCGGTCTTCCACGCCGCCACCTGCTCGATCAGGTTCAACAGCGCCCGGCCATCGCCATCCGCCATCTCGAGCAGCGCCTCACGCGCCGCACCGTCGAGCGGCAGCGATCGGCCCAGCTCCTTTTCGGCACGCTGGGCAAGGCGCTCGAGATCAGCGAGGTCGAGCCGGGTCAGCACCAGCACCTGCGCCCGGCTCAGAAGCGCCGCGTTCAGTTCGAATGAGGGGTTCTCGGTGGTGGCGCCGACGAGAAGGATGGTGCCATCCTCCATATGCGGCAGGAAACTGTCCTGCTGGGCCTTGTTGAACCGGTGGATCTCGTCGACGAACAGAAGCGTCCCCTGCCCGTTCGCGCGCCGGTGC
>Ga0310345_10000958_pt1 | contig 35242 bp, 31 predicted proteins | sample HC15DNA20500_MG_FD_204667 | JGI IMG/M metagenome (GOLD analysis project Ga0310345, IMG submission 204667) | Marine microbial communities from station ALOHA, North Pacific Subtropical Gyre - HC15-DNA-20-500_MG | ecosystem: Environmental > Aquatic > Marine > Oceanic | place: Pacific Ocean: North... | reverse complement strand
GTTACGGACTGCCGGACTTCGCAGAGGAACTCAACTACGGAGTCGATCTATCAACCATCTGAGGGTGGTATCAGATTGATGGGGTGAAGGTGCCCCATCAACCATTAAATCCGTATACCCGAAAAACTAAAGGCCGAGCTTATCGAAACTTAGATAGGATCTGAGGATATAGAAATTCAAAGCTGACCAGACCACCAGTTGCAAGCACTCACATACCCGCAATAACTGCCCCCTTAAAGGCCGGACAATCTATGCCATCAGAATCCGGCCAACTTATGGTTACACGAACAAAAACAGCTACTCATTCTCTAAACCTCGCTCGCTACCGCGCGCCAGGCCGCCTGCGCAAACACTTCCGCCTGTTCCGCCGGGGCACCCTTTACCCTGCCTGATAACCAGGCCCGGCAATAATTCTCTGACTGGCCGATCAACAAGGACGCATAGGTTTCCTTCGGCAACGGACGAATGACACCACTTTCCATGGCCTCAGCAAGGCGCTTTATCAGTGCGCCGTAGCGCTGCTTGTTACGCGTTTCCAGCTCGCTTTTGTGCTCACCCGAGGCCACCAGGCTACGGGCCTGGAACATGAAACGCGCCAGTGTGGGCTGCTCTGTCACCCAGGCAAGGTAGCTGCGGACCATGGCTTCAATGGCCCCGCGCAAGTCGGGGGCGGCCTCCATGGCCGGGCCGATATGTGCCTGCAAGTCATCCAGAGCAGCCAGAAAGATCGCCGCGACCAGGCCTTCCTTGTTGCCAAAGTGGTGATAGATGGTACCGATGCTGCTCTGGGATCGCTGGCGGATCACGTCGATCGTGGTGGCCTCCAGGCCCAGCTCATCAAAACAGGCCAGCGCACAATCCAGAATATGGCGCTTGTTGGCTTTTCTGAGCCCGGGGATAGCCCGCTCGAATACCGATTCCCTTATCTGCTCCACATTGCCCTCATTAGAATTTAACTCTAGAATAATATTCTATTACTTCATCATGGCCCGTTCCAGCCCGGATTCCGCCTGCCAGCCACCGTACCACCGACGAGGTTCCCCATGGCGACCACCGACACCACTGCCTGTATTCTCTGCTCCCGCAACTGCGGCCTGAGTGTGGAGATCGACGACCATCGGTTTACCAAAATCAAGGGCGACAAGGCGCATCCGTTCAGTCAGGGGTACATCTGTCAGAAGGCGGCGCGACTGGAACATTACCAGAATCATGACGATCGACTGACGTCCCCCATGCAGCGTCAGCCAGACGGTTCGTTCAAGGCGGTAAGCTGGGATGACGCGCTGGACGATATCGCCCAGCGGCTGACCCGTATTCGTGACCAGCATGGCGGCGACGCCTTTGCCTTTGCCGGCGGTGGCGGCCAGGGCAACCACCTGGGCGGCGCCTACAGCCAGCAAATTCGCAGCTTCATGAAAAGCCGCTATGGCTATAACTCACTGGGCCAGGAAAAGACCGGTGACTTCTGGCTGAACGGCCGCCTGTTCGGCAACCAGCAATGCCATACCACCGAAGACGTGGAGCACGCCGATTATGTGTTGTTCATCGGCACCAATCCGTTCCAGGCCCACGGCATTCCCAATGCCCGCGACACCCTGAAGCACATCAAGAAAGATCCGGAGCGGACCATGGTGGTGGTGGATCCCCGCCTGACCGAAACAGCGAAAATGGCGGACATCCATCTGCAGCTTCGTCCCGGTGGCGACGCCTGGCTGATGAGTGCCATGCTGGCGATCATCGTGCGCGACAATCTGCATGACCGGGAATTTCTGGCACAGCATTGCGAAGGCTTCGAACAAGTGGAAGCCGTGCTGCGCAGTATCCCGATTGCCGAGTACGCCGCCCAGGCCGACGTGCCGCTGGCCACACTGGAGCAGGTAGCCCATGGTTACGCCACCGCCAGGCGCGCCTGTTTGCGAATTGATCTGGGCATTCAGCAAACCCTGAACACTACCCTGAATGGCTATCTGGAAAAGCTGCTGTACCTGATCACAGGCAACTTCGGCGTGCCGGGTGGCAACAACCTGCACACCTTCTTTCTGCCGGTGATTGGCGACAGCGACGAGCGCAATCCCAAGTACAAGCGCACCGCTCATCACGGCATGTTCCCCATTGCCGGTATTTACCCGCCCAACATTCTGCCGGATGAAATTCTCCACCCGGGCGAAGATCGCATCCGCGCGGTATTTGTGGATAGCGCCAACCCGGTGATGACCTGGACCAACACCGCCGCCTACGAGAAAGCGTTTTCGTCACTGGAACTGCTGGTGGTGGTTGACGTGGCCATGACCGAAACCGCCCGCCTGGCACACTATGTCTTGCCCGCCGCCAGCCAGTTTGAAAAGTGGGAAGCCACCGGTTTCAACCTGGAATTCCCGGCCAACGGCTTCCACTTGCGTCACCCGCTGTTCCCACCCAGGGAAGGCACCTTGCCGGAGCCGGAAATCTATACGCGCCTGCTGGAAAAACTCGGCGCCATTCCCACCCGCTTCCCGACGCTGGAACGGCTGGCCAAACTGGAGCCCTCTGGCGCCGCGTACCTGGGCTTTCTGAGTGCCTTCGCCGCCACCCTGGCCAGCCACAAGCAATGGATGCCGTACGCAGCGTCCATTCTCTACCGCACGCTGGGCAAGGCCCTGCCGGATAACGCCGCCGCCACCATTCCGCTGCTGCCACTGGCCATTATTTACGCCCAGAAGCACTACAAGGCGGTCAAACGTGCCGGCCACAAGGGCAATCGCCTGACACTGGGCGCCAATCTGTTCAAGGCGATTCTGGCAGGACGTTCCGGCATTACCCTCAGCCAGCACCGCTTTGAGGATTTGTGGGGTTTTATTGCTCACAAGGACGGCCGCATTCACCTGGCCATCCCGGAAATGATTGAAGAACTGCGTAACCTCACACCGCCCAACACCACCGAGCACTACCCGTTCATTCTCATGGCCGGGGAGCGCCGCAGCTACAACGCCAACCAGATCTATCGCGACCCGGCCTGGCGCAAAGTCGACCCGCACGGCGCCATGCGCATGCACCCCGACGATGCCAACGCCCTGTCGCTCAGTCATGGCGAGCGAGCACGGTGCCGATCCGAGCACGGAGAAATTGAGGTGGTGATCGAAGTGGATGACAGCGTGCGCACCGGCATGGTGACCCTGCCCCACGGCTATGGGAACCGCTTCAAGGGCAGTGCACCGGTGGGGCCGGAACTGAACCGGCTAACCGGCAGCGCCCATTGCGATCCGCTGTCCCGGACGCCCTATCACAAGCATGTGCCAGTGATGATTGAGGCGCTGACCGACACCGCTGCGGCTAGCGCATAACGGGTCGATCTACGCACGGGCCCCGGGAGTAAAATCCAGGCGTCGGAGCCAGCTCTCGACGCCATTGCCCGGCCCGGTGAATCAATGCTTCGAAACCCGATCCTGATACGCGCGGGAAGCAGCAGAATCCTGCAGCAAGCGGTTCTGCGCTCCGGCCAGTTTTTTGAAAAAACGACCAACGCTTTCTGGCAACACTTCTTCGATGGCAGAGACCGGAGACAACCAGCGGGGCACGGTAATTTCCGATTTCCCATGGGCGCAAGAGGCCACAATTTCTTCCGCCACCGCCTCGGGTTTGGCCGCGGGCACACCGCGAATATTCAACCCTGCCGTTAATTCCGTCTGTACCGCCGAAGGCATCACCGTTGTGATTCTGACATGGGAATCCGCAATCTCGGTACGGACAGAGCGGGACAGGCTGGCCACACCAAACTTGCTGGCGGTGTAGACCGCCACACCTGGCAGCGTCATTTTGGCAGACATGGACGCCACATTGACGATGTGACCGTAATCCGACGCCAGCATGTCCGGCAGCACCAGCCGCATGCCGTTAATCACGCCACCCAGATTGATGGCGATTTCCCTGTGCTGGCTCTCCAGGGTCTGATCAATAAAGCGTCCTGTGCGTTGGATGCCGGCGTTATTCACCAATAAGGCAATGGGCCCCAAGTCTTTCGCCGCAGCCAGAAAGGTGGAAAAAGACGCGGGGTCTGCCACATCCAGTTTTACCCCAAGCGCACCGCCACCGATCGCCTTGGCCGCTTTTTTTACTTCCACCTCATCAATGTCGCCCAGCACCACCCGGGCGCCACGCTTGGCGAGTGCGCTGGCCGTTGCTTTGCCGATCCCCCGCGCCGCACCGGTGACACACACCACCGCACCGTCCAGTTTAATCGCCATGACTCAACCTCCCACGGGGTAGCGCAGACCAAAGTAGCCGGACAGATTCCAGCCAAAGTCATCGCGGATCAGCACGCGCCCCAAAAACACATCCGGAACAATCTCGACGATTTCATCACGGGTTTTGGGCAGGATCAGCGGGTTGTTGTGCTCGGGCGATGCGTAGTTGAGAGATCGCACCGGAATGTTGGGCGCCACAGGAGAATTATCAATGCAGTGGTAAAAATCGAACCCGATAAGTTCACCATTGATCTTGCGCAACTTGTAGTGCGGCATCACCGCCATGGCGGCTATTTTTGTGCTGCCCGTTAGGCGGTTGTAACCCGTGCCGTCGGTATTGAAGGTTTTTCCCGCCCAACCCATACCGCCCAGCATCCGGCCGAGTCGAATCAAATAATCCAGCCCTCTGAGCACCGGGTTGCCGTACAGGTTCATGTTGATTCCTTCACAATCCCCGTCCGGAGACTCCGGCGCCGAGCCTTCTGCAAACACGCCGGCCAGACGGTATTGCTGGGCCGGTTTCTGCAATTCCTGAAACAGTTCCCAGGCCAGCGCCTTTGCCTTGGACGGTTGTGTTACATGCATCTTCCTCAGGCTGTCCACATATGCCTGATCCGATACCGGCACTTTCGATGCCCGGGTTGTGACTGCCACGCTCATACTTTTCTCCATCACGATGACGATGTTACGCCAAATTGTTTTTGGTACAGATCTGTACCAATATTAGATTCAGGCGCTTCAGCGAGTCAACACCGCCTTGAGGGCCAGACGTTCGCTTTATAAGATGAGCACATCGGAGCCAGGCCACCCCCATGTCACATCCCAAACGCCCTTTTCTTGGCGAATCCGCCGCCACCCGAGTTCAGAATCGCCGTCAGACCCTGCTGGATACCGCCTTCGTAAAAGCCTCGGAGAGCGGCTGGAAGGGGCTGTCCATCCACCAGCTCTGCCTGGATGCGGGCCTGAACAAGCGCTATTTCTACGAGAGCTTCAAGGATCTCGATGCGCTCGCCGCGGCCTTGATCAACGACCTGACCGCCCAGCTGGTTCAGGTGGGGCAGAGCGCGGTGTTTTCAGGTTTGCAGGAAGGCAAGGAGACATTGCCACTGGCCACCCAGGCGTTACGCGCCAGTATCGGATGGCTCGTGGACGATCCTCGGCGTGCACGCATTTTGTTCAGTCTGGCCAACGATAATCCCGGTGCGTTGAAGCACCGGCAGAACGTCATCAAGACACTGGCGCAGACCTTGTCGGCCTTCAGTATCGAGTATCACCAGGCCGACGAGCCCCACGTTATTGCCAAGGTGGGTTCCGCCATGCTGATCGGCGGCACCATCGAGATCGTGGTGAGCTGGCTGGACGGGAACCTTGAGGTGTCGCTGGATGAACTAGTGGAAGACGTGGCGCATTTCTGGGTCGCCGTGGGCGAAAGCGCCATCAGTCTGACTCAGCGACGGCTGGATGAAAGATCGCAGGGTGGAAAGGGATGAGGGCGCTTCTGCGTTGGGGAGAAGTGATGGGGGCTGGTCTGGTCTGAAGTCGGACGTCGGACGTCGGACGCCAAAAACCAAACCCGCTTTGCACTGGCGTAACGCTTGGCACATCACCCAAGACCATGAGGCAGGCAGTTTTTTTGGTTTATCGCGGATTAGCGGGAATGACCTAGAGTAAAACCCTTCCGTAGGAGCGTCGCTCGCGGCGCGATTCCAGAACCAGGATCAAAAGCAGTTTCACCACAGAGGGTACAGAGGCCACTAAGCAGAATAGGTTTTCACTCTGTGTGCTCTGTGAGCTCTGTGGTAAATATCGTTTTTCAGATTTGGGCTATCGCGCCGCGAGCGACGCTCCTACGGAAAGGGGGGGGAGGCTTGAATCGAGATTTTCCCGGAAATCTGCGATGAACCATTTTTTGCTTTTCGCGTCCGACGTCCGACGTCCGACCATTCTCGCCTGCCTCAACCCTCCGGCGTTAGCGTCTTCACAATCATGTCCGTCATCACCACCACGATCTGGGCATCCTTGACCATCACCATGGACGGCGGTGTGGCCAGGTAGCGCGCCAGCGTAGCCATGGACGAATTGATCAGCACGAACAGCCGCACGTGGAGATCCTCCAACGGGTAGTCGCGATAATTGGCCCGGAACCAGGTCATGGCGATGTCCAGCAACTGCTGCTCCAGCAGGGACATGGCGTACTGGGGGGACAACTGGTTCCAGTGCTTGGCCAGTTCCCGTACCACCGGATCGGCGCGCAGCGTCTGCAGGGTGAACATCAACGCCGTCTGCACCAGCACCGGTAACGGCAACCGCGCCAGATCCAGCTCGACTTGCTGCCGGGTGAATCCTTCCATCAGTTTGCGCGCCTGCCATTCCAGGACCGCTGCCACGATCTCTTCCTTGTTCGTGAAGTAGTGGTACAGCGAGGCAATGTTGACCCCGGCCTGATCGGCGATGTGATTGGTGGTGGTGTATTCCAGGCCCCGCTCTACCAGGGTGGCAGCTGCCGCCTCGAGAATACGGTCCACCATCTCCCGGGAACGGCGCTGTTTCGGCTGTCGGCGCATGCCATCCTCAAACACAAGTTGAATTCAAGTAATTGCTTGAATTAGCTTACTCCCATACCGATATTCAGGCGAGGACTTCCTGCATGGCCAAGGCCCCAACCGTGATGAACACATCCAGCAACCACACCGGCGCTAGACCTGCACCAACCCGGGTGCGTCCCTTCGAGGTCACCCAGAAACTGCCACGCTTGCAGAAGATGGTGTTTGGCAAACAACTGGCGCCCACCCGGGAACGTTACGACCAGCTGGTGGATGCCCTGTGGCAAGGCGACGAGCCCATGGACGCCCTGTTGGACTGGATCATGGAAGACAATGCCCGCGAGCGCCGCGGCATGTATGACAAGGCCGTCAAGGAAGGCATCGACGCCGTGGACAATGCCCCACAGCCCCTCAAGGATTTCTTTGCTCTGGTGGATCGGGACCCGGCATGGCTCGATCGCGAGTTACTGGAAGAAGGCGTTGGCGTCGTGCAGAGTCTGGGCGAGTTTGGTCTCTACATCATGCGCGACCAGGCGCTGATGGTGGGCTACCTGCTGAGCGGTTTCAATCATGCCCTGGTGGCCACCGGTGCACTCAACAAGGGGGCGTCCCAGCGTACCGGTGAAACCCTCAAGTGGTGGATGGACTGCACCGAACATGGCGGCATGGAGCGCTTCGGCGAAGGCTTTATCAACACCCTGCATGTGCGCTGGGTGCATTCCATGGTGCGCCGCCATCTGCAAACCCGAAAGGAATGGGACAACAATGAGTGGGGTATCCCGGCCAACCAGACCGACATGATTGCCACCTATCTGGCGTTCGGTTCCGTGCTACTACTCGGCGTGCGGCTGGGTGGTGTCATCATCACGCCGCACGAGTCCCGTGCCGTGATGCACCTGTGGAAATACGCCGGCTGGCTGATGGGTGTGGAAGAAAAGTGGCTGGTGGATTCCGAGATGGAAGGCTTCCGCCTGCTGCGCCACACCCAAGCCACCCAGTCCCGCCCGGACTGGACCAGCAAGGAACTGGGCGAGGCGTTGTCCAAAGAACCCTTTGACCGCATCTACCCCTGGAAAAATAAATTCCCGCGCTTACACAAGCTGTACCTGAAATACGAATACCACTCGCACCTGAGCCTGACACGTCTGTTCCTGTCCCGCGAACAGATGAGCGCATTGGGCCTGCCCGCATGGGTGTTGCCCTGGTATCCGGCCATGACCACACCGCTACGGATTGCCCGCGGCGTGCATCAACGGGCCAGCCGGGCAGACAAACGCACGCTGGAGAAGAAGGGCCGGGAGCAGCAGATCTATCGCATGAAGGCGGTCTTCGGCGAACGCGAACACGGCATTATCCAGCCGGACGAAAATCACCCTGCGCATATTGGATAAGCCATCCATTGAAAAGCAGGCTCATCGCAAATTTGAGGAAAACTGCGAGGTTTAGTCGGACGTCAAACGTCGGAGGTCTGACGCTCAACCCCAACCCGCCTGGGTGCGGAAATACCGACCTTGCGTTACTGGTGTGGCGTTGCGGAAAGTAAATTGCGTAAGCAGCCCAGGCCGTGAGATTGAGGCTACGGGTTTTCTGCCTTTTGCGTCAGACGTCCGACTTCCGACGTCAGACCAATCTGTTTTCCCGCTAATCAACATGAACCTAAAATGAGCCCCCCCGCGGGAGCGTGCCTGCACGCTCCCACCATTTGATGCCCCCTCAAGAAAACCGCTTGCGTAAATTGCTGACAGAACGCTGTACTTTGGATGCTCCCATCAGTGCCTTGAACGTCCAGCTATTATCCGACGGCATGATCCCCGCCGACTGGGCGGCATCCAGAAAATCCCAGAGGGTTTCACCGAAGTACATCTTGCCCTCCTTGTTGAAGTGATAGCGATCCACCGCACGGCATTGCACAAAGGTACCGTTGCCATACAACACCGGCGCACTGTCGTCATAGGGATAGAACTTGAGCGCCCCGGAAAAATGGCCACTACCGTAATAACGCACCAGAATCCGTTGCTCTCCATTCGCCGCCACATCCACGTAAACCTCACCCGGTATCGGGTCATAGCGCCAGTCGGGAATGGCATCAAAGAATGAAAAGTTGTAGTCCACAAACTCCTCGAGCCCTTTGATGGTTCTCCCAAAGGTTGTCGGGTCCAGGTACTCCAGATCATCCGTATACAGCTCATGGTTAAGCGACATGTCTCGCATGAGCCAGCTCCACCAGTACTTCTTCGCCCACTCCATCATCCAGCCAATCTCAAGGCCGTGGTCACGATAAAACACAATCTTGCTTTCGAAATCCGCAAACCACTGCTGCGTCATGGCCCGCAACTCTGCCTCCTGCAAAGTACGCACTTGCCCGAAACCCCGATTGCCCGGCAAATACTCCGGCACATCGCCTTGCAGTCTCGGTTGCGCGATGGCCTGCTGGAAGCGTTCCTCTGAAAAACCACCATGCTGCATGTCAGGTGACACCATTTTGTTCTCCTTGTCATAACACTGTCAGTTCCGGGACTTGTCAGTCACCATTGCATCTGGAACCATACGGTATCAGATTTAAATAAACAATCACCTGAAGATGGAAACGGGGACTATGGCTTTGACGACCGTGAAGGTTCTGGGGGATGGACCACTGGCACAGGCATTGCTTTCAGCCTGCACGCCACAAATCGCATTGGTAGGTAGTGCCACAGAATCCGGGGCAGCCGGAGCGGATTGCGCGGTCATCACCGAACGGGAGGCGACCACGGAAGACACCATCATTGCCCTGCTCAAACAGGGCATCAGTGTTATCTGCGCACTTCCCGTCGGCCAGTTTCAACCAGAGCTCAGCACGATCCGTCAGCTCTGTGAGCAACATCAGGCAGCCTTCCACCAGACTTCCCTGCTCCCACAGATGCTGAGCGAAAGATTGACCATGACCCTGAGCAAGGGGCTTGAACGCATCGATCATGTTCGCATTGTGCAGAGCACCGATGTCTCGGGGGTCAATATGGCGCCATGGGGCGGCCTGCGGGCGTCTGGCTTGTGCGAGTCCCCGGACAAGCTTGAACTCCTACAGCAACAACGCACCCCCAATGCCCATGCCATTGCCTGCAATATTGCCCTTCAACTGTATGGCAACGCAGAGCCTGTGCGTTTGGAAGCCCGCCACCACGCCACGGTGGCTGAACACACCGTGACACTGCCTGACGGCGAGATTCAGGCAGGCACCGTCAAACAGTGTGTCTATCACCATGACGCCTGGCTGGGTGACAGGCACTTCCTGACACTGGAAGAGCACTGGCACCCCGGGGGCGACGATGCCAGCTGGGGGAACGACATCCCCTATGGTCATATCACCGCCCCCTGCGCGTTCACCGTACAGATAGAAGGCCATCCCGGGAGTTTCAACAGCCAGTTGCAACTGGACGGCCAACCCGGCACGGACGATCCGTTACTGGCGGCCTCGGTACAGGAAATCCTCAACCTTGTACCGGCAATGACCAAGACCAACACCGGACTGCTCTACAACGATGCCACGCCCCGCTACCAGCTGGATGAGCGCATGCCCGGCTCCGGCGTAGCCAGGGCCACCGCCTCACGCCCCGACAAGCCACTGCGGGTCGCCATTTGGGGGCCCGGTGAAATTGGTGGTGCGGTGATTCGTGCCGCGCTGCAGCGTGATTATGTGCAGCTGGTAGGAGCCAAGGTGTTCAGCCCACATAAACACGGCAAGGATATCGGAGAACTGGCCGGGGTGGGGCCCATCGGCGTCAAGGCCACCCGTTTCACCACCGAGATCCTCGCGCTGAAACCGGACTGTGTGATTGTCACCCCACAACCGCGCTCCATTACCGAAGGGCTGGACGATGATGTCATCACATTGCTGGAAGCGGGCATCAACGTGATCACCTCTGCCGCCTATCACAACGTCACCATGCCCAACTGGCTGGGCCAGTCGCAAACCCCCAGCGCCCTGCTGAATGCCGTCGCGGGCACGACTTACATGGGCCAGAACCGGGCCGAGGATGTGCTGTTTGCCGTCAACTCCGCCGTGATCCCCAAACTCACCCAAGGACGGCTCGGCAAACTGGTCACCCCACTGATGGATCGGCTGCTCGACCATGCTGTGCGCAAGGCCATGCCTTACCGGGCCACTGCGCAACGCCTGCAGCGCGCCTGCGAGAAAGGTCACGCCACCCTGCATGGCACCGGGGTGCACCCCACGTTCATGGCGGAACGGGTTGGCATGCAGCTGGCCGCCATGGTGGCCAATCCCCGACACGTGCGCTTTATCGAAGCGGCAGATTTCAGCTACATGCCGGACGGCATGTGGGGCGGCCTGCAAACACTGGGCTTTGGCCGGCCAGCCGACCAGCTTGATGAACATTTTCTTATCGCCAAGGCGGGTGATTTTTACTACGGCGACGTGATCGGAAACGCCGCTCATCTGATGTATAACCTCCCCTGCTCCGCAGTGCGCGTGGAACGCCATTTCCGTGCCCTCCCCGCACAACAGGAGTTCCAGGTGGGCAGCCAACTTATCCGTAAAGGGCACGCCGCCGCCCTGCATATGGTGCACAAGGGGTACATCGGCGAGCACCATTTTTTCACCAACGAGGAATGCTGGTATCTGGGGCCCGATCGTGAATATCGCGGTGACGATCTGCCTTTTGGTCACTTCCAGACGCCACTGAGCTATACCATCCAGGTAGCAGGCGAAAGCCAGAACCTGGACATGCAGCTGAGCATGGACGGTACCGGCAAGGCCGCAGACATGATGGCCGCCGCCAACACCGAAACGGCCGATGGACGCTGCCAGCTGGGCCAGGCCTACCGGGAAGCCGGCATCACCAACCCGATCACCAACGCCACTGCCATGGCGATACTGGATGCCTTACCCGCAGTTTGTGCCATGCCACCCGGGGTCGCCATCGATGATGTCCGCCCCGGCCTGCTGCCATTTTGAAGGACACAGGGCATCACCGTATGATTCGGCCTAACACTTTGCTGCCTGGACCCGGCTCATGACTGCGACTTCACGGCTTTATCAAGGCACCTCCACCGAGGCGCGCATCGAAGAACGGCGCCAGCGACTACTGCAAACCGCCTTCGATGCCATGGCAGACAATAGCTGGCGGAGCATGTCGATCAACCAGATATGCCGTGACGCCGGGCTGACCAAGCGATACTTCTACGAAAGTTTTGACTCGCTGGATGAACTGGCCGACAACGTGACAGCACAACTGTCTGGCAAGGTCATCGAGCTGGCATTCAGTGCCGCCGCAGAGGGCACTCAACAACGCCTGCCCAACCTGGAACTGGCACGCAAGGTGATGAAACAGGTCCTCGGTTACCTTACCGATGATCCTCGCCGTGCCCGTGTGCTGTTCGGCGAAGCGGCAGATAACCCGGTAGCACGAGCCAACCGGCGCAACGTGATCAGCGCTCTCGCCAGCGCGGTTAACCAATACGGCCACCAACACTATCAGGCAGGCAACAAGACCGACCCGATCGCGACGCTGACCTCATCCATGCTGGTGGGCGGGACGATTGAAGCCATTCTGCTCTGGCTGGAAGGGGGAATGGACATGGGCCGCGAGCAATTCATCGACGATGTGGCGGAGATGTGGATGATCAACGGGGATGCGGCTGCCGCAATAGGCAAGCGACGTAACTGAACTGTGTTATTGCTCGTACCCTGTAAAAAGCGTGGCGGACTCACCCTCCAGCACATACCCGGCTGTTCCGTATTCGGTATCCTGACTGGACACCCTGAGCGTGCCTTCCAACCACATGGCATCCACAGCCAGGTCCAGAGGCACGCCTCGTCCTTTCATTTTGACCAGAATAATCTGGTTCCGCGGCGGTGGTGGGGTATGGATACAGGCACCGAAATACGGTACCAAAAGAAATTCACGTACATATTCTTCGTCACCATCCAGCGGCACACCGTAGCCAGGCAATCGAACCTGAAGACCATCAAGCGATGACTTCAAGGGAGCTTCTCGCCAGGCCTTGTCGATGGCATCCATCATCCGTTCACCACGGTCGCCTCCATCGGCAATCGCGTCTGGCGCCTGTTCCTCGCCGTAAATCTCGTCAAACAAGTCACCGTAGATCGTCGCCGGATCATAGCCATCTGGCACCAGCTCTTCCCATTCCAGTTGGCGGGCCGCCTGTGCAGACAACGACAGCATTAACGCCAGACAGAAAGTGAGCACACGCATCATTCAGTTCCTCGGGGTCAGGCCATCGGCAAGACTATTACGAAACGCTTTCTCTGCCGGAATCAGACCAACCAGAGAACCCGCCAGCAGAATACTCCCCAGCGCAGGCAACTCCCGAACCGCCAGAAAAGTATCCGGCAGTTGTAATGCCCCGTGCTCCAACGCCACTGCGGCAAGCGACCACTGCCCAACAAACAATACCAGCAAACCCAACGCACACCCCATCAAAGTAAGACACAGGCTTTCGCCGGCAATCAAACCATACACCGCCAGCCGCCCTGCCCCTGCGGCGCGAAGCACGGCAAGCTCATGGCGCCGCCCTTCCAGGGCCGCCAACACGGTGGAAATAAGCACCAACAAAGCCACTACCAGGACCGCCAGGGAGGTGGCCCTGAGCGCGTTCTCACCGGCGGCTGTGATTCGCCACAAACGTTGCAACTGAACACCAGGGATAATGGCGCTAAGGGGTTCCCCGGCATAACGGGACAACTCTCGCTGCAGGCTTAGCACTGCCGTCCGCCTCTCCAGCCCCAACATCACCGCATTCACCGAATCCGGCTTGTTGGCCTGCTGCCCGGGCACGGGGGGAATCCCGGAAAGGAACGCCCCGCCTCGATGGAGCTGTGCCATGCCTTGCAGGGAAATATGGACGCTTTGATCCACCGGTGTACCCGTAGGGGCAAGAATACCCACCACCGTAAAGGGATGATTATCGTGTTCAATGATGGCCGGGCCGCTGGCACCATGAGCCAGCACAATGCTGTCGCCTGCCTGGTAGCCGAGCCGGCTGGCCACCGCACTGCCCAGCACGGCCTGATCTGCGCGGGCAAACCACGCCCCGGATTGCACCGACAGAGGTTGGTTTCGTCCATACCGGAAATGCGCCAGATAACGGTCATTGGTCGCGACCACTGGATACCCCCGATGCGAATCCCCCAAGGCAATGGGGATCCACCATTTCACATCCGGATGATTGGCCAGATGCTCAACGCTGCTCCAGCTGATGCCTGCAGTCGGGTCGCTGAGACGGAAAACACTATAGAGCAGAATGTTCATCGGCCCCCCGCGGGCACTGACGATCAAATCGATGCCAGACACCGTACTCGCAAAGTTCGCGCGGACCTGATGACGCACCCGGTCGATACCGAGAATCATCAATACACTGAGAGCGATAGCGGTCACGACAAGTAACGCGGAGGTACGTCGTGTTCGCAATGAGGCCAGCATCACTCTAAACATGGCGGCCTCCGGCCAAATCTGCAAAGGCAATACTGCGCTGAAAATACGGCGCCACCTGGCTGTCATGACTCACCATCAGCAAGGCACTGCCCGCCTGCTCGCAGAGTTCACTCAGCAAATTCAACAAGGTGTCGCGACTATCGTCATCCAGTGCCGAGGTCGGTTCATCTGCGATGATCAATTCCGGCTTGCCGAATAGCGCCCGGGCAGCAGCAACCCGTTGTTGCTGGCCAAATGACAACTGCCAGGCGGGTAGGGCCGCGCTATGCCGATCGATCCCGAGGCGGTCGAGCAGGGTCAGGGCCGCCACAGTACGTTGCGATCTCCCGTGCGCGTCTTGCCGCTTGCAACGCCGACGGGAAAAACCCGCGCTCAAACAGACATTTTCCACGGCACTCAGATAAGGCAATAAATTAAACGCCTGGAAAATAACCCCCATGTGGTCGGCGCGCACGGCATCGCGGCGGCGCTGTGGCAACGATGAAAACGGCTGGCCAACCACCTCAATCGTGCCTTTCTGAGTCGGGCGAATACCGGTAATCAACGACAGCAACGTGCTTTTGCCACAACCACTCGGTCCGTGGAGCAGCACACGCTCACCGGCACGCAAACCCAATACCGGCACCTGCAAAATCGCATTCTGATGACCGGGATATCGGTATTCCAGTCCGTTTAGTTGCAGTACCTGATTCACCGTTACTCCAGAGGGATACGGGTTTCTCCGGGAGAGAGCTTCAGGGCACTCTGGCCTTGGGGCAGCAACAACACTACCTCAGTCGTCAGGCGGGAGAAGGTTTGCAGAAACGGCAAGGTCACTTTGCGGAGCCCGGCCGGAGAGCCACAGGAAAAAGTCCACTCATTTTCCACATCCTGGTGCTGGTCGTGGTCGTGGTCGTGGTCGTGGTCGTGGCCAGCCTCTACCGAACCGGTTGTCGGAAACAAGGTCTCCACGGTGCTGACTGTGCTATGGACCAGCTCACAGTCCGCTTCTGCAGACGGTTCAGGGGGCACGACGCGCGCCAGTTGATTGTCATAGCGCACCCGCGCGGGCGCATCGACGGGTGCCGATTCGGTGCCCAGAATATCCATTAACGGAGCACGAAAGGTCACCATCAACTCATCCCCCTCCACAACAACTGCGGCTTCCGCCTGGCCATGCTGATGGATACCGGCAGCGCTGGCGGGAGACACGACAGCCAGCATCGCGATGATCAAGAGCCATTCAAGACGTACAGGACGTGGGTCGATCATCATTCACCTCGCAGTGTCGGCAGGCACGAATATTGGCCACGTGAGTGGCGACCAGACAAAGTCCGACCACACTGGTCAGCACCGGTTCCCACAGGGTACCGTGCATTACCTCTTCCAGCGCTGCCAACAAACACAGCAACGTCAGCGCCAGTGTCCCCGTTACCAGCACGCCAGGCTTGCGATGTTGTCGATAACCCAGCCCCATCGCCAAGACACTAACGGGAACGATCATCACTAGCATGGCAACATGGAACACTTCATCCATTGCCCCCATTACCGACAACAACCCCAATGCGAACAGCCCGGCCAAACTGGCGAGGCAATGAATCATGCACAAGCCGGACAACACAATGGCTGCCAGATCCAGACGTGCGCGCTGCATACTCTTCTCCTGATGCCCTCTCATGACACTGAACAGCGGGCACAGCGACCATGGACTTCAAGCAAGGGATCCTGCTGTATCACAAAGCCAACGCCATCCAGGGTTTGCTGGAGCTCGGCCATTGCTCCCCCCGCCATGGGGGTTTCCTGAACACCGCCACAATCATCACAAAGCAAAAACACCGTGCCATGATGATCATGCTGACAAGTGATGTGGCCGCAAGCGAGATACTGGTTAGTGGAACTGAGCCGGTGAGCCAGCCCTTGCTGAACGAGAAAATCCAGAGCTCGATAAATCGTGGGGGGCTGTGCATTGTCCTGGAAGCGCGCCTTGAACTGTTCCAGCAGCTGGTAGGCGGTCTGAGGGCCATCCTGACTGAGCAGCAAGTGCATGACCTGCTTTCGCTGCGGCGTCAAACGCGCCCCTTGTTCACGACATTGTTGCTCGGCGCTGGCAAGGATGCGCTCATGACGACTCATACTGCCTGTCCTCTAGATATCCAGTGTTACCAGCAAACGCTGCTGGCCAGGAGAGAGGGGCGGCGAACGATGCACCACACCCCGCCCGTCATTATCCTGCCAGGTATCCCCTTTGAACAGGGCGACCTGCCCCGCCAGTAGTTGCTCTATCCTGTTTTCAGGGTAATGCCCCTGTTGATCCTGGCCCGGCAACAACAGTTCGTCGCTCACGGCATCTGCCGGTAACCACTGGCTGCCCGGCCCACCATAGGTGCACAACATGCGCACAGGAATGCGATCTACGTGAAAGCGCGGACACAAAGGTTTTTCCAGCGCGGTAACACGCAGCCCAACGCCACTGACACCAAACAAGCACCCGACCATTTCCGACAACAGCGCCAGATCCTCACGCAGCCCTGCAAATGCCGCTCCCGGAATCAGTGTCTGCAAAGCACCGACAACGCTGCTACCACCGTCAAGCCAGGTGCGTACCGCCATGCGCTGCTCGCAAGCCAAAGCAACCACCTCGGAAGATACCGGGCTGATCCGATCCCAGATCGCCACAAAAACATCATTATGGCCAATCTCGGCCAGCACACCGGCCTCTTCGTGTATTGCTGTGGCGGCCTCTGGCGCCAACAGGTTTGCGCGCGCATTCACCCTGCCATCTCCCACTCCGGGAAAGGATCTTCCAGCGCTTCCCAGGCGGCCTTCCCCGCCAGCATTTCCTGTTCGCTCAACAAGCATGCATCCAGCGATTTCCGCGTGGCGTCAGGTACCAGGTGGTGACCGATAAACACCAGCTCCTGGCGCATGTCGCCAAACGGTTCCTGCCACTTTTCCAGGATCATGTCGCGATATTCCGGATCCGTGGGCCAGTGCTGGTCCGGCACTGTTTTCCAGAACAGTCCCGCCGGGCCGTGATGCACGATGTCACCCGCCTGGCTCCAGTTCCCGGCAAACTGCGGGCGCGTGGCCAGCCAGAAAAAACCTTTCGACCGCAGCAAGGTGCCGTGGGGCCAGGGCTGCTGCAAGAACTCCCAGAAGCGTCGTGGATGAAAGGGGCGGCGCGCTTCGTAGGTAAAGCTGGAAATACCATATTCTTCCGTCTCCGGAAGATGCTCCCCACGCATTTCCTTCAACCAGCCCGGCGCTTGCCTGGCCTTCTCGAAGTCAAACAACCCTGTGTTAAGCACCTCGTGTAAAGGCACCATGCCATGTCGGACAGGGATAATCCGCGCATCCGGGTTAAGAATCCGCAGGGTGACTTGCAGCGTATCCAGATCCTCATCACTGACCAAGTCAGTCTTGCTGATCAACAGGACATCGCAAAACTCGACCTGCTCCACTAACAGATCGACCACATTGCGCAGATCCTCTTCACCCAGATTCTCTGCCTCCTGTTGAAGATTGCGGGTACTGCGGTAGTCACGCAAAAAGTTAACCGCATCCACCACCGTGACCATGGTATCCAGACGTGCCACCGTGGACAGGCTCACACCGTCCTCGTCTTCAAAGGTAAACGTTTCTGCCACCGGCAACGGCTCGGAGATGCCAGTGGACTCAATAACCAGATAGTCAAAACGCCCCTCACTGGACAGCCGGGTCACTTCCACCAACAAGTCTTCACGCAAGGTGCAACAAATACAGCCGTTACTCATTTCCACCAGTTTTTCTTCGGCGCGATTGAGCGAAACATCCTGATTCACCAGAGCGGCATCGATATTGATTTCACTCATATCGTTGACGATCACCGCCACTTTCAATCCCGAACGATTATTCAGGATGTGATTGAGGACCGTGGTTTTGCCTGCTCCCAGGAATCCGGACAAAACGGTAACGGGTAGCTGGCGGTCAGGGCTAGCGGGTTGGGTTTGCATAGTGCTATCCGGTTGATGGATTGATGAATGGAAAGCATGGCGGGCTTCTGTCAGGCACCGCCTTCATGTCATCCCGCCCAACACCCTTCGGCAGAATCTATGGCGGCACTGCAAGGTATTCCCTCACCATTCAATTGATATGTTATAACATATCAATATATGAGCTCAACCCTTCCACCAGGTACGAGAAACCTACAGGGGCGGGGTTGCGGTAACGCGGGAAGGAGCAGCCCTATCCTTTCAGGCTGGGCGGTAATGGGTGACTGCGTTTCGACTGCTTAGTAAACCCGCATCAAAAAAATGCCCCCGTACAGGGAAATCCGGGGGCACAACGGAGTGCAAGAGGCTGCGGGACAGGAGGGCTATCCCGCGGTCTACACCGGGTACTGCTTCATCAACTTTTTGACCATTCTCTGAATATAGGCATTAAAAATGCCCAGGCATGTGACGAGCGACAAAGCCGGTAATCTTGCCCATCGCCTGGGGATGATCATCCAACTGGCCTACCGGGTACTGGATCCGAAACAACCCGGCATCAGCCACGGTGCAGAACTCGCCCTGGGCGTTGGCAGAAGACTGCTGAAAACCCTGATGGGCGACAACTGGCACCCGCATCCCATGCTGTTGGAGCATGGCCCCCAGGCTCCGCTCAGGGCGTACCGGCAACTGCTGGGCATCACCCCACAGTTCAACAGCGACACCACCGCCATCCTGCTGGACCCGAAAGAACTCGACCTGCCCCTCAGTGAAGCTGACGCTACCTTGCACAGGTTGATCCGCCAGCACCTCGATACACTGCAACAACTCACTGATCTGGAAGTCCCCGGCTACGTGAGCAACCTGCTACGTGACCTGCTTCCCCAAGGGCGAGTCACCGTAAATCAGGTGGCTGACCTCATGGCCATGAGCCGCCGCACCCTGCAACGACGCCTTGCCGACTCCGGCACCTCGTTCCAGCACGTCCTGGATGAAACGCGCCAAGGCATGGCGCTGCGTTACCTGCGCGACTCTGATCTGCAAATAACACAGTTGTCAGATCTGCTCGGCTATGCTGACCTTAGTGCGTTCTCCCGGGCCTTCACTCGCTGGTTCGGCAAACCACCCTCTCGCTGGCAACGCGACACGCCCTAAACGGAAAGAGAGCCTCACCATGGACGCAAGAAAAACTCTCGCCCCGGCCTGGCAAGATCTACTTGAGAATCTGCGCCGGGAGGGAAAACAGGACGCCGCCGATGCCATCGAAGACGCCCTGAAAAAAGGGAAGAACGTGCAGGCCGTACAACTGGCCCGCTCGCTTGGCGTGTTACCGGAGGACTAGGGAGCCTCTGAATAACTCCTTGCGTACTCAGCGTGGCCTGGAGCGTGCAGCTGTTGTGTCTTGCCTCGATGGTCAGGGTGGCTCCCTTTCCGAGAGGCAAGGCGCAGCAGATGGGCGCTCCAGGCCGCGCCCTCCGGGTCTCCCAGGCTGGCTCGCACTCGTTGTTGCACTTTCTCGACAGGCAACCAGCATGCCATCAAAAGTGCGCCTAGATTGCGAGCCAGCCTGAAAGACTGAGCATGCAAGGAGTTATTCAGAGGCTCCCTAGCGCCGGCGAAACTTGCCCGGCGACATACCCGTCCAGCGGGTAAAGGCATGAATAAAGCTGGCGGTTTCTGCATAGCCCAGTCGTTCTGCCACCGACTCCACACTCAGACCCGCCGTCTCCAGCAACTCAATGGCCACCCCTTCACGAATCTCTTCCATTAACGCCCGGTAACCACTGCCTTGTTCTTCCAGGCGCCGGCGAAAGGTACGCGGACTCATATCGAAAAGTGACGCGGCTTCGTTTAACGAGGGCATGTCCGCGACTCGCCCAATCAGCATGCTGCGCACTTCACTGGGAAACCCTGTCTGACGCCGCTGTCGGTCCAGCAAGGCCTCACACTGACGAACACAAAACTCTGCCGTGGCGGGATTGGCCTTGGGAATGGCACGGGACAGCTGGCTCGGGTCCAGCACAATGCGATTGTCCTCGCTGCCCAATACCAATCGACAGTTTGTCAGCGCCGCCGGCATTACCTTGAACGGCAGGTGATCCAGGGTGAGGTGAATCTCTTTTGGTGCCATCAATTCGTCGCCCATCATTTCCCGGCTGAGAAGCAGAAAAATCACCAGGTGGCGCTCCAGCACGAACTGACGCAGCCGGGGAGGAATGTGTGAGACATCCATGAGAATTTCTGCCCGACCGGGCGTTTCACGAAACGCGAACCGCACCAGCACAAACGACAGCTGGGTGAAACGCAGTCCGACCTCGATCGCCGCTCGAACGGTCGGGCTGCTGATAATCGCAAAGGCCCAAATCCCGAAAGTGGTGAGCTGATAACGCATCCCTGCCTCGATCCCCAGCCCCGACGCTTCCGGTAATAACGTCACCAGGTTGTCGATCACCTGCAGTTCCTGAGCCCCGGTCACCCGGCACTCCGGGTCCTCCAACTGATGGGTGGAGATACCGGTGCCTTGCAGGCACTGCGCCACAGAGAGACCTTTTTCACGGCCCAGGCGAACCATGAGATCAATGCTGGAAATGGAGCGGGTAGTGGCCAGTGTATCCATCCGGCCATTTATGACCATTTGGCCATAAATATCAATAACTGGCCTGCACTCACATCAACAGCCCCTCCGTGATCCCCTAAATTAAGGGCTCATCTGGAGGACATCCCATGCGCAAGACGCTCATCCTGATACAGGAAAACCAGTTCAGCGACACCCAAGTGGCGCTGCTGGAAAAGATCATCCGCAACCATTACCGCCACCATGTCAGCCGCGAACGCCTGTTACTGATCTGGAACCGGATTCCTGCCGGTCAGGCCTTTACCAATTACCAGGATTCGCGCTCTTCACTGGTGACCATGGAATGCCCCCCCGGCTTTCCCCAGACCCAGCGCAACGCAGTGTTGAAAGCCATCGAGAAAGACTGGCTCAAAATCAGTGGTCAACACCCGGACGAGCTGATGCTGGCCCTGGTCGAAGAAGCCCTGTTTGCCGACGTCTTTCAGGGCACCCAGAAACGGCTTTCCCTGCGCGGACGGATTGCCTTTGTAGCAAAGGTCATCCGTACAGTGATTCACGCTCGATTCAAGCGCATCCCCATCATTGTTAACCCGAATCTGTGAGGTCCCCATGCCGGTCTATAACATCGCCAGCCGCCAGCCCCTCAGCTATGACGCGCGCCGCCGCACCGCGGACGCCATTGCCGACATCCATTGCGGCCTGACAGGCGCTCCACCGGAATTTGTCAACGTGATCTTCATGCACGGCCATCCGCTCAAGGGAGGGCATGACCTGAATGTCATTTGTAATGTCCGCAGCGGCGGCAACCGAAACGCCGAACTCACCGAAACCCTTCGTCAGAAGATTCGCGAAGGCGTCGCAGTGAGTGCCGGAATAGCTTTGGACAAGGTAGAAGCCACCCTGGTGGGCTTCCCTGCCAGCTGGGCCATGGAAGGCGGGGAAATCCTTCCCGAACCTGGCGAAGAGGACAGCTGGCTGGCCCGCAGCCAGGGCTGATAAGGGAGCGATCGCCATGAATGCCTCGCCGCACATATCACTGCACTTCCATGAGCAGGTTGCCACCATCAGGCTCTGCCTTGATGACGGCGGCTACATGACCGCGCCCGTGGTGAACGCGCTGTACGACACCCTGCGTTCACTGCAACGTCAGCCCGGGGTACGCGCTGTCATCCTTACCGGGGAGCATCCCGGCACCTTTATTACTCACTATTCACTGGCCGAGATTCATCGCGTCGCCGCCCCGACACTGGCCCTGAAGCCCTGGCTGCGGGGAGCCTTTCCACTGGCTATTCGCACCACCATGGCCTTGGCACGACAGTGGATACGCTGGGATCGCCAGCGCCCCCATGAAGGACGCATTGATCGCTGGATGCGTGGCACCCCCGTCGAAGGCGCCTTGCTCTATGCCCGTGCCAACCGTCTGATCCGCACCCTGCGTCATTATCCCCTGCCGGTCATTGCGGCCATCCACGGAGATGCCCAAGGCTATGGCATGGAGCTGGCACTAGCCTGCGATTTCCGGTTGATGGCCAGAGGACGTTACCGGTTAGGGCAGATCGAAACCCTGGTCGGGCTGATCCCGGGCTCTGGCGGCATTCACCACCTGGTCAAACTCACAGGTAGCGCCAAGGCGGCAGAATTATGTTTGCTCGGAATGCGGCTGGATGCAGACCAGGCCTGTCAGGCAGGTCTGGTATACCGGGCCACCGACCCCGACGCCCTTGAGCAAACCGCTCACCAGCTGGCGCAACAACTGGTGCAAAAAAGCCCAACGACGCTGTCGGCCATCAAAGCCTGCCTGCGCGACAGTGAATCCTCGTCGCTGGCGCTTTCACTGGCCCGCAGTGAGCCACGTTTTATGGATGCCGCCTGCACGCCGCAATCTCTGGCCTGTTATACGCAGCAACAGCAACAGCTGGCCGAAGGGAAAACCTCAGCACAGTACCTGGAACACCAATCGACACTGAATTTGAACGACGCGGCCGGACCAGCCCGCTGATATTGCACACAGGAGTCACACCATGACCGCTTCCTGCCTTGACACACTGGCCAGCGCGAGCGCCAATGCCAGCGAATTACCGCTCCTTCTTGCCCGACAAAAACAGGCCTTTATGGATTCCCCCGCCCCCACACGCGAGAAGCGGATCCAGAACCTGAATCGGTTACATAATGCCTTGCTGGAACATCGTCAGGCTCTGGCCAGTGCCGTCAGCCAGGATTTCAGCGGCCGCTCCACAGCCGAAACGGAACTGGCGGAAATCCTGCCGTTACTGGAAGGCATCGCTTACTACCGCAAGCGACTCAAACGGCTAATGAAGCCACAACGCCGCCACGCCCCGCTCACCGTGATGCCGGCAAAGGTAGAGGTCCATGTTCAGCCGCTGGGCGTGGTCGGCATCGTGGTACCCTGGAATTTCCCCATCTTCCTTGCCCTGTCACCGCTGATTGGCGCACTGGCGGCAGGCAACCGGGTGATGCTCAAGTCCTCAGAGTTCGCCCCCGCTACAGGGCAGCTGCTGCAAGCGATTCTCGCCGAAAACTTCGACGCGGATGAGGTGTGCATGGTGGGTGGCGATGTGGATATCGCCACGGCATTTACCAGGTTGCCCTTTGATCATCTGGTTTTCACCGGCTCCACTCAGGTGGGAAGACACGTCATGCGCGCTGCAGCAGACAACCTGACGCCCGTGACATTGGAACTGGGAGGAAAATCCCCGGCCATCATCCACCCGGACTTTCCGGTTGACGAAGCCGCCCGTCGACTGGCTTTCGGCAAGAGCATGAACGCCGGGCAAATTTGTGTATCACCGGACTATGTGTTCTGTCATGAGGATAAAATCAGCGAGTTTGTCCGTACCTTTACCGGCGCCGTCGAACAAGCCTACCCCACGCTGGTCGACAATCCGGACTACACGGCCATCATCTCGGAACGACAAAAGCAGCGGCTGGAAAGTTATCTGGAGGATGCCCGCACCAAGGGAGCGACCCTCATTCCCATCAACCCCTCGGGGGAGGATATGAGTGGCACGCGAAAAATGCCGCTGACCCTGGTGCTGAATGCCACGACCGACATGAAGGTGCTACAGGAGGAAATTTTCGGGCCGATTCTGCCGGTGGTGGGTTACCGTGATTTAGACGCCGCCTTGCATGAAGTGCGCGCACGGCCACGGCCTCTGGCACTGTATTACTTTGACTGGGACAAGCAACGGGGCAACCAAATTCTGCAAACCACCCACTCTGGGGGCGTTTGCATCAACGACACACTCAGCCATGTCACCGCAGACGACATTCCCTTTGGGGGGATTGGTGACTCGGGGATGGGGCATTATCACGGCAGGGAAGGCTTTCTCACCTTTTCCAAGACCAAGGGGGTAGTGCGAAAGGGCCGCATTAACCTGGCAGCCCTGGTCGCTCCGCCCTGGGGCAACACCCTGTTCAAACTGATGATGTCGCTCCAGGCCCTGCGCTTTCGGCGTATCAAACCTTAAGGAGCCTCTGAATAACTCCTTGCATGCTCAGTCTTTCAGGCTGGTTCGCAATCTAGGCGCGCTTTTGAAGGTGTATGTCCATCCATAGAAAAAGCGCAACAACGAGTGCGGGCCAGCCTGGAAGACCCGAAGGGCGCGGCCTGGAGCGCACATCTGCTGCGCCTTGCCTCTCGGAAAGGGAGCCACCCTGACCATCGAGACAAGACACAACAGCTGCACGCTCCAGGCCACGCTGAGTACGCAAGGAGTTATTCAGAAGCTCCTTAAGTCGTGATATGCGGGGCCTATCGCGCCCCGCGTAACCGACCGATGGCAGTCACAACAGCCAACACCATCGCCCCGGCAATCACACCGCCCACCAGATTCACCAGCAACGGCACCGCAAAGGCCACGGCGCCAGCCATTTCCTGAAGGTGATGCAGCCAGTCATGGGAACCGGGAATACCGTGAACCAGAATACCGCCACCCACCAGGAACATGGCCAGGGTGCCCACCACCGACAGGGTTTTCATCAGCCTGGGCGCCAAGGCCAGAATGCCTTTGCCCAGTGCGATGCGCGCATTCGCCGCGGATGCCTGGGGATCCGTTTTGGCAAGATAGAGGCCGGCATCATCCAGCTTCACAATGCCCGCGACCAAACCATAGACGCCGATCGTCATCAGCACCGCGATGGTACAAATCGCGGCGACCTGAACACCAAAGGTGGCGGACTGTACTGCCCCCAGCGAAATCACGATAATTTCTGCCGAGAGAATAAAATCGGTGCGGATAGCCCCCTTAATCTTGTTCTTCTCGAAGGCCACCAGATCCACCGACGCATCGGCCACCGCCTTCAGTTTTTTGGCGTGTTCGCCCTCATCGTTGCCATGGAAAAACTTGTGGGCCAGTTTTTCACAACCCTCGTAACACAGAAACGCGCCGCCCAGCATCAACAGCGGCGTGATCAACCAGGGAATAAAGGCACTGATCAGCAACGCCGCCGGCACCAGGATCAGCTTGTTCAGCGCCGAGCCCTTGAACACGGCCCACACCACCGGCAGCTCCCGATCGGCTTTTACCCCGGACACCTGCTCGGCGTTCAAGGCAAGATCATCCCCCAGCACACCAGCGGTTTTTTTGGCTGCCACCTTGGTCATGACAGAGACGTCATCCAGCAGCGTTGCGATATCATCGATCAGTGCCAGCAGGCTGGTTCCGGCCATGGTGTTCTCCTCTGGGTCTGGCGTGCGGCAGGGCAAAAGGTAACAGAATATCTGCGCCGGCAAGTGTACCCTTTGGCGTTAACGGACGCACAGGCGCGGCTTTGTTATAGTCGCCCTTCATGCAAGGAATCGTGTCGTCATGACGAACCCTCAACGCCCGGGCTGCCTAAGCCAACCTCACCAGGAAGAACTGGCAAACGGACTGCTTCGCGTCAGTTGCCGCTATCAGCCTGAGCGTTTGCTTGATGACAGCTTCCTGTTGGCAGGTATTCCGTTACCGGTGACCCTGCAAACCGCTGTCGCCAAGCGCAAGGCCGAATATCTAGCCGGGCGATGGTGCGCCCGCGAGGGGTTACAGGGCCTGGGCGCCACCGGAATTCCCGGCGTCAATGAAGACCGCTCGCCCCGCTGGCCCAAGGGCAGGATCGGCAGCATCACCCATAGTCATGGCATCGCCGAGGTGCTGGTGGCAGATGCTGAGCGCTGGCTTACCGTGGGGCTCGATACCGAACAGTGGGTCATCCCGGAACGAGCAGCCCGACTGGAAAAAGAGTTGTTCACCGACTACGAGCGCCAGCAACTGAACCGTATGACGCCGCTACAGCGGGCAAACCGGCTAACGCTGATTTTTTCCGCCAAGGAAAGTCTGTTCAAGGCCCTGTACCCCCTGACCGGGAAACGCTTTTACTTCCACGATGCGGAACGACGCAAGCCAGACAGGTTGACGCTATTGCGCACGCTCAATGCCGACTGGCCAAAAGGCACGGAAATTCCGTTCCGCTGGCGCGAACGTCAACATGGGGTGCTGAGCTGGATTGCCCTTCCCCGATAAGCCATTCCGATATAACTCGGTGCAGCATCGCTTGCAGGCAAGCTCCCACAGGGGCAAGTCTCCTGCAGGCCATCACACTCTGTGGGAGCGGTGGTTCCACCGCGATTAAAGCGACGGGCAAGGCCATCGCGGCTCAGCTGTGACAGAGCCGAGGGCAGTCTTCACACAACTCGGTGTCGGGCAACAGATAACGTATGCAGCAGAGCTTTCGAACCGACAGCGGCTCACCATCGTCGCGCCGAAACCGCTCCACATAGGCCTGGTAAAGCGGATTGCGGGTGCCATCGGCATAGGCTTTCGCCTCCAGCAGACTCTTGCCCGGCGCCCACATCGGTTCCGGCAAGCCAAAACGTGACAGTTCCTGTACGAACCAGCGAAGGTAGCGCGAGGCATTGCTCCACAGCACTTTTCCCGACAAACCATATCGCTGTTGCCAGCCATCGATCATGAAGACCAGGTTGTCCTGTAGCAGGGACGCGAAGCGGTCCAGGCCGTACAAAGGCGGCGCTAGCGGGCCGCCCTCATCGGCGAAGACAAATACCGCAGGCAATCCGGTCGGATCCATCTCCACGCGCATGGCATGGGGATCCAGCGGCAGGTCACGTTGCAGAATCAGATTGGCGGCCAACACCGGCGGCACCAAATACAGAAAGTAGTACTTGCTCCAGATCGACAGCACCGCGCGGGGATCTTCCTGGGCGAAGTTACTGCGAAACGCCTGTAACTGGACGTCCAGCACCGCCGGGTCCAGCAGTGCCGTCAATGGCAGGGCAGGGTCATCCGGTTGCGCCAGCCGCAGCCGTTCACCGTAGTGAGCAAAGCCCCCCTGGAACAGGGGGGCCAGTGCCGGGATCATCAGCTGGCGCAGGCCGCCGCCAGCGGGCGACTGTGACGCTGAATCAGGGCATCCACCACTTCCTGGGAACGCACTGCCAGTACTGACAGCAAGGTATCGCTCAGGCCGTGAGTTTCCTCGCAGCACCCTTGCAGGAAGATATTGGCGCGGCAGCCTTTCGCCATGGGCAGACGATAGCAACGCTCTACCCCTTGCTCCGACATCCAGTCGGCCATGGGCGCCAGCAACTGTTCATGGCCATTACGGTTGTAGCCAGTGGCCAGCACCACCCCGTCGTAGACTTCGGTCTGTTCCAGGCCGGTGTCTTTGTCGCGCAGGGTCAGCAATACCCGGGTGCCGTCATTCTGCACACCGACAATGTCGCGGTTGGACAGGAACCGGTGCTGTACCTTGCCGGTGACTTTTTGCAGGTACAGGCGCTCATAGATCTGTTCGATTTCCGCAAGATCCACCACCGCATAGTTGGTCTGGCTGAACTTTTTCAGAAAATCACGACGCTCTTCTTCCGGGCGCGCATAGATGGTGTCGGTGAAGGCGGGATCAAAGATCTCGTTCACAAAAGCGCTGTCATCCGCCGGGTGGAGCGCACGGCTACGGGTGATCATGTCCATCTTTCCATCCGGATACTGGTTCATCAGATCCAGATAGATTTCTGCGGCACTCTGCCCGGCACCGATAACCGCAATACGCGGCGTTTCATGGCGACCGAAACGCTCGTATTCATGTTTATAGCGGGAGGAATGCACCATGTTGTCGCCCATCTTGCCGGCAAACACGGCGGGCACATTCGGGTAACCCCCAATCCCGATGACCAGATTACGGGTGAAAATTTCTTTCTCTGAGCCGTCGGCGTTGCGGGAGCGAATACGCACCCACTCCACTTCGCCACCCTGCTCCACCGGTTCGATGGCAATCACTTCCTCACCGTATTGCACTCGCTCGCTGAACTGCTCCGCCGACCAACGCATATAGTCGTTGTATTCCACACGGGTCGGAAAAAAGGTGCCCATGTTGATAAAGGAATCCAGACGATGGTTGTCGTGCAGATAATTCACGAAGGTGAACCGGCTGGCCGGGTTGCGCAGGGTCGCCAGATCTTTCAGAAAAGAGACCTGCATCCGGGTGCCATCCAGCAGCATCCCGCCGTGCCATTCAAAACGCGGTTGTTTTTCGAGGAAACAATAACGCAGCCCTTTCAGGTCCGACTGTTCTTCCAGTGCAATGGCAATAGCCAGATTTGCAGGGCCAAAGCCAATGCCGACGACATCATATTCCTGGGAATGAACGTTCATGGGGGTGTCCTCAATGTGGCGGAGACCCATCCCGGTCTCCGGGTTATCCATACACCAACCGTCCGCACCCTGCGGACAGGTCAGCCACTTGCTGCCGGGTAGTGGTGGGCAGCGCGCCATGGCAGTCCGGTATAAGAGTCCCTACCGAACCGTGATTTTCAGCTCAGCTCGCAACGCTCAAAAAACGCATCACGTTGCAGCACCATCAGGGCTGCGCGCTTGTGCGGAAAATCAAACTCCTTTGGCTTGGCAAAACGCCTGGCTTGAAGGTGTTGAATCATCCTGTCGTTGTCCGCACGCGGCTCGGACACGATCCGCGTGGTGCGACAATCATCGAGAAACAGATAGTGGCAAAGGGCATTGAGCCACGCCTTTACCTTGTGCGGCCCACGGTGGTGCTCTTCGCCCACCAGCATATGGATACCGCGGTCAAAATCCTGTGCGTCGTAGTACGGCGCAATACGGTCCTCTTTCGCCCAGTACGCTTCAAAGTAGGCGAAAGGGTCATCATCAATACAGCCAATCAGGTTGAGCACGCGCGGATCCCTTGCCTGGCTTTCCAGGTAGGCGCGATGCTCTTCCAGTGTGCCGCTCTGTTCCCAGAAAGCTGCGACCCGCTGGCTGTTCTGCCAGCGCATGAAGCGCTCCAGGTCCTCTTCAATATCCAGCACACGCAGTGACACCCACGCTTGAATACCGGTATCGAAACGGCGGTACACTTCGCCACTCGGCTTGGCCGGGCGACGGGGGTGACGGCGACCACTGTCGTCCATCACCATGCTGACCGGGTACGGAAACGCCGCTGCCTTGGGCAGCCAGTCGCCGGTCAACTGCCAGAGCATGTCTCGCTCCAGCACAGCAGAATCATTGTCGCGCTGAACCATGAAACCGGGATGACCATCGCCAGAAAATTCCAGCGCCGTCACCGTGGGCCGCGAGACAAAAAATGCCCAGGCGGCCCGGCACAGTTGTGCCGGGTCGTCCGTGGATTGCAGAACGCGGGCTGCCGTATCGTCCAGCTGCACGGTCAACAGATCCTGATCATTGCTCTGGCACCGCCACTGCGGCACCCGCTCCTGATCGAACACATCCAGCTGCTGCCCGGTGGGCAGCAGCATGGTGGTGTGGCGGGCATTACCAGGCATAGGTCACGCTACCGATAACGTTGCGACGATCGCCGTACCAGCAGTAGTAGTCACAGGTGGCGACGTATTTCTTGTCTTCCAGGTTCTTGGCAGCCACCTGGAATTTGAAGTCCTTCCAGCGGTAACTAACGGTGGCATCCCAGACGGTGAACGAAGGCACCTTGAGGGTTTCAGTGTTATCACCGTAGGTTTCACTGACATAGCGAACCCCCGAACCGATGGAGAAACCACTCAGGGGACCTTCCAGGAAAGCATACTTGGCCCATGCGGAGTAAAGGGTATCGGCGATATTCACCGGACGATTCCCTTCTTCGGCCGCGGTGTTATCGGACACGATTTCCGGATTCATCCAGGTGGCATTCGCCAGCAGGCTGAAGCTGGGGGTAATGTTGGCAACGGCCTCCAGTTCGATACCGTCACTTTCCACTTCACCAATCTGCTGGAAGGTGGCGCCAGCCCCACTGGCCAGGTTTTCCTGGTTGATTTTGAAAGCCGCCGCGTTCAGGTAGCCATCAATGCCTTCAGGCTGGAACTTCACACCCACCTCGATCTGGTCCCCTTCCTGCGGCTTGGCGGAATCCCCATTCTGGTCCAGCTGCAGAATCGGCTGGAAGAATTGGGAATAGCTGGTGTAGGCGGTCAGGTTATCGTTGACCAACCAGGCCAGACCCGCGTTACCGGTCCACACGTCGTTATCGACTTTCTGCTCAGAGCCGGTGCTCTTGTTTTCAATCTCGCTGCTGGCGCGGTCGAAACGGGCGCCCAGGGTCAGCACAAGACTGTCATCAAACTTGATTTGGTCCTGGAGATACCCCCCCACCTGATAGGCCTCGATGGTAGTACGCTCACGTTCAGTGACGACGGTACAACCTGCGACACCACATGCGGTGACCGGAATCAGATCATTGGCGTTGGCATATTGCGGATTGAACGGGTTCAGGGTTGCAGGAGCACCGACACCGGGAACCACTTCCGTACCGATGATCGGGTAACCAGATCCCAGATAGCTTTTCCCATCAATGTTGATGCTCTGGTAATCGACTCCAGCCAGCAGAGTGTGCTCCATATTGTTCATGGTCCACTTGTGGATGAAGCGGTTGTCCAGATTAATGCCATCGGATTTTCCGTCTTCATCGGTCAGACCACGAATCACATCACTGTCGCTGCCCGGGAAGTAGCTCCAGAAGAACAGTTGTTTGAGATCCACATCCACCTGCTGATAGCGAGCACTTTGCTGGAAACTGGTTGCATCGCTGAACGCATGATCAAGCTGGTAACCGAAGGAAACCTGGGTACGTTCAAACTGTTCATAATCCAGATTGCCAATGGCCACATCGGTATCGATCTTGCCATTCGGATTGGGTGAAATCGTGCCACTTGCCGGCAGGAACTGCAGGTAGGGGTCCGAATCATCTTGCTGGTACGAGGCCAGCAGTGTCAGTTCGGTGTTGTCTCCCAGACCCAGTTTCAGGGACGGCGCCAGAAGGGTACGTTCCGCTTCCAGATCATCCACCTGGGTGCCATTCTCACGGCCCAGTGCAACCACACGCCATGCCACATTTTCTGAAGGGGCACCGCCTACGTCGACAGACAGTTGCTTGCGATCATAACTGCCGTACTCTGCGGTCACGGAGCCAAAAGAATAATCCTGGGGCCGCTTGCTGATCACATTGATCACACCGCCCGGAGGGGTTTGTCCATAGAGAACAGAGGCCGGGCCACGCAGAATTTCTACACGCTCCTGAGCGAACGGATCCAGCTGCCAGCTGTAGAAACCGTAGGAGTAAACCCGAGTGCCATCACGGTACAAACCGTTATTGGCCTGTTTGAAACCACGAATAACAAACCAGTCCTGTTTGTTATCTTCACCGTAGAAATTGGCCTGGATGCTGGGTGTGTACTGCAAGGCATCCGCGATACTGACCGAAGCCCGATCATCCATCTGCTCACGAGTCACAATGGAAATCGAACGCGGCGTTTCCTTCACCGGCGTATCGGTTTTGGTGGCGGTCAGACTCCGCTGGCCCACATAACCGAAATCGTCACCGCCATACACGTCTTCAGACTGTTTCGCGTTGACTTCAATGGTTTCCAACTGTTCTTCGCTGGCGGCGTCTTCCGCCCAGACCGGTGAAGCTGCCAATGCAGCCGCAATAGCCAATGCCAACGGATGACGACAGGCCCCAATCCCCTGTGCCAGTCTCTTCCCTGTCCGATTCCCCATCGTTTTTCTCCTGACGATCGTAACAAACAAATTAATAGGAATGATTCGCATGCGCGATTATACAGATTACATTCCTTACAACTAGTCTCCCCTGCGCAATTCCTGCCGGGTTTTCCTGTCAATTTGTATCAGTTCACACTCGACAAACGTTCCACGAACCACTGAACCATTTCCGGTTCACGCACAATGCCAACATGATCGGTCATCAAGACCTCGCTTTGTGCCAACAGCACGCGTTGCTCGATGCCATTTTTCAGCATCTCGGCCCTGCCTGGTGGCTGTGCGGCCCACCAGGCATGACAGGGCGTTTTAAGGCTGGGCAATTGATAACCCCAACAGAGATCACGCAGGTGTTGCTCCACAGCCCATGAATGCAAAAGTTGGCGCGCACTGTCTGCCACCATGGCATCCACTGGTTGCTGCGATAGCCATGTTGAAAATTGTTGCGGCCACTGAGGGGGCTGGTGATTTCGCAACAGGACAATGCACTCATCCAATGCCGCAGCACTTACCCCCGGCAACAGCAAACCAAGATGCTCTCGCAGGGTTGCCTGCGCCTGCGGTGACGACCACTGATCCTCCGCCACTTCGGTACCGGGAACATAGCTATCCAACAGCCCCACAAATGCCACGGTCTCGCCATCGCGTTCCAATCGGCTGGCCAGCTCCATGGTCAAGGCGCCGCCCAGCGACCAGCCCAGCAGGTAGTAAGGTCCGCGTGGTTGCGATTGCTTCAGGGTGCGGTAATAACGCTCTGCCATTTCTTCCAGCGACGGGTCAAACCAACCTTCTTCAAGAAAACTGCGCGACTGTATGCCGCGTACCTGCCACCGCCCTTCCAGTGCTGCCGCAATGGCCTGATAGCCGGTGACCCGGCCGGTCACCGGGTGCGGACACCACAACACCGGTGTGTCTGTCTCCATTTTCTGTGAAGAGTTCAGCGCCGTTACCAGTGCCGGGTCGGCCTGGCTGTCCCGTGGCGCATCGGCCAGCGCCAGCAGTGCCAACAGTTCCTGGCGATAGCGGCCACACCAGTGCTGAATGGTGCCAGCGTCATAACGACTGCTGGTAAATTCCCACACCAGCTCCAACTGCCCAGCCATTACCTGGCCATTAATGGCCAGCGGCGCCGCCATGGGGTTGTCATCGGCCTGGGCATTACCGCCACCTCTGAGCGGTGTGAAACCCTGAATCAACGCATCATCGTGATACTGGCCCAGATAGTTAAACGTCAACGGCGCATCGGCACTGTCGTTGAGCGGGCTATCGGCCATAAACCGCAGGGCACCATAACCGACGCCAGCATCCGCTTCGGTGCCTTTGAGTTGTTCGGTAACCGCAAACAGGTTCTGGCGGGGATCCGCCGCCCACGGCAACGACACCGGGAACAGGCTGGTAAACCAGCCCAGGGTACGGCTGAGATCCAGCCCGGGGGCAAGCCGGGTTTCGCGACCGTGGCCTTCCAGATTGATAACAAGATTGCTCGCAACCTGCGGAGCTCGAGTCGCAAGCGCGGCGCCTTGGTGGTCTTTCAGGTCGCTTTCCTGATCGCCTTTCTGATCACCCTCCTGATCGCAAGTCTGGAGCGTTCTCACCAGCGCCGTCAGCAACAATGCCGGCACAGACGCCCCCAGCTTGGTCGGCGCCTCCTGAAGCAAGCGACGGGTCGCCGATTCATCCAGTGATACTGCAACGCTGCGTTTTTCCCCATACACCGGCAGCGGTGCATGGCCCGGCTCTGGCTGCTGTTGCTGCCAGAACGGCAAACGTTGGGTGCCGTTTTCCTGCAGCCATTGCTGCAGGGCCTGATGCCAATCCGACACGGTATGTGTGCGTTGCGGCAAAACGATCTCTTGTCCTCCGCCTTCATCTACATCTTCACAACGGTCTTCATCTCCGTCTTCATAATTCTGCGCCTGCGAGTACGCCGCCAGCAGGTCTTCCAACAGGACTCGCCAGGACACACCGTCCACGGCCAGGTGATGGATCACCAGCAAAAGCCGGTCTTGCTGCTGGGGGGTTGTCACATAAAGCGCACGCAGCAAGGGGCCATGTTCGATATCCAGACTTTCCTGGGCTTGCTGGCACAGTGCGGCCACGGCATCCTCATCTGCTGCCTCGCGCCACCACAACACATCGTCACTCACCGCTTCTGGCGAGAGGCAATGTTGCGACCAGACACCATCGCGGCAACGGTAACGCATGCGCAGCGCATCATGCTGACGGCACAATGCCGACAACGTTTCGGCCAGGGCGTGCTGCGACATGGGTTGCGCCAACGCCAGCCACAGGTGCTGATTCCAGTGATGGGGACTGGGCGGACTGAGCGAAAAGAAATGCTGCTGGATCGGCAGCAGCGGCACCTCGCCGGTCAACGGTTGTTGGGAAATCGCCAGCGCCTGGGCACTGAGCGCAACCCGGGCCAGGTCCTTGAGCAACGGCTGCTCAAACACCTCTTTGGGCGTCAGCGCCAACCCTTGCTGGCGTGCCCGGCTGACTACCTGCAAGGCCAGAATGGAATCCCCGCCAAGGGCAAAGAAGTGGTCGTCACGGCTGACGAACGACAGCCCCATCAAGGCCTGCCATATAGTCGCCAAAATGTTTTCGTTATCGGTTTGCGGTGCATCGCCGGCACTGGCGGTTTGCCATTGCGGCTCTGGCAGCGCCTTGCGGTCCACCTTGCCTGCGGGCGTCAGCGGCAGGTGCTCCAGTGTGATCAACTGGCTGGGCACCATGTAATCCGGCAGGGCTTGGGACAGGCTTTCCAGAACCGCGTTTTTCTCGAACCTTTCTTCTTTTTTAAAGCTTTCTTTTTTCTCGAGTGCAGCGTCTACCGTACGCAATACAATGTAGCCCACCAACCGGTCACCGGTGGGGGAAGGTTGTGCGACCACGGCGGCGTCGCGGATCGAGTCAAAAGCCAGCAGGCGACTTTCAATTTCCCCCAGCTCAATGCGGAAGCCACGGATTTTGACCTGCTGATCCACCCGACCCAGATATTCCATGACGCCGTCGTCGCGGAATTTCACCAGATCGCCAGTGCGATACATCCGCTCACCCGCTTCGCCGAACGGATCCGGCAGGAAACGTTCAGCGGTCAGGTCCGGACGGTCGTGATAGCCGCGCGCCAATCCCACTTCATTGCCGATATACAGCTCACCCGCCACACCGGCGGGTACGCGATTCAAATCCTGATCCAGCACATACAGTTTGCGTGGCCCCACGGCGGTGCCGATAGGCGCATAAGCGCTGGTCAGGCTGTCACCCTCATAGGCCGCCCACAGCATCGGCGTGACCACCGTTTCGGTGGGCCCGTAGCCGTTGATGATGCGTTGCGGTTTGAGCACTTGCTGCATGCGCTCGAAGGTTTCGCGGGTAAACGCCTCACCGCCCAGGGTCCAGGAGCGAACGCTGAGTGCGGGCTTTTCCTGCTCGATCCAGTCCAGCAGCGGGCCCACATAACT
>Ga0310345_10000957_pt1 | contig 35248 bp, 34 predicted proteins | sample HC15DNA20500_MG_FD_204667 | JGI IMG/M metagenome (GOLD analysis project Ga0310345, IMG submission 204667) | Marine microbial communities from station ALOHA, North Pacific Subtropical Gyre - HC15-DNA-20-500_MG | ecosystem: Environmental > Aquatic > Marine > Oceanic | place: Pacific Ocean: North... | reverse complement strand
CGCCGCGCCCGCGTGCGCAGGCTGGCGAGGTCGGAGCCCGAGCCGGGTTCCGAGAACCCCTGCCCCCACCAGTCCTCGCCCCGCCGAATGCGGGGCAGCAGTTCCCGCTTCTGGGCGTCGGAGCCGAAGGTCCACAGCACCGGCGCCACCATCTCGGTCCCGATGCGGTCGGCGACGGGGGCGCGGGCGGCCATCAGCTCCTGCGCGAAGATGAACTTCCGCACCGGCGACCAGTCCTTGCCGCCGTGCTCGACCGGCCAGGCGGGAACCGCGAGTCCCTCTGCGTCCAGGATCCGGATCCAGGCCCGCGCATCGGCCTCCATGGTGTCGAAGTCGGCGAGGCGGCGGGCCTTCATCTCCGCCGGCGGTAGGCGCGCAATGGTGGCGCGCATCTCCGCGCGGAAGGCCGCGTCTTCAGGGAAGGGGGCGAGTTTCGTGCCCCATCCCCGCAACGCTTCGCGGCGGCGGCGCGCGCCGCGCGGATCGATCCGCTCATGTCTCCTCCCGAGTCGAGCCGGCGCCGAGGGCGGGCGCGCGGCGGACCTCGGCCGCCCTTGACGGCGGCTCTCGGGAAGAAATATAGCTAGTATATCGTATGCTAGCGAATATATTCCGCGACGCCGACCGGCGGGCCGGATGGGAGGAGACATGGACTTCGGCATCACGGCCGTCGGCGCCTACGTGCCGCGGCTTCGCCTGTCGCGCGCGGCCATCGCCGCGGCGCATCGCTGGATGGCCCCGGCGCTGGGGGCGGGCGCAAAGGGCGAACGAGCGTTCTGCTCGTGGGACGAGGACGCGATCACGATGGCGGTGGAGGCGGCGCGCGACTGCGCGGCGCCCGGGGCGCGGGACGGGATCCGGGCGCTGACGCTGGCCTCGACCACCCTGCCCTACGCGGACATGTCCAATGCGGCGGTGGTCGCGGGGGCGCTGGACCTCGCGTCCTCGGTGCGGGCGAGCGAGGCGACCGGCTCGCAGCGCGCGGCGACCACGGCGCTGGCGCAGGCGATCGAGGCGCGGGCCGAGGGGGCGCTGATCGTGGCGTCCGAGCGGCCGATGGCCAAGCCCGCCAGCGCGCAGGAGATGGCGCTGGGCGCGGGCGCGGCGGCGCTTCGGCTGGGGACGGGCGAGCTGATCGCGAAGGTCCTGGGCGCGGCCTCGGTCAACGCGGCTTTCGCCGACCATGTGCGCGCGGTCGGGGCCGCCTCCGACTACGGGTGGGAGGAGCGCTGGATCCGCGACGAGGGCTACGCGAAGATCGTGCCGCAGGCGATCGCGGCCGCGCTCGCGCAGGCGGACGTGGCGGCGCGGGAGCTGGCGCATTTCGTGATGCCCTCGCCGATCCGCGGCGCGGCGGCCGCGGTCGCCCGCGCGGTGGGCTTCAAGGGCGAGGTGGCCGACGACCTCTCGGCCGGCTGCGGGCTGACCGGCGCCGCCCATGCCTTCCTGATGCTGGCGAAGGTGCTGGAGACGGCCGAGGCGGGCGCGAAGATCCTGCTGGTCGGCTTCGGCCAGGGCGCGGACGCCATCGTGCTCGAGGCGACGGGCCGCCGCCCGGCGGGCCGCGGCGTGACGGGCGCGCTCGCCGACCGGGTCCCGACCGAGGACTACCTGCGGATGCTGTCCTTCTACGGGCGGATCGAGCTGGAATGGGGGATGCGGGCCGAGGCGCCGGACAAGGCCGCCCTGACCAACGCCTGGCGGGAGGCGGAGCAGCTGTCGGCCTTCAAGGCCGGCCGCTGCCCCGACTGCGGGACGATCCAGTTCCCCCAGCTCGCGTTCTGCGTGACGCCCGGCTGCGGCGCCCACGCGGATCGGTTCGCGCAGGTCTCGCTCGCCGACCAGCCGGCGAAGGTGCTGACCTACACCGCCGACTGGCTCAGCTTTCACCCCGCGCCGCCGCTGGTGGTGGGCTTCGTGCAGTTCGAGAACGGCGCGCGCCTGCTGATGGAGACGGTGGACGCGGACCCCGCCGCGATCGACGTGGGCGTGCCGCTGCGCATGGTTTTCCGCCTGAAGAAGGCCGACCCGCGCAGCGGCTTCCGCCGCTACTTCTGGAAAGCCACGCCCGACGCCAACGCGGACAGGCTCTGAGGAGAGAACCATGGCCACGGGCATCAAGGACAAGGTCGCCATCATCGGCATGGGCTGCTCGCGCTTCGGCGAGCGCTGGGACGCGAGCGAGGAGGACCTGCTGGCCGAAGCCTTCGACGAGGCGCTGGCCGACGCGGGGATCGAGCGCTCGCAGATCGACGCCGCCTGGTTCGGCTCGGGCGTGGACGGGGTGAACGTGGGCAATTCCGCGATCCCCGCCTCGACCGCGCTGCGGCTGGACGGCATCCCGGTCAGCCGGGTCGAGAACATGTGCGCCACGGGCACGGAATCGCTGCGCGGGGCGGCCTACGCGGTCGCGTCCGGCGCGGTGGACATCGCGCTGGCGGTGGGGGCCGAGAAGCTGAAGGACACCGGCTACGGCGGCCTTCCCAACCCGTTCAAGGGCACCTTCAACGACCTTTGGCTGCCGCTGGGCTCGGCGCCCGCGGGCTTCGCGCAGCTGGCGGCGGGGTATCGCACCAGGCACCAGGTCTCGAAGGAGGACCTGAAGCGGGCCATCGCGCATGTGTCGTGGAAGAGCCACCAGAACGGCGTCCTCTCGCCCAAGGCGCATCTTCGCAAGGAGGTGTCGATGGACGCCATCCTGAACGCGCCGATGATCGCCGAGCCGCTGGGGCTTTTCGACTGCTGCGGCGTCTCGGACGGCGCGGCGGCGGCCATCGTGACCACGCCCGAGATCGCGCGGAGCCTCGGCCGCAGGGACTTCGTGACGATCAAGGCGATCCAGCTCTCGATCAGCTCGGGGGTCGAATCCACCACCGACCGGTGGGACGGGAGCCACGTGCGCAACACCCGCACCGCCGCGAAGCGGGCCTATGCCGAGGCCGGGATCGACGATCCGCGCAGGCAGCTTTCCCTGATGGAGGTGCACGACTGCTTCTCGATCACCGAGCTGGTGACGATGGAGGACCTGTTCGTCTCCGGTGAGGGCGAGGCGGTGCGCGACGTGCTGGACGGCTTCTACGACCGCGAGGGCGGCGGCGTGCCCTGCCAGGTGGACGGGGGGCTGAAATGCTTCGGCCATCCCATCGGCGCCTCGGGCCTGCGCATGGCCTACGAGAACTACACCCAGCTGCTGGGCCGGGCCGGGGCGCGGCAGATCGAGGGCGCCTCGCTGGGCCTCTCTCACAACCTGGGCGGCGTGCCGTATCTGGGGATCGCCGCGATCTCGATCCTGGGCCTGCATTCCTGAGCGTAGGTCCGCTCGCCGCACCGAACCCGGGCGCGGATCCTCCCACCGCCCCGGACCCTGCCGCGCCGCCCCGACGCCGGGGCGGCGCGGCCCATGACAGACGCCACGAGGAAGCGCCATGACCCCCGTCCCCCGCACCCTGTTCTCGTCCGAACACGACCAGTTCCGCGACACCGTCCGCCGCTTCGTGGAGACGGAGCTCGCCCCCCACCACGCCCAGTGGGAGGACGCGCAGGTCGTCCCGCGCGAGGTCTGGCGCAAGGCGGGCGAGGCGGGGCTGCTGTGCTGCTCGCTCCCCGAGGAATACGGCGGCCCCGGCGCCGACTGGCTCTACGACGTCGTGGTGATCGAGGAGCTCAGCTACGCCGGCATGACCGGCCCCGGGTTCATGGTCCATTCCGAGATGTGCGCCCCCTACATCCTCGCCTGGGGGACCGAGGAGCTGAAGCGCGAATGGCTGCCCAGGATGGTCTCGGGCGAGGCCATCGGCGCCATCGCGATGACCGAGCCGGGGGCCGGCTCGGACGTCAAGAACGTGAAGCTGCGCGCCCGGCGGGAGGGGGACGAATACGTCCTCGACGGACAGAAGGTCTACATCTCCAACGGGCAGACCGCCGACGTCGTGGTGACCGCCACGAAGACCGACCCCGAGGCGGGCGCGCGCGGCATGAGCCTGATCGCGGTGCCCACGGCCTCGGCGGGGTTCGAGCGGGGGCGGAACCTCAAGAAGATCGGCCTGAAGGCGCAGGACACCTCGGAGCTGTTCTATTCCGGCGTCCGCGTGCCCGTCGCCAACCGGCTGGGCGACGAGGGCCAGGGGTTTTCCATGCTGATGACCAAGCTGGCGCAGGAGCGGCTGACCCAGGCGATCCGCTCGGTCGCGGTGGCCGAGGCGGCGATCCGCTGGACCTTCGACTACACCCGCGGGCGCGAGGCCTTCGACGGGACCATCGCGGACTTCCAGAACACCCAGTTCACGCTCGCCCAGCTCGAAGCCGAAACCACCGCCCAGCGCGTCTTCGTCGACTGGTGCATCGCCCGCCACCTGAAGGGCGAGCTGACGGCGGTGGAAGCGGCGAAGGCCAAGCTCGTCGCCTCGGACCTGCACTGCAAGGTGGTCGACCAGTGCCTGCAGTTCTTCGGCGGCTACGGCTACATGCAGGAATACCCCATCGCCCGGGCCTATATCGACGCGCGGATCGTGAAGATCGCCGGCGGCGCGATGGAGGTGATGAAGCAGATCATCTGGCGCGACATGGCCAAGCGCAATTCCTGAGCCGCGGCGCCGACGGGACGAAGGGGGCGGTCCGGCGGGCCGCCCCCTTCGCGTTTCCCCGCCCGTCAGTCGGCGGTGATCGGGTCGCCCTTCAGGACCCACTTGCTCCCGTCGAACTCGATCAGCTGGAAGGTGTGGATCGGGTCGGTGTTCTCGGGCGAGGTCGCGAAGCGAACGCCGTCGATGAACATGGTGGGCTGCACATCGATCGACTGGGCCTTGTTCCGGATGTTCTCGCGGGTCAGGTCGTCGCCGGCGCGCGTCAGCACGTCGACCAGCACCTCGTCGGTGGCGTAGGCGAACACGACCGAGATGTTGGAGGCGTTCTGCCCGGGCATGTAGGTCGCCACGAAGTCCTTGTAGGCCTTCACCGCCGGATCGTCCGCCCAGGTCGGATCGTCGGGATGCTTGATGACGGCCGTCGAGATCACGCCCCTGGAATTCTCGGCGCCCGCCGGCAGCATCACCGTGTCGATGCCCGTCGACGACCAGCTGAGATAGGTGGTCGGCTTCCAGCCCATCTCGCCCATGCGCTTGATCGCCTGGGCCGCGTGCTTGGCGAGCGCCCCCAGCACCACCACGTCGACGTCCGCGGCCCTGAGGTTGGCGATCTGCGACTCGACCGTGGGGTCGGTCAGGTCGTAGGTCTGGGTCGCGACCACGTACCGGTCGAACGCGTCGCCGAAGCCGGCCTTCAGTCCGTTCAGGTAGTCCCGCCCGTAGTCGTCGTTCTGGTAGAGCAGGCCGACCTTCGCGTCCGGCTGCGCCTGCATGACGTGCTTGGCGAAGATCGCCGCCTCGGTCACGTAGTGCGGCAGGCTCGAGGTCACCCAGGGGTTCTCCGAGGTGTCGTCCCACTTCGAGGCGCCCGAGTTGATCAGCAGCTGCGGCGTCTTCTTCGATTCGAGATACCTGCGCACCGCCGAGTTGGCCGCGGTGCCCAGAGAGTTGTACATCGCCAGCACCTCGTCGCCCTCGACCAGCCGTCGGGTCTGCTCGACCGTCTTGGGCGGCGAGAACGCGTCGTCCGCGCATTCGATCTTCAGCTTGCGGCCGTTCACCCCGCCCCGGGTCTCGTTGATCATCCGGAAGTAGGCCTCGTGCGCCGCGCAGGCGATGCCGTAGGACGAGGCGGGGCCGCTGAGCGGCACGGTGGTTCCCAGCTTGATTTCCGAATCGCTCGCGCCGGGGTCGTACTTCGGCTCCGCCGCCGCCCCGCTTGTGATCGTCGCGAGCGCCGCCGCTGCGGCGAGCATCTGGAAACGTTTCATTTTTATTGATCCTCCCTTGTTGGTCCGGCGTTGATTCGTCCGCCGGCGCACGATCATTAAGAGTATAGTATGCTAGCACACTTCACGCGACGTCGTTCGCACAAGCGCCGCAAAACAATACGCTTGCGCACATTATGCATGTTGACCATCAATGAGCCGCGCGGCGCGGCCGCGACGCGCAGCGAGAAACCGGACCCGGGAGGAAGACATGAACCTCGACACCGTGCGCGCGCACCGCTTCGAGCCGATCTGGCACGAATACGACGCCCGCGACGCGATCCTTTACGCACTGGGCATCGGCTACGGCTCCGACCCGCTCGACCCCGCGCAGCTGGACTTCGTCTACGAGGAGGGGCTGAAGGCCGTCCCCTCGATCTGCAACGTGCTGGCGCATCCGGGCTTCTGGGCGAAGGACCCGAAATTCGGCATCCGGTGGATGAAGATCCTGCACGGCGAGCAGGCCTACGAGATCCACGCCCCGATCCCGCCCGCCGGACGGGTGCGCGGGGAATACGAGATCCAGGCGGTCGAGGACCGGGGCGACAAGGGCGCGCGGCTGCACCAGCTCAAGCGGCTCTACGCGCAGGACGGGACGCTGCTGGCCACCGTGCGCTCGGTCATCGTGATGCGCGGCGACGGCGGCGACGGCGGCTTCGGAGAGCCGACGCCCGCGCCCGGGCCCCTGCCCGACGCCGCCCCCGACGAGGTGGTCGAGCTGCCCACCCTGCCCCAGCAGGCGCTGATCTATCGCCTGTCGGGCGACTGGAACCCGATCCACGCCGATCCGAAGGCGGCGAAGGGCGGCGGGTTCGAGGCGCCGATCCTGCATGGCCTCTGCACGCTGGGCCTCGCCACCCGCGCCCTGCTCCAGACCTGCGCGCCGGGCCGGCCGGAGGCGCTGGGCGCGATGTTCGTGCGCTTCTCCAGCCCGGTCTTCCCGGGCGAGACGATCGTCACCGAGATCTTCCGGGGCGAGGGCGACGAGGTCCGCTTCCGCTGCCGCGCGAAGGAGCGCGACGTGGTGGTGCTCGACCGGGGTCGCGCCCGGATCGCGGCGTGAGCGGCTGGGCGCGCGAGGCGCCGGGGTTCCTCGCCGGTCTGTCCGAGGGCGTGCTCACGCTGACGCTGAACCGGCCCGAGGCGCGCAACCCCTTCGTGGCGGGCATGCCCGCCGCGCTCGCGCGCCTGTTCGCCGAGGCGCAGGAGGACGACGCGGTCCGCTGCCTGGTGGTGCGGGGCGCCGGCGATCACCTGTCGGCGGGCGGCGACGTGGCCGGTTTCGCCCGCAGCCTCGCGGAGCGGACGGCGGCCGAGCGCCAGGCGCACTTCGCGGAGCGGATGCAGGTGGCGAAACGCCTGGCTCTGGCCCTGGCGGCGTTCGACCGCCCCGTGGTCGTGCGCTGCCGCGGGGCGGCGGCCGGCGCGGGGCTGATGTTTCCCTGCGTCGCGGACCTGGCGATCGCGGACGAGACGGCGCGCTTCGTCTTCGCCTATCGCCGCCTGGCGCTGTCGCCGGACGGCGGCGTGTCCTGGCTGCTGGCCCGGGCGATCGGCGCGCGGGCGGCCCGGCGGCTGATGCTGACCGCCGCCGAGGTCGACGCGCCCGAAGCGTTGCGCCTGGGGCTTGTCGACCGCGTGGTCCCGGCGGCGGAGCTCGACGCGGCGGTGGACCGGGCGGCAGCGGATTTCGCGGCGGCGCCCCTCGCCTCGCTGAGGCGGATCAAGCGGCTCGCGAACGCGGTGCCGGGCGCGGACTACGTCGACCACCTCGACGCGGAGGCCGAGGCGCTCGTGGCCGGCGTGGCGGAGCCGGACTTCGCCGAGGGCGTGGCGGCCTTCCTCGAAAGACGCCGCCCCCGGTTCGCCTGATCCCGACCGCCGGGGCCGGAAACGGGAAGGGCCGGGATCGCCTCCCGGCCCTTCCGCCTTTCGTCCGCACCCCCGCTCAGACGCCGTAGGCGAGCCAGAGCGACAAGGCGGGGAAGGCCAGCAGCAGGGCCACCACCCCGAGGTCCATGACGAAGAACGGAACCACGCCCGCGAAGATCCGGCCCACCGGCACCTTGGGCTCGGTCACCGAGTTGATCACGAACACGTTCAGCCCCACCGGCGGCGTCACCAGCCCCATCTCCAGCAGCTTGACCACGATCACCCCGAACCAGATCAGGTCGAGGCCGTGGCTCTCGATCAGCGGCAGCACGAAGGGCAGCGTCAGCAGCAGGATGCCCAGCGGGTCGAGGAACATGCCCAGCACCACGTAGATCGCCACGATTCCGACGAACAGCAGGAGCTGGCCGGGCTCGGCCGCCTGCACCGCGTCGACCATCACGTGGGCGACCCCGGTCAGCGACACGAAGCTGACGAAGGTCTTGGCGGCGGCGGCGATCAGGAAGATCGTCGCGGTCTGCACCGCCGTCTCCTTCAGCGAGGCGAGGAACCCGTCCAGCCGGATGCGCCCCGTGGCGAAGGCGATGACGCAGGCCGCGAAGAAGCTGACCGCGGCCGCCTCGGTCGCGGTGAAGATCCCGCCGTAGATGCCGCCGATGATGATCGCGAAGATCAGCAGCGCCGGCCAGGCCGCGAGCAGCGCGCGCCCCCGCTCGCCCAGCGTGAAGCGCTGGTCGGCCGCGGGCGCGTCGCCGGGGCGCAGGCGCGTCCAGATCGCGATCACGATCCAGTAGCCGGCCATCGAGATCAGCCCCGGCACGACCCCCGCCATGAACAGGCGCGAGATCGACTGCTCGGCGAAGATGCCGTAGAGGATGAACAGGATCGAGGGCGGGATCAGCGCCCCCAGCGTGCCGCCGGCCGCGACGCAGCCGGTGGACAGGCGGTCGGAATAGCCGAAGCGGTTCATCTCCGACACCGCCACCCGGCCCATCGTCGCCGCGCAGGCGATGGACGATCCCGAGATCGCCGCGAAGCCCCCGCAACCCAGGACCGAGGCCATCGCCAGGCCCCCCGGCACCCGCGTCAGCCAGGCCCGCGCGGCGAGGTAGATGTCCGACGTGATGCCCGAGCGGTAGCAGACATGCCCCAGCGCCACGAACATCGGGATGGCGGAGAGGTCGTAGGAATAGAACAGCTCGAAGATCGTCGAGGCGACCAGCGTCATGGTCGGCGCCACCGCGCGCCCCAGGTCCGGGTCGCCGCTTTGCGGCACGGCGAAATAGACGTAGATCGCGACCAGCGCGACCGCGCCGAGGGCGAAGGCGATGGGCGTGCGCAGGCCGATCAGGATCAGCGTGGCGCCCATGCCCAGGGCGCCGAGGAGGGCGGGATCCATGTCAGACCGGCTCCGGGGAAGAGGACGTCTCGCCGGCGGTCTCCGGCGCGGCGATGTCGCGGACCAGCAGGTGGACCAGCCGCAGGCACATGCTGAGCATCCCCAGCGCCAGCGCCGCGTAGGGCGGCCATTCGGGCAGGCGGAGCTGGCCGTAGAGGGTGCGGCCGGACTCGATGTGCTCGACCGTCTCGACCGCGATCCACAGGCTCGCCGGGACCATGAAGACCAGCGCCGCGACGAGCGCGAGCAGGTCGCAGCCCCGCCGCGTGCGGGTCGGCAGCAGGTTGTAGAGGATGTCGACGGCGATATGCGCGCCGGTGCCGGTGGCGTGACCCAGCGCCAGGGCGATGGCGGCGACCATCAGCATCTGCACCACGATCACCCCGTCGGGGATCGCGATCGCCGGCACGCTGCGCGCCAGGATCTCCCAGCACACCAGGACGGCGATGCCGATCAGCGCGGCCATGGCGAGGCCGAGGAGCAGGCGCTCGAGGCCCGCGAGGCCGCGGTCGGCGGCCGAGAGGTATCGTTTCATCAGCTGCTCCGCAGGGAACGGATGCGCCGCCGCGGACGATCCGCGACGGCTGTCCTTCCGGGCGCCCTCTCCCTTCCCCCTCGCGGGGGAGGGTGGGGCGGGGGGCGGCCCTCCGCCCTCCCGCGCGGGCGTCAGCCCTTCACGTCGGCCATGTGCTTGGCGAGCAGGTCCTTGTAGTCCTTGACCAGCGCCGCACCGTCGACGCCCATCTTCTTCGCGTCCTCGATCCAGGCGTCGATGATCGGCTGGCTCGCCTCGTCGAGCTTGGCGAGATCCTCCTCGGAGAAGGCGTGGACCGGCATCTTCTTGCCCTCGAAGCCTTCGGGCAGCTGGGCGATGACCTCCTGGTTGCGCGCGCGCATCGCCTCGGCGGTCTTGCGGTTGTACTCGCGGCCCAGCTCGACGATCATCTTCTGGTCCTTCGGATCCAGCGCCTCGAACGACCGCTTGTTCATGAACATGCCGTTCGACTGGATCGTGGCCCCGTTGATCGCGGTGAAGCTGTCGGCGACCTCGTAGAGCTTGTAGCTCTCGACGATGTAGCCGTAGGCCTGCGAGCAGTCGATCATGCCGGTGTCGAGGCCCTGGTAGGCCTTGGGCAGCGGGATCACCACCGCGGTCGCGCCGAACTCGCCGTAGATCTCGCCGTAGTCGGAGGTCGCGCGCACCTTCTTGCCGTCGAAGTCCTCGACATGCGCCAGCGGCTCGCCCTTGCAGACCATCTGGATCGGGCCGACCGAGTAATTCATCAGGTAGACGAGGCCCAGCCGGTCCATCTCGTCCTGCAGGACCGGGTTGGTGGTGGTCAGCTCGTAGAGCGCCTCGGCCCCGGCCACCTCGTTGGGATTGCGCACCGGCAGGTCGCCGACGCCGTAGGCGAACAGCTGGTCGCGCGGGCTGTAGCCGGCGGTGATTGTGCCGATGTCGGCGACCCCGTTGCGCACGCCGTCCAGCATCCTGGTGGCGGGCAGCAGCGCCTGCGCCCAGTGCCGCTCGATCTTGATGCGGCCCTCGGAGCGCTTCTCGATCTCGTCGAGATAGGCGGTGACGTAGTCGGCTCGGATGCCGCGGTTGCCGCCGTAGTCGGCGTAGCGCAGCACGGTCTGCGCCATCGCGGGCGCGGCGACGGCGACGGCCAGCGCGGCGCCGGCCAGGATGGATCCGAAGTTCAGGCGCATGCGGCCTCCTCCCAGAGTTGCGATGCCCCGGTGCGGGGCGGGTTGCGCGGCTCTTGACGGCCGCTGGCGACGGGCGGGACCGCGGTCACACCGGGTCCCAGGTGAAGATGTCGCCCGAGCGGTCGAGCGGGACCGCCGACGAGGCGAGGGCGGGGATCGCGCGGTCGATCACGCTCTGCGGCGTCCAGCCCTCCGAGGCGTGGACCGAGCGGGTGGGGCGGGGCTGCGAGAACAGGAACACCTCGTTGGCGCGCGTGCCGAAGATCTGGCCGTTCATCGCGGACGCCTCGTCGGACAGCAGCGCCACGGGGAAAGCCGCGATCAGCTCGGGCTTCAGCCGCTTCAGCCCCTCGACCCGCGCCTTCATCTCGGGCGTGTTGTCGGGGATGGTCCCGACCAGCCGCGTCCAGGCGAAGGGCGCGATGCAGTTCGAGCGGACGTTGAACCGGCCCATGTCGAGCGCGATCGACTTCGACAGCCCTGCCACGCCCAGCTTGGCGGCGGCGTAGTTGGCCTGGCCGAAGTTGCCGATCAGCCCGGAGGTCGAGGTCATGTGCACGAAGGCGCCCGACATCTGCTTGCGGAACACGTCGGCCGCGGCGCGCGAGACGTAGAAGTAGCCCTTCAGGTGGACGTCGATGACCGACTCGAAGTCCTCGGGCGTCATCTTGTGGAAGATGCGGTCGCGCAGGATGCCGGCGTTGTTGACCACCCCGTCGAGCCGACCGAAGGCGTCCAGCGCCTTGGCCACCATCGCCTGCGCGTCGTCCCACGAGGCGATGGAGCCGCCGTCGGGAACCGCATGGCCGCCGGCCGCCACGATCTCCTCGGCGACCGCGCGGGCGGGGCCGATCTCGCCGCCCTCGCCGGTCTCGTCGCCGCCCAGGTCGTTGACCACGACCGCCGCGCCCTGCTTCGCGGCCTCGAGCGCGATGCACCGGCCCACGCCGCGCCCCGCGCCGGTCACGATCACCACCTTGTCCTTCAGCAACGCCATGCTCGGGTCTCTCCCTTGTGTTTTGCAAACGGTTCGCGCCCGCGGTCAGGCATGCCCGCCGCCGTCCACGCAGATCATTTCTCCCGACACGAAGCTCGCCATCGGGGAGGCGAGGAACAGGACCGCGTCGGCCACCTCCTCCGCCGTGCCGAAGCGGCGCAGGGGGGTCGCCTTCAGCACCCGCGCCGCCAGCCGCTGAAAGCGGGGGTCGTCGTGCATCTGCGCGCCCTGCCCGGCGTCGATCTGGCCGACGCCCACCGCGTTGGCGCGCACGCCGTTGCGTCCCTCCTCCCGCGCGATGCCCGTCACCAGCATCTCGACCGAGGCCTTGGGCCCCGCCGACATCACGTCGAGCGGCGGATAGCGCCGCGTGCCCGCCGTCGACAGCGCCACGATCGAGCCGCGCGAGCGGCGCAGCCGCGGGATCGCCGCGACGGCGAGCGTGAAGAAGCCGCCCGCGTCCGCGTCCAGCGCCGCGCGCCAGTCGGCGGGCGAGAGATCGGCGATGGCGCCGACCTTCACCTTCGGGCCGGCCGCGCAGACGACGGTATGGACGCGCCCGAAGCGGGCCTCGGCGGCCTGCATCGCCGCCTCGACGCCCTCGGGGTCGGAGAGGTCGATCCGGGCCGCCAGCCCGCCTGGGCCGTCGCGATCCAGCTCCCGCGCCAGCGCCTCGCCGGCCGCGGCGTCGCCGCGCCAGCCGACGACGACCGGGCTGCCGGCCTGCGCGAAGCGTCGGCAGATCGCCCGGCCCAGCCCCCCGGTTCCGCCCGCCACCAGCGCGCAGCCGTCGCGCATCGCTGCGAAGGGCGCGAACGCCGTCGCCTCCATTCCTCGGCTCCCTCCCGGTCGCGGCGTCGCTGCGCCGCCTATCGTTATATTGATTATTGTGTGCTAGCGTACGTTTTGCAAGCTGGAATCTGCCGCCCCGGTGTTGGCGTCCGCGCCGCCGGGCGGTAGGCTCCGGTAAAATTGTCATACCATAAGATGTTCGGCGGCGCGACGCCGGCGAAACGGAGGAAAGGCCATGCGATACGGATTGCGCGACTGGGCGGAACGGGAGCCGGATCGCCCGGCGCTGGAGTTCGACGACCAGCCGGCGTTGAGCTACGCGGCGCTCGAGGCGCTGGCGAATCGCTTCGCCAACCTGTTCCGCGACGCGGGGCTCGCGCCCGGCGATCACGTCGCGGGCGTGCTGCCCAACGGCCCGCATGTGATGGCGGCCGTCTGGGGCGCCTATCGCTCGGGCCTCTACTACACCCCCGTCGCCACCACCTTCGCCCCGCGCGAGGTCGCCTACGTGATCGGCAACGCCCGCGCGAAGCTGGTGCTGGGCGAGGCGCGCTACGCCGAGCCGCTGCGCCTCGCCGCCGCCGACCTGCCCGGCACGCGCTTCCTGACGCTGGGCGCGGTCGAGGGCTGCGAGGACCTGGCCGGGGCGCTCGCCGCCCAGCCCGAGACGCCGCGCCCGGACGAGCGGCCGGGGATGCTGATGATGTATTCCTCGGGCACCACCGGCGCGCCGAAGGGCATCTGGCGTCCCCTGCCCGACCCCAGGGTCTTCGCCGAGGGGCCGCCCGCCTTCGCGCGCGACCTGATCGAGATCTTCGGCTTCTCCGCCGACACCCGGTACCTGTCCCCCGCGCCGCTCTACCACGCGGCGCCGCTGCGCTGGTCGCTGTCGATCACCGCCTCGGGCGGGACCGCGCTGATCATGCACCGCTTCGACGCCGAGCGGGCTCTGGACCTGCTCGAGACCCGCGGCATCACCATGAGCCAGTGGGTCCCCACCATGTTCCGCCGCATGCTGGCCCTGCCGGAAGAACGGCTGGCCCGCTTCTCCGCCCCCGCCCACAGGACGGCCTGGCACGCCGCGGCCCCCTGCCCGCCGGACCTGAAGCGACGGATGATCGAGTGGTGGGGGCCGATCCTTCACGAATACTACGCCGGCTCCGAAAGCGTGGGGCTGACCGCGCTCGACACCGAGGAATGGCTGGCCCATCCCGGCTCGGTCGGCCGGGCCCTGAAGGGGCGGATCCGGATCCTGGGCGACGACTGGCAGGAGCTGCCGGAGGGCGAGCAGGGCCGCGTCTATTTCTCCGACAGCTCGCTCTTCGAGTATTTCGGCGATCCGGAGAAGACCGCCGGCCGGCGCAGCCCGCAGGGCTGGCAGACGCTGGGCGAGATCGGCTGGGTCGAGCCCGGCGGCTGGCTGCACCTCGCCGACCGGCAGGACGACATGATCATCTCGGGCGGCGTGAACATCTACCCGCAGGAGCTGGAGCAGGCGCTGGAGGAGATGCCCGAGGTCTCCGAAGCCGCCGTCGCCGCGGCCGCCGACGAGGATTTCGGCGAGCGGCCCGTGGCCTTCCTGGTCCCCGCCCCCGGCGCGCCCGGGGCCGAGGCGCTGGTCGACTCCGCGCGGGAATTCTGCCGCGGGCGGCTGGGGCGCACCAAGCAGCCCTGGCGCTTCGTGGTGGTGGACGAACTGCCGAAGTCGGAGACCGGCAAGCTCCTGCGCCGCGTCCTGCGCGAACGGCTGAAGGCCGAGGCGGCCTCGCACGCCGCCTGAACGAGCCGCGCCCCGGCCCGCCGGGGCGCGCGTCTTCAGCGCCGGATCAGCGCCTCGCCCACCTCGATCGCGGGCAGCGCGCCGACATGGCCGAGCCCGCCGTCGGAGGCGAGCACCGCGCCCGTGATGCAGCGCGCCATGTCCGACAGCAGGAACAGGATCGCGTTGGCGATGTCCTCGGGCTCGTTCGCGCGGCGCAGCGGCACGGCGTCGGTGATGCGCGCCATCAGCGCGGAGCCGAAGGCGGCCTCGACGCGGGGGGTGCGCACCAGCCCCGGCGCCACGGCGTTCACCCGCAGGCCCTGCGGCCCGTATTCGTGCGACGCGACGGCGACCATGTGGTTCAGCCCCGCCTTGGCGATGCCGTAGACGCCCTGGTTGGCGAGGCTGCGCAGCCCGGCGAGCGAGCTGACGAAGACCGCAGCCCCGCCCTCGGGCAGCGCCTCGGCCCCGTGACGCAGGACGTGGAAGGCCTGGCGCAGGACGATGTCCTGCTGGCGGTCCCAGGCGGCGGGCGTCATCTCGCGCAGCGGGCGCAGGTCGGCCATGCCGACGATGTCGACGAAGCCCGCCAGCGCCGCGCCGTGGCGGGCGCGCGCGCCCTGGAACAGGCGGGCGACGTCGGCGTCGTCGGTGGCGTCGGCGACCGCCGCCTCGCCGCCCGTCTCAGCCGCCACCGCCTCGGCCCGCTCCCGGCTGACGTCGGTGCAGACGACGCGCGCGCCGGCCGCGGCCAATGCGCGGCAGGCGGCATGGCCGATGCCCTGCCCGCCCCCGACCACCACGAAGACGCGCCCGTCGAGGCGCAGCGCCTCGGGACCCAGCGCAGGCGTCATCGCTCCGCCTCCCCGCCCGGCGCCTTCCCGTCCAGCAGGGCGAGCGCCATCGTCCCCTGCGCGGCCGCGTCCCGCGGCTCGACCGCGCCCCCGGGGTCGGAGACGGCCTCGAAGGCGGCGGCCAGCGCCTCGGGCCCGCCCTCGATCCGCGCGCCGCGGGTCAGCGTCCATCGCGCCCGCTGCCAGGCGCCCCCGGCGCCGGCGAGCGCGACCCGGTTCGGCGCCCCGCGGGAGGCGAGCCACAGAAGGCCCGGCACGGTCGCCCCGGCGGGGAAGCGGCGCGCGAGATCGGGGCCCAGGACCGCGCGGTTCATGTCGGTCTCTCCCACGGGCGCGAGGCAGTTGACGTGCACGCCCCGGCGCGCGCCCTCCAGTCCCAGGGTCAGCGCCAGCCCCACCAGTCCGGCCTTGGCGGCGGCGTAGGCGGCCTGGCCGAAATTGCCGGCGAAACCGCTGGACGACGAGACCATCACCACCCGCCCGTAGCCCTGCGCCAGCATCGTCTCCCACACCGCGCGCGTGCAGGTCGCGGCGCCCATGAGGTGGACGTCGAGCACGGCGCGGAAGTCGGCGAGGTCCATCTTCGCGAAGCTGCGGTCGCGCACGAAGCCGGCATTGTTGACCAGCACGTCCACCCGCCCCCAGCGGTCGAGCGTGCGGGCCACCATCGCGGCGACGGCGGCGGGGTCGGTCACGTCGGCCGTCTCGGCGACCGCCTCGCCGCCCGCCGCGCGGATCGCCCCGGCGGCCTCGTCCTCGGACCCTGCGCCGCGGCCGTTGACCACCACCTTCGCGCCCCGCGCGGCCAGCGCCTGCGCCCAGGCGCGGCCCAGCCCCCGGCCCGCGCCGGTCACGATCGCGACCTGGCCGTCGAAGCGGATCGGCGCCCCGGCGCTCATCCCGCCGCCTGGACCTGGGCGGCGACGGTCTTCTTCGCCTCCCCCCGCTGCACCTTGCCCGAGGGCGTGCGCGGCAGCGCCGGCAGCACGAAGAGATGCCGGGGCAGCTTGTAGCCGGCGAGCCGCGTGCGGCCGAACGCGCGCAGGTCCTCCAGGCTGGGCGCCTCGGCGCCGGGAGCCAGCTCCGCCACCGCCGTCACCGCCTCGCCCCACGTGTCGTCGGGCAGCGCCACGACCGCGAGATCGGCGATGGCGGGGTGTTCGCGCAGGACATTCTCGACCTCGACCGGATAGACGTTCTCGCCCCCGGTGATGATCATGTCCTTCAGCCGGTCGGTCAGGGTCAGGAACCCGTCGGCATCCATCACCCCGCCGTCGCCCGAGCGATACCAGCCGTCGACCAGCGCCTCGGCCGTCGCCTCGGGCCGGTTCAGATAGCCCAGCATCCGCATGTCGGAGCGCAGCCAGATCTCGCCGGGCTCTCCGGCCGCGCAGACGGTCGCGCCGTCGGGGCGGCGGATCTCGCAGGCGACGCCGGCGAGCGGGCGGCCGACGGTGGTCATCAGCTCGGGCCGGGCGGGGTCGTGCTGGTCGGGGCCGAGCACGTGGGTCGAGCTCAGCTCGGTCATCCCGTAGAACTGGGTGAAGCGGCAGCCGAAGGCGGCGATGGTGCGCGCCAGCAGCGGCCCGCCGATGGGGGCCGCGCCGTAGTAGACGCCGTCGAGCTTCGGCGCGGGCGCCCCCGAGCGGTCGATCTCGTCGAGCGCCATGCGGATCAGCGTCGGCACCAGGAAGATGCGGTTGACCCCGTGCCGGCGGATCAGCGCGATCAGGCTGGCGGGCGCGGGGTCGGCCGTCAGGACCATCGTCGCCCCGACCGCCAGTCCCATCAGCATGAAGCCGACGCCCGCGTTGTGGAAGTTGGGCAGGCACGACAGCCCCACGTCCGAGGCGCGCCAGTCCTCCCACTGCGGGGAACGGGCGTAGCTGAGCGCGAACAGGCTCGGCATCCCGTGAGGCATCAGCGCCCCCTTCGGCCGGCCGGTGGTGCCCGAGGTGTAGAGGAGCGAGAACGGCGTCTCGAGCCGCCGCTCGGCCTCCGCCGGGGGCGGAGCGTCGGTCTGCACGGCGGCGCGCAGGCTGGGGGCCGGCCCCTCGGTCGTCCAGAGCTCCGGCGGGGCGGAGAGGTCGGCGCAGGCGGCGGCGACGGTGTCCGCAAGCGCTGCGTCGTGCATCAGCAAGGCGGGCTTCGAATCCTCCAGCACGAAGGCCAGCTCCGGCGCGGCGTAGCGCCAGTTATAGGCCGCCAGCACCAGGCCGCCGCGGGCGCAGGCGAACCAGGCGAGGTAGAAAAGCTCCGAGTTCTGGCCGAGATAGCCGATCCGGTCGCCTTCCTTCAGCCCCTTCGCCTGCCACGCGGCGAGCAGCCGGGCCGAGCCGCGCTCGAGCTCGGCGTAGCTGATCGAACGGTCCTCGCAGAGGATGGCGGGCTTGTCGGGCGCCTTCGCGGCCCCGTCGCGGGGCATGTCGGCGACGAACTGCACCTGGTCGAGCGGCAGCCGGGGACCTTCCACGCGCATCCCTGTTCCTCCCTTCCGGCGGAGCGGCCGGGGCCGCCTCGCCATAGCCGCGCTTCGTCGGCCTGTTTATAGTAAGCTAGCGTATTACGCTCGGGCACGCAACCAGCGCGCGTCGCAAGTCGCCTCCACCATCCGGTCGCCCGACCCGGCGGGCGAAGAACCGTCGGGGGCGGTCGGGCGCAGGGCGCCTCTCAGTGGAAGGTCCGGCCGCCGTCGACGGCGAGCGTGGCGCCGGTGACGTAGGACGCCTCGTCGCTCAGCAGGAACAGGAGCGCGGCGGCGATCTCCTCGGGGTCGGCCACGCGGCGCAGGGCGTAGGGCGACCGCTCGGGGTCGTTCGCGGGCCCGCGCAGGACGTCGGGCAGGATCGGCGTGTCGACCGCGCCGGGACAGACCACGTTGACCCGGACCTTCGGCGAGAGCTCGGAGGCGAGCGCCTTGCTCAGCGCGATCAGCCCCGCCTTGGAGGCGACGTAGGAGCCCAGCGCCATGCCCACCGGCAACAGCGCCGAGCCCGACGAGACGTTGACGATGCTCGGCCGCGCCGCCTGTTCCAGATGGGCCAGCGCCTCGCGGCAGATCAGCATCGGCCCGGTCAGGTTCAGCGTCAGCACCGCGTTCCAGTCGCTGAGCGTGGTGTCGGCGAGCCGTGCGGGGATCGCGCCGCCCGCCACGTTGCACACCCCGTCGAGCCCGCCCAGCGCCTCGGCCGCCTGCGCCACCGCCGCGCGCACCGCCGCCTCGTCGGTCACGTCGCAGGGGATGGCGAGCGCGCCCGTCTCGGCCGCGATCTCGGCCAGCCCCTCGGCGTTGCGGTCGAGCAGCGCGAGCTGCGCCCCCTCGGCCGCGAAAAGCCGCGCCGCGGCGCGCCCGATTCCCGAGGCCGCGCCGGTCGCGATCACGCGCCGCCCGGCCAGGCGTCCGTCCTGGGGCATGTCCGTCCTCCCTGCGCCGCGGATGCCGGAAGCCCGGCCGCGGATCGTCGTTGCGACAGGGATACCAAGCTCATAGTATGCTTGCAAACCAAAACCGGGAGGGATCGCATGACCGGATTGCCCGAGCCGCCGCCCGAGGGGACGGCGATGCTACCCGCCGGCTGTTTCGCGGGGCGCACGGTGCTGGTGACGGGCGGGGGCACGGGCCTCGGACTCGCCATGGGGCTGGAGTTCGCCCGGCTGGGCGCCGCGGTGGCGGTGGCGAGCCGGGGGGAGGCGCATCGCGCGAAGGGGGTCGCCGCGATCGAGGCCGCGGGCGGGCGCGCGGCGGGCGTCGCGCTCGACGTCCGCGATCCCGCGCAGGCGACGGCGGCCTTCGACGCGGCGGAGGCGGCGCTGGGGCCGGTCGACGTGCTGGTCAACAACGCCGCCGGCAACTTCCCGGTCCCGGCCGAGCGGCTCAGCCCCAACGGCTGGCGGGCGGTGACGGGGATCGTGCTGGACGGCACCTTCTTCTGTTCGCGGGAGTTCCACGCGCGCGCCCGCCGCCGGGGGGCCCCGGGCGCCATCCTCAACATCCTGGCGACCTACGTGGACGGGGGCGCGCCGGGCCATGCCCACAGCGCGGCGGCCAAGTCCGGCGTGCGCAGCCTGACCGAGACGCTGGCCGTGGAATGGGCGCCCGACGGGATCCGGGTCAACGCGCTCGCCCCCGGCCTGTTCCCCCACGACGACCACAGCCCCGACATGCGCCGCAACCGGCCCGAGGGCTACGAGGCCGAGCGCGCGCGCATCCCCGCGATGCGCACCGGCCGGCTGCGCGAGCTGGGCTGGGCCGCAACCTGGCTCTGCTCGCCCTTCGCGGCCTACGTCACCGGGCATGTGCTGGTGGTGGACGGCGGCGACCGGCTCAACCGCTCGATCCGCAAGCCGGTGTTCGAGCCGGTGCGCGACCTCTATCCGGAGGCGCCGCGATGACCGGGACGCCCGTGATCGAACGTCGCCGCGGCCCGGTGCTGACGCTGACCCTCGACCGCCCCGAAAAGCTGAACGCCCTCGACCTCGCCGCGGCCGACGCGCTGGCCGAGGGCGTGGCCCGCTTCGGCGAGGACCCCGCCTTGCGGGTGCTGCTGATCCGGGCCGAGGGGCGGTTCTTCTGCGCCGGCGCGGACCTCGACAGCCCGATGTTCCCGGACCCCGCCCTCTCCGGCCAGTCGCGCTTCCGCCGCTGGTATCGGCGCGGTCGAGGCAGCCTGCATCCCCTGCTCGACGAGATCGAGGCGCTGGAGAAACCCGTGGTCGCGGCCCATCAGGGCCCGTGCCTGGGCGGGGGGCTGGAGCTGTCGCTCGCCTGCGACTTCCGCCTCGCCGCGCGCGCCGCGCGCTACGGTCTGCCCGAGACGGCGCTGGGTGGGCTGCCGGGATCGGGCGGGCTCAGCCGGCTGGTGCGCATCGCGGGGCCGCACTGGGCGCGCTGGCTGATCCTGGCCTCGAAGGAGCTGTCCGCCGAGCAGGCGCTGGCGGCGGGTCTGGTGCACGAGATCTTCGACGACGCCGATTTCGCCGTCGGCGTGGACGCCTTCTGCGACCATCTCGCCGCCCAGCCGCCCGAGGCGGTCGCCGCCGGCAAGCTCGCCATCGAACTCGCCGCCGATCTCGACCGCGCGCAGGCCCGCAACGTCGAAAGGCTGGCGGTCGGAAGCCTGGTGATGGGCGACGAATACCGCGAGAGCATCGCCAGGATCCGCGCCCGGCTGGCGAGGAAGCGCGAGAGCTAGAGCCGCCAGCCCCCGTCCACCGCCAGGCTCTGCCCGGTGATGTAGCCGGCGCGGGCCGAAAGCAGGAAGGCGACCGCCTCGGCGATGTCCTCGGGCGCGCCGAAGCGGCGCAGCGGCAGGGACCGGCGGAGGCCCTCGACCACGCTCTCGCCGACCTCGGCGAACATCTGCGCGCCCATGCCCGCCTCGACGAAGCCGGGGCCGACGCAGTTGGCGCGGATGCCGAAGCGGCCCTCCTCCTTCGCGATGCCGCGCATCAGCGTCTCGATCGCGGCCTTGGGCGCGGCCGAGAGGATGTCCTGCGACGGGACCTTGTCGCCCGTCGCGGTGGTGGTGACCGCGACCAGCGCGCCGCCCTCCCGCTTCATGCGCTTCACGCAGGCGGAGACGAGGTTGAAGCAGCCCGCGACGTCCGCGGATAGCGTCTCGCGGAAGGTCTCGGGCGGAAGAGCTGCGGCGTAGTCGAAGACCAGCCGCGGCCCGGCCGCGTAGACGGCGGAGTGGATGCGCCCGAAGGCGCCCTGCATCTCGCCCGCGAAGGCGTCCACGGCGGCGGGGTCGGTCAGGTCCACCTGCCGCGTCTCGGCCCGCCGGCCGGCGGCGCGCACCGCCTCGGCCGCGGCCTCGGCCGCCGCGCGCCCGCTGCGCCAGGTGATCGCGACGTCGGCGCCGCGCGCGGCCAGCGCCCGGCAGACGGCGGCGCCGATGCCGCCGCCGCCGCCCGCCACCAGGGCCACGCCTTCGGGAAAGTCGGGCGCCATCGGATCAGGGATCCAGCTCGGTCCCGAGGTCGATGCCCGCGTTCCTGCGCGACGCCGCGTGGGCCGCGAGGATCCCCGGCCCCAGCGCCGCGGGGTCGAGCGAGGCCTCGGCCGTGGCCCCGTGCTGCCAGCTTTCGGCGATGGTGATGCCGTAGCCCCAGGCCTCGAACACCCGGCCGCTGATCTGCGCGGCCTCCGGGCTCGCGAGCCAGGTCACCAGCGCCGAGACCCATTCGGGCCTGCGCATCTCCAGCTGCTCGGGCGTCCACTCGCGCAGGCCCTCGGTCATGCGGGTGGTGGCGCGGGGGGCGATGGCGTTGACGGTGACGCCGTAGCGCGAGAGCTCCCGCGCCGCGACGATCGAGAAGCTGGCGATCCCGGCCTTGGCGGCGGCGTAGTTCGCCTGGCCGATGTTGCAGAACAGGCCCGAGTGCGACGTGGTGTTGATCACCCGAGCGTCCGGCTGCTCGCCCTTCTTGGACATCAGCCGCCAGTGGTTGGCCGCGTGATGGGTCACCGCGAAGGTTGACTTCAGGTGCACGCGGGTGACCGAGTCCCACTCGTCCTCGGTCATGTTGATCAGCATCCGGTCGCGCAGGATGCCGGCGTTGTTGACCACGACGTCCAGCCGCCCGAACCGTTCGAGCGCCAGGTCCACCATCGCCTTCGCGCCGTCCCAGGAGGCCGCGTCCGAGGCGTCGGCGACCGCCGCGCCGCCCATCGCCTCGATCTCGGCCACGACCTGGCCCGCGGGCGTCGCGTCCGCCCCCTCGCCCGTCGCGGCGGAGCCGAGATCGTTGATCACCACCTTCGCGCCCTGGGTCGCCAGCGCGAGCGCATGCGCCCGGCCCAGGCCCCGGCCCGCCCCCGTCACGATCGCCACGCGGCCGTCGCAGATGCCCATGGATGACTCCTCCCGTAGTTCCGCGGCCGCGCCGCCGTTTCGGAGGATTTGGTAAGCTAGTTTACGATGAGCTTCAACACGGAATCTCGGCGCCCCCGACGACGGCCCCGGGCCTCAGTCCAGCGCGTCCATGCCCCCGGCGCCGCGGGCGCCCTCCTCGTCCAGCGCGCGGAGGATGTTGTCCTTCATCCGGCTCAGCACCTGTTCGGCGATGCGCACATGTTCGAGCGGAACCCCGTCGAGGATCTTCACGTTCAGCTCGCGCCCGACCGAGGTCATCGTCTCGAGCACGCCGTGGCCCTTCTCGGTGATCACCACGCGCTTCGCCCGGCGGTCCGTCGCGTCCGGCCGCCGCTCGACGAAGCCCCCGGCCTCGAGCCGGTCGACCAGGCCGCCGACCGTGACCTTGCCGACGTCGAGCATGTTGGCGAGCTCGGTCTGCAGCATCCCCTCCTGCCCGTTGCGGCGCAGGTAGCGCGAGAGCTGCGCCAGCGCCCACCATTGCGAACGGGTGATGCCCAGCGGCTTCATCTTCTGGTCGAAGAGCGTCCGGCGCACGCGGCTCACGTCGTGCACGAAGAATCCGATGCGGAAATCCTCGACCCTGGGGTCTTTCGCGGCGGCGGCCGGCTCGTCCTTCATTCGGCATCCCTGATCTGCGCCGCGCACGCGAAACGTGGACGGATTCTTACTGTAACCACCTGTATCATACGCATGCGTCAAGGTCACGCCGGCGAAGGGCGGAACCGTCCGCCCGGAAACGCGAACGCCGACCGGACCCGCAGGTCCGGCCGGCGTCGCGTCGGGAGGAGGGCGTCCGCGAGGGGCGGCGCGCCCGTCAGCTCAGGACGATGCGGCCCGTCACCCGGCCCTCCTCGAGCTTGCGCATCGCCGCGTTGGCCTCGTCCTTGGCCATCCGCTCGACCGGCACCGGCGCGAGCTTCCCCTCGTTGGCGAGCCGGATCACCGCCTCGAGGTCCTTCATGCCGCCGGTCATCGAGCCGACGATGGTCCGCGCCCGGAAGATCATCATCGCGGTCGAGAGCATGAAGTCGCCCCCGCCCACGCCCACCAGGATCAGCTTGCCGCCGCGGCCCAGCATCTCGAGCCCCATCTCGGCCGTCCTGCCTGTGTTCACGAAGTCGATGACCACGCGGGGCGGGCCGCCGGCGGCCTCGTGCACCTCGGCGATCGCATCCGGGCCGCCGGGGATGAAGGCCGCGGCGCCGGCCTTCAGCGCGGCCTCGCGTTTGCTCTCCTGGATGTCGGTCATCAGCACGTTCGTCCAGCCCAGCGCATGCAGCATCGAGAGCGCCGCGAAGCCCAGGCCGCCCGCGCCGATCAGCAGGACGGGCGCGTCCTTCTCGACCTCCGCCATCTTGGAGATCGCGCCGTAGACCGTGATGCCCGAGCAGGGGAAGGTCGCGGCGACCGCCGGATCGACGTTCCCGTAGTCGAACAGGTAGCGGGGATGGGGCAGCAGGACATGGCTGCCGAAGCCGCCGTGGTGGATCACGCCGATCGCGTGGGGCTTGTCGCAGACGTTCTCGTCCCCCGCCCGGCAGGTCGGACACTCGCCGCAGCCCATCCAGGGATAGATCACCCGGCTGTCGCCGACCGAGACGCCCTGCGCGTCCGGGCCGACCGCGACCACCTCGCCCAGCACCTCATGGCCGGGCGCGCGGGGCAGCGTCACGCCGCGGTCCATGATGTTCAGCCGCTTGCCGCCGCCCAGGTCGTAGCCGCCGTGCCACAGGTGCAGGTCGGAATGGCACACGCCCGCATGAGTGACCTTCACCAGCACCTCGGTCCCCTGCGGGGTCGGGTCCGGCGCCTCGATCTTCTGGAGCGGCTTGCCCGGTTCGACGATGGCCCAAAGTTGCATGACTTTCCTCCGGTTTCTCTCGGCCCGCGCCGCGGTCAGTTCGACAGCGACGGCAGGAACAGCACGATGGCCGGGAAGACCATCAGCAGGACGACCACGGCCAGGTCGGCCAGCAGGAAGCGGGAGACGCCCTGGAAGATGCGCCCCAGCCCGATGCGGTCGCCGACCACGTTCTTGATGACGAAGACGTTCAGCCCGATCGGCGGCGTGATCATCCCGATCTCGAGCAGCTTGGCGAGGATCACGCCGAACCACAGCAGGTCGATCCCCGTCGCCCGCGCCACCGGCAGCAGGATCGGCAGCGTCAGCAGCATCGCCCCCAGCGGATCGAGGAACATGCCCAGCACGAGATACAGCGCCACGATGCCGGCCAGCAGCAGCGCCCGGTTCGCGGCGATCTCCTGGATGCCGGCGGCGATGTAGTCGTCGGCGCCGCTCAGCGTGACGAAGCGGCCCAGCAGGTTCGCGCCGATGGCGATGACGAAGATCGCGGCCGAGGTCGTGAAGCTCTCGACCAGCGAGCGGCGGAACCGTCGCAAGGTCAGCTGGCGCGAGCCGGCGGCGATCAGGGCGCACAGGACCGCGCCCACGGCGCCGGCCTCGGTCGGCGTGAAGATCCCGGCGAAGAGCCCGCCGAAGACCAGCAGCGCGAGCAGCAGCGTCGGCCCGACCCGCGCCAGAACCCGCAGCCGCTCGCCCAGCGTGTGGCGCTCGGCGACGGCGGGGGCGACCTCGGGGCGCAGGGCGGCCCAGATCACCACCACCGCGCAGTAGCCGGCGGCGGTCAGCACGCCCGCGCCGACGCCGCCCAGGAACAGGCGGCTGATCGGCACCTGCGCGATGATCCCGTAGAGGATCAGCAGGATCGAGGGCGGGATCAGCGCGCCGATGGTCCCGGCCGCGGCCACCGCCCCGGTCGCGAGCCGGTCGTCGTAGCCCGCCCGCGTCATCTCGGGCACCGCGATCCGCCCCATCGCCGCCGCGCAGGCGACGGACGAGCCGGTGACCGAGGCGAAGCCGGCCGCGCCGAAGATGCTCGCCACCGCCAGCCCGCCGGGAAGCCGCGCGAGCCACACGCGCGCCGCCTGGAAGAGGCCGCGGGTGATGCCGGTGTGATAGGCGAGAAACCCCATCATCAGGAACATCGGCACCGAGCTCAGCTCCCAGCTCGCGGCGAAGCTGAAGGGGATCGCCTTCAGGGCGCCCACGGCCGGGCGCCAGCCGAACAGCCACCAGATGCCGACGAAGGGCACGCCGACCAGCGCGGCCCCGATCGGCAGGCGCAGCGCGATCAGGACCAGCAGGACGCCGATCAGCAGCAGGCCGACCTGGGGATCAGTCATGGGCCGCCGCCCCGGGCCGGTCGTCCCCGGTCCAGTCCCAGTCGTCGTCCCCGTCGTCGAGCGGCAACGCCGGCAGCGGCGCGCCCGCGACATAGGCGGCGAACTTCAGCAGCAGCATCGCCGCGAGCAGCCCGTAGCCGATCGGCAGCGCGAAATAGCCGAACCAGATCGGGATCGTCAGACCGTCCTCGATGATGAAGGTCCCCAGCCGCCACTTCGAGACCGCCTCGAGCCAGGTGGCGTAGGCGGTCACGGCGAAGATCAGCGCGGTCAGCGGATAGGTGCAGCCGTAGAGATGCCGGCGCAGGCGCGCGGGGAAGGTCTCGGTCAGGACCTCGACCGAGATATGGCCGTCCAGGCGCTCGACGAAGGCCAGCGGCAGGCAGACGAGGAACACCATGTACCAGTTGGCCACGAAGATGATCGTGCCGCTGAGCGGCCTGTCGAGAAAGGCGCGGCAGGCGACTTCGAGCGCGACGTGCAGCATCATCGCCACGATGCACAGCGAGGCGACGACGGCGGTGAGGCGGGCGGCCCCGTCGAGGAGCCAGCGGATCGGGGTCATGGCGGCGCTGCGAAGCGGCCGGGGCCGGCGCCCGCCCGCCGCCCCGGCCGGAGCCGGGGGGCGGCCGCGCGCCGGCCGCGGACCTCAGTCCATCGCGTAGGTCTTGGGATCGACCTTCGACTGGATCTCGGTCCAGTAGAGGTCGGCGAGCTTGTCCGCGTCGCCCTCGCCGATGTCCTTCGTCAGCCCCTTCCACTTCTCCATCAGCTCGGAGAAGGTCCGGATCTTGGCGTCGACGTCCTCGACCTTGTACTGGTCCTTGAACTGGCCGGCGATGGTGGCGAGGTCGGCCTTGACGAAGGCCGCGGTCGCGGCCGTCAGGCTCTCGTCGCCCTCGATGATCTCGACGCCCTTCTTCTTCGCGGCGGCCAGGCCCTCGGCGTCGTCCTCGGCATAGGCGAAGACCGCCGCGGCGGCGAGCTGCGCGCCCGCCTTCAGCACCGCGGCGCGCTGCTCCTCGTCGAGGTCGAGCCACACGTCGCGGTTGAAGTTCGCGGCGCCGAGGCCGGGGAACGTGCCCCCCGGCGCGGCCAGCGTGACGTGGCTGGCGACGTCGATGTACTGGCCGCCGATCAGGTCGCCCAGCGGGCTCATGGTGCAGTCGACCACGCCCTGGCTCATCGCGTCGTAGGTCTCGTTGCCCGGCACCGAGACCGAGGCGCCGCCCAGCGCCTCCGCCCAGCGCGCGTAGTTGGCGGCGCCGGCGCGGAACTTGCCGCCCTTCACGTCCCCGGCCGAGGCGATCGGCCTGGTGCACAGGAGCCGGTAGGGGGTGGTCGATGCGCCGGCTACGTAGACCTGGTTGTTGGCCTTCATCTGCGCGAGGCAGGCCGGGCAGTTCAGCAGCGTGTATTCCATCGAGGCGCCGGCCGCGGCCGCGCCGGGCATGGGAACCCGCTCTCCGGTGGTCGCCAGCATCGAGAGGTTCGCCGCGAGGTTCACCTCCGAGAACTCGACCGGGTGATAGGGGAAGACCACGAAGCCGACGTCGGCGAGCCCGTCGCGCACGCCGCCCGCGGTCTCGGCCAGGGTCAGCAGCGACATGGCGTAGACCTTGCCCGTCAGGCCGGCGCTCTCCTCCAGGGTCTGCGCGAAGGCGGTCAGCGGCTCGTAGGCCGCATAGACCTCGGGCAGGCCGAGCGCGATGCGCAGGTCGGCGGCCGCGGCCGGCTGCGGCGCGGCCGCGCCCACCGCGGCGATCGCAAGCGCCGCGCCCACGGCAAGGCTCCGGGCGGCCCGCCCGGCGAATCCGTTGGTCATCCGATCCTCCCTGTGCGCCTTGCCGCGCGCCGTCCTCTGCGGTCCGGTCGGCGGCGGGGTTGCTGCATCCCGCCCGGCGCCGGACGTGACGGGAGGCATCGTGCATATCTTTTAATTGTCTGTCCATTGTATTGTTGCAGAGGCCGGGCCGTTTTTCGCGTCGGCCGCCGACGGGCGGCAAAGCGCGGGGTCCACGACCAGCACGCTCTTGCCCACGTGGCGGCGGGCGAGGATGTCGGCGTAGCCCTCCAGCGCCGCCTCGAACGGGTAGACCCGCCCGACATGGGGCGTCAGCCGGCCCGAGGCGTAGGCGTCGAGCATCCGCTGGAAGGAGGCGAGGCCGCGCCCCTCCGTCGTCTCGATCGCCAGCCGCGCCTCGACCCCGATCACCGAGATCATCTTGACCAGCAGCACGTTGCTGCGCGCCGCGGCCCATTCGCCGGAGGCGAAGCCGACCACCAGCACCCGTCCGCCCGGCGCGATGCAGCGCAGCGAGTCCTCGAAGACGCGCCCGCCGACGGGATCGAGGAAGACGTCCGCCCCCCGCCCGCCGGTCAGCGCCTTCACCGCCTCGCGCAGATCCCGCTCGCGCAGGTTCACGACGTGGTCCGCGCCCAGCGCGGACGCCTCGGCCAGCCGCGCGTCGTCGTCGCCGGTCGCGATCACCGTCGCGCCCAGCGCCTTGCCGATCCCCACCGCGGCGACGCCGACCCCGCCGGTCGCGCCATGCACCACCAGCGTCTCGCCCGCGCGCAATGCGCCGCGGTCGACCAGCGCGTTCCACGCGGTCCAGGCGTTCATCGGATAGGCCGCCGCCTCGATCAGCCCCATGCCCTCGGGCACGGGGAACACGCAGGCCTCGGGCAGCGTCGCAACTTCGCCGAGGCCCCCGCCGGCGAGCGCGAAGGAGAAGGCCGAGACCCGGTCGCCCGGGCGGGCGCGGGTCACGCCCTCGCCCACGGCGGTCGCCACGCCCGACATCTCGCTGACCGGGATGTAGGGCAGCGGCGGCGTCTTCTGGTAGGTCCCCTTCAGCACCAGCGTCTCGCCGAAGGCGAGGCCGGCGGCGGCGACGCGGATCTGGACCTCGCCGGGCCCGGGCTCGGGCGCGGGGACCTCCTCGATCGCCATCACGTAGGGGTCGCAGCGGCGAGGCCGAGGTCGCCGAGCTGATGGAGATCCTGGAGATCGTGGAGCCGGGCCTCGCGGCGCTGGCGGCCCGGAGGCGCACCGACGAGGACGTCGCGGCGATGCGCGAAGCGCTGGCCGCGCTGGCGGCGGAGACCGACCCGGACCGTTTCGTGCGGCTGAACCACGCCTGGCACCTGGCGCTGGTCCGCGCGAGCCGCAACACGGTGCTGTGCGCCGTCTACGAGTCCCTCGGGCCGGCGCTGATCGACCCGCGGCTGGAGGGCTTCGCCGACGAGACCGTGCGCGCCCAGGTCCTCCGCGCCGCCTCCCGCATCCTCGAGGCGGTGGAGGCCGGCGACGGCGAGGCGGCCCGCCGCCGGATGGCCCGTCACGTGAGCGCCTATCGCGAGACGGTGGAGGCGCGGCTGCGCGCCTGACCGGCTCAGCCGCCGGGCAGCGTCACCACCCCGTCGCGTTCGAAAGCCGCGCGCTCCGCCGCGTCGAAGCCGAGCGACTCCAGCACCGCGTCCCCGTCGCCGCCGAGCGCGGGGGCGGGGCGCGTCGCGTCGGGCCGCCCCCCTGCCCCGGGCGCGAGGCGCAAGAGCGGGCCAGGCGCGCGGACGCGGCCGAGCCCCGGCGCCTCGGTCTCGGTCAGCCAGCCGCCGCGCAGCAGGTCGGGGTCGGCCGCGACCTCCTCCAGCGGGCGGATGGCGGCGGCGGGGATGCCGGTCTCGCGCCCGATGCGGATCCACTCGTCGGTGTCGCGGGTCGCGAGGATCCCGGCGAGCGCGGCGTAGAGCTCCGCCACCTCGGCGTTGCGGCGCACGGGATCGGTGACGCGGGGATGCTCGGCCAGCTCCGCCTCGCCCGCCGCGCGCAGGAAGGCCTGCCAGTCACGCCTGGTGTAGGGGGTCAGGGCGACATGGCCGTCGCGGGTGCGGAACGGGCGGCGGTGGGGCGTCAGCAGGCGGCCGTAGCCGACCTCCGGCCCGGCGGCGGGTCGGTCGGGAAAGGCGGCGGCGCCCATGTGTTCGAGCAGGACGAAGGCCGACATGGTCTCGGCCATCGGGATCTCGACCGACATGCCCTCGCCGGTCCGCTCGCGCCGGTAGAGGCCGGCGAGGACGGCCTGCGCCATCAGCAGGCCGCAGATCTTGTCGGCCATCACGCTGGGCACGTAGCGCGGCCCGTCGCCCACCCGGTCGAACAGGTCCGCGAGGCCCGAGGTCGCCTGGATCACGTCGTCCACCGCCGGATCGTCCGCCCGCGGCCCGTCCTGCGCGAAGCCCGACGCCGAGCAGTGGATCAGCCGCGGATTGGCCGCCGTCATCGTCGCCGCGTCCAGCCCCAGCGCCCGCGCCGAGGCGGGGCGCATGTTGTGCACCGCCACGTCCGCCCAGTCGGTCAGCCGGCGCAGGATCTCCCCCGCCCCCGGCGCCTTCAGGTCGAGCGCGAGCGACTTCTTGCCCCCGTTCAGCGCCATGTAGATCGAGCCCATGCCCGGCGCCGGCACGGCCGCGGAATGGCGGATGCCGTCGCCCGCGGGCCCCTCGACCTTCACCACCTCGGCGCCCAGGTCGGCCAGGCAGCGGGTGGCGAGCGGCCCCAGCACGATGGCGGTGAAGTCGAGCACCTTCACCCCCGCGAGCGGGCGGGCGCCGGCCTCCGCGCTCATGCCCCGACGAAGCCGTCGGCGCCCAGCGGCGGCGAGTAGATCACGATCACCTTCGCCGGCCGCTCGCCCGTCACCTCGAACAGGTGCGGCGTCCCCGGCGGGATGCGCACCATGTCGCCCGCCTTCAGCGCCCGGCGCGGCTCGTCCCCGATCTCCAGCTCCCCGGTCCCGTCGAGCATGTAGATCACCTGCCACTCCGTGCGGTGCAGGTGACGCGAGGCCGAGCCGCCCGGCGCGAGCGTGCCGTGCGCCATCTCGAAGCCCGCGCCCAGGTCGGCGGGCAGCAGGCGGCGGTTCACGGTGCCCTCGTGCAGGGGCGGGGAGTAGGGCTCGAGGTCTTCGAGGGAGACGACGTATCGGGAGTCGGTCATCGGATCAGTTTCCGGCCTGCGACAGGCCCGGCAGCCAGGTCGCGATTGCGGGGAAGGCGACGAGCACGGCCAGAAGGACCAGCTCGGCCGCCACGAAGGGAAGCACGCCGCGCGCGACGGTCGCGACCGGCACCCGGGACGAGCCCGAGACTATGAAGAGGTTCAGCCCCACCGGCGGCGTCAGCAGCCCGATCTCGGCCGTCTTCACCACCACCACGCCGAGCCAGATCTCGTCGTAGCCCAGCCCCGTCATCAGCGGATGGATCAGCGGCAGCGTGATGATCAGGATCGCGATCTGGTCGAGGAACACCCCCAGCACCAGCAGCACCGCGATCACCAGCAGCAGCACCGGGAACGGACCCAGCCCCGACTCCTGCACCGCCTGCAGCAGCGCCTGCGGCGTGCCCGACAGCGACAGGAACACCGCGAAGACCGAGCTGAAGGCGATGATCGCGAGGATCATGGCCGAGCTGCGGGTCGCGCGCGACAGCGCCCCGCTCAGCGCCGCGCGGTCCATGCGCATCATCGCGAAGCCGATGATGAAGGCGAAGAGCGCGCCCAGCGCCCCGACCTCGGTCGGCGTGGCGACGCCCGAATAGATCGCGACCAGCATCGCGGCCAGCAGCACGATCATCGGCAGGGCCGGCAGGCTGGCGCGCACCCGCCGGCGCATCGGCTGACGCGGCTGCACGCCCACGTCCGAGCGGCGCAGCACCCACCAGATCACCACGCCGTAGCCGATCGCCGTCATCAGCCCCGGCAGGACCCCCGCGATCAGCAGCTTGCCGACCGAGACCTCGGTGAGGATGCCGTAGAAGATCAGCGCGATCGAGGGCGGGATCATGATCGAGAGCGTGCCCACCGCCGCCAGCGCGCCGGTCGAGAACGCCTCGCCGTAGCCGTACTTGCGCAGCTCCGGGTAGATCGCCGAGGCCAGCGTCGCCGCCGCCGCCGAGGACGACCCGCAGGCCGCCGCCAGCATCGTGCCCCCGAACACCGCCGCGTAGGCTAGCCCGCCCCTCAGGTGGCCCACCCAGCCGTTCGCCGCGCGGAACAGGTCGCCGGTGATGCGGGTCGCGCCCATCACCTCGGCCATCAGCACGAACATCGGGAAGGTGGTCAGGGTGTAGCTCGCCGCCGCCTGGTAGGGCGCGGTCTTCAGCACCCCCAGCGCCGTGTGCCAGCCGCCCTCGACCCACAGGCCGACGATGCCGGCCACGAACATCGCGAAGCTGACCGGCATGGTCAGGAAGATCAGCCCGAACAACAGGGCGATGACGAGGGCCGCGGTCATATCGCCTCCGGCCCCTCGACATGCGCGTCCTCGGCCGGGGTCGGGTGCACGACCTCCCAGGCGAGGCGCACGCACAGCAGCGTCACCCCGACCGGCGCCCAGACGTAGCTGAGATAAAGCGGCCACTGCACGAGGCCGAAGCTCGTCTCTCGGTCCGCGAACTTGCCCGCCGCCTCGGGCACGGTCACCCACAGCAGCATCAGGAAGGCGGCCAGCGCGACCAGCATGATCGCGCGGTGCACCAGCCGGCCCGGGATCCGCTCCAGCACCGGCAGGAACAGCTCCATGCGCACCTGCCCGCCGGTGGCGACGCTGCGCGCCAGCGGCAGGAAGGCGATCAGGACCATCAGGTAGAGCTCGGAGAACTCGTAGGCGCCCTGCAGGGGGGCGCCCACGAAGCGGCCGAGCGCGTCGGCCGAGATCGTGAGCATCATCACGACCAGGCACAGGGCCGCGGCCGCGTCCCCGACGCGTTCCAGCCGGCCGAGGACGCGGCCGAAGCTCATTGCGCGTCGCACGTCTTCGCGGCGGCCTCGATGGTGCCGTCGGCGCGCATCTCCTCCTGCCGCGCCTTGAAGGCGTCGAGCATCTTCGAGCCCGCCACGCCGCGGTCGTCCATGGTCTTGCGCCAGTCGGCCGAGACCCCCTCGAGCGCCGAGGCGAACTGGGCCTTCAGCGCGTCGTCGAGCGCGTAGACCTTCTTGCCCATGCCCTCGAGGTCCTTGATCGTCGCCTGCTCGTTCTTGACCAGCGCGCAGGCGGTGGCGAAGCCGGCGGCGTCGCCCGCCTCGGTCAGCAGCGTCTGCTGCTCGGGGCTCAGCCCCTCCCAGACGTCCTCGTTGATGAAGGCCATGAAGGCCACGCCGCCCAGCGAGGCGTTGGAGGTGTAGGAATTGGTCACCTCCTCGAGCTTGTAGGACTTCAGCACCGACAGCGAGTAGATCGCGGCGTCCAGCGTCCCGCGCTCCAGCGCCACGTAGAGGTCTGGGGCGGGCATGCGCACCGGCGTCATGCCGAGCGCCGAGGCCACCAGCTCCGCCGTCGCGCCCGCCACCCGGGTCTTCACGCCCGACAGGTCCTCGAGGTCCTTGATCGGGTCTTCGCGGGTCAGCAGAAGCTGGTACTGCGGCGTCACGACGGCCCACAGCGGATGGATGCCGGCCTTCTTGAACTCCGCCTCGTTCAGCTCGTTCTTCATCAGGCTCTCGATCGGCTCGTAGCCGTCGAAGCTGCCCTCGTAGAGCTGCGGCAGCTCCATCATGGTCGACAGCGGCAGCCGCTCGGGCACGTAGGAGATGCCGACCATCGCGATGTCGGCCACCCGGTCGCGCACCAGGTCGAGCTGCGCCGTGGGCTTGCCGAGCTGGCCCGCGGGGAAGTGCCTGATCGTCAGGTCCGCCTCGGGATGGGCGGCGATCATGTCGAAGAAGGCCTTGGTGCCCTGCGTCGTGATCGTGTGCTGCGCCGGGAACTGGTCCGACAGTTTCAGCTCCTCCGCCGACGCCGCCCCTGCCCCGACGCCTGCTCCGACGACGAGCGCGGCGGCCCCCGCGAGCGATGCGAGCTTCATGGTCATGGTCTCTCCTCCCTTGTCGTCCCGACGCGCGGGACCTTTCAGTCGTTCTCCGACGGCAGCCACATGCCCAGGCCTTCCAGGATCTCGTCGATCGGCTGGTCGATGACCTGGCGGAACACGGCGCCCGGGTAGCGGTGACGCCCGCCCCCCAGCACCCGGCCTTCGGCGTCCAGGAACAGCCGCGCGACCGAGACGATGGGCGCGCCGGGCGGCGTCCCCAGCAGGCCCGCATCCTCGTGCGAGGCGGCGCCGACGGTGACGATCTGGCGGCCGCGCGTCGGGCGCGGCTCGGCCTTGGTCATCAGCAGCAGGCCCACCTTGAACTGCCCGTCGATGCCCGGCGGCAGCGAGCGGTAGGCCTCCGTCGCGAAGTAGAAGTCCACGAGGCAGACCGGCCGCCCCCCGCCCATGTGCAGCCGGCGCAGCAGCACGTAGTCGGGAAAGCAGGGCCGCCCCTCGGCGATGTCGGCCGGGAAGGCCACCCCCTCGACCTTGTCGAGGACCTTCACCTCCTGCGACGGCCCCACGATCCAGGCGTCGAAATAGCCCTTGTCCAGATTGGCCCCCTGCGGGACCGGGGCCCCCGCCTCGGCCGCGACGAAGGTGCCGCGGCCCTGGCGCGCATGGATCAGCCCCTGGCTCGACAGCACGCCCAGCGCCGAGCGCACCGTGGCCGGCGAGACCTCGAACATCTCGGCCATCTGCACCACCGTCGGCAGGCGCTGGCCCGGCCGCCATTCGCCGCTGGCGATGCGCCGCCAGAACTCGTTCGCGAGCCGCCCGTAGGCCGTGAGGCCGTCCTGAGTCACCTGTGCGCCGCTCCTTCTCGATTGAGACGGTAATTAGGATCATTGCCTCAATCGAGTCAAGCCGCCGCAACGTCAGAACGCCACGTTCTTCGGGCCCTTGGTCTTCAGCATCGCGCGCGCCTCGTCGGGCGTGGCGATGGGCAGGCTGAGCTCCTCGAGGATGCGGCGGATCTTGGCGACCTGCTGGGCGTTGCTCTCGGCCATCTTGCCCTTGCCGATGAACAGGCTGTCCTCCAGCCCCACCCGGCAGTTGCCGCCCAGGATCGCCCCCATCGTCACGAACGGCATCTGGTGGCGGCCGGCGGCGAGGATCGATAGGTAATAGTCCTCGCCGAACAGCCGGTCGGCGGTGGACTTCATGTGCATCAGGTTCTCGGGCTCCGGCCCGATGCCGCCCAGGATGCCGAAGATCGACTGCACGAAGAACGGCGGCTCGACCAGCCCGCGATCCGCGAAATGGGCGAGGTTGTAGAGGTGCCCGACGTCGTAGCACTCGTATTCGAAGCGGGTCCCGAAATCCTTCAGCCGCCGGATCGCCGCGTCCATCTGGGCGAAGGTGTTGGACAGGATGAAGTCCTTGGTCATCCCCAGATATTCGGGCTCCCAGTCGTGCTTGAACTCGGCGATCCGCCCGGCGGCGCCGGAGATGTTGAAATTGAAGCTGCCCATGTTCATCGAGGCGATCTCGGGCTGCGCCCAGGCCGCCGCGGCCAGCCGCTGCTCCATGGTCATGCCCAGGCCGCCGCCGGTGGTGATGTTGATGATCGCGTCGCAGCGGTCGCGGATTTGGGGCAGGAACGCCTTGAAAAGCTCGGGGTCCTGGCTCGGCCGGCCCGTCTCGGGCTCGCGCGCGTGCAGGTGGACGATGGCGGCCCCCGCCTCGGCCGCGCCGATGGCGGCCTCGGCGATCTGGTCGGCGGTGATCGGCAGGGTGTCCGACATCGAGGGCGTGTGGATCGACCCGGTGATGGCGCAGCTGACGATGACCTTCTCGGCGCGTCGCATGTCTCAGGCTCCTTGCTTGGCGGCCGCGCGCGCGGCCAGCGCATCGTGCAGGCCCAGCACGTGGCGGGCCTGGCGGAGGTGGGGGATGTCGATCATCTTGCCGTCGAGCCCCACGGTCCCGGCGCCGGGGCTCGCCTCGAACGCCTCGATCACGCGGCGGGCATGGGCGACGGACGCCTCCGACGGCGCGAAGGCGGCGTTGATGCCGGCGACCTGGGC
>Ga0310345_10000955_pt1 | contig 35291 bp, 47 predicted proteins | sample HC15DNA20500_MG_FD_204667 | JGI IMG/M metagenome (GOLD analysis project Ga0310345, IMG submission 204667) | Marine microbial communities from station ALOHA, North Pacific Subtropical Gyre - HC15-DNA-20-500_MG | ecosystem: Environmental > Aquatic > Marine > Oceanic | place: Pacific Ocean: North... | reverse complement strand
CGTAATAAGGTACACGTAAACGTAGGTACAATTGGTCACGTTGACCATGGTAAGACGACGTTGACAGCGGCGCTGACGCGCGTGTGTGCAGAAGTATGGGGTGGTGAGGCGCGTGCATTCGACATGATCGATAACGCTCCAGAAGAGCGTGAGCGTGGTATCACGATCTCAACAGCACACGTTGAGTATGATTCACCTGAGCGTCACTATGCGCACGTTGACTGTCCTGGACACGCCGACTACGTAAAAAACATGATTACCGGTGCGGCGCAGATGGACGGCGCTATCCTGGTATGTTCGGCTGCTGACGGCCCCATGCCTCAGACGCGTGAGCACATCCTGCTGTCTCGTCAGGTAGGCGTTCCTTACATCGTTGTATTCATGAACAAAGCGGACATGGTTGACGATGCGGAGCTGCTGGAGCTGGTTGAGATGGAAATCCGTGAGCTGCTGGACGCTTACGACTTCCCGGGCGACGACACGCCAATCATCATCGGTTCTGCGCTGATGGCGCTGAACGGTGAAGATGACAACGAGCTGGGTACAACAGCTGTTAAGAAGCTGGTTGAGACGCTGGACAGCTACATTCCTGAGCCTGAGCGTGACATCGATCGTCCGTTCCTGCTGCCAATTGAGGACGTATTCTCAATCTCTGGTCGTGGTACGGTAGTAACAGGTCGTGTTGAGCGCGGTATTGTTAAGGTTGGTGACGAGATCGAGATCGTTGGTCTGAAAGACACCACCAAAACAACCTGTACGGGTGTTGAGATGTTCCGTAAGCTGCTCGACGAAGGTCGTGCGGGTGAGAACGTTGGTGTTCTGCTGCGTGGTACGAAGCGTGAAGACGTTGAGCGTGGTCAGGTGCTGGCGGCTCCTGGTTCAATTACGCCTCACACTCACTTTGAGGGTGAAGTGTACGTACTGAGCAAGGAAGAAGGTGGCCGTCACACGCCATTCTTCAAAGGTTATCGTCCACAGTTCTACTTCCGTACAACTGACGTAACGGGTGCGGTAGAGCTGCCAGAAGGCGTAGAGATGGTAATGCCAGGCGACAACCTGAAGTTCACAGTGACACTGATTGCACCAATCGCGATGGACGAAGGTCTGCGTTTCGCAATCCGTGAAGGTGGTCGTACTGTAGGTGCCGGCGTGGTATCCAAGATCATCGAATAAGAGCGGTTGCTCTTAAAAAGAGGCGGTTCATGAGTGGGCCGCCTCTTTTTTATTGGATTTGACAAAAATCCATTGGAAAAAAGAACGTTTGCTTGACATTGGAAGGGAGTGGCCTTAGAATTCCGCCTCCTTTCTTCCAGTACCTGCAATGTCTGCAGGCGTTGAGCGAGAAAGTTATTGATTAATTTAAGTGTTTTGGAGAGCGGACTCGATGCAAAATCAGCGTATCAGAATTCGGCTGAAGGCCTTTGATCATCGGCTGATTGATCAGTCTACTCAGGAAATTGTCGATACTGCCAAGCGTACCGGTGCGCAGGTGAAGGGTCCAATCCCGCTGCCTACCAATAAGGAACGCTACACGATTCTGATCTCGCCACACGTCAACAAAGACGCGCGTGATCAGTACGAAATCCGAACGCACAAGCGCCTTCTGGATATCGTAGAGCCAACAGAGAAAACAGTGGATGCATTGATGAAACTGGATCTGGCGGCAGGCGTGGAAGTGCAGATCAGTCTTGGGTAAGGGCTGAGTCATCCAGAATTTTGTGTTAGGCCGGGTTTGTAGATAGAGCGAGAATGGTTCAGTAATGGTTCGATTCTGAAACAACTGATAACAGCTGGCTTGGTGGAGCCGAAAAGGTTCCCAGGCAAACATGGTGTAATGCGATAGCAGCCATAGCGGGTTAAAGCCCCGTACACGATGAGGTTCAAAAAATGTCGATTGGATTGGTCGGTCGAAAAAGCGGCATGACCCGTATTTTTACTGAAACTGGTGAATCTGTGCCAGTAACAGTAGTTGAGGTCAGCCCCAACAGAATCACTCAGTTGAAAACTGAAGAAGTTGACGGCTATAGTGCTATTCAGGTGACTGCGGGTGAGCGCAAAGCTTCTCGCGTAAGCAAGTCACTTGCTGGGCATTTTTCCAAAGCTGGCACTGAAGCAGGTGACGGTCTTTGGGAATTCCGTGTAGCTCAGGACGAATGTGGCGAATTGGCGCCCGGCGGCGAGCTGACGGTAACTCTCTTTGAAGCAGGTCAGAAAGTAGACGTGACCGGTACCTCTAAAGGTAAAGGCTTCGCGGGTGCGGTTAAGCGCCACAACTTCCGTACACAGGATGCAACTCACGGTAACTCTCTGTCTCACCGTGCGCCTGGTTCTATTGGTCAGTGTCAAACGCCTGGGCGTGTCTGGAAAGGCAAGCGCATGGCTGGTCACATGGGTGATGTGCGTACAACAACGCAATCACTGGAAATTGTGCGTGTGGATGCTGACAACAACCTCCTGTTGGTTAAAGGGGCTATTCCCGGCGCAACGGGTTCGCGCGTTATTGTGCGTCCGTCTGTAAAGTCTTCCGGGTCCAAGGGGTAAGCACTGATGGAATTGAATCTTTCAAAGCCGGGTAGTCAGGCTGGAGCAGGTACTGTTTCAGTGTCCGATGAGACCTTTGGCAAAGAATTTAACGAAGCGCTGGTTCACCAGGTGGTTGTGACTTACCTGGCTGGTGCTCGTCAGGGAACGGTTAAGCAGAAGACCCGTTCTGAAGTCGCTGGTGGTGGTCGTAAGCCATGGCGTCAAAAAGGCAGTGGCCGTGCTCGTGCCGGTACCACTCGCGGTCCGATCTGGCGTACTGGTGGTGTGACTTTTGCTGCACGTCCACAGGATCACAGCAAGAAACTGAACCGCAAAATGTACCGTGGTGCCATGCGCAGCATCCTTTCAGAACTGGCTCGTCAGGAGCGTCTGGTTGTTGTTGAGCAGTTTGCTGTTGATACGCACAAGACAAAAGATCTGGCGACCAAGCTGAAAGAGTTCTCGCTGGATAACGTACTGATTATTGCTGAGGAAGTGGCAGAAAACCTGTACCTGGCGGCACGTAATCTGCGTAACGTCGATGTGCTGGATGTATCTGGCCTTGATCCGGTCAGCCTGATCGGTTTCGAAAAGGTATTGATAACGGTTCCTGCACTGAAAAAGGTTGAGGAGATGTTGTCATGAACCAGCAGAGACTGTATTCGGTAATCGTAGGGCCGCACGTGTCTGAGAAAGCAGCGTTGATGGCTGAAGCCAACAACCAGGTGGCTTTCCGTGTTGCACTGGATGCGACCAAGCAGGAGATTCGCGAAGCTGTTGAAACCCTGTTCAAGGTCTCAGTTGAAGAAGTGCAAGTGCTGAACGTGAAGGGTAAAACCAAGCGTACAGCTCGCGGCAAACTGAGAAAGAAATCTAATTGGAAAAAGGCTTATGTCAAGGTCGCGGAAGGTCAGGAAATTGACTTCGCGGAACTGGCGTAAGGAAGGGTCACGGTTATGGCAGTAGTTAAATGTAAACCCACTTCGCCTGGTCGTCGCTTTGTCGTCAAGATTGTTAATCCTGATCTGCACAAAGGCGAGCCTTATGCTGGCCTGGTGGCGTCAAAGTCTAAAACTGGTGGCCGAAATAATGCTGGCCGTATCACGCGCCGTCATTCCGGTGGTGGTCACAAGCAAAAGTACCGCATTATTGATTTCCGTCGTAATAAAGACGGTATTCCAGCCAAAGTAGAGCGTCTGGAGTACGATCCAAACCGTACTGCCAACATCGCGCTGCTTCTCTTTGCCGATGGTGAGCGCCGCTACATTATTGCGCCTGCCAAAGTCCAGGCTGGGGATGTCCTGATCTCAGGCAACGAAGCACCTATTAAAGTAGGTAACTGTTTGCCATTGCGCAACATCCCGCTGGGTAGCACAGTTCACTGTGTAGAAATGAAGCCTGGCAAAGGTGCTCAAATTGCACGTAGTGCCGGTGGCTCTGTGCAGCTGGTTGCAAAAGAAGGCAATAACGTCACGCTGCGACTGAGATCTGGTGAGACGCGTAAAGTGCAGGCTGATTGTCGTGCGACATTGGGTGAAGTATCCAACTCTGAGCACAGTCTGCGTTCGCTGGGTAAAGCGGGTGCGAAACGCTGGCGTGGTATTCGCCCAACCGTTCGTGGTGTTGCCATGAACCCGGTTGATCACCCACACGGTGGTGGTGAAGGTCGTACCGCGGGTGGTCGTCATCCGGTATCGCCTTGGGGTAAGCCGACTAAAGGCTATAAGACCCGTACTAACAAGCGTACTACCAAGATGATCGTACGTCGCAGAAATGCAAGCCGATAAGGCCTGACTACAGAGGATTTTAAAAGTGCCACGTTCACTGAAAAAAGGTCCATTTATTGACCTTCATTTAATGAAAAAAGTTCAGGCAGCACGGGATGCCAACGATAAGCGTCCAATTAAAACCTGGTCGCGCCGTTCAATGGTTTCACCCGATATGCTCGGTCTGACAATTGCAGTACATAATGGCAAGCAGCATGTGCCTGTTTTTGTTTCCGAAGACATGGTTGGTCACAAGCTGGGTGAGTTTGCCCTGACTCGTAACTACCGTGGTCACGCGGCTGACAAGAAAGCCAAGCGCTGATAAACGGGGAGAATAGAGATGGAAGTTGTAGCTAAATTGCGCGGCGCTCGGCTCTCTGCCCAGAAGGCGAGATTGGTAGCCGATCAGATTCGCGGGAAAGGTGTAGAAGAAGCCCTGCAGTTACTGACATTCAGCACAAAAAAAGGTGCTCATATCGTCAAGAAGGTGCTGGACTCTGCCATTGCCAATGCTGAACACAATGAAGGCGCTGATGTGGACGAATTGCGTGTATCCACTATCTTCGTCGATGAAGGTATGACGATGAAGCGTATCCAGCCACGTGCCAAAGGCCGTGCGGATCGCATCCTGAAGCGTACCTGCCATATCACAGTTAAAGTAGCCGATAAGTAGGAGATCAGGATGGGTCAGAAAGTACATCCAACCGGAATTCGGCTTGGTATAGTTAAGAAGCACACTTCAGTCTGGTTTGCTGAAGGTAAAGATTATGCTGAGCATTTGCTTGTTGATTTGCAGGTGCGTGATTACATCCGCAAGCAGCTTGCCAATGCGTCTGTTTCACGTGTCGATATTGAGCGTCCTGCACAGTCTGCCAAGATCACTATTCACACGGCGCGTCCGGGTATCGTGATTGGTAAGAAAGGTGAAGATGTCGAGAAACTGCGTAATACCCTGTCTGCCAAGATGGGTGTGCCAGTTCACATCAATATCGAAGAAATTCGCAAGCCTGACCTGGATGCGCAACTGGTTGCAGACAGTGTTGCTCAGCAATTAGAGCGTCGTGTGATGTTCCGTCGCGCCATGAAGCGTGCAGTACAAAACGCCATGCGCCAAGGTGCGGAAGGTATCAAGATTCAGGTTGGTGGTCGTCTGGGCGGTGCTGAGATTGCACGTTCCGAATGGTATCGCGAAGGTCGAGTGCCGCTGCACACACTGCGTGCTGATATCGATTACGCAACGTCAGAGGCAAGCACAACTTACGGAATTATTGGCGTTAAGGTCTGGATCTTCAAAGGCGAAGTTCTTGACCTGAAGGAAGCCCCGGCGGCTCCGCAGAAAGCGTCCAAGTAGAGGGTAGGCCAAGATGTTACAACCAAAACGTACCAAATTCAGAAAGGTGCAGAAAGGCAGAAACCGTGGCCTGGCTCACCGTGGTAGCAAAGTTGATTTCGGTGAATACGGATTGAAAGCACTGGGTCGTGGTCGCCTGACAGCCCGCCAGATTGAGGCGGCTCGTCGTGCCATGACACGTCACGTAAAACGTGGCGGTAAGATCTGGATCCGTGTATTCCCGGATAAACCAATTACTCAAAAGCCTCTTGAGGTTCGTCAGGGTAAAGGTAAAGGTAGCGTGGAATATTGGGTGGCACAAATCCAGCCAGGTCGCGTGATGTTCGAAATTGAAGGTGTTGAAGAAGGTCTGGCTCGCGAAGCGTTCCAGTTGGCTGCGTCCAAACTGCCTTTTGAGACAGCGTTTGTTAAACGGACGGTGATGTGATGAAAGCCAGTGAATTGCGTGAAAAGTCAGTGGACGAACTGAGCGAGCAGCTCAATGGCCTGTATCGCGATCAGTTCAATACCCGAATTCAAAAGCGAACCGGTCAACTGGGTCAGACTCATCTGCTCAGCGCGATGAAGAAAGACATCGCCCGGATTAAGACCATCATTACTGAGAAGCAGAAGAGCGGGTCCTGATTATGTCGCTGAATGAAACAAAGACCGAAACAATCGCTCGTACCGTAACCGGCAAGGTCGTTAGTGCCAAAATGGACAAGTCCATTGTTGTGCTGGTAGAGCGTCGGGTGAAACACCCCGTATACGGGAAATTCATTACCCGTTCATCCAAGGTACACGCACATGATGCGAATAATGAGTGCCAGGCAGGTGATCGCGTAACAGTTAAGGAAGTCAGACCGATTTCAAAGACCAAGACATGGACTTTGGTATCAATCGATGAGCGTCCTACGCGCATCTGATTACTGGCAATAAATAAGTTTCTGGCGCCTTGCGGCGTTGTTGCTAAAGCGACAGTTTAAGGGTTCGGAGAGAATCGATGATTCAGGTACAGTCATATTTAGATGTGGCAGACAACAGTGGTGCCAAGCGAGTAATGTGCATCAAGGTACTCGGTGGTTCGCACCGTCGTTATGCTCGCATCGGGGATGTCATCAAAGTGACAGTTAAAGAAGCGATTCCCCGAGGCAAGGTAAAGAAAGGTCAGGTGCTGTCTGCTCTGGTCGTTCGTACCAAGAAAGGTGTTCGCAGAAGTGATGGGTCTCTCATCAAGTTCGACGATAACGCTGCGATACTTCTTAACAACCAGCAGGCGCCTATCGGGACGCGTGTGTTCGGGCCGGTGACTCGTGAGCTTCGTAATGAGAAGTTCATGCGAATCATCTCCCTGGCTCCTGAAGTGCTGTGATAGATATCGAGGCTGCGGAATATGCGTAAGATTAAAGCAAATGACGAAATTATCGTCATCACGGGCAAAGACAAAGGTAAGCGCGGAACAGTAACTCGACTGGTCGGCGATAACAAAGTCGTTGTCAGTGGAATCAATATGGTAAAGCGACACACCAAGCCGAACCCGAATGCCGGGATCGCGGGTGGTATTGTCGAGAAGGAAGCGCCGCTGGATATTTCCAATGTCGCGATTTTCAACCCTGAAACCAGCAAGGCAGATCGCGTTGGATTCCAGGTTGAAGACGGCAAGAAACAGCGCGTCTACAAATCCACAAATAAAGTTATTGATTAACGGAAACCAGGTCGCCAACATGGCTCAGTTGAAAGATTTTTATAAAAGTGACGTAGTGCCTGCGCTGACAGAACAGTTCGGGTTCGACAATCCAATGCGTGTCCCTCGCATTACGAAAGTGGTGCTGAACATGGGTGTCGGTGAGGCGGTTGGCGACAAGAAGTTGCTGGAAAATGCCGTTGCCGACCTGACCAAGATCAGTGGCCAGAAACCAATCATCACAAAAGCCCGCAAATCCATTGCAGGTTTTAAAATTCGTGCCGGATGGCCGATTGGTTGTAAAGTCACCCTGCGTGGCCAGCGCATGTACGAGTTCCTGGATCGTCTGGTAAATATTTCGATTCCACGTACTCGTGACTTCCGTGGTTTGAACCCGAAGGCATTTGACGGTCGCGGCAACTACGCAATGGGTGTGAATGAGCAAATCATCTTCCCTGAAATTGACTTTGATAAAGTTGATAAGCTGCGTGGTCTCGATATTACGGTAACGACGACAGCACAGAACGACGAAGAAGGTCGTGCGTTGCTGAGCGCTATGCGCTTCCCGTTCCGATCAATGCCTGGTAAAGCGGCTAGCAAGGAGTCCTGAAATGGCTAAGAGTTCAATGGTAGCGCGCGAAGAAAAGCGCACGCGCACAGTCGCCAAATACGCAGAAAAGCGTGCGGCACTGAAAGCGATTATCGCAGATGTCAACGCAAGTGAAGACGACAAGTGGCAGGCGCAGATCCAACTGCAAAAGATGCCTCGGGATGCAAGTCCAGTTCGTCAGCAGAAGCGCTGCCGTATAACAGGACGCCCTCACGGCGTCTATCGTAAGTTTGGTATTTGCCGCCATAAACTGCGTGAAGCAGCAATGCGTGGTGATGTACCTGGTCTGACCAAGGCCAGCTGGTAAGCGGAGAATAGATTATGAGTATGTCAGATCCTATTGCTGATCTGCTGACGCGCATCAGGAATGCACAAATGGCCAGCTTGCCGCAAGTGAGCGCACCGTCCTCAAAGTTGAAAGTTGCTATCTGCAACGTGCTTCTGGACGAAGGCTACATCAAGAGCTACCAGGTTCAAGAAGAAGGTGCTCACAACACACTGGTAATCGACCTGAAATATTTTCAGGGTGCGCCGGTTATTGAAGAGATCAAGCGTGTAAGCAAGCCTGGTCTGCGTCAATACAAAGGTAAAGACGAATTACCAAAAAACCGTCAGGGACTGGGTACAGTCATTGTGTCTACCAACAAAGGCGTAATGACAGACAAGCAGGCTCGTGCCGCCGGTATCGGCGGGGAAGTTCTGTGTACAGTATTCTGATACACGAGATTCTTGAGAACAGTATATAGAGCACGATTATGTCCAGAGTAGCAAATAGCCCGATCACACTGCCTAAAGGCGTGGAAACCACAATTGCCGGTAATACGGTAACGGTTAAAGGCAGCAAAGGTACCCTGAATCTGGATCTGCACGACACCGTACAGATTACAGAAGAAGATGGCGTACTGCGTGTCGCGTCCAAGAATGCGTCACGAGATGGCACCGCAATGGCAGGTACTTTCCGCGCATTGATTAACAACATGGTTGTCGGTGTCAGCACCGGTTTCGAGCGCAAGCTGCAACTGCTTGGCGTTGGTTATCGAGCAAAGGCACAAGGTAACACATTGAATATCGTAGTCGGTTACTCGCACCCGATTGATTATGCGTTACCAAAGGGTGTAACCGCTGAAACACCGTCGCAGACTGAGATTGTTCTGTCTTCAGCAGACAAGCAGTTGCTGGGTCAGGTGGCATCAGAAATTCGTGCGTTCCGTCCACCGGAGCCTTACAAAGGTAAGGGCATTCGCTATGCAGACGAGAACGTTTACAGAAAAGAAGCGAAGAAAAAGTAAGGCGTGACATTATGAACGTAAAGAAGCAGGCTCGTATCCGTCGCGCACGACGTGCCCGGGCAAAAATCAGTGAGCTCGGCGTAAACAGACTGTGCGTTTATCGTACTCCTCGCCACATGTATGCGCAGATCATCGCGCCAACAGGCGGTGAAATTCTCGTTTCTGCATCGACAGTCGAGAAAGATCAGCGTGGTAGTGCTACCGGCAACATCGAAGCAGCCAGCAAGATCGGTGCTTTGATTGCTGAGCGTGCCAAGAAAGCGGGCATCAGCAAAGTCGCGTTTGACCGCTCAGGATTTAACTATCATGGTCGTGTTAAAGCATTGGCTGACGCTGCACGTGAAGGCGGCTTGGAATTTTAAGGGTTTAAGACTATGGCACTGAAAGACGAGGCGAAAAAGAACGAAGAAGGTTTGCAGGAGAAGTTGATCCAGGTAAACCGTGTCGCCAAAGTGGTTAAAGGTGGTCGGATTTTCGCCTTTACTGCGCTGACTGCGGTCGGTGACGGAAATGGACGTGTTGGTTTTGGTCGTGGTAAGGCTCGTGAAGTCCCACTGGCTATCCAGAAGGCCATGGAAGCGGCTCGCCGCAACATGATCTCTGTATCGCTGGACGGCAACACGCTGGAATACCCGGTTAAAGCACGCCACGGTGCATCCAAGATCTACATGCAGCCAGCATCTGAAGGTACCGGTATCATTGCCGGTGGCGCAATGCGTGCTGTGCTGGAACTGGCAGGCATCCAGAATGTTCTGGCCAAGTGTTACGGATCTACTAATCCTGTAAACGTGGTCAATGCAACATTTAATGGCCTGAGAGACATGCGTGCGGCTGACAGTATTGCAGCTAAGCGTGGCAAGACACTTGAGGATATCCTGGGTTAACAGTTATGGCGGATAAAACAGTTAAAGTAACACTGGTTCGCAGCCCGATTGGTACTATGGCACGTCATCGTGAGTGCCTGAAAGGCCTGGGTCTGCGTCGTATGCACCAGACAGTTGAGCTGCAGGATACCCCCGCGGTACGCGGCATCATCAACAAAATCAGCTATATGCTGCAGGTTGAGGGTTAATACATGCAATTGAATACGTTGAGTCCGGCCCCCGGAAGCACTCATTCTGCCAAGCGCGTAGGTCGTGGTATCGGCAGTGGTTGGGGCAAAACTTGTGGTACCGGTCATAAAGGTCAGAAATCACGTAGCGGTGGCACAGTACGCCCAGGTTTCGAAGGCGGTCAAATGCCTTTGCAGCGTCGTTTGCCAAAATACGGTTTCTCGTCACGCGTTGGTCGCACTACAGATGAGATCCGTACTAGCGAACTGAATGCACTGGATGTTGATGTTATCGATCTGGCAGCGTTGAAAGCAGCCAACCTGATCACTGCTAACATCAAGCGTGTCAAGGTTATGCTGTCAGGCGAAATTACGCGCCCTGTTACCGTCGAAGGTCTGCGAGTCACTAAAGGTGCTCGTGCGGCTATCGAAGCAGCTGGCGGAAAGGTAGTCGATCCGGTTGCGGCCGACACTGCCAAGAAGTAAGAAATGTCATCGAATCCTCATCACTGAGGCGGCAGGTAAATAATGGCAAAGCGACCGAATATGGCAGGTGAAGGAATTGGAGCGGGCCTTGGCGAATTAAAGGCCCGTCTGCTGTTCCTGTTGTTCGCCATCTTTGTATATCGGATAGGTACGCATATTCCTGTACCCGGCATTGATCCGGCACAGTTAACAGCGTTGTTCAATCAGAATGAGGGAACATTCCTCGGCATGTTCAACATGTTCTCTGGTGGCGCGCTGGAACGTATGAGTATCGTTGCGCTAGGGATCATGCCTTATATCTCAGCGTCGATTATCATGCAGTTGTTGACAGCAGTTAATCCGCAACTTGCCCAGTTAAAGAAAGAGGGTGAGTCAGGACGTCGCAAGATTACCCAGTACACGCGCTATGGCGCCTTGTTACTGGCACTGGTTCAGGGTACTGGTATGGTCGTGGGGCTTCTGGCACCAATGGCCTATAACCCTGGCCCTGTGTTCACTTTCACAGCGGTTGTATCGCTTGTGACTGGTGCGATGTTCATGATGTGGCTGGGTGAACAGATTACTGAACGAGGTGTCGGTAACGGTATTTCGATGCTGATTTTTGCCGGTATCGTGGCTGGCTTACCTGGAGCGATTGGCAATTCACTGTCGCAGGCATACGAAGGACAAATCAGTGGGTTGTTGCTGTTTGTCGTCGGCATAATAGCCGTGGTAGTTATTGCCGGTATCGTGTTTATCGAGCGAGGACAGCGACGCATTACGGTTAACTACGCAAAGCGTCAGCAAGGCAACAAACTGTATCAGGCACAATCAAGCCATTTGCCGCTGAAAGTGAATATGGCAGGTGTGATTCCGGCAATTTTTGCTTCCAGCATCTTGTTGTTTCCGGCATCTATCGGTCAGTGGTTTGGCCAGAGTGATAATGCAGCATGGTTACAGGACTTTGCGCTGTTAATTGGCCCAGGTCAGCCGCTGTACATTATCATCTTTAGTGCCATGGTGATTTTCTTCTGCTTCTTCTACACCGCTTTGGTGTTCAATCCGAAGGATGTGGCAGATAACCTGAAGCGCTCTGGCGCTTTCATTCCCGGTATTCGCCCGGGAGAGCAAACAGCACGCTACATTGATAGCGTACTGACACGACTGACAATGTTCGGTGCAATTTACATCACAATCGTGTGTCTGTTGCCCAATTTCTTCCAGATGATGGCCAATGTGCCGTTTAACCTGGGCGGAACCGCACTATTGATCGTCGTAGTTGTGAGTATGGACTTCATGTCTCAGGTTCAATCTCATCTGATGTCGCATCAGTATGATTCCTTGATGAAGAAGTCGAATCTGGGCAGTTTCGGTCGCGGCCGATAGCGTTTTGAACAAATATCGTGCGAGTAGTTTGATCTGCTTGCAACGAATGGAGAACATAAAGTGAAAGTCAGAACCTCAGTAAAAAAGATTTGCCGTAAGTGCAAAGTTATTAAGCGTAATCGTGTGGTTCGCGTTATTTGTGACGCCGAACCTAGACACAAACAGCGCCAGGGCTAAGCCTCTGGTTGATTTTTAGATCGCCAGGGTATATCCTTTGCGCCCCTGATTTTGGGGTCGGAGCACTGGTGCACGATTAATTAGAGAGATTGGAGTTTAACTATGGCACGTATTGCCGGTGTCAACATACCAGACAACAAGCACCTGGTTATTTCCCTGAGTTACATTTACGGGATAGGCGCCACGCGAGCAAAATTGATTTGTGATCGCGCGGGTATTGAGCCGTCCATGAAGACCAGTGAGCTGTCTACGGATCAACTGGACACCGTGCGTGCAGAAGTTGGTAAATTCACGGTCGAAGGCGATCTGCGTCGAGAAGTCTCCATGAGCATCAAGCGTTTGATGGACTTGGGCTGTTTCCGCGGAATTCGTCACCGTCGCTCTCTGCCGGTTCGCGGTCAGCGCACTAAAACTAATGCTCGTACCCGTAAAGGGCCGCGTAAGCCAATTCGTAAATAACAGGTGAGTTCAGGAATTTTCTATGGCAAAGCCAGCAGCTAAAGCAGCTCCTAAGAAGAAGGCGCGCAAGTCAGTTATCGATGGTATCGCGTTTATCCACGCGTCGTTTAACAACACCATCATCACGATTACTGATCGTCAAGGTAATGCATTGAGTTGGGCTACCTCAGGTGGTTCCGGCTTCCGTGGTTCGCGTAAAAGCACTCCTTTTGCTGCCCAGGTGGCCGCAGAGCGAGCCGGTAAAAGTGCAATTGAATTGTATGGTCTGAAGAACATTGACGTTAAAGTTAATGGTCCTGGCCCTGGTCGTGAATCTGCCGTACGTGCGTTGAACGGTTGTGGACTGAAAGTTGGTGTTATCACTGATGTCACACCAATTCCACACAACGGCTGTCGTCCACCCAAGAAACGTCGCGTATAACCTGGCTTTCTTGGTAAATCTTTATTCGGAACAGTATTTGAGTGTAACGGCCAGCGGTCGTGAACTAAAAACAGGAGTCATCGTATGGCCCGTTATCTAGGCCCCAAGTGTAAACTTTCTCGTCGCGAAGGAACCGATCTCTTTTTAAAGAGTGGTGTTCGGGCGCTGGACAGCAAGTGTAAGGCGGAGACAATCCCCGGTCAGCACGGTCAGCGTCGTGGTCGTTTGTCAGACTATGGTGTACAGCTGCGCGAAAAGCAAAAAGTACGTCGTATCTACGGGGTGTTAGAGCGTCAGTTCAGAAGTTACTACAAAGAAGCGGCCCGCCGTAAGGGTGCTACAGGTGAAAACCTGCTGCAGCTGCTGGAGTCTCGTCTGGATAACGTCGTCTATCGTATGGGTTTTGGTTCCACACGTGCTGAAGCTCGTCAACTGGTATCGCACAAAGCAATTCTGGTAAACGGTAGCGTTGTTAATGTTCCGTCATACCAAATGGCGGAAGGTGATGTGGTTTCTATACGTGAAAAGGCCAAACAGCAACTGCGCATCAAGTCTGCGCTGGAGCTTGCTGGTCAGCGCAACCCGGCTGATTGGGTATCCGTGAATGCAGGCAAGCTGGAAGGCCAGTTTAACCGCAAACCAGAGCGAGCTGATCTTTCAGCAGATATTAACGAAAACCTGATCGTCGAGCTTTACTCCAAGTAATCGGTAGTGATGGCAAAGTAACTCAAGTACTTTGTCACCTAATCGAACCAAGGACTAAAGTTTCACATTACCGGGCTAATTGTTAAGGGTGACCCCATGCAGATTTCGTTGTCAGATTTTCTTACACCACAATTGATTAAGGTAGAAGAGTTTGACAAGTATCATTCAAAAGTGGTGCTTGAACCTCTGGAGCGTGGCTTTGGCCATACACTGGGGAACGCGTTACGTCGAATCCTCCTGTCTTCTATGCCAGGCTGTGCCGTAGAAGAAGTCGAGATTGATGGCGTTGTACACGAATACAGCAGCATTGAAGGCGTCCGAGAAGACGTTATTGAAATCCTGTTGAACCTGAAAGGTGTAGCGATTGTTCTGAATGGTCAGGACGAGGCTGTACTGACTGTAAATAAAAAAGGTCCAGGTGAAGTGACTGCTGGAGATATCGTTGGCGATCATAACGTCGAGATCGTTAATCCTGAGCACGTCATTGCCAATCTGAATGGCGCCGGTGAACTGAATATGCGCCTGACCGTTCGCAGCGGTCGTGGTTACGTACCTGCGGATGCTCGTCAGCGTGATGATGATGAGTCTCGTGCAGTGGGTCGTCTGATGCTTGATGCGACCTATAGCCCGGTGTTGAGCGTAGCTTATAACGTGGAAAGCACGCGTGTTGAGCAACGCACTGACTTGGATAAATTGATTCTGGATCTGCGTACCAACGGTACTATTGATCCTGAAGAGGCCATTCGTCGTGCAGCAACCATTCTGCAGCACCAGCTGGCAGTGTTTGTTGATCTACAAAGTCAGGAAGCCGCAGCGCCTGAAGAGCCTGAAGACGAAATTGATCCTATTCTGCTTCGTCCGGTTGATGACCTGGAGCTGACGGTTCGCTCTGCAAACTGTCTGAAAGCAGAAGATATTTACTATATTGGCGATCTGATCCAACGCACTGAAGTTGAGTTGCTGAAGACACCAAACCTGGGTAAGAAGTCGCTGACTGAGATTAAAGACGTACTGGCTACGCGTGGTCTGTCATTGGGTCTTCGACTGGAAAACTGGCCTCCAGCCAGCCTTCGTACTGAAGAGAAATCGAATTAATTAACTGCCTGTCAGCCGTGAGGCTGCTGTTGGAATAGGAATTGAGATATGCGTCATCGTCATAGTGGACGTAAACTGAACAGAAATTCAGCGCACCGTAAGGCCATGTTTCGTAACATGACAGCGTCACTGGTGGAGCATGAAGTCATTAAAACTACTGTTGCCAAAGCAAAAGAGCTGCGTACTGTTGCAGAACCTCTGATCACTTTGGCCAAGACAGACAGCGTTGCCAATCGCAGACTGGCCTTCAGCCGTCTGCGCAGCAAAGAAGCAGTAGGCAAGCTTTTCACTGATCTTGGGCCTCGCTATCAGGCTCGTCCAGGTGGCTACATCCGTATTCTTAAGTGCGGTGTGCGTGCTGGTGATAAAGCACCTATGGCCTACGTTGAGCTGGTTGACCGCCCAGATGCGGTTGATGCTGACGGCGCAGAGGATTAATGCCTCACGGCATGGCTTTTAATAAAGCCTGCCTTAGATTCACAAGAAGCCGGGCAATGCCCGGCTTTTTTGTGTCTGCTGATTTAGCAGAACCAGGCAACTCTATGCTAGGTTTGAAACAGTCATTGATTCAGGAGTAAAGAGGATGGCATTTTCAACATTTTATCCGCAACCCCGGATGTTGATGGGGCCGGGTCCGTCTGATGTGTCTGCGAGAGTGCTATCCGCTCTGGCAAGGCCGACGATTGGTCACCTGGATCCAGAATTTATTGGGCTGATGGATCAAATCAAACAATTACTTCAGTATGCCTTTCAGACCAGCAACGCATTGACACTCCCGGTATCGGCTCCTGGTTCTGCTGGCATGGAGACTGTTTTTGTTAATCTCATCGAACCCGGTGATCAAGTAATTGTTTGTCGCAACGGGGCCTTTGGTGAACGCATGCGGGAAAATGTCATTCGCTGTGGAGCACAGGCTGTTATGGTCGATAGTCCCTGGGGCGAGGCTGTTTGTCTGGATTTACTGGAGCAGACGTTAAAAGATCACCCTGACGCGGTCGCCGTCGCTGCTGTTCATGCTGAAACTTCCACCGGTGTTTGTAGCGATGTTGAAGCTATCGCCCGACTTGCCAGAGAGTATCAATGTCTTTCAATTATTGACGCGGTAACTTCACTCGGTGGTATCCCTGTTAAAGTTGATGAGTGGGGTATCGATGCCATTTATTCCGGTACCCAAAAATGCTTGTCCTGTGTCCCGGGATTGTCTCCGGTCAGTTTCAGCGATACCGCTGTGCAACGAATTACTTCTCGAGAACACCCAGTTCAGAGCTGGTTTCTGGATCTAAACCTGGTTATCGGTTACTGGGGTAAAGATGACCAGAAAGGGGGTAAACGCAGTTATCACCACACAGCGCCAGTGAATGACCTCTACGCGTTGCACGAAGCCTTGTTGATGCTTAACGAGGAAACGTTACCGGTTGCCTGGCAGCGCCATCAGTTAAACCATGAGGCACTCAGGGTAGGCCTGGAGACGTTAGGGTTGAGTTTTACTGTGTCAGCGGATATTCGCCTACCACAATTGAATGCAGTCAGCATTCCTGAAGGCATTGATGAAGCCAGCTTGCGCGAGCAATTACTGAAAAAGTGGCAAATTGAAATTGGCGCCGGGCTGGGCAGTTTTGCCGGTAAAGTCTGGCGCATTGGATTGATGGGGCAAAGTGCATGTCAGTCAAATGTACTGACATTGTTGGCGGCAATGGCATCGTGCCTGACCACACAAGGACTGAATGTTGATTCACAGGCTGCTATCAAAGCAGCGTCACAAGTGTATGAGGTTGCAGCCGGCTAAGCCAATAATGGCATTATCAATGAATTTGGTCAGTTGGCGTTGTGACGCGACGCCATCAAACTATAGATCAGCAGTGGCCACAATCCTACATGGATAAAAACATCAGCTGTATTGAAAATATAATGCCAGAAGGGAATGCCCCGGACGTCGATGAAGTCAACCACGCTGCCATAAACCAGTCGATCAAGGACATTGCTGAAACCTCCACCGGCGACAAAACCGAAACAAAGATATTCAAACGTTTGCAGGCCTTTGGCACGCCATAAATAAATAATCAGTCCTGTCAGCAGTGCAAAACTGAATAGAGCAAACAACCACCCTTTACCCTGAGCCATACCAAAAACACCACCCAAATTGCGGATATGAGTGAAGTAAAGGGCAGGGTCAAAAATAGCAACAGAATCGCCCAGGGGAATATTGGCATTGATCAGATAGCTGCTGGCCTGAGAACCAGCCAGGACCAGCAGGGCGACAACAGCAAACAACAACATGGAATGTTGGCGTTGACTCGGGCTGGAAAAGGTATTCTGTGATGTAGAATCTGAATTAGCTTGCTGGCTCACGCAATATCACTCAACTTCAGTCGTATCTGTGGCTTTGAAATTATAAGCCAGCAAGCTTATCGGATCATCCTTCAGAGTGCATCAAAAAATGCACGTAATCGGGCAGCATTCTTGCCCACATCACTGACACCAACTCGAGATGTCGAGCGGGCATCAAGGTAGGTCGTGCCGTCTGTCTCGCGAATTCGGATGACAACATCATCCTTGAAGCGGAACCAGAATGTGGTGGCTGTCGCTTCGATTCGGCCCTCCTCGGGTACGGCCGCGACTATTTCCCAACCTTGATCGCGTGCTGCAGCCAATGCGCGATCAAAAATAGCATCTGCTGGTTCATCAAAGGTTTGAGTGACGATATCTGGATAGGCCTCCCGCTGTAACGAAGCTTGACGCTCAGGTGTCATTTGCCCCCAGTTGCCATAGTCAGTCGTATTGCTGTCAGTGCCGCGCAAGGGCATAACAGCAACAAAGGCAGGGGGATTTTCCAGGTCTGTTGTGATGTCATGGATCGGAGGAATTGTGACTCCGTCACCAGGGAGATAAGAATTGGGTATATACCAGGCAATCACGGCTAATAATGTCGATGTCAATGTGATGCCCAGCATTTTGCCTTGTCCCTCAAGCCTCTTTGAGCGACCGACCAGAAAAACAGCCAGGCTGCTGATCACGCATAGTGCGATAATCCAGAGGACCAGTGGCTGAGCGCCTCTCAAAATAGTGAATCCCAGGCGAAAATCCCAGAATCCTGCCCAGACACCCAAAGGAGCGATTAAGGCAAAAAGTGCCAGCCCAATACCGGCAATGCCAGATAATGTGGTCAGAATGGTGAGCATTTTCGGTGTCTTTGTTGTTTGCTCGTTCATGCGTTGTTTTCCTGAAAGAAGGGATGAGTGTATGGTTGATCAGCGTAGGTCAATATGGTGCGCTTGCCAAGTTTATCCACCTGTATTTTGCTCAGTGAGCAATTATGCATACGAGGCGGGTGCCATAACTGGTTTAATGGCCGTTGCTCTACGGCGCAGAGCAGTGACTTAATCCATGCGCCATGGCTGACGATGGCGATATGTTGGTGACCGCTGCTGTCCAGAATTTCTTGCACACGTGTTGCTGCCCGATGTTGCAGCTCCTTAAAAGTTTCTGCTCCATCGACCAGAAACGTATCAGGCGTTTGCCAGAATGCATCAAACTGCGCCTGGTCTTCCCGACGGATATCATCGTAGAGCCGTCCCTCCCAGCTTCCCATCTGAATTTCACGCAACCTGTCACAATACTCGATGTTAATTTGTCGAGACCCAAAGGCCAACTCAGCGGTTTCTCGAGTTCTCAGACTGCTACTGCAGTAAATATGGTCCAGATGCTGATCGGCAAGGCGCAGACCCAGCTCATGCGCCTGCTGACGACCCTGTTCGGTTAAACGGGATTCTTGCTGGCCCTGTGCACGTCGCTCCCGGTTCCAGTCTGTTTCTCCGTGTCTTAACAGATAGAGGTATCTTGTCTCTGTCGCCATTTGCGCTCCGGTATTACTGGCCATGTTGACTTCGGGTTCTTGCGACTGCATCCAGCCATCGCTCGTATTGGTGGTCGCGCCATTCTTTTTCCTTGGTCGGAGTAAATGAGCGGTCTTGTTGCCAAAGAGATTCGATATCCGTAAGGTCGCTAAACAGTCCGCAGTGCAACCCAGCCAGGAAAGCAGCGCCGAGGGCTGTGGTTTCAGTGATCTTGGGGCGTGAGACTTCACAGCCAAGCAGATCTGCCAGGTTCTGCAGCATCAGGTTATTGGCACTCATGCCACCATCGACCCTGAGGGTCGTAGGGCGTAGCCCGTCCGACTCCATTGCTTTTTGCAGATCTTTGGTCTGAAAGCAAACTGACATCAATGCCGCTGCCACCAACTCCGGAATACCAGCATCTCGGGTCAACCCATAAATCGCAGCTCTGGCATCTGCATCCCACCAGGGTGCTCCCAGCCCTGTAAAGGCCGGCACCATCATCACTGGGAGACCGGGTTGTGCCTGTCTTGCCAGGGCTTCACTCTGCGCGGTGTCGTCAAATAAACGTAACTTGTCACGCAACCACTGCATGGTGGCGCCCGCCATAAATATGCTGCCTTCAAGGGCGTAAGTGGTTTTACCTGTAAGGCGATAGGCGACGGTGGTTAATAACCGATGATCTGACTGTATTGCTTTTTCACCCGTATTCATCAGCAGAAAACTGCCGGTCCCGTACGTGGATTTGGTCATGCCACTGGTCAGACAGCCCTGCCCAACAGTGGCTGACTGCTGATCACCTATCATGGCAGATATGGGGATCTTTCTTCCCAATAACCTGGCGTCGGTATGCCCGAAATCATCGGCGCTGTTTTTAACGTCGGGCAAAACACTGGTAGGAATGTCAAACAACGCAAGTAAATCATCATCCCAGCGTTGTGTGTGAATGTTGAACAACATAGTGCGAGAGGCATTGCTGGCATCAGTCGCATGGACCTTGCCGCCAGTCAGTTGCCAAAGCAGAAAACAATCAACGGTACCAAAAGCCAGGTTGCCAGCTTCAGCCTCTTCTCTTGCACCTGGTACATTTTTCAGAAGCCAGGCAAGTTTACTGGCGGAAAAATAAGGGTCAGGTAACAAGCCGGTTTTTTCCTGAATCAATCCCGGTTTGCCTTCAGCTGTCAGTTGTCGTTGTAAGCTGTCGCAGTAGCTCGCCGTTCGCCTGTCTTGCCAGACAATGGCACGATGAACGGCTTTGCCGGTTTTGCGGTGCCATAAAATGGTCGTTTCACGCTGGTTGGTAATGCCGATGGAGGCAACGTCAGCGACATCAATACTGGCACGGCTTATCGCATCCTGACAGCTGCGGAGCGTGGTTCGCCAGATGTCATCAGGTTCATGCTCTACCCAGCCATCAGCCGGGTAGTGTTGCTCGTAAGGATGTCTGCCAATGGCAATGGCCTCGCCGTTGGTTGCGAATAAGATCGCACGGCTGCTGGTCGTTCCCTGATCGATTGCCAGCACGTATTTTCCCATACCTCCCCCTGTTCTAACGCGCCACCATGGTGCATAGCATAGTACAACAAAACAAAGCCGGATAAATCTCTACAGACGAAACATGTTAACTGGAAACAGGTTGTCATTATTGGCATGATTGGGATAACAACAATATTTACCACTATAGAATGGACCTGGCGGGTTATGGCAAATCGAGTCCCAGCGCATGTGCGGTGGCAATTACTTTATCTGGTTGGCGCATTTTTTATTCATGGCCTGGTTATGTACTGGGCCATCACAGGCAACCATGAACAGTGGAATGCTGAAAATGGCTGGTTGGAAAATTTGCAGGTCATGTATTTGGCGCTGGCAGCGATTGGGTTTGCATTAAGTGGCAGGGTACTGACTGATCGCCATCGGTTATTATTTTATTTTCTATCCATGGTTTGTGTATTGTTCATCATTCGGGAAGTGGAATTTGGTGATCTTGCCATTCCTCAATGGATGAAGTTCATGCTGGCTGGCGCAGGGCGAGCCTTGTTTTATATGGTCGCTATTGTGCTGTTCATTAAACAGGCTGGAGAATTTGGTGAATACTGGCATCAACGCCAAACTTACTTTCGGATGGCTGTTTTTTGGTACCTGGTGGCATGTGGCTTTTTTCTGGTCGTTTTCAGTCTGACACTGGATCGACAATTAATCGAGGTGAAACACTACCAACTGTTAGAGGAAGTATCGGAAGCCATCGCCTACTTTTGGTTGCTTGGTGCGGCGGTGTTTGGCTATTCCAGCATCAAAAAGCATCACTCGTTGCCGAAACAAAAAAAATCTCTACAATCAACGGCCAATGGTGAAGATGAAATGGAACCGTTGTTCCCTTTTTTGGCTCGTTTTTCACCAACGAATAAACAAAATCGCTGACATGAGCGGATAGGGTGACGCGGAGACGAGTATATGGCTGGGTTCAGACAGTTAGTTGATCAGATTGACAGCACCGGGGAAATGTCTGACCTGTTGGTGATAGGTGGCGGTATAAACGGCGCCGGTATTGCAGCCGATGCCAGTGGGAGAGGGTTGTCCGTCGTGCTGGTCGACAGCGATGACTGGGGGCATGCAACGTCCTCTGCCAGCACCAAACTCATTCATGGTGGTTTGCGATATCTGGAGAATTTTGAATTCAGGTTGGTCCGTGAGTCATTGCAGGAACGACGAATACTGATGCGCGCCGCTCCCCACATGGTGAAACCCCTGGAGTTCCATCTCGTCCATTCACCGGAAATGCGTCCATTCTGGATGATCTGGCTGGGCATGAAACTCTATGATGGACTGGCAGGGTCGAGTGCACTGCCTGCATCAGCATCCTTGCGTTTTAATTCTGATAACTCTCCGTTGAAACCCCAGTATAAGAAAGGGTTTCGTTATGCCGACTGTCGGGTAGATGATGCAAGGCTTGTGCTTGAAAATGTCATGCAGGCGGCATCGAAGGGGGCACTGGTTGCCAGCCGGACAAAGTGTACACGGCTGACGCCAATACCCGGTAAAAAAGGATGGAATGCGGAATTGACCTGTCAGCAAAGTGGGCAAACCGCTATCATCAAGGTGCGTTGCGTGGTCAACGCTGCCGGCCCCTGGGCAGAGCAGATTGATGGTTTGGCCAATCTGGCGGCTGAGCGCAAGACCCATCTCAGGCTCGTCAAAGGGTCTCATATCGTGGTGCCTGCCCTTTATGAAGGCGAACAGGCTTATCTCCTGCAACTTCGTGATGGCAGGATCATTTTTACCATTCCTTACCAGAGTCGCTTTACCATGATTGGTACAACGGATGAGGAAATCAGTGGTGATCCTGGTGGAGCCAGTATCAGTGATGAAGAAATCGAATACCTGTGCGACGCCGTGGCAGAGTATTTCACTGTCAAGGTGACACCATCAGATGTCGTGTGGCAATTTGCAGGCGTACGTCCCCTGGAACAGAGCGGGCCGGGCGAAGAAAGTGCCAGTAAGGCTTCCCGGGATTACAGGCTGAGCCTATCGCTTGAGCCTGCACCGGTACTCTCCGTTTATGGGGGCAAGTTAACCAGTTATCGTGCCCTGGCTGAGTCAGCGGTGGATAAACTGAGTAAGATTTTCCCCTTGGCGGGTAAATCCTGGACTGACAAGGCAAAACTACCGGGCGCCCCAACTGACGATGCTGCACTGGAAAGTGTACGTCATTCCATTCTGGCAGCCTGGCCTGATGCCGAAGCTCACCTTGTTGCACGCTGGGTTGATAGCTACGGCGTCCGCGCACTAACGTTGCTGGACTATGCCGTGGTATTGGAAGACAACAGCCTCAGCCCCGGCCCATTGTTGGGGCCGGAGCTATATGAGGCAGAACTGAATTTTTTATTGCAGGAAGAGTGGGCCGAGACGGCTGAAGATATTCTCTGGCGCAGAAGCAAGCTAGGACTGTTCTGGTCTGAGGCGGAAGTCTTAGCTCTGGAAAAATACCTGGATCAGATAAGGCACTAACCTTGACGATGAAACGGGTGGAGAGCGGCAGTACCGCTCATTGGCGCAGCCACACTTCTTGTACCCAGTGCCAGATAGTGTCCCATTCGGACTCGCCACTCTCGTCTGGTGCAATATCTTCACCATCCCAGTACTGAACTTTGCCATCGGGATCAATACAGTAGTAACCGCTGAGATAGGCACAAACCGGGAGCAGGTGCCTTGGCATGCCCTGGTCCCAGGCCTGGGCAGCGACATCGGGCAGGAAAGTGTGGGAACGCTCATCCGTGACTGTCACTGGTTCCAGGGAACCATAGATGACATCACTGGCTTCGAGCAGGTAGATCCGCATGTCGGATGGTATGGACATGTATAGCTGTTCTTCAATTTCTACCAACAAGTCCTCTTCAGGTAACTCAAGTGGGACTGCTACGGGTTCATTGCAGTCACGCAACTGTTCGATAATATCTTCCACGACTGTGGCAAACTCCTTATAAGCTTTCGGTGGCCGGCTTTCTGAAACGTAATAAAAACTGACTGGTCTGACGGTTGAGCATGGGGTCAAAAATCGATCGCCTGGGATTATCTGTCGGGACAGCCAGTAATTCGCTTTCTGCCTCGAAAATAAACCCGGCCTCGCGAACTGCAGATATTGCCAGACTGACAGGCATTCTGTGGAGGCGGCGATTATTCAATTCAATATTTCCGTGATGGTCAATGACGCCAAGAATGCCCCCGGGACGTAATGCCTCAAGGAGAGTTGTCAGCAGTTCATTGGCACGGTTGGGGGAGCCATTGTAATAGTCATGCAGGATTTGTGACAGCAAAATGAAGTCCACTGATTCCGGTGATAACGCCATGTCATCAACCGGGCGGTCGATACGCACTACATTGTTCAGTTTGCCGGACTCAATTTTCTGAGCCAACGCATCTCCCTGGGTGATATCGCTACGGTCTTCATCGAAACGGAGGGCTCGGGGGGAGTTCTGGGCCAGAACTGTGCCTTCAGGACCCACTGCCTTGGACAATACATACGTGAAATAACCACCTGCGGCATAGACATCAAGTACCGTCATCCCTGGTTTGAGTTCCAGAAATTGCAACACTTGCAATGGCTTGCGTTGTTCGTCCCTGACGCGATCAGCAATATCACGATCAGGGCTGTTCAGTGCCTCTGACAGTGTCGGGATATCAAGCACCTGAGTATCAGACGGCTGGGCTGAGACCGAGAAAGCTGGCACCGAGAAGATAGTCACCAGGGTTAGTGACATGAGAGGCAGTTTGAGCCAGGTCAGGATTTGAGTCGTCATGGTCGTTAGTTACCACCTGGAAAGAAAGGGGTGTGTGGTTTCGTTTTGCAGGTCGCTCGCTCATAATAGCGAATTTGTTGTGTGTGATGCCAAGAAAGGAGACGGTATGAGCTTATTGCCAGCTATTATTCGAGAAACAGGTAACCCGGATGCTGTCGATGCAGCCGTGATATGGCTTCATGGACTGGGTGCTGACGGCAGTGACTTTTTGCCGATTATCCCTGAACTCGGTCTGCCGGCTGACCTGTCTGTCCGTTTCATCTTTCCCAATGCTCCGAGAATTCCCGTCACTATTAACCAGGGGCTCCGTATGCCTGCCTGGTATGACATTCGTGAAATGTCGATTGACCGGAAGGTTGACGAGGAGCAATTACGGCAGTCGGCTGCAGAAGTTCACAAGTTTATTGATGCACAGGTCGCAGACGGTATTCCCAGCGATCGCATTTTACTGGCTGGATTCTCACAGGGCGGAGCCGTAGTACTGGAGGCTGGGCTTAGTTGTAAACAAAAGTTGGGAGGGATTTTGTCACTGTCCAGTTATTTTCCGACGGTGGAATCTGTCAGCCTCAGTGAGGTTAACCGGGACATTCCGGTGCGAGTATGCCATGGTAGCGCCGATCCTGTGGTACCGGAAAGTTTAGGCAAAAAAGCGGTTTCAGATCTGGAACGGTTAGGCTATACCGTTCAGTACAGCAGTTACCTGATGCAACATGCAGTATGCCCCCAGGAAATAATGGATATCGCGCAGTGGTTCAAAATCAGGCTGGCTTGAACGGTGTCGAGTTATCCGGAGTAGCCGAGGCCTCTAGCCATTAGGTACGCCAGGGGTGGGATGACAAGGAAAACCAGCAACGACGTTTTCTGGAGGTAGCCCAGCCATTTTGGTAGTTTGCCCGGCATGGAGTGTTGCCTGACAAACCGGTAGACAGAGACCAGCTGGGCAATGAGCAGCAAAGTGAAAAGAGCAAAAGCCCCCAGCTTGGCATGGAACACGGGGTTGCCAGAATAGAAAGTGGCAGGCTTGCCAATGGCAAACCAAAGCGTCAAGCCACTTAGCGATGCGATCAATAGAGCAGCCAGCGTCAAGCCATAGATTTTTACCAGTTGAGTGGCTGATGTTTTATCCACGGTGGTTGACGCACTGGGCAAAATGATCAGTGTGCCAATAAAAACGGCCAGCAAGGAGAGCAGGTGTAAACCCCTAACCACTGCTTCAAGCATGGTTAGCTCCTGCTTCTTTCAGCCAGTCGTTGAACTGGCCTGACCGGATGGCGGCCAACGTTTCTGTGTAGCCACCAACCGATTGCCTTGCAATAAAAACCTGGGGTAATGTGCGACTGTTTGTCAGATGCTGCAACTGCTGGCGCAATTGCTGATGACTCGCTTCGTTGGCAAACGTTCCTTGATCCAGGACGTACTCCTCGAACGGTACATTGGATTGTTGAAGTAACTGTTTCACTGCATGGCAATAGCTGCACCAAGACAGGCTGAAGACAGTGACGGGTTTGTTATGTGAAGTCAGCATCGCCTCAATTGAGGGCAGCGTTGCGTTTGTCTGGTTAATATTCTGGTTCATATTACATCCTGGCATCAAAACGGCGCTGATTATGGCATAATTCGCCGCTGAATAAGAATTGACTGAATTTATTGCGGAAACCTGATAGATGAAAGGACAAAATACTGGACTTGATCTAACGCTACTGGATGACCCATCGTTTGCGACGCTGGGGTTGCGTGAGCGCAAGAAACTGCTGCGATTAAAACGGATCGTCTCGGCTGCCCGAGAATTATTCATGAAAAAGGGATTCTCCAGTACGACTATTCAGGATATTGCCGCAGAAGCCGATGTCGGGCTTGGTACGCTTTACCTTTATGCCAAGAGTAAAGAAGATTTACTGGTCATGGTTTTCAAGAGTGACCTCATGAGCATGATAGAAGAAGCCTATGAGCAGATTGACCCGGAAGCCCCCATTCTTGACCAGTTGATGGCCTTCTTCGAATGCCACATCCGTTATCATGGGCGCGACAAATCATTGTCACGCACCGTGCTGAAAGAGTTGTCGTTTTCTAATACTGACCAGAGACGAGAAGACATTGATCAGATTACCCGTCGAACCTACGATAAATTGATCAAACTGATTGAAAATGCAAAACAAAATGGCATGTTGAAGAAGGACGTCTACACCGGTACAGCCGCCTGGAGTGCTTTTGCACTTAACTATCACCTGCTGCAGGGGTATTTGTGCGACTTTCACGATGAAACGGAGTTTCGCAAAAGCCTTCGCAACGGATTGGCGGCTGTCTTTATCTGATCTGGCAGCAACCTGGCGCAACTTTTCTTCATTTTATCGAAATCCCTGCTCTACGGTCCATAATATGACTTTCGTCATTTGACTTTGCTGGCGGGAGTGCTACGATCGAAAATATGAATGCACTCATTTTTATGAGTTCTGAAACTAACGTTCGTTCACTATCATCTGGCACTAATGGTCTTGGTTGCGTCTCCGCGCACCATGGGGGATCTATGAAATTACACAGGCATTATAAAAAGAACACCCTTCGCCTGACACTGGCAAGTGTTGCCACGGCAGCAGCGCTGACAATCGCCAGTCCTGTCCTGGCTGAAGATGCACGCGTCGGCGACTTCTCTTTGCTGGATCAATCCGGTTACTTCCATCACATGGCCTGGTATGACAATAACAAGGCCATTGCGTTTCTGGTTCATGGTGTTGGTGAAGCCGATACGCAGCGTGCCTGGAACACGTATTCAGAAATGAAAGCTGCATACGAAGATCAGGGTATTGTCTTCATGATGATCAACCCAATGGGTCAGGATCGTGAAGCCGTTGCCCAGGATGTCGCATCCCTGGGGATTGATGTGCCTGTTCTGATTGATGATGTGCAGGTTGTGTCTGAAGACATGGGTATCCAGCACTTTGGTGAAGCGGTTATTTATGACCCGGAGTCATTTACTGTGCTTTATCGTGGCGATGCGGGTGATGGACTGGCATCAGCACTAGAGTCCGTTGCCAAAGGCGAGGCTGTTCAGCAGCCCATGGTTGCCACAAGTGGGGCGGAGGTGAGCTACACTGAACGTCCTGATAGTGACATATCCTATGAACAGGATGTTGCACCGATCATCGCTGAGAATTGCGCAAGTTGTCACCGAGAGGGTGGCATTGCTCCCTTTGCTCTGGACAGTCATGCCATGGTACAGGGCTGGAGTCCCATGATACGTGAGGTGTTGATGACCAAACGTATGCCGCCCGGCCAGATTGACCCCCATGTCGGCGATTTTTCCAATAGCTATGTTGTGCCCTTCGAAGATCAGCGCAAGGTGCTGGACTGGATTGCGGCAGGCTCAGAAAAAGATGGCAGCACTGATCCCCTGGCTATGCTGGAATGGCCTGAAACAGACTGGGCGCTTGGTGAGCCGGATTATGTGATCGAGATTCCAGAGCAGGAAGTACCAGCGACTGGCGTACTGGATTACCGTTATGCGATGATCCCGATTAATTTGCCTGAAGGTAAGGACCGTTACGTGCGTGCCAGCCAATATCTGCCGGGTGACCGCACCGTATTGCATCATACCCTGAATGCTTTGTTCCGCCCCGGTGAGCGTCCCAATGGTAATGGCTTTGTGGATGCGCCTGACCCCAATCTGGCTCATATTACCCCGTATATTCCGGGTGCTGCGCCCGCCATCGAAAAACCCAATACCGGTGGCCTGCTGGAAAGCGGCTCAACATTAGCGGTTCAGTTACACTACACAACTACAGGCCGAGAAACGACTGATAACAGCAAGATTGGTCTGTGGTTCTATCCTGAAGATGAGGTCCCGATGGAGCGACGAACAGGTAAGTGCGCCTGTATCTTTACGCCAAACTGGACCAATATTCCACCCTATGACCCCAACTTTGAGCAACAAACCTCGATTGTGATTCCGGATGATGCTTATTTGGAGAGTTTCCTGCCACATATGCACTTCCGCGGCAAATACATGCGGTTTGAGGCTCACTTGCCCGATGGTTCGGTAAAACCTCTTATCAACATTGCCAACTACAATTACAACTGGCAGATGGAATACCGCTTGGAAGAGCCAATGGTAGTTCCTGGCGGCACCCGCATTGTCGTGACTGCTGCATTTGATAACTCTGAACAAAATAAAGCCAACCCTGATCCTTCACGATCTGTGCCTTGGGGTGATCAGAGTTGGGATGAAATGTTCTTTGGTCAGGTTTACTACAAGTTTGTTGATCAAAGCCGCTATCACGCTGAAGCAGAGTCTGGTGACGTGAATGCAAACTTGGTAAGCAGCAATCAGTAATTCGGTTCAAAAAAAGACTTACTAAATAAAAGCCGGGGCATGCCCCGGTTTTTTTATATCATCTGATGAGTGAGCCAGTGAGCAAATTGCCGATCTCCCACTAACAAAGCTTCCGGTGCCGTATTGACGTCCTGGCGAAGAGCGCTGAATTTCTGGTTGCGGACAATGGAAGGTGTAACACCAAACTCTCTTTTGAAAATCCGGTTAAAGGAGCTCGGATCATTAAATCCCCACAAACTGGCAATCTGGGTAATAGACAGGTGAAGCAAATTCTTGTCAACCAGGTTGCTGAGCACTCTTCTTAAACGTTGTTGCCTGATGTACTGCTGGATGCCACCAAGTGGCGCACAAACTCGGTAAAGAGTTGCTCGCGAAATACGCAAGGCTTTGGCGATGGAGTCTGGCGTCAGGCCATCCCGGTTCAGGTGCTGGTTGATATAGCGTTTGATGGAAAGCAGACTGCCTGCTACGGCTATTTCTGGCAAGGTCTCAAATTGATCATGGTTCAGGTCCAGAGTGGAGGCCAGCAACTCGATAGTAGGCCTGGTTAGTGTTGAGGCCTGAGGCACTGTCATTCCTGGCGCCTGTTCATGCAGTGACATCAGGTATGTTCGAAGAATAATGGCACGAGGCTCTTCAGCAGGAATTATCAAACCGTGCAGAGCATCTGGATCAGAAATCAGCGACTCCAGCAATGATCGAGGTACCCAAAGGGTAAAGTTTTTCAGGGAACTGGTCTGCGAATGGGTTTTCCGTGACGCATCCAGAATGAGAATATCACCGGGTTTGGCCAATGCCTCGCTTTGCGTATCGCTGAACAGGCACTCGCCCTTGAAATAAAACTGAACAAGGAAGTGATCGACACCGTTGCGTGCTGCATCGACCGGTGAACGCCGCCAGGTGCTTGCTGTGGTACTACAAATAGATGTTACGAGGGAGCCTAAATTATAGCTCTCGATATCAGCAAAAAAAGGAACGGTGGCCGCTGAGATATTGGGCTGAACATCAAAAATAAAACGGGTACTTTCTTGCCAGATTGCGATTTTTTCCTGGTCATTATCCAGGCCAGCGGTTGAGAAAAACGAGTAATCAACAGTATGCTCTGATTCGCTGGGCAGCGTTTTCACGGGTTGTGCTGGCTCGCCAGGGTAGGTATTCACAGTGCCACCTTAGAGTGATGCTTTCAGATTATTCAAGCATGGTACTGACCAGTCAGATGTCAGGGCAATTTATCGGGTAATAATGCTGCCTTTGTCACTCGCACAGTAAAATAACGCTTAGGGTATGCTATCCTGCTTGCGTTATTCAGGGTAATTAGTTGCTGATATACCGGGAGTTTTTATGAAGATCTGGCAAGCTTTCTATCATCTGATCAGTCATTGTGTGCTGCTACTGCTGCCAGCGGTCAGTCTGGCTCAGGAAGTGCCTGATTTGCCTGCCGGATTGCAGACTCAGACATTCTACAGCCCAGCCGTAGATCGTCAAATGAAGTACGATATTGTCTTGCCACCTGATTATGAGACGTCCGATCGACGCTATCCCGTGTTATATCTGTTGCATGGCTATATGCAAAACTACACGGTGTGGGGTCGCAACCTGGGGGCTGCATTTTACGCTCGCGACATTGGGGAGTTGATTGTTGTCATGCCGGACGGGGGCAACAGCTGGTATGTCAACTATGCCCAAAGTGACATGGATCAGACCAATAACTGGGAGGATCACATTATTCAGGATGTCATTGGGCATGTTGATGAGAACTTCCGCACAGAAGCAAGGCGGGAAGGGCGTGCCATTGGGGGATTGTCAATGGGTGGTTTTGGTGCCATGTCACTGGCATTGCGTCATCCGGATATGTTCGTTTCTGTCTCGAGTACCAGCGGCGCATTATCCTATGCACGGGACAGGGCAGCAGACATTGCTGCCGGGGCACCGCCGCCTGCGCGAAGAAGCACAGAGGACTCGCCGGAATTGGCTCGAGCGGATGCCTTTATTTCACGTATTATTGACATACCGGGGTTCAGTACTCAGGATGAAAGGAACCCTGAAGGGATTGATTTTACTTCAGTCACTCAGGCTGAGTCATATGACCCCTTTAAAATTATCTATGAAGTTCCTAAAGCTGAGTTACCCCATATTTATGTGGACGGCGGGTTGCAGGATGGTCTGTTGAACTCGGCCAGAGAGTTCATACAAGTGCTGCTTCTGAATGATGTTCCTTTCGTCTACATGCAGGATCATGGTCGACATAACTCAGAATATTGGCGTCGTTCGGTTGGCCATTTCATGAATTTGCAAAATGAAATCATGCAGCGGGCTCTGGGTCGACGGCCGTGACAGATTCGAGTGAGCCTTTATTAAAGGTATCACGGTTAATTTCCCGTATCAGTGCAGAAACGGTGTTACGCGTTGATGACCTGGTCATCAAGCCGGGTGAGCATTGGCTTATTTATGGGCAGAATGGCGCTGGCAAAAGTTTGCTTAGTGCTTTCCTGTTGGGCGATTTGCCGTTAGGGCGGCACCGGCTCTGGCAGAGGCCGGGACTGCGAGGACGTATCGCATCGGTATCCTTTGATGTCCAACGTCAGTTGGCGCAGGCAGAGCAACGGCATGATATCAGTGAGTACAGTGAGTCTGCCCATGACGAAGGCACTCGGGTAGCTGACCTGTTAAGTTTTCGCGATTCACAATCTTGTGACTTGGATAGATTACTCCAAACGCTGGGCGTAAAAGAGCTGCTGGATCGGGGCATTCGTTATCTTTCATCAGGGCAATTCCGGCGTGTCATGCTCGCCAGGGCACTTTGCCAGAACCCCTTGCTACTGATTCTGGACAGTCCACTGGACAGCATTGATGCGGTCAGTGCTGTTGCTATTCGGTCGACACTGACAGCATGGATGGGGCCAGGCAAATCCATCATCGAATTCTCCCGTTCTCTGGATGAGTCGCTTCCTGGCTATACGCACATGGCACTGATGTCTGAATGTGTCCTGGTTAATGCCGGTCCGGTGACAGATCTTGATCACCTCAACGCGTTTGAGAAAGGAAGTACTGCTGTACTACCGGAGCCGGTAGCATTACCGCAATTTGAACATAGGGACTGGACCTGCCCTGATGAATGGATTCGCATGCAGAACGTAAATGCCAGTTATGGGCCCAGGCCTGTTATCAAGAACTTGAACTGGTTGGTCAGGCGGGGTGATCAGGTGTTAATCGAAGGCCCAAATGGCTGTGGCAAATCAACGCTACTCTCATTACTGACAGGTGAGAATAACTTTGGTTATGTGCAGGGGAGCCAGCAGGGGCAGCCGCAAGGGAGCCCGCGAGGTAATGAGAGTGACCAGGGAGTCTGGTTATTTGGACAGCCTTGGGGTAAAGGACAGTCCGTCTGGGATATCAAGAAGCATTTCGGTGTGGTGTCCAATCACCTGCATCTGTCTTTTGGCGATGCCTGGTCTGTCCTGGATGTCGTCTGCAGTGGCTTTGAGGACTCTGTTGGCTATTACGGCATTCCTCGTGCCAGTCAGCAACGCCGGGCCAGGGCCTGGCTTGCTGCTGTGCATTTGCTGGATAAGTCAGGTAACGCGTTCGGACGACTGAGTTTTGGTCAGCAAAAGCTGGCGCTCTTGGCAAGGTCTTTGGTCAAGTCACCCCCTTTGCTCATTCTGGATGAACCGTTGGTGGGGCTGGATGATTACCATCGTGTATTGTTTTTATCTCTGCTATCCCGGGTTGCCAGTCAAAAACAGACCCAGTTGCTCTACGTCTCGCATACTACTGGTGAGAAGCCTGATTTCCTGAACCGTAGGCTGACCTATGTTGGCGATGGCCACTGGGAGTCAGCAGACCTGACTCCCAGTGGCTGATCACCAGGGTGCTCCAGCGATACTGCTGTCACCTGGAACAAACAGGCGTGCCATATCCGGTGCCTGGTGCAAACGCGTGATGGCGAGAAGCACACCGGGAACATCGAGCAAATCATAATCACTGAAAACCAGCCTGCCAGAGATACGGGCTTCTCGCATCTGAACCCGTCCGTTTTCACGGAAGGTCATATACTGGTAGCGTTCGCCATACTCTCCCCAGTGGGCGGCTATGATTTCCTGTCCAACCTGTCCCAGTAAATTGTCGACCGGATAAAACCAGCGTTCTCCTTTGCTGCCGGCAAGATAGGTAATGATGTGCCCGGTTGGGTAGTACCACGCCTCGTTCACCGTCCAGAAACTATAGGTCGCTGGATTGCCATTCGGCCACAGTAAGGTATTACCACCACGTCCCCAGTTGTAGGCCATGACCTGTCCGTTTGGGTAGTAAACGGCACCGCGGCTGCCGGGGCGTTCAATAAAAAGCTGTCCATTCGGGAAGTACCAGGGGGCCTCAGCAAGATCCCGCGAGATCAGTACACCATTGCTATAACGATTCTCAAACTGGATCTCTTCATTAAAGTGAACTGACTGGCAGGCCAGCTGATTCATGGCGATAAGGTGATTCTGAGTCTCCTGAAGCGTCGCCAGATTGTCATGATTAGCCGGTAAAATCAGGTTGATAGCTGTCATTTTAGCCATCAATTCCAGGGTGGCACAGGCAGATTGACGGTTGTCATTATCGCTGATATCCGCAAATGCAGCGGCTGAGAACAGGGTAAATGCAAGTCCGGCAGCGATTCGCAAGCTCTTGATTGTCATGCCAACTCCTCCATTTTCAAGCAGGCAAGGCCAGTGTCTCACCGGTTGGCTGAATCCCGCCTGAATGTGTCCTCTATCGCAAAAATCTGAATTGTCATAAAGCTGTCAAGATGCCTGTTCCACAATAGCGCCCCGAAACGGTATGGCAACCCAATATCCAATACCAGAACCGGTACCTATCAAGGAGTGTTCTAAAACATGAATATCAAGTCACTTTTCGGACTCAGCTTACTGGCGGCAGCAATCACAGCTTGTGATGGTGGCGGCGTGACACTGGCTCCATCCAACAATGTCGAGAATTCCAATAACACCACAAATAATGGTGGGGATAACGGCGGATCAACTACTGAAAACCCTTGTGCCAGCTACTCGGTTTCTGGTCAGACTATTCAGGGTACCTTCGCAGGTGGAAACTGCACTTATTCAAATACGTTCGTTAGTGACACTCGTCCTCTGACGGAAGATCTGGTCATCAATGCATTGGAAAATGATGGTCTTCATATCTTTGAAGACAGCCTGTTCGTTGGTGAAGACATTAACGCCAACTCCGTAGCGCAAGGCGTTCGCATCCCTCAGGACGGTGAAGGTCCACGCCTGACCATTGGTGCTGGCTCTAAAATCGCTTTCTTCAACTCTGAAGACTACGTACGAATCTCTCGTGGCTCTCGCATCATCGCTGAAGGCACTCGCAGCAATCCTATTATTTTCTCGGCAGTTGCTGATCTGCGCGACGGCACTGCAACTGAAGCCGATCGTGGCCTTTGGGGTGGTGTTCAGATCAACGGTAACGGTCTGACTAACAAGTGTACTGACGCTGACCGTCAGGCAACAGCGACTAACCCTCATAGCTGTAATGTCACTGCAGAAGGTCGCCCTGCGACTTACGGTGGTAACAACAACGCTGAAAACTCAGGTGTGCTGCGTTATGTTCAAATCCGCCATGCAGGCTTCGAAGTGGTTGATGGCGACGAGCTGAATGGCCTGACCCTGAATGCTGTGGGTTCCGGCACAACTCTGGAAAATGTTCAGGTTTACACAACTCAGGATGACGGTTTTGAGATGTTCGGTGGCGCCGTTGATCTGAAAAATGTTGTGGCAGTCAACGTGGGTGATGATTCCCTGGATTTCTCTGAAGGCTGGACAGGTGATGTGCAGTTTGCACTGATCGTTCAAACTTCTGGTTCAAACCGTTGTATCGAAGCGGATAACACCGGTGATTCCCAGCCTGACAACATCGCGCCTTATACGAAAGGCCGTGTTTCCAACATGACATGTATCACCTCTAACGTTGACACCAACGAAGGCACAGCACCTAGCTCCAAAGGTGATGCGGAAGGTCCTCTGTACCGTGAGGGTGCTTACTTTGAGCTGTACAACTCAATTATCACGTCTAACGCTGACGGCATGTCCAGTAACGAGTGCCTGGAAGTGACCAGCGATCAGACAATCGCCGGCATGAACTCAGGTATCTCTGCCGCTTCTGGCAATGTGATCGCCTGTACGGAAGCGCTGAAGAGCTCTGAAATTGACCTGCCAGCTTTCTGGGCAAATGGTAATGCCGTGGTCAGTTCTTCCGCTGACCTGCCAGCCAATGTGATCGAAGGTCTGAGTGCAAGTAATAAAACTGCTTATGTCACCGCTTCGAACCTGCAGGATGCAAACGGTGCCGCAATCAATGTTCAGGTGTTTGATGTGACAACACTGCAGGACAACTTTGCAGCAGATGCGGCTCCAGCTGTGGGTGGTGCCGGAAGCAGCTCTTTCTACGACGCAGTTGATTTTGTTGGTGCTGTTAAAGCCGGCAATGACTGGGTTTCAGGTTGGACGACTGGCCTGTAAGACAGTCACAGAAGCATAGCAGTATGTGCTGATCTGGCGGGGGTAAGACCAAATATTGGGCTTATCCCCGTTCGGGTTATCAAAGCGAACAAAACAGACAGGTTGAGATGATGAAAAATCTGGAAAAGTTAAAGAAACGTAGTCTGGCCAATGCAGTGGCCCTGGTTGTCGCCGGTACGGCGGCGATACCGCTCAGTGGACAAGCTCAGGAGAACAGCGAAGCAGAGGCCGCTCCACAGATCGAAGAGGTCGTGGTGATGGGCAGACTTCGTGACGCAGCCAGATCGCTTGTCATGGAACGAATTGAGCAGCCGTTTGCAGCAGAAGTGGTCGGCATTGAGCAGATTTCTCGTGC
>Ga0310345_10000953_pt1 | contig 35362 bp, 39 predicted proteins | sample HC15DNA20500_MG_FD_204667 | JGI IMG/M metagenome (GOLD analysis project Ga0310345, IMG submission 204667) | Marine microbial communities from station ALOHA, North Pacific Subtropical Gyre - HC15-DNA-20-500_MG | ecosystem: Environmental > Aquatic > Marine > Oceanic | place: Pacific Ocean: North... | reverse complement strand
CGGTGTCGCTGCCGTCCATTGCCGGACCGCCGTTGTCGGTCACCAGACCGATGTTGCTGAAGCCGCCCCGGTTGAGCGCCCCCATGACCACGGCGACCTGCGCGTAGGGCACGTTGCCGTCCGCCCGTAGGAAGACCCTGTCCGAGGTCCGCTCCGCCGCGATTGCCCGCAGCTTGCCGATCAGCTCGTCGCGCGCGACCTCGGTGGTCTGCAGCATGATCTGCCCCTCCGCCGTCACGGTCACCGTCAGCGGTTCCTCCTGTTCGGAGGGCAGCGAGGTGGCGGCGGTCTTGGGCAGCTGCACCGGGACGCCCACGACCATCAGCGGCGCGGCGACCATGAAGATGATGAGCAGCACCAGCATGACGTCCACGAAGGGCGTCACGTTGATTTCGGCCATCGGCCGGGCGCGGCCGCCGCGGCGCCGGCCCCGGCGGTGCTGTCCCCCGCCGTCCTTCTGAACGACCCCTGCCCCCATCTCAGGCCGCGTCCAACTGGCGGCTGAGGATGGTCGAGAATTCATCGGCGAAGGCCTCGTAGTTCCCCACGATGCGGTCGGCGTCGGTCGAGAGCTTGTTGTAGAAGATCACCGCCGGGATCGCCGCCAGCAGCCCAAGCCCCGTGGCCAGCAGCGCCTCGGCGATGCCGGGTGCCACGACGGCGAGGTTGGTGTTCTGCTGCTCCGCAATGCCGATGAAGGCGTGCATGATGCCCCAGACGGTGCCGAAAAGCCCGACGAAGGGCGCGGTGGAGCCCACCGTCGCCAGCACCGGCAGACCCGCCTGCAGCGTCTCGGCCTCCTTCGCGATGGCGACGTCCATGCTGCGGTCGATCCGTGCCTGCGCGCCGGGGATCAGGTTGCCGTCGTCCCGGTGGGAGCGCCGCCATTCCGTCATCCCGGAGGCGAAGATCCGCTGGGACCGCCCGCGCGGGTCGGGACCGATCTGTTCGTACAGTTCGTCCAGCGGCTCGCCCGACCAGAAATCCCGGTCGAAGCGCTTCGCCTCACGTCGCGCGGCGCGGTACGAGATGAATTTCTGGATGATGATCGACCACGACCAGAAGCTCGCGATGATCAGCATGACCATCACCAGCTTCACCGTGAACGTGGCGCGGGCGAAAAGCGCCCACATGGAGAAATCCATCTCCTGCGCCAGCGCGAGAGTCTCTGTTTCCATTGTGCCTGCTCGTTACTGCGTCGGCCCGCCTTGATGGCGTTATCGCGGCCTGATTGCGGGGGAAAATACCCCAAAGCAAGGCGAAACGCCAACACATTGCCGCGAGGGGCGGCTCACGCGATGTTTCAGTGCATGAGATGGCGGATATCCGCCGGAAGCCGCACGGGATGCCCCGTCTCCGACAGGGCCACCAGCGTCACCTGCGCCGCGAAAAGCAGCGTTCCGCCGCGCGTCACCCGCTGGGACAGCACCATACGCGCCGCCGTGACCGATTCCGGCTCGGTCTCGACCACCAGCTGGTCGTCGAAGCGCGCGGGGCTGAGGTAATCGGCCTCCACCCGCCGGACGGCGAAGACGATGCCCTGCGCCTTCATCCGCACCTGATCGACGCCGAGCGTGCGGACCCATTCGCTGCGGGCGCGTTCGATGAACTTCAGGTAGTTGGCGTAATAGACGATTCCGGCGAGGTCGGTGTCCTCGTAATAGACCCTCACGTCGAACCTGTGGACCATCGCCTGTCTCCCCTTCTGCGGGCGCAGATGACCACCTGCGCCGCGCGGGTGCAACCCGGGGCTTACCCGCCCAGCACCTGCACGCGGGCGGCGAGACGCAGCGCATGGCTGGAATCCTCCGTGGCCTCGGGCATCACCGGGTCGTAGGCCGCGCGCAGGAGTGCCGCGATGTCGGGCCGCAGCACGGCGTCGCCCCCGCCCGGCCGCGCCAGCGGCGAGCGCGCTGCAAAGGCCTCGTGGCCCCAGAGGAGCATGGACTTCACCGCCTGCTCGAGCCCCAGGTCCGCCGCCGGCTGCCGCGCAAGATCGCCCGCCATGCGGAGAAAGACGAACGCGGCGCGGATCCCGCCCGTCCGTTCGAACCGGAAGGCGCGGTATTGCAGCGCCGCCTCGGCCTCGAGCCGGGGGAGCAACGCGTCGAGATCGGGGATCATCCGGTCGAGGTTCTCGACCGCGGCCAACTCCTGCCAGTCGCGCAGGAAGAACATCATCAGGTTCGCGCCCAGCTCCGGATCGGTCTCGGCCATGCGGTGGCCGCAGGCGAAGACCGTCGCCTCGATCGCCTGTTTCAGCACGTCGAGGCTCTGCCCCTCGACGCCGAAGACCACCGGCACGACGGGCCGGCCCCAGCGGGCAAAACGGTAGCCGGAGGACGTGGTGAAACAGGTTTCGACCTCTGCGGGGGTCATCGGGTCTTCTCCGGTCGGGGCGGTTATTCGAACAGGTCGGTCTGGCTGCGCGGCGGCGTTAGGCCGAGGTGGCGCCAGCCCTTCTGCGCCAGCATGCGCCCGCGCGGGGTGCGCTGGATCAGCGCCTGCTGCAGCAGGTAGGGTTCGATCACATCCTCGAGCGCATCGCGGCTTTCGCTGAGCGCGGCGGAGAGCGTCTCGATTCCCACGGGGCCGCCGCCGTATTCCTCGCCGATCATCTTGAGGTAGCGGCGGTCGCCGCCGTCGAGACCGAGGTGATCCACCCCCAGCCGGGTCAGTGCGCTGTCGGCGAGGTCGCGGGTGATCGTGCCGTCGCTCTCGACCATGGCGAAATCCGCCACCCGCCGCAGCAGCCGTCCGGCGATCCGGGGCGTGCCCCTTGCGCGGCGGGCGATTTCGCGCGCGCCGCGGTCGTCGGCGGGGGCGCCCATCAGGCGGGCGTTGCGGGTGACGATCTCGTGCAGCTCGTCCACGGTGTAGAACTGGAGCCGGACCGGGATGCCGAACCGGTCCCGGAGCGGCGTGGTCAGCAGGCCGAGGCGCGTGGTGGCGCCGACCAGCGTGAAGGGCTGCAGCTCGATCCGGACGGTGCGGGCGGCGGGGCCCTCGCCGATCACGAGGTCGAGCTCGAAATCCTCGAGCGCGGGGTAGAGCACCTCTTCCACCACCGGGTTGAGGCGGTGGATCTCGTCGATGAAGAGAACGTCGCGCGCCTCGAGGTTTGTCAGGATCGCCGCGAGATCGCCCGCCTTGGCCAGCACCGGCCCCGACGTCATGCGGAAGTTCACGCCGAGTTCCCGTGCCATGATCTGCGCGAGCGTCGTCTTGCCCAGGCCCGGGGGGCCGTGGAACAGCGTGTGATCCATCGCCTCGCCCCGCCGCCGGGCGGCCTCGAGGAAGATGCGCAGGTTCGCCCGCGCCTCGGCCTGGCCGATGAAATCGGTGAGAGCGAGCGGGCGCAGGGCGCGGGTGTCGGCGGCTTCGTCCTCGGGCAGGCGGTCGGGACGCAGGGTGGGATCGGAGCTCACGGGCAGTCCCCGTCGCAGGGGGGCGCTGCCCCCGCCGCGGCCTTCGGGCCGCGACTCCCCCGGAGTTTATCGGGCCAGATGAAGAGGCGGGCGGACTCGGAGGTGGATGCCATGCGCGTCAGTCCTTCGGGGCCAGCAGGCGCAGCGCGGCGCGGATCAGGGTGGCGGTGTCGGCGGCTTCTTCGGCGCCGGCGGCCTCGGCCACGGCGCGGGCGGCTTCGCCGGGGGCATAGCCCAGGTTGGTGAGCGCGGACAAGGCCTCGGCCTGCGCGGCGCCGCCGGAGGGGCGCGGCGGCGGGGCCGGGGCGGCCGTGGCAGAAGGCGCGAGATCCTCGACCAGCGCATCGGGGTCGGCTGTGGCAGGCGCGCCGCGGCCGGCCATCGCCATGACCGAGGGCGCCTTGTCCTTCAGTTCGTTCACCACGCGCTGCGCGGTCTTGGGGCCGATCCCCTTGGCCGCTTTCACCGAATTCCAGTCACCGAGCGCGATGGCGCGACTGACGCCCTCGGGCCCGAGCGCGCCGAGGATCGCGAGCGACGCCTTCGCGCCCACCCCCTGCACCGACATCAGCAGGCGGTGCCATTCCTTTTCCACCAGCGTCGGGAATCCGAAGAGCTGGAGGATGTCTTCGCGCACCAGAAGGTCGGTGTAGAGCGCCACGGCCTCTCCCGCCCCCGGCAGAGACGCCAGCACCCGGTCCGAGCAATAGACGAGGTAACCCACCCCGCGTACGTCGATCAGCACGTGGTCCTCGCCGCGGTACTCCACCCGTCCGGAAATCTTACCGATCACGCCCGCACCTTCACCTTCATCCGCGCCGCAGCGCTGCCCAGGTGCAGCGAATGGCAGATCGCGATGGCCAGGGCATCCGCAGCGTCGGGTCCTGCGATATCCGCCCCCGGCAATTGCAGCTTCACCATGTGGAGGATCTGCTGCTTCTGCGCGTGGCCCACGCCCACCACCGCCTTCTTCACGGCGTTCGGGGCGTATTCGCCCACCGGGATTCCCGCCGCCGCGGGCACCAGCAGCGCGATCCCCCGGGCCTGCCCCAGCTTGAGCGTGCCGACGCCGTCGCGGTTGACGAAGACCTGTTCGACGGCGGCGGCATCGGGGCTGTAGGCCGCGACAACCTCCGTCAGCTGGCGATGGAGCGACAGGAGCCGCTGCGCCAGATCGGCGCCTTCGGAGTGGCAGACCCCGTTGCCGAGATGGGTGATCCGGCTGCCCTCCACGCGAATCATGCCCCAGCCGAGATTGCGCAACCCCGGATCGATGCCCAACACGCGCATCCCGCGCCCCCTTCTGCCCTGCCTCTGTCGCTTTTGTGATACGCTAGCACGAAACGGGAACATCCGCCAAGGCCTGTCGGCGCCGCCCGCCCAACGGTGCGTTTGCGACAAGAACTTGTCGGAACCCGACACACGGGCGCCGAAAACGCCACTTCCGGGCCTGTGAGCGACTTTTCTCTTGACGGATTTATGACCGATTTACAGAGCTTTATGAAAATTTGTGCCTATGCAGCCACTGCATGAGGCCCATGCATTTTCTGCTGCTTGTTTCTTGTGCGGCTTGCGAATAGTTGCAGCGCCGGAACGACACGAACACCAACGCGCGCACAGAAGGATTCACACCATGGCCGCACTCTTCATGCAGAGCACCCGCTCTGGCTCGGTCGTATTCGGGCACATCGGCCGCGTCATCGTCTCGATGATCGACGGCGTCGCCGCCTGGAACGACAACCGCGTCACCCGCAATGCCCTCTCCCGGCTCACCGACCGCGAACTGGAAGACATCGGCCTCTGCCGGGGTGACATCGACAGCGTCGGGCGCCGTTGAGCGCACCGGAGGCCGGAACCGCCTCGTTCAAGGTCCGAAGCTGAAAGCCGCGCCCGAGGGACGCGGCTTTTTCTTTTGGGAAAGCGGCGCGGCGTCAGCCCACGTAGGGCGCGAGGAGATCCGTCAGCATCCGGGTCACCGGGTCGATCTGCATCAGCGTGGCGCCGATCTGGTTCACCGTGGTCCCGTCCGACAGTTCGGCCAGACGGGCGGCATAGGCGGGCTCGCCCATGCTGATCAGCAGGAAGACCTTGTAGCCGATCCCCGCCGCGATCAGCGCCAGCACCAGCCGGACGGGCACAAAGCGCCGCAGCGGCCGCCGGGCCGGGCGCAGTTCGATCAGCCCGTCCTTGCGGAGCTTCGCCTCGCTGCCGTGTTCCATCGCCTTCGCCTTGCGCTCGATCCGGTTGATCCGGGCGCTGAATTGCTTGTGCTGCGCGTTCATGTCCAGCCTCGTTCACCCAAACGTTTGGGCGCGGTGCTTAGGCGCGAATTCGGGCTTTTTCGTGACTGCGGGCGCGGCAGGGCCGTCTAGGGTGCCGGGTGTTGCAAAGTGAGCGTGGTCCAGTCGCCGATCTTCTCGCTGTGGGACAAGGTGATGCCCTGCGCCGCGTAGGCCTCCGTCACCTCGTCCGCCTGTTCGTTCAGCAGGCCGGACAGCACGACATAACCGCCGGTGGCGAGATGCCGCGCCACCTCGGGTGCGAGTTCGACGAGCGGGCCCTTCAGGATATTGGCGAGGATCAGGTCGAATGGCGCGGCCCCGGCGATGGCGGGATGGTCGAAGCCCGTCGCTTCGATACAGGTCACCCGGCCCGTCATGTCGTTTGCGGCAAGGTTGGCCTCGGCCACCTCGACCGCGACCGGGTCGATGTCGCCCGCCACCGGCGTCACCGGCCAGATCCGCGCCGCCGCCATGGCCAGCACCGCCGTGCCGCAGCCGATGTCTGCGACCGAGGCGGGGGCCAGCCCCGCCGTCGCCAGCCGGTCCAGCGCGCGCAGGCAGCCCTGCGTCGTGCCGTGGTGTCCGGTACCGAAGGCCATCGCCGCCTCGATCAGCAGCGGCACCGCGTCGGCGGGCACCTTGTCGGCATCGTGCGAGCCGTAGACGAAGAACCGCCCCGCCACGACCGGCGCCAGTTCGCGCTTCACATGGGCGACCCAGTCGGTTTCCGGCAGTTCGGAGATGGTGAAATCCTTCGCCCCGTGGATCGTCGCCAGCAGCGCGAGCCCCGCGGTGTCGGGGGTTTCGGTGAAATAGGCGCCGACCTCCCACAGGCCCGATCCGTCCTCGATCTCGAAGACGCCGACCCCGGTCGGTTCCGGCTGCAGGTCTTCCAGCGCCGTGCCGAGCGCCTCGGCCGGGGCCTTGCCCGGAAGGGTGGTGAGGGCGGTGAAGGTGGGCATCTGACAACTCCTGCGGCGGACGCCCCCGCGCTTATTGGCGCGGGGCGGGCGCGTCAAGCGGCGCGGTCGGGGCCCTGCAGGCCGAGAACGTAGCGCCAGCCGATCCACGCGCCGATGCCGCCGGTCAGCACCGCCGCCGCGGCATAGCCCAGCATCACCCCTGACGCGCCCCAGACTGCACCGAGCGCGACCGCCAGCGGATAGGTGACGATCCCGTCGCGCAGCCAGTTCGCCAGGGTGGCATAGATCGGCCGCCCGAGATTGTTGAAGGCCGCGTTGGCCACGAAGAGCGCCCCGGTGAAGACCAGCGCCGGGGTGACGTAGTGCGTGAAGGCGTACATGACCTCTGCCCCCTTGCCCCGCAGGCCGAAGCCACGAGCCAGGGCGTCGCTGCCGATCGCCAGCACGACCCAGGCGACCAGGGTGTAGAGGATGCAGTAGAGCACCGCGTCGCGGTAGGCCCGCGCCACGCGGTCCAGCCGCCCGCCGCCGTAGTTCTGGCCGAGGATCCCGCCGATCGCGCCCGACAGCGCGAAGATGCCGGCGAAGACCAGCACGATCAGGCGCAGCACCACGGACAGGCCGGCGGTGGCGTCGTCTCCGAACGTCGCCATGGCGCGCATCAGCACCCAGTTGCCGAAGGGGGTGGAACATTGCGTCAGCACCGAGGGGATGGCGATCAGCATCCACGGCTTGAGGTGGTTCGCGACATCGTCCCGCCGGGGCGCGGCCGCCATCCGATGCGTGACGAGAAGATAGTAGCAGCCGAGCAGCGTCATCACGCCCCGGGTGACCACCACCGACAGCCCCGCCCCGGTGACGCCCAGTTCGAGGTAGAGGATGGTGAGCGGATCCACCAACAACGCCACCGCCGCGGCGAGGGCGGTCACGAGGGTGGAGCGCACCGCATCCCCCGTCGCGCGGACGACCGCGGCCATGGTCATCCCGGCCACCATCAGCGGCATCCCGCAGAGCGACACGGCGAGGAAATCGGCCGCCATCTCCAGCGTCGCGCCGGAGGCGCCCGAGATCTCCAGCAGCGGAATGCGGAACCACCAGAGCAGGGCCGAGAAGACGATCTGCACCGCCGTGCCCGAAAGGATCCCCAGGGTCGCGATACGCCGCGCCCGGTCGATATTGCCGCCGCCGAGCGCCCGGGCGAAAAGCGCGACCGTGGCGATCATCATGCCGATGTTCATCGAGGCCGGGAAAAACTGGATCGAGAAGGCGAAACCGACGGCCGCCACCATGCGCGCGTCGTCGTACTGCCCGACCCAGAACAGCGCGAGGAAATCGATCAGGAAGAGGAACGACAGCCCCAGCGACCCGGCGATCGACATCACCACCACGTGCCGCAGGGTGGAGCCGGTCAGGAACCGCGCCTGCGGCGCGGGCCGGACGGGATCACTCGGCCGGGGCGGCTGCATTAAGCTTGGCGAAGATCGTTTCGTGCCCCGGCTCCGGGTGCCGGGGAATCAGCAGCGCCAGCAGGAAGGAGCACGAGGCCAGCCCAGCCGCCAGCACGAAGACCAGCGCCGGCGACACCAGCCAGAGGTATCCCAGCGACGCCGGGAGAAAGACCGCGGCGATGTGGTTGATCGTGAAGGCCACCGCCGCCGTCGGTGCGATGTCGCCCGGGTCTGCGATCTTCTGGAAGTAGGTCTTCAGCGCCAGCGCCATGGCGAAGAGGATGTTGTCGATGACGTAGAGTGTGGCCGCCACCACCACGCCCCACGAGAAGAAGTAGATCCCGCCGTAGAGCGTGAAGACCGTCACCAACCCCGCATATTCGAACAGCAGCGCCCGCCGCTCGCCGAAGGCCTGCACCGCCCGGCCGATCAGCGGCGCGAACAGCATGTTGCAGAGCAGCGTGACGAGGAAGAGGCCCGTCACCTGATGCACGTCGTAGCCGAAGCGTTCGACCATCATGAAGCCCGCGAAGACCACGAAGATCTGCCGCCGCGCCCCGGCCATGAACTGAAGCAGGTAGTACAGCCAGTAGCGCCGGCGCAGCACGAAGGTCTTGAGCTGCGGGTTCGGCGCTTCGAACTGCGGATAGGCGACCATCGCGAAGACCGCCACCGCTGCGGTGAAGCCGCCCGCGGCGAGGTAGACGGCGTTGTAGGTCAGGTTCAATGGCTCCCACAGCAGGACGATCAGCCCGTAGGAGGCCAGTGTCGCGCCGGAGCCGACGGACAGCAGGAGGCCCAGCTTGCGCGGCGCCTCCTCCCGCGTGAACCACTGAAGCTGGAGCGACTGGTTCACCGTCTCGTAATAGTGGAAGCCGATGGAGCTGAGCAGCGTGATCATCATGATCCCGCCTAGCGTCGGGAACCACGCCGTCACCGCCGTCGCCACGCCGAGCAGCGCGAGAGACAGGAGCGCCAGCACCTGTTCGCGCATGAAGCGGATGACGAGGATGACCCCGATCGCAAGGAAGCCGGGGATTTCGCGCACCGTGTGCAGCCAGCCGATGTCGTGGCCATCGAAATTCGCGACCTCGATGACGAAGTTGTTCAGCAGCGCCGACCACGTGGCGAAGGCCACCGGCATGGCGGCCGCCATCAGGAACAACAGCGCCTGCGGCCGCCGCCAGAGGGGCAGACCCGAGGCGTCGGCGAGGCGAGTCGTTTTGGTCATGAATCTCCTGTAGCGCCGCCGCCTTGCCTTGGCGAGGGTCGTCCGCCGCCGGACGCATATGCATTTCCGCACAACCCGCCATGCGCGCGAAGCGGTTTTCGCCGGTTGGCTCCGGCCGCGCATCGCGGCAAGGGAAGCGCATGACACCGCCCCGCCCCTCACCTGCGCGCGCCGTCGCGCTGATCCTCGTGGCCACCGCCTTCATCGCGGTGACGACATTGCTGGCCAAGGCCGTCGGCGGCCCGCACCTCGGCCCGCCGCTGCATCCGCTGCAGGTCAGCCACGGGCGCTTTCTCTTCGCGCTGATCGTGATCGCGCTGGTGGTCGCGGCGCGGCGGCAGAGGATCGCGGGCGTCCACTGGCGCTGGCACGGGTTCCGCACCCTGTTCGGCTGGGGCGGCGTGACGCTCATGTTCGCCGCCGCCGCCCGGATGCCGCTGTCGGACGCCACCGCCATCAGCTTCCTCAGCCCGGTCTTCGCGATGCTGCTGGCGATCCCGCTTCTGGGCGAAAGGGTCGGCCCGGTGCGTTGGACGGCCGCGCTCCTCGCGCTGGCGGGGATGGGCGTGCTGCTGCGCCCGGGGGCCGAGGCGTTCCAGCCCGCCGCGCTGCTGGCCCTCGCCGCCGCCGTGTCGATGGGTGTCGAGGCGATCTTCATCAAGCGCCTCTCCGGGGCGGAGCCGCCGGTGCAGATCCTGCTGGTGAACAACTCGCTGGGCCTCGCCATCGCGACGCTCGCGGTGGTGCCGGTCTGGCAGGGTCCCGCGCCCGGCCAATGGGCGGCGCTGGCGTTGATCGGCGTGGCGATGGCGGCGGCGCAGCTTTGCTTCGTCAACGCCATGCGGATGGCGGATGCGAGCTTCGTGGTGCCCTTCACCTATGCCACGCTGGTCTGGGCCGCGCTCTACGACGCGGCGATCTTCGGCGTGATCCCCGACGCGGTGTCCTGGACGGGCGCGGCGATCATCGTCGCCGGCGGCGGGCTCCTGGCCTGGCGCGAGGCGGGGCGCGGACGCGCCGTCACCACGCCACCGGCCCCCGAGCCCGGCGAACGCGCGCCCGGCGCGTGATTCGTTCCCTTGTATCTTGGCCCGAAATGCATAGTATCTGCCCTTCACCGGGGCCCGGCCTGAGCGTCAGCCCGTGCCCGACCGATCCAAGCCGGAAGAATGCCTATGTCGTGGACCGATGAACGCGTCGAACTGCTGAAGAAGATGTGGAGCGAGGGGCAGTCCGCCTCGCAGATCGCCAAGGAACTCGGCGGCGTCACCCGGAACGCGGTGATCGGCAAGGTGCATCGTCTGGGCCTGTCGAACCGCTCCGGCGGCACGGCCCCCGCCGCGCCCGCCCCCAAGCCCGAGCCGAAGGCGGCCAAGCCTGCCCCCAAGCCGGCGGCCAAGCGCGATCCGGCCCCGGCCGCCAAACACGTTGAAGAGGAAGAGCCCGTGGAAGCCACAGCCTCGCCCACGCCCGCGCGCAAGCAGATCATTCCGGCGGGCCAGCCCCTGCCCCCGCAGCCCTCGGCGAACGAGATCAGCCCCGAAGCCCTGGCGAAGGTGAGCGAGATCGAGAAGAAGGCGAAGAAGCTCACCCTCATGGAACTGACGGAGCGGACCTGCAAATGGCCCGTCGGCGACCCCGCGACCGAGGAATTCTGGTTCTGCGGCCTGCCGGTTCAGGCGGGCAAACCCTATTGCGAAGCCCATGTGGGCGTCGCCTTCCAGCCGATGTCCTCCCGCCGCGACCGCAAGCGGTAACAGCGACTCATCATCCCGCCTTCGTCGGGGCCTCGCCACCTTCCCGGACCGGCACGGCCTCCTTCGGCACGCCCGACTGCTCCTCCCGCGCGACGCGGGGGGGCTTGCGGGCGAAGGCGGCGGGCCCTTCGTCCCGCGTATCCTCCCCGCCGTCGCGCAATTCGGCGCGGGTGCGCGGCAGGGCGCCGGGATGTTCGCGCTGCAGCCACTCCACCATCCGCTCGCGCACCTCGCAACGCAGATCCCACGCCTTGGGCGAGGTCCGCGCCGTCATCAGCGCCCGGACATGGATCACGTCGCTGTCGGTCTCCGTCACCTGAAGGTTCACCACGTTGCCGTCCCAGTGCGGGCTGTTCTCGACAATTTCGCGCAGCTTCTCGCGCATCTCGGCGATCGGGGCGGTCCAGTCGAGATACCAGAAGACCGAGCCGATGATCGTGGCGCTCTCGCGGGTCCAGTTCTGGAACGGCTTCTCGATGAAATGCGACAAGGGCACGATCAGACGCCGCAGATCCCAGATCCGCACCACCACGTAGGTCGAGGTGATCTCCTCCACCCAACCCCATTCGCCCTCGACGATCACGACGTCGTCCAGCCGGATCGGCTGCGTCAGCGCGATCTGGACGCCGGCGATCAGGTTGGCCAGAACCGGCCGCGCGGCAAAGCCCAGCACCAGACCGGCCGCACCGGCCGAAGCGAAAAGGCTCACGCCGTATTGGCGCACCGACTCGAAGGTCGCCAGCACCAGCCCCAGCGTCAGCAGGAAGATCAGCAGCCGCCCGGCCCGCTGCAGCACCCGCACCTGCGTGACCTGCTTGCGGGCGTTCAGGTTGTCCTCGGCGTCAAGCTCGAGCCGTCCGGTGTAGCGTTCGACCGCCACATCCAGCACGATCAGGGTGATCCAGCCGATAATGGCGATCAGCGTGGCCAGCGCCACCCGGGTGAGCACCTCGATCCAGCCCGGCGGCAGGACGGCGGCCGAGACCAGCGCGAAGGCGGTCACCACCAGAAGGGCGAGCCGTGAGGGCCGTCGCAGCCGGGGAACCACCCGGGCCAGCAGCCCGCGCCGGTTGCGCACCGTGCGCATCACCAGCCGCCAGAGCAGCATATGCGCCACCAGCGCCGCCGCCATGACGGCGGCGACAACGACCCAGGGCCCAAGGTCGGGGCCGAACCAGCGCTGAATCTCCACCAGCAGTTCCTGCAGCGTGCTTTCATCGGGCATCGGGGGTTAGTCTAGGGCGGCGCCCCGCCACGGCCAGCCGCCCGCACTTCCGCAAGGCCGGGAATGGGCGTATGAGGCCCGCCATGAGCCAGAACCCCCCGAATCTCCGTCCCGACATCGCCCCCGCGCCGCGCCTCGGCGACACCCGACGCCCGGGCCAGCCCGCGATCGGCATGGTGTCGCTCGGCTGTCCGAAGGCGCTGGTGGACAGCGAGCGGATCCTGACGCGCCTGCGCGCCGAGGGCTACGCCATCTCGCCCGACTACACTGGCGCGGACGCGGTGATCGTGAACACCTGCGGCTTCCTCGACAGCGCGAAGGCCGAAAGCCTGGACGCCATCGGCGAGGCGCTTTCGGCGAATGGCCGGGTGATCGTCACCGGCTGCCTGGGGGCGGAGCCCGAGTACATCACCGGCACCCATCCCAAGGTGCTGGCGGTGACCGGGCCGCACCAGTACGAGCAGGTGCTGGACGCGGTGCACGGCGCGGTGCCGCCGGACCCGGACCCGTTCGTCGACCTCCTGCCCGCCTCGGGCGTGACGCTGACCCCGCGCCACTACAGCTACCTGAAGATCTCGGAAGGCTGTAACCACAAGTGCAAGTTCTGCATCATCCCCGACATGCGGGGCCGCCTGCAATCGCGCCCGCACCGCGCGGTGCTGCGCGAGGCCGAAAAGCTGGTCGAGGCCGGCGTGAAGGAGCTGCTGGTCATCAGCCAGGACACCTCGGCCTACGGCACCGACTGGAAGGACCGGGCGGAGAAGGCGCCGATCCTGTCTCTGGCCCGTGACCTTGGCGCGCTCGGGGCCTGGGTGCGGATGCACTACGTCTACCCCTACCCCCATGTGCGCGAGATGATCCCGATGATGGCCGAGGGGCTGATCCTGCCCTACCTCGACATCCCCTTCCAGCACGCCCATCCGGATGTTCTGAAACGCATGGCCCGCCCCGCCGCTGCCGCCCGCACGCTGGACGAGATCGCGGCGTGGCGCCGGGACTGCCCGGACATCGTCCTGCGCTCCACCTTCATCGTCGGCTACCCCGGCGAGACGGAGGCGGAGTTTCAGACCCTGCTCGACTGGCTGGACGAGGCGCAGCTCGACCGCGTCGGATGCTTCCGGTACGAGAACGTCGCAGGGGCGCGGTCGAACGCGCTGCCGGATCACGTGCCCGAAGAGGTCAAGGACGACCGCTGGCACCGCTTCATGGAAAAGGCGCAGGCGATTTCCGAAGCCAAGCTCGCCGCCAAGGTCGGCCGCCGGATCGAGGTCATCGTGGACGAGGTGGAGGACGACGCCGCCACCTGCCGCACCAAGGCCGATGCGCCCGAGATCGACGGCAACCTCTTCATCGACGAGGGGCACGAGGCGCTGAGCCCCGGCCAGATCGTCACCGTCGAGGTGGACGAGGCGGGCGAATACGACCTCTGGGGCCGTCTGGTCTGAAACGAATGGCGCCGGCGCGGTCTCCTCTCCGCACCGGCGCGCTTTGACCCGGACGCGATCTGCCGGCCCTCTCGGCGCGGTTGCTCCCCAGCCCCGCGCCCCGGCCGATGCGCCCGGGAACCTCTGTCTGCCGTCAGCCCCGGTCCGTCCGCAGCGCTTCCAGCTGGGAGCGGTTGCGGCAGTAGCCCGGCGCAGCCGGCGCGGCCGCATGTTCCACCTGCCAGCCAGCGCAGGCCTCGGCCTCCGCGCAGGCGGAACAGCGCAGCACCGCCGTGCGATAGGCGTTCGCCCCGGCCGGCTGCCCGACATCCGGAGCCGGATCCACGCCCAGACGATCCGCCATGCCGTTGAACAGCACACCGGCGCGGTCGAGCTTGTCGAAAAATCCCATCCCTCGTCTCCTTTTCGGCCTCAGGGCCTGAGCGCGCGCAGCATGGCGCGGTTTTCGCACGCCTGCGGCGGCGCCCTCAGGCCCGCCCCCGTCGCCTCGGCCCGACCCAGACGGGCGGTGCAGGTGTCGGCGCTGGCGCAGCCCCGGCAGCGGGTGACGGCCCCGGCCCACGCCTCGCCCTCCAGCGCCGTCAGATCGGCACCGATGGCCCGGGCCATCCGCTGGAGCAGGAAGTAATGAGTCGTCGTGTCGCCGAGCGTCCGCATCCGCGCCTCCGCAGGTTACGGGACGATCATGGACTCGCCGACGCCGAGGCGCCTTGATTTCGATCAATCGGCCGGGCGGGCGTCAGGCGCCGCCCTGCACCGCGCGCCGCACCACGTCCATCCGGTTGGCGTTCGGCGGGTGCGTTCCGAGGAAGCGGTCCCCCGGATCGGGAATCCGCGTGAAATACAGCGCGCCCCGGATGGCGTCATAGCCGGACTTTTGCGCGATCACCGCGCCGAGCCCGTCGGCCTCGAGTTCGTAATCTTTGGAATACCGCCGCGCGCCCACGCTGGCCCCGATCCGCGTTGCGAGTTCTACGCCGCTGACGTCCGCCCCGGTCGCCTGCGCCAGACCGCCGAGGATCTGCGCCCCGGCGGTGGCATTGACCTGCTGCCGGGTCAAGTGGTCAAGGATATGATGCGCGGCCTCGTGGCTCATCACGAAAGCCAGTTCGTCGGCATTGGCCACGTCGGCGATCAGCGACAGGGTGAAGGCGATGATCGGCCGCCCCCGGTCGTCCCGCGACTGGAAGGCGTTGACCGGCTGTTCGGGCCGGTCGTCCACCGCGATGATGAAGTTGCAGTTGAGCCGGGGCGCCCGCGCCCGGCATTCCCGCTCCGCCACCGGGCGAACCGTCTGCACGACCGAAACGAAGCGCTTCGCCGCCGCCTCGGCCTGCGCCTGGGTGCTGACGGGGGCCGGACCGGGGACCGGCGTCTGCACGACCGGGGCGGCACAGCCCGCCAGGGCCATCGCCATCACCAATGCCGCAAGTCCCAAGCCGCGCATGTCCGAACCCTCGTCTGCCTCGTCCCCGTCATATCACCCGCACCCGGGCTTGCCACCCTGCCCGGCGCCGCAGTGCAACATTGTGATCGGATCTTCGCCGAGATCGCCGCTTGCGTTATGCCCCCGCGCCTCTATCAAGGGGACATGTTCACGATAGAGCACGACTTCGACTGCACCGTGGTGACCCTCGTCGACGACGGGGCCGCGCCGCTTCAGGAGGACGTCTCGATCAACGCCTTCGCCGAATGCGTCACGATCGAGCAATACGACGCGCGGACGGACGAGGTGCACAAGATCACGCTCTCCACCGCGCAGATCAGGGATCTGGCCGCCGCGCTGAACCTGCCGGAGGGGAGCTACTTCATCCCCAAGACCCCCGGCGGCGGCGTGAAGCCCATCGGCTAGGGTCAGAGGTCCAGCCGGAAGGTCTTGTCCCGTGCGGTCTGCCCCCGGACCAGCGTGAGCCGCGATTTGGCCACGCCGAGCGCCTTGGCCAGCAGCTTGCGCACCGCCTCGTTCGCGCGGCCCCCCTCGGGCAGCGCCGTCACCCGCACCGACACCGCCGCGCCTGCGCGCCGCACCTCGTCCCGCGCAGCCTTGGGGGTGACGCGCACCGTGATCTGGGCCCCGTCGCGGGCCATGTCGGTCAGGTCGGGCAGTGTCGCCATCCGTCGCCTCGCGCCGCGGGGGGTTGAGTTCCGGGCCCCGCTCGGGTCCAGTCGCATGGACACGACAGGGCAAGGAGGTGCGGCGCATGTCAACGGGTTTCTTCTGGGACGAACGGTGCTTCTGGCATGCGGGCGGCAACTATGCCCTGACCCTGCCGCTCGGCGGTCTGGTGCAGCCGCTGGCGGCGGGCGGTCTGCCCGAAAGCCCCGAGACGAAGCGCCGGCTGAAGAACCTGATGGACGTCACCCGGCTGACCGCCGAGCTGGACTGCCGTACCGCGCCCGAGGCCCCGCGCGAGGTGCTGGAGCGGGTGCATCCGGCCACATATCTCGATACGTTCAAGGCCATGTCCGACGCAGGCGGCGGAGAGCTTGGCCTGCGCACCCCCTTCGCCAAGGGCGGCTACGAGATCACCGCCCTGTCCGCCGGGCTGACGGTCGCGGCGATCGAGGCGGTGACTTCTGGCGATTTGCAGAACGCCTATGCCCTGTCGCGCCCGCCGGGACACCACTGCCTGCCGGACTGGCCGAACGGGTTCTGCCTTATGGCCAACATCGCGATCGGGATCGAGGCGGCCAAGGCCGCGGGCCGGGCGCAGCGGGTCGCGGTTGTGGACTGGGACGTGCACCACGGCAACGGGACCGAGGCGATCTTCTACGACCGAGACGACGTGCTGACGATCTCGGTCCATCAGGAAAAAAACTACCCGCTGGACACCGGCGACATCGCCGACCGGGGGCGCGGTGCGGGCGAAGGCTACAACATGAACATCCCCCTGCCGCCGGGGGTGGGGCATGTCGGCTATCTGGAGGTGATGGAGCGGATCGTCCTGCCCGCGCTCGACCGCTACCGCCCCGACCTGATCGTGGTCGCCTGCGGCTATGACGCCTGCGCCTTCGATCCGCTGGCGCGGATGTTCTGCACCGCCGAAACCTATGCCGAGATGACGCGGCAGATGATGGAGGCAGCGGACCGGCTCTGCGACGGGCGGCTCGTCATGGTGCACGAGGGGGGCTATTCCGAAGCCTACGTCCCGTTCTGCGGTCACGCGGTGATCGAGACGCTGGCGAATGCCAAGGCGCGGGCGGCCGATCCGATGGCCGACACGCTGCGCCAGCGCCAGCCGAACGCGGCCTTCAACGCCTATATTTCGGGGGTGATCGGCGGAATGGCAGAAACGCTGCTGGACTGATCCGGCCCGCGCGGTTCAGATCACCTGCCGCTCCGCCAGCCGGTCCTGCACCAGATGCGCGATCCGGGCCACGTCCGGCCCGGTCGCCCGCCCCGCGCGGCGCGCATCGGCGAGCGCCCCCGCGGCGGCGTCCAGCGCCCCGTCCCCCGCGCTGCGGGCCACGCCGCGCAGGAACTGGGCGACGTAGTCGAGGTCGGTCATTTCCTCGGGGCCGTGCAGCACCTCGGCCAGGTGCGCCATGTCCTCCTGAAACGCCAGCCTGTCCGGGCGCACCGTCTCGCCCGACACCGGCTGCGGGCCGAAAAGCCGCCGGTCCGGCGGCAGGTGGCGCAGCACCGCGACCTGGAATGCGGCGAGGCTTTCCAGCGGTTTGGCGAGGAACCCGTCCGCTCCCGCGGCGCGCGCGGCCTCGGCCCCGCTGTCGTCGCCGCTGAAGCCGAGGATCACGTCGATCCGCGGCTGCCCCGCCGCCAGATCCGCGATGAGGTCCGCCCCCGAACCGTCCGGCAGGCCAAGGTCGATCACCGCCACCGACGGGCGGTAGACCCGCAGGTGCCGCCCCGCCGAGCGCAGGCAATCCGCCCGCCGGATCCGCGCGCCGGAGCGCAGGCAGAGCAGGCGCATCGCCTCGGATGCGAAGCGGCTGTCTTCGACCACCAGCACGGTCAGCCCCAGAAGGGGACGCGCTGCGGTCGGCCGCGGCAAGAGATCCTGTTCGTCCATAACCGTCTCCTGTGTCGCTGTCCCCGTCTCCCCTGCCTCGCAGGCTAGGACGTCAAGGCTAACGGCGTGTTAACGCGGCCCGGTTGCATTCCCGCCGGCCGGCGGTCAGGCTGCCCCGAGCCGCTCGCGGCGGGGGAAACGTCGCGCCCGGCGCAGCGCGGCGGCCCGCCCCGGTCTCAATGGGCGTGACAGCAAGGAGTTCCCGTTTCGTGTTCCTCTCCGTCTTCGACGTCTTCAAGATCGGCATCGGTCCCTCGTCTTCGCACACCATCGGACCGATGGTGGCCGCCGCGCGGTTCCTCGACTCCCTGCGCACCGCGCCGTTCCGGGCGCACGGGCTGCGCGCCTCGCTGCACGGCTCGCTTGCCTTCACCGGGGTGGGCCACGCCACCGACCGGGCGGTGATACTGGGATTTGCCGGATTCCGGCCCGAGGATTACGACGCAGACAAGGCCGAAGCCGCTCTGGCCGCGATCCGCAAGGAGAAGCGCGTCACGCCGGACGGCCTCTCGCCTCTCGCCTTCGATCCCGAGAACGATCTGGTCTTCGACTATGACAGGCCGCTGCCGGGCCATGCCAACGGGCTGCTCCTTTCGGCGCGGGACGCGCAAGGCGACGTGATCCGGCAGGAAACCTATTACTCCATTGGCGGCGGCTTCGTTGTGACCGAAGCGGAACTGGCCGCCGGCAAGGACACCGAGGAGGGGGCGCCGGTTCCCTTCCCGTTCAAGTCCGCCGCCGAGATGCTGGAGATGGCCCGCAGCTCGGGCCTGAGCATCGCGCAGATGAAGGCCCGGAACGAGGCGGCACGCGGCACGGCGGACGTGCGGCCGGGCATCCGGCGCATTTGGCAGGTGATGACCGAGTGCATCGACCGCGGCCTCGCCGGACGCGGCGAACTGCCGGGCGGGCTGCGGGTGAAGCGGCGGGCCGGGGCGATCCACGACGCGCTGCTGGCCGAACGCGGCGCGAATCTGGCCGCGCCGCATGTGGTGAACGACTGGATCTCGGCCTATGCCATGGCGGTGAACGAGGAGAACGCCGCCGGCGGGCAGGTCGTCACCGCCCCGACCAACGGCGCTACGGGCGTGGTCCCGGCGGTGATCCGCTACTGGCTGGGCCACGTGCCCGGCGCGACCGAGGCGAAGCTGCCCGACTTCTTCCTGACGGCGGCGGCGATCGGCGGGCTGGTGAAGTTCAACGCCTCGATTTCCGGCGCCGAGGCGGGATGCCAGGCGGAGGTCGGATCGGCCTCCGCCATGGCGGCGGCAGGACTTTGCGCGGTGATGGGCGGCACCCCCGAGCAGATCGAGAACGCGGCCGAAATTGCGCTGGAGCATCATCTGGGCATGACCTGCGACCCGATCCGCGGGTTGGTGCAGGTGCCCTGCATCGAACGCAACGGGCTGGGGGCGGTCAAGGCCGTCTCGGCGGCGTCGCTGGCCCTGCGCGGGGACGGCACCCATTTCGTCCCGCTGGATTCGGCGATCGAAACGATGCGGCAGGTCGGAGCGGACATGCACGAGAAGTACAAGGAAACGGCGCTCGGCGGCTTGGCGGTGAACGTGCCGAACTGCTGAGGCGGAAGCGGATCGCGTCCCGCCGCAAGGGGACACCGGACGCACGCGGCGGGCTTCCCTGCCCTGCAGAGGGCACCTTTGCCAGCGCATCCGACGTGCCCTGCGGGAGTGCGCGAAATCCTGGCCTCGCACGGAGCGGCACCGCCCTCCGGTTGAGTTTCCGCACAGGCCACTGCCTTAGCCGTTTCTCTTCCGCGTCACATATGCTCTAGTCGGACCGGCAATTTCGACAGGACGCATTTCGCGCCATGACGCAAAGACAACAGACCGACAGCCGTCATATGCTGGGCCGACTGCGCGCGGTGATGGCCGAGGAGGCGACGGGACAGACGCGGCTCGACCAGATCACGCAGCTGATCGCCTGCGAAATGCACACGGAGGTCTGTTCGATCTACCTGTTCCGCGACGCCGAAACGCTTGAGCTTTGCGCGACCGAGGGGCTGAAGGCCGAAGCAGTCCACCAGACCCGGATGCGGCTGGGTGAGGGGCTGGTCGGGCGCGTCGCGCGCACCGGCAAGGTGGTGAACACCGCCGACGCCCCCAAGGAACACGGCTTCCGTTACATGCCCGAGACGGGGGAGGAGATCTATTCCTCCTTCGCCGGGGTCCCGATCCAGAGGCTGGGCGAGAAGCTGGGCGTGCTGGTGGTGCAGTCCAAGACCGCCCGGCAGTATTCCGACGACGAGGTCTATGCGCTGGAAGTCGTTGCCATGGTGCTGGCCGAGATGACCGAACTGGGCGTCTTCGTCGGCGAGGGCGCGGCGTTGTCGGCCCGGCACAAGCACGCGGTGACCTTCCGGGGCGGCACCGGGCAGGAGGGCACGGCCGAGGGCCATGTCTGGCTGCACGAGCCGCGCGTCGTCGTCACCAACCCGATCGCAGAGGATCCGCAGCGGGAAACCGAGCGACTGCGCGAGGCGGTGGATTCCCTGCGCGTCTCGGTCGACCAGATGCTGGAGGGCGTGGGCTCCGCCGACGCCGAGCACCGCGAGGTGCTGGAAGCCTACCGGATGTTCGCCAATTCGCGCGGGTGGCTGACCCGGATGGAGGAGAACATCGCGCTCGGCCTCTCCGCCGAGGCGGCGGTGGAGAAGGAACAATCCACCGCCCGCGCCCGGATGGAGACGGCGACGGACGCCTACCTGCGCGACCGGCTGCACGACCTCGACGACCTGTCGAACCGGCTGCTGCGCATCCTCACCGGGCAGGGCAAGGAGACGGGCGCCGAAATGCCCGTCGATCCGATCCTCGTCGCCCGCAACATCGGCCCGGCCGAGCTGCTGGATTACGGCCGCTCGCTGCGCGGCGTGGTGCTGGAGGAGGGATCCGTCGGGTCCCATGCCGCGATCGTGGCGCGGTCGCTGGCGATCCCGCTGGTGATCCACGCGGACCGGATCACGACGGAGGCGCTGAACGGCGACGCGATCATCGTGGACGGCGACACCGGCGTGGTCCACCTGCGCCCGGAAGAGACCGTCTTCACCGCCTTCCGCGACAAGATCGCCATGCGGGCCGAGGCGCAGGAACGCTATGCATCGATCCGCGACACGCCCGCGATCACCCCCTGCGGCCGGCGCATCACGATGACGATGAACGCGGGGCTGATGGCGGATCTCCCCTCGCTCGAAGGCTCGGGGGCCGAGGGCGTGGGGCTGTTCCGGACCGAGCTTCAGTTCCTGATCCGCAACAAGATGCCCACCCGGACCGAGTTGGCCGCGCTCTATTCCCGCGTGCTGGATTCGGCGGGCGGGCGGCGCGTGGTGTTCCGCACGCTCGACATCGGCTCGGACAAGGTGCTGAGCTACATGAAGCCCACGGACGAGCCGAACCCCGCGCTCGGCTGGCGGGCGATCCGGGTGGGGCTGGACAAGCCCGGGGTGATGCGGATGCAGCTGCAGGCGCTGATCCGGGCGGCCCACGGGCGGCCCCTGACGGTGATGTTCCCCTTCGTCGCCCAATACGACGAATACCGCGCCGCCAAGGCCGAGGTCGACAAGGCTATGGAGCGGGAGCGGATCCTCGGCCATCCCCTGCCCGAGACGCTGGAGGTGGGCGCTATGCTGGAGACGCCGTCACTCGCCTTCGCGCCCCGGCAGTTCTTCGAGGAGGTCGGGTTCCTGTCGATCGGCGGCAACGACCTGAAGCAGTTCTTCTTCGCCGCCGACCGCGAGAACGAAAGAGTGCGCCGGCGCTACGACACGCTCAACGTGTCGTTCCTGACCTTCCTCGAGAACATCGTGGAGCGGTGCCGCGAGACCGGGACGCCGCTGTCGTTCTGCGGCGAGGATGCGGGCCGCCCGGTCGAGGCGATCTGCCTCGCGGCGATCGGGCTGGAGGCGCTGTCGATGCGCCCGGCCTCGATCGGGCCGGTCAAGTCGCTGCTGATCCGCACCGACCTAAGCGAGCTGCGCAAGGTGATCCACAAGGCGCGGGACGAGGGCCAGCAATCGGTGCGCCCCGCCGTCATGGAGTGGCTGCGCACTCAGGGGTGAGCCCCGGTCCGGCCGCAAGGCGGCCGGCGGAGCGTCCAGTGGACGTTCCGAGGGGGCGAACGGGCGGAGCCCCGGGCGGCAGGAGGCTGGCGCAGCGCATGAACCGGAGCGCCGCGGCGCGGGAAATCCTGCCCGCCGCCGGGGTCCGGGTTATAGCCGCGCGCGTTTCACCCGCTCCCTTCCGTTCAGCGAACCGCCATCTCCATCCCACGCCACCGGATCGCGCCCGCCCTAGGGGGCGGGGTCGGGCGCGATCCGATCTGCCGGAGGCAGATCGGGGGAGGAAGGGGGGGTCGCGTGCTAGAGCCCCGGTTCAGCGCACGTCGAGACGGGCCGGCAGGTCTGAACGATAGGCACGCCGCCCCTTCAGGCCGCCTTCACCCGTGGCTTCTCAACCCTCAGGCGCAGTTGCTCGACCAGCTCGCCATGCGGCAGGTCCGCCTCGATCGCGAGCCGCCTGAGCCCGAAGTGCACATGCGCCATCTCGTTGTAATAGCTGGTGAAGGCGTAATTCGTCGCCGCCCCCGCCATGGCGCCCAGCACCGGCACGGTCTGCGCCGCCAGCTTCTGGCCCAGCACGGTGGCGAAGCGCGGCGCGACGCGGGCGATCATCGACTGCACCGTCCCGCCCGACAGCGCCACCCGCGAGGTCAGGAACCCGAGGTCCGCCCCCTCGCCCCGCCCCAGGGGCCCGGCCGAGGCGAAGACCTGGATCACGTCGAACTGCACGTTCTCCGCCTCGGTGTCGAAACCGTGTTCGGCGGCGACGCCCTCGATGATCCGCAGGAGCAGCATTGTCGTCACCGGGATCTCGGCCATCGCCGTCGGCAGGCCGCCGAAGCCGCCCGCCGCGCCCATGGCGGTGGTGAAGGCCGAATTCAGCCAGTCCGGCTGGTCCTTCACCACCCCGCGCGACCCATGGGCCGTCTTCATCCCGGTCACCAGCGCCATCTCGGTCACCCGGTCGAGACGTCCGCGCATCTCCTTCGGGAGCCGTTCGATCAGGCTTTCGGCGGTCACGCCGATCAGGTTCAGAACCTGCATCCCCAGCCCGCCCGCGCGCTTGTAACGGCGCGCCAGCGTGTCCAGTTCGGCCTTCACCTGTTCGGGCAATTCGGGGGTATCGTCCATGCGGTGTCCTCGGGCAATCGCCCCTCAAACATCGGCGTTTCCCGCATGATTTCAATAGGCGCGTTCCACCGGCCCGGTCACGCCGGCCCATGCGCCGGGCCGCAATTCCAGCCCCAGCACCCGGTCCGGGTTGGTCGGCGGCGGCATCACGACACCGTCCAGACGGGTGAAGCCGAAGCGCCGGTAATAGGGTTCGTCCCCGACCAGCATCACCCGCTCCCAGCCCCGTGCGGTGGCCAGCGCCAGCGAGTGCCGGATCAACTCGGCCGCCAGCCCCTCGCCCTGCCGTGTGGGGTGGACGGCGACGGGGCCCAGCAGAAGCGTCATCTTGCGCGCCACGCGCACCGGCCAGTAGCGGATCGCTCCGGCGAGGATGCCGTCGCCGTCCCGCGCCACGCGGCTGAGTTCGGCCACCTGCGGCACGTCCTCGCGCAGCCGGTAGGAGGACAGCGCCGTCCGCCCCGGGGCGAAGCACAGGTCGAAGAGCGCCTCGACCTCCCACCAGTCTTCCGGCGTTTCCTGTGCGAAAGCGAACACCGACCTGCCTCATCTTGCTCTGGCCAAGGCCCCTAGCATGACGCTATCAGCGGGGCAAACGACACTCCGGGGGAGACAGAATTGTTCTACGAGCCGAAAGACGGCCACGGCCTGCCGCACAACCCGTTCAACGCCATCGTCACCCCGCGCCCGATCGGCTGGATCTCGACCCGCGACAGCGACGGCCGCGACAACCTCGCGCCCTATTCCTTCTTCAACGCGGTCGCCTACGTGCCGCCGCAGGTGATGTTCGCCTCGACCTCGGCCAAAGACGACCGGGACGGCACGAAGGACAGCGTGGCGGTCATCCGCGAAACCGGCGTCTTCTGCGTGAATATCGTGGAATACGCCATGCGCGACGTGATGAATGTCACTTCGGCCACCTTCCCAGCCGACATCGACGAATTCGCCGAAGCCGGGATCGAGAAGGCGCAGGCGCGCACGATCGATTGCCCCTTCGTGGCCGCCGCCCCCGCCGCGCTGGAATGCAAGCTGACCGAGATCGTGAAGCTGCCCGGCGCGGCGAACTTCACGGTTTTCGGGGAAGTCACCGGCGTCCACATCCGCGACAATTGCCTGCGCGACGGGATCTTCGACGTGACCACTTACCAGCCGCTCACCCGGCTGGGCTATCGCGACTATTCCCGGATCACGGAACTCTTCAGCCTGAAACGCCCCGACGACTGACCCGCACGTGGCGCCGGGGGCGGCAGAAGCTCCCGGCCCCCGGGAAATCCGTCCCCGCGACGGGCATTGCGATTGCCCCCCGCGCGCGCATCGCTACTCTCGCCCCGAAACGGCAGAGGATTGCGGCATGACGCATTTGGGGATCATCGGCGGATCGGGTCTTTACGAGATCGAGGGGCTGGAGGACGCAACGTGGCAGGCGGTCGAGACGCCATGGGGGGCGCCCTCGGACGAGATCCTGACCGGCACCCTGGGCGGCGTGACCATGTCCTTCCTGCCCCGCCACGGGCGCGGGCACGTCCATGCGCCGACCGACATTCAGTACCGTGCCAACATCGACGCGCTGAAGCGGATCGGCGTGACCGACGTGATCTCGGTCTCGGCCTGCGGGTCGTTCCGGGAGGAGATGGCGCCGGGCGATTTCGTCGTGGTCGACCAGTTTATCGACCGCACCGTGAACCGGGTGAAAAGCTTCTTCTCGGCCGGCTGCGTGGCGCATGTCTCGATGGCGCACCCGACCTGCCCGCGCCTTGCCGACGCCTGTGCCGAGGCCGCGACCGCGGCGGGCGTCACGGTCCACAAGGGCGGCACCTACCTGGCAATGGAGGGGCCGCAGTTCTCGTCCCTCGCCGAAAGCCGGATGTACCGGGACAGCTGGGGCGCGGACGTGATCGGCATGACCAACATGCCCGAGGCCAAGCTCGCCCGCGAGGCCGAGCTTTGCTATGTCACCGTCGCCATGGTGACCGACTACGACAGCTGGCACCCGGACCACGGTGCGGTGGACATCACCCAGATCGTCAACATTCTGCAGGGCAACGCGGCCAAGGCGCGCGACATGGTCTCCCGCCTGCCCGCCCTGATGGCGCCTTCGCGAGATGACTGCCCGGCGGGCTGCGACCATGCGCTGGAATTCGCCCTGCTGACCGCGCCCGAGAAACGCGACGCGGCATTGATGGCGAAACTCGACGCGGTGGCCGGACGGGTGCTGGGATGAGCCGCGACGTCCGGCTCCCCATTGCCACGGCCAGGGCGCTGGCCTATGCGCTGCACGCCGGGCGGCTGCGGGACCGGAACGCCCGCTCCGCGACTGCCCGGTGGTTGAACCGCGCGGGCGGCGGGATGCGCCTCGCCATGGCCGCGATGACCGCAACGCTGAAAAGGGCCGCCTGAATGTCCGACGACCTGCGCGATTACATCCGCACCATTCCCGATTTCCCGCATGCGGGGATCCTGTTCCGCGACGTGACGACGCTCTTCGCCGATCCGCGCGGCTTCCGCATGGCGGTGGACCGGCTGGTCGCGCCATGGGCCGGGCGGCGCATCGACAAGGTCGTGGGGCTCGAGGCGCGCGGCTTCATCCTGGGCGGAGCGGTGGCGCACCAACTGTCCTGCGGCTTCGTGCCGGTGCGCAAGGCGGGCAAGCTGCCTGCGGCGACGCTGTCCCGCAAATACGTGCTGGAATACGGCGAGGCCGAGGTGGAAATCCATGACGACGCCATCGCGGGCGGGGAAACGATCCTGCTGGTCGATGACCTGCTGGCCACCGGTGGCACGGCGGAAGCGGGCATCGGGCTGATCGAGGAGCTGGGCGGCGTGATCGCGGGCTGCGCCTTCATCATCGACCTGCCGGACCTCGGCGGGCGCAAGCGGCTGGAGGGGCTGGGCATGAACGTCCACACCCTCTGCACCTACGAAGGGCTCTGACCGCCCGGGCTTGTCATCCGGCGCACGGGCCACACCTCCCCCTGCGAGACAAGGACACGCAGGAGGGAAAGATGGCCAGCACTCTACTCATCACCGGGGCGTCCACCGGCATCGGCGCGGCCACGGCACGGGCCGCCGTGACGGCCGGTTGGAACGTCGCGCTCGTCGCGCGGTCGGCGGACAAGCTGTCGGACCTCGAGGCCGAGCTGGGCGAGAGCGCGATGGCGGTGGCCGCGGATGTCACCGACCTCTCCGCCATGGAACAGGCCGTGGTCCGCGCGGTGGACCGGTTCGGCGCACTCGACGCCGCCTTCGCCAATGCCGGGCGCGGGCTGAAGACGCCGGGGACGGAGAATGCGGACCCCGAGGACATCCGGGGGCTGATCGACCTCAACATCATGGGCGTGCTGCACACCGCCCGCGCCACCCTGCCAGAACTGCGCAAGACGAGGGGGCACCTGCTGCTGACCGGCTCCGCCGCCGGGCGCAAGCATATCTCGGGCTCGATCTACGGCGCGACCAAGTGGTTCGTGCACGGCTACGGCGGCAACATGGCCGACGAGATGCGCGAATGGGGCGGGCGTTGCACCGTCATCGCCCCCGGCATGGTCGACACGCCGTTCTTCGACGAGCCGAAGCCCGACAAGCTGCACCCCGAGGACATTGCCGACGCGGTGGTCTTCGCGCTGACCCGCCCGGCGCGGGCCGACGTGCGCGAGGTCTATGTCATGCCGACCGGGTGAACGGCGCCCTCTACCCGGCCAGCACCGCGCCAGGGTTCATGATGCCCTGCGGATCGAACAGCCGCTTGATTCCGCGCATGAGCTCCAGCCGCACGGGGTCGCCGTAGCGTTCGAGTTCGGCGACCTTCAGCCGCCCGACCCCGTGTTCCGCGCTGAACGACCCGCCGAGGGAGACGACGAGGTCATGCACCGCGGCATAGATCTCCTCTGACCGCGGCAGATAGGCGTCCTTGGACTCCCCCTTCGGCGGGAACAGGTTGTAGTGCAGATTCCCGTCGCCCAGATGCCCGAAGCAGTTGATCCGGAACGGCCCCAGCCCGGCGACAAGCTGTTCCCCGCGCCGGATGAACTCGGGAATTGCCGAGAGCGGCAGGGAGACGTCGTGCGAACAGACGCCGCCGATCTCTCGGTTGGCCAGGGGGATCGTCTCGCGCGTGTCCCAGAGCTCGGCGCGCTGGCCTTCGGACTGGGCGATCACCCCGTCCGACACCAGCCCCGCCTCCGCCGCCTCTTCGAACAGCGCCGTCAGGGCTTCCTCTGGGTCGGTGCCACTGGCGAGGCCGACGTCGATCAGCACCATCCATTTCGGCGCAGGGCTGAACGGGCGCTTCACCTGCGGCATCGTCTCGGCGAGGAACTCGAACCCGGTCCCGTCGATCAGCTCGAAGGCCGAGACGCCGTCGCCCAGCCGGCCGCGCGCCATGGAAAGGAGGCTCAGCGCCGCCTCCGGGCTTTCGACCACCAGCATGGCAGTCCCCTGCTCCGCCGGGATCGGGGCGAGCTTCAGCGCGGCAGCGGTGGTGACGGCCAGCGTGCCCTCCGAGCCGATCAGCAGGTTGCGCAGGTCGTAGCCGGTGTTGTCCTTCCTGAGCCGCGTCAGCCCGTTCAGCACCCGACCGTCCGGCAGCACCGCCTCGAGTCCCAGGCAGAGGTCCCGCATGTTGCCGTAGCGCAGTACGTTGACCCCGCCGGCGTTGGTGCCCAGCGTGCCGCCGATCCGCGCCGTCCCCTTTGCCGCCAACGACATGGGAAACAGCCGGTCGGCGGCCAGTGCCGCCTCCTGCAGATCCTGCAGGATCACCCCGGCCTCGGCGACGATCACGTTCTCCTCCGGATAGGTCGCGCGGATCCGGTTCATGCGTTCCATTGACAGGATCAGCGGCGCGGCCCCCGGCCCCGCCACCTGCCCGCCGACCAGCCCGGTGCCCCCGCCATAGGGCAGAACCCGCACCTTCGCCGCATTGGCGGCCATGAGGATCGTGCGCACCTCCTCCACGTCGCCAGGGGCAAGGACAAGGCCCGCGGGCGAAGACCAGCGCCCGCGCGGTTCCTCGAAGTAGCGGGGCTCCGCCGCGCGGAAGGCTTTGGGCGAAAGGCGGTCGCGGAGGCTGTCGGCAAAGGCCGTGTCGGCGGGGGCGTAGGTCATGGCGGCGACGATATCACCGGCGCCGGCGCGGTAAAGGGCGCGGCGCGCCCCGAAACGGGCCTGCCGTCACTCCGGCTCGGCCAGCGGGCGGGGCTGAAGCACGATCACGGTGGGCCGCGACGGCAGATCGCGCAGCGAGACGGTCAGTTCGCTCCGCCCGTCGTTGACGATCTCGAACTCGTCCGAGACCCCGTCGAGGAACCAGCGCAGCGAGCTGCCAGAGAACCAGTGCATCGGCAGCACGATGGAGCTTTTCAGCCGCTCCACCACCCGTGTCATCGTCGGCAGGTCCAGCGTCATCCCGCCGTCCACCGGCGCCATCAGCACATCGACCCGCCCGAGCGCGGCGTATTGCTCCTCGTTCGGCTCGTGATGCAGGTGGCCGAGATGCCCGATGCAGAGGCCCTCCACCTCGAAGATGAAGATGGAGTTGCCGTTCTCCTCGACCCCGCCCATCGACCGGATGTCGGTGGAGACGTTGCGGATCAGCATCTCGTCCAGATCGAGGTAATGGTCCGCCGCCTCCCCGAAGGTCTCGGACCAGCCGCGCAGCACGTGCGGGATCGCCGGGTCCGGCGCGCCGGTCCAGTGGCTGGAATGGGCGTGGTTCATCGTCACGATGTCCGGGATGAAATCGACGTTGCCGTGCCAGCCGTTGTAATCGGTGATCGCCGACAGCCCGCCGGTCGTCTGGATCAGGAACATCGAATGCGCGATGTAGCTGATCCGGGCCGAGAAATCCGGAACCGGGTCGCGGAAGCTGGCCTTGTGTATGAACTGCACCCCCGGCGTCGCGTCGGCGATGGCGATGCAATGGCTCAGCCGCCGCCCCTCGTCCTGCGCGGCGGCAGGAAGGGCACAGGCGAAGAGGGCGAACGTCAGGGTCAGGCATCGGATCATGGCGGTCCTCCTGCCCCCACCTTAACAGCGCGACGCGGCAGCGGGGTCACGAATCTGCGAGTTCGGCATGGGAGCCATGCGCGCCACGCATGGCCGCATTCTGCGTCGCGGCATGGCCTTCGGGGCGATTTTGCGCTATGGCGCAGGTTCAGATTCCCCAGACACCGGACGCCACGTGACACGCGCAGCCTTTGCCGCCTTCGCCAAACGTATTGATATGCCCGATCTCCGGATCGCGCCGAACGGACGCCTGACGCCGGGCGGCATCCGGATCGAGCTTCTGTCCGGCCTGACCGTCGCGCTGGCGCTGGTGCCCGAAGCGGTGGCCTTCGCCTTCGTCGCGGGGGTCGAGCCGCTGGTCGGGCTGTATGCCGCCTTCCTCGTCGGTCTCATCACCGCGCTGATCGGCGGGCGGCCGGGCATGATCTCGGGTGCGACGGGCGCGCTGGCGGTGGTGATGGTGGCGCTGGTGGCTCAGCACGGGGTGGAATACCTGTTCGCCACGGTGGTGCTCATGGGCATCCTCCAGCTGCTGGCGGGCGTGCTGAGATGGGGCAAGTTCATCCGGCTGGTGCCGCACCCCGTGATGCTGGGCTTCGTCAACGGGCTGGCCATCGTGATCTTCATGGCGCAGCTCACGCAGTTCAAGGTGCCAGGCTCGGCCGAGGTGTCCGGCCATGGCACGGCGGGGGGCGAATGGCTCTCCGGTCCCGCGCTCTGGATGATGCTGGGGCTGACGGCGCTGACCATGGCGATCATCTGGCTGACCCCGCGCCTGACACGAGTGATCCCCGCCCCGCTGATGGGGATCGGCGTGACGGCCCTGCTGGTGATCGGCCTCGGCCTCGACGTGCCGGTGGTGGGGGACCTCGCCTCGATCGAGGGCGGCCTGCCCGCCTTCCACATCCCGATGGTGCCGCTGAACCTCGAAACGCTCGAGATCATCCTGCCTTACGCGATGATCCTCGCCGCCATCGGCCTGATCGAAAGCCTCCTGACCCTCAACCTCGTGGGCGAGATCACAGGCCAGCGCGGCGGCGCCAGCCAGGAGTGCATCGCGCAGGGCGTGGCCAACACGGTGACCGGCTTCTTCGGCGGCATGGGCGGCTGCGCGATGATCGGCCAGTCGATGATCAACGTGAACTCCGGCGGGCGGACCCGGATCGCCGGGATCGCGGCGGCGCTGTTCCTGCTGCTCTTTATCCTCGTCGGATCCTCGGTGATCGAGATGATCCCGCTCGCGGCGCTGGTCGGGGTGATGTTCATGGTGGTGATCGGGACCTTCGCCTGGAACTCGATCAAGATCCTCGCCAAGGTGCCCACCACCGACGCCTTCGTGATCCTTCTGGTCACCGTGGTCACCGTGCTGTCCGACCTCGCCGTGGCGGTGGTCGTCGGCGTCATCGTTTCGGCGCTGGCCTATGCCTGGAATGCGGCGAAGCGGATCGGCGCGAAAACCTATGTCACGCCCGAGGGCGCCAAGGTCTATCAGCTGCACGGGCCGCTCTTCTTCGGCTCCTCCGACGGCTTCGTGGAACTGTTCGACGTGAAAAAGGACCCCGCCGCGGTCATCGTCGATTTCGCCGACAGCCGGGTGGTGGACCAGTCCGCGCTGCAGGCGATCGAGGCGGTGGCGGCGAAGTACGAATCCGCCGGGAAGCGGATCCAGCTGCGCCACCTGTCGCGCGATTGTCACCGGCTGCTGACCCGCGCCGGGCACCTGATGGTCGACAGCTCGGACGACCCGGAATACGCGCTGGCCGTGGATTACGGGGTCCGCACAGGTATCCTTGGCGGGCACTGAGGGCGCCGGATTCCACATCCGTGAACCCCCTGCGCATTCCCCCCTCCGGCGGCGCGCGATACGCTTCCGGCGGGAGGACACCGCCATGACCACGACCGCCGCCCCGGCCACGGCCCGGGCCCCGCAGGCCACCTACCACGGCCGCGACGAGGGCCGCGCCCTCGCCTTTCTAGGCATTCCCTACGCCGCGCCGCCGCTCGGCGCCCTGCGCTTCCGCCCGCCCGGACCCGCCGCGCGTGGCGGAGAGGTCGACGCGACCCGATACGGCCCCGCCCCGATCCAGACCCCGCCGCCCGAAACCGCCTTCTCCGTCCTGCGGGAGGAGCAGAGCTATGGCGAGGATTGCCTGAACCTCAACCTCTGGACCCCCGCCGCCGACGGCGCGCGGCGTCCGGTGGTGGTTCACCTGTTCGGCGGCGGCTTCGGTTACGGGTCCGCCAATGTCGGCCACCTCGACGGCGCGGCCTTCGCCGCGGCGAACGACGTCGTGCTGATCCGGCCCAACGTCCGCACCGGCGCGCTCGGCTTCCTGCATCTGGCCGGGCACTTCCCCGACCTCACCCACAGCAACCGCTCCATGCTGGACCTCGCCGCCGCCCTGCGCTGGACGCGCGAGAACGTGGCGGCGTTCGGCGGCGACCCGGAGAACGTCACCCTCGCCGGCCTGTCCTCCGGCGGCTTCACCGCCGCCGCGCTGTTCGGCACGGCGGACGGACCGACGCTCTTCGACAAGTGCTGGCTGATGAGCGGCTACGCCTCGCGCATCCTGCCGCCGGAGCAGGCGGAGCGGATCACCGAAGATTTCCTCGACCGCGCGGGCATCGCCCCCGGCGACAGCGCCGCGCTGGCGGCGTTGCCGGCAGAGGACATCCTGCGCATCCAGGCCGAGGTGGTTGCGCTCAGCCTCGCCGAACGCTCCTGTCCCGGGGGCCGGACGCTCGGGATCGTGCAGGACGGCACGACGCTCACCCGCCACCCGGAGGAGGCGATGCGCGCCGGCGCCGTCCGGCATATCCCGCTGGTCATCGGGCGCACCCGGCACGAGGCGCGGCTGTGGTACGCCACGGGCCGCATGGGCGAGGTCGACGAGGCGCGGTTCCGCACCACGCTCGCCCGGTTCGAAGGGGACGATGCCGTCGAGGGCCTGCTCGCCCGCTGGAACGCGGCGATGCCCGAGGCCGACTGGGCGGCGAAGGAAGAGGATTTCCTGACCGACTGGATCTACCGCCGCGCCACCGCCTCCAACGCCGAGGCGCAGCGCGAGGGCGGCGGCCGTGCCTGGACCTACGAATTCGCGTGGGAGCCCAGGGGCGAACACGCATGGCTGGGCGCGGCGCACGGGTTCGACGAGGCCTTTGTCTATGGCCTGCACCGCCCCGAACGGGTGCCTGTGGCGCAGACCGACCCGGAGGGCGCGGCCCGCGTGGCCGGCGAGATGGAGTGCGCGCTGCTCAACCTGATGCGCGATGGCGATCCGGGCTGGGGCGCGGACGTCAGGGTGTTCCGCTAGCCGCCTGCAGCGCCACGCTGCGCGCCGCACGGCGGTCCGCCTCGCACAGCGGCCCCCGGCCCCACGGCCGGAACCGCAGGCGGAAGGCGTGGACGAGCAGCTCCTCCGGCGCGCCCTCGGGCGGGCGGTAGCCGATCGTGGCGAGATCTTCGGCGAAGGCCCCTGCCCCCGTCTCGGCGTGTCCATCGTCGGGCCAGAGCGCCAGTCCCCGCCGCGCCAGCCGCCGCCAGTCGAACCGGGGGCCGGGGTCGATCTTGCGGCCCGGGGCCATGTCGGAATGGCCGATCACCGCCTTCGGTCCGATCCGCCAGCGCGCCATGATGCCAGGCAGCAGCGCCTCCAGCGCCGTCATCTGCGGCTCGGCGAAAGGCGCGGTGCCGTCGTTCGCCAGTTCGATGCCGATGGAATGGGAATTGACGTCTTCGCAGCCGCCCCAGTTGCCCGCGCCCGCATGCCACGCACGGTCCGCCTCGCGCACCATCTGCCAGACCTGCCCGCGTTCCGAGATCAGGTAATGCGCAGACACCGGGCCCAGCCCCTCGGGCGGTTCGGCGGCACAGAGCCGCTCCAACGCGGCGGCGGCCCGCATCATCGCGGTGTAATGCAACACGACGAGAGAGGGCGCGCCGCCGTGGCGACGCGCCCCGAAATTCGGCGAAGGGTGCCAGATCGCCCCTTCGGCCTCGGCCTCAGCCGCCACGGGCGGCGCGGAACGGCCGGGGATCCCAGGAGCAGGCGAAGCCGTCGCCGTCCGGGTCCAACCCCTTGCGGTCACGCTCGGGCCCGCCGCTCTTGAGGAAATCCGTCTGGGCGAGGTCGGGCGAGGGATATTGGGCGCAGTTCCGCGCGGAGCGGGAGGCGGAGGAGAGCGCACCGCGGGAATAAAGCTGCTCGCCCGGCTGGTTGGTCGTCTGCAGGGCGTAGGCCACGATGTTCGGGCCGCTGCCGCTGCGCGACGGCAGCGCGGTCGGCTGGACCTGTTCGTACTGCGCCCGGACCGCCGCCAGCCGCTGTTTGTCGTCCTGGATCGTGCGCTGCGCGTCGACCGCGCTGAAATCGTTCTCGCGCGAGATGCCGAAGCTGTCGACGGCCTCCGGCGCGGGGTTGGACGGGCTGGCCTGCAGCGGCGCGACGCCGGAATTTTGCGCCGAGGCGCGCAGCGCCGCCTGCGTCTCGGCTGCGATGTCGGAGGGGGAATCGCTGCCGGTCGAGACCGGGGCGCCGTCCAGCGTTTCCGCCGACACCGCCGAGGCGGGCGGCAGCGCAGCGGCGGTCTGCCCCTGCAGCGCGGCCTCGCGTTCGGCCACGTAGCTGTCGTAATCGCTGAAGCCGACGCCCGCACCGCTGTCCGGCACCTGGGGGCTGCAGGCCGCCAGACCGGCCGCGGCGGCCAGGCCCAGAGTGATCTTGCGCATGAATGTCACCTGTTCGGTCATTGTCCTGCCCTTCGGTGTGATTACCACCATTTGGCCGGTTTCGCCACAAACGCGGCCGCCTGCTCCAGCGCATAAGCGGTATTGAGCAGCTCGTCCTCGGCCCAAGGCTTGCCGATCAGCTGCAGTCCCAGCGGCAGGCCCTGACGGTCGGTCCCGGCGGGCACGGCGATACCGGGAAGCCCGGCAAGGTTCACCGTCACGGTGAAGACGTCGTTGAGATACATCTGCACCGGGTCCGCATTCTGCATCTCGCCCAGCCCGAACGCGGCCGAGGGGGTCGCGGGGGTGAGGATTGCGTCGACACCGTTTGCGAAGACGTCCTCGAAATCCTTCTTGATCAGGGTCCGGACCTTGCGCGCGCGGTTGTAATAAGCGTCGTAGAACCCGGCGGAGAGCACGTAGGTCCCCACCATCACCCGGCGCTGCACCTCGGCGCCGAAGCCCTCGGCGCGGGTCTTCTCGTACATCTCGGTGATGCCGTCACCCTGCGCCAGCTTCGCGCGGTGGCCGTAGCGCACCCCGTCGTAGCGGGCGAGGTTCGAGGACGCCTCGGCCGGCGCGATCACGTAATAGGCGGGCAGGGCGTATTTCGTATGCGGCAGCGAGATGTCGACGATCTTCGCGCCGGCGTCCTGCAGCATCTCCTTGCCGCGGGTCCAGAGCTGGTCGATCTCCTCCGGCATCCCGTCCATGCGGTATTCCTTGGGAATGCCGATGGTCTTGCCCCGGATGTCGCCGGTTAGCGCGGCCTCGAAATCCGGGACGGGCGTCGCGGTCGAGGTCGAATCCTTGGGATCGTGCGAGCACATCGCCTGCAGCATGATCGCCGCGTCGCGCACGTCCTTGGTCATCGGGCCCGCCTGGTCGAGGGACGAGGCGAAGGCGATGATCCCCCAGCGGGAGCAGCGGCCATAGGTCGGCTTGATGCCCGTGATGCCGACGAAGGCCGCGGGCTGGCGGATCGAGCCGCCGGTGTCGGTTCCTGTGGCAGCAAGGCACAGATCCGCCGCCACCGCCGAAGCCGAGCCGCCGGAGGAGCCGCCGGGCGTCAGCGCCGTTTCGTCATTGCCGCGCCGCCACGGGTTCACCGCGTTGCCGTAGGTCGAGGTCTCGTTCGACGAGCCCATGGCGAATTCGTCCATGTTCAGCTTGCCCAGCATGACGGCGCCCGCGTCGAAGAGGTTCTGCGTGACGGTCGACTCGTACTCGGGCTTGAAGCCCTCGAGGATCTTCGAGGCAGCCTGGCTGGGCACGCCCCTGGTGCAGAACAGGTCCTTGATCCCCAGCGGGATGCCGTTCATCGACGGCGCCTCCGCGCCCCGGCGGGCGTCGGCGGCCCTGGCCTGTTCCATCGCGATCTCGGGCGTGTCGTGGACGAAGGCGTTCAGGGCCTTGGCGCCCTCGATCTGCTTCAGGCAGGCCTCGGTCAGCTCGACCGAGGTGAGCTCGCCCTTGCGCAGCGCGTCGCGCGCCTCGTGGATCTTCAGCGTGTTCAGGTCGGCCATGAGTTACTCCACCACCTTGGGGACGGCGAAGAAGCCCTCGCGGGCGTCCGGCGCGTTCTTGAGGATGCGATCCGCCTGATCGCCCTCGGTCACCACGTCCTCGCGGCGCTTGAGGCGCATCGGCTCTACCGAGA